>ORMF010590396.1_pt1 | contig 13137 bp, 7 predicted proteins | sample 1779871 | NCBI WGS metagenome assembly ORMF01 (sample SAMEA104232316, study PRJEB22302) | groundwater metagenome | biome: forest; feature: aquifer; material: groundwater | place: USA | collected 2011-08-07 | depth 5.4 m | reverse complement strand
GCCAGCGCGGCGCGCCGGCTGGCGGTCGGTTGGGGTTCCCCCTGCCCCCCCCCCCCCCCCGGCGCCCCGACGGTGGCCGAGGCCACGCCGTCATGGGACACGTTGGTGGTGGCGACCCACGCGGGCTGGCCTGACTGGCTCGTCCAGTTCAACGTCGGCGCGTTGAGCGCCTGGCCGAGCGTCAGGGGTTGGGCCGGTGAGAGCGAAGGGTGGGCGACGAGCAGCAGCAGAACGGCGGCGCGCCCGATGAAGAGATGGTGCAGGGATTTCATAACGGAGTTTCGATTGTTTCGTTGTCCGGGTCTCGGCGATGCCGTTCTCATGGCTGTGAAACATTCAGCCTCAGGAAGGCGGCGGCGCGGCCCGTGGCGTCGAGAGCCGCTTGTCTCCGTCGGGCAGCCGGGGTGGTAACGGTAATGGTGCGTGCCGGAATGCCGTTGAGCGATTGGCCGTTGGTGAGCCACGTCACCAGATCCGGCGACCATTGAATGAGTACGGTCTTGCCGGCGGCATCGGCTTCCGGCCAGGCGAGCGTGAATTGATTGCCGCTGCGTTGTGCGGTCCACGGCGGAGCGTTGCGCGCGTTTGGGTTGGTGCCGAAATAGGTCTCCACCAGATCCGTCAGGCCGTCGCCGTCGGTGTCGGGCGCGAGCAGGTCCTGGCGGATCACAAAGTCGTCCAATGTGAAGAGTGTCGCCGGGCCGGGATCATCCGGGAGGGGGCCGATCGCTCTGTTCGGCGCCTGGCCTGATTGCACCGTGATGGCGAACAGGCCGAGCGGACGGGAGACAAGGCTCGGCACTTCATCGAGAACGTTGGTCTGGTTGATCCAGTAGTCGTAATTCGCTCCACCGACGGTTTCAGTGACGCCATTCGGGCCGGCGTAAGTCCTGGCTTCACCGGTGTGATTGAGGATGACCGTCACCAGCACCTCGCCGGAGAAAAATTGCAAGGTGTCGCCGGCGTCGAATCGGAGTCGCTCGCCGGTCATGGGGTAGATCTCAGCCCCGATGTTGCCCAGTTGCTGGCCGGATGGCGCGCTCAGGGTGATCAACCCTAAGTCCACGCGAGAGCCGGCGACGGGTTCGACCGGAGTCTGCAACCGGACGCGCAGTCTGAACTGCACGTAAAGCAGTTTCGGCGCGGGGCTGCCGAGCGATTGCCGCAGCAGCGTCGCCCGGCTTGGAATTTCGTCATAAAAATACCCATCACAGCAATCCACCGCCCTCGGCGACACGTATTTCCGGTAGGCCGAGCGCAGGGTGAAGCGCAACTTGCCCTCCACGATTTCCGCGCGTTCCGTCCCGTCGAAACTCACCGTGATCTGCTCATCGGCCTCAACCGGCTCAAAATCACTCGCCGGAGAAGCGTCGCTGCCCAACGATGAGAACTGTCCGACGCCGGGCGGACTGCCGGCGTAATTGGTCACCGGCCCGCCGGCGGAAAAATCTTGCTGCAAGATCACCTGGGCACGCAAGGGCCAGGACACGGCGCCGAACGCGAGCAGAGAAAGGCAGAGAAGTCTTTTCATGTGGACATTGATGACCGTTGCAAAATTAGGGAGAGCCAGGACTGGCGTTGGATTCAATAACTGCGCAGGCGGTAGAAGCGGGCGGTGTTCGCGCTGGTGTTGGTGACGAGGTTCAGGGCGCTTGCGACGGTGGGTGGAGTGAAGATTGGCTGCCAGAAATTCGTCGGCGAAAGGCCGTCGGTTGATTGAAGCAAGTAGTTCGTCGCGGCGGCGGGCCAGGCGAGGACGCTGGTGACGACGGGCACCTGGTTGGTCGTCAGCGTCGGGATGCCGTTGACTTCGATCAGGTCGAGCGATTCCTCCAGGCTCGTCTTGTAACTGAGCAGCGTCAGAGTCGGCCCGGGCGGGATGCGATAGGCCGGGGCGTAGATGGTGGTGATCGCGCCGTTGGCGGCCAGGTCGTGGTCGCCATTCGCGCCGTCGGTGAAGGTCAGACGCAGTTCGTCTCCGGCGAAGGCGGGGCTGAGTTCATACCAATGTGGCTGTGCGTTGCCGGGCGTCGGGCCGTAGGCAAAGACGGTGGTCAACTCGACCGCGTCGTGGACAATGTTGGTGACGGTTGCGGTGCCGCCGGGCGCGACTCCGGCGAGCGTGAAGCTCACGAAGCCGAGCGGGAACGAATAACCGGAGGGCAAGCTGTCGAAATCCGGCGGGCCGCTCGGCTCGACGTTTTTCAGGGTGAGGCCATTCGCGGCCGCCAGCGTCAGCCACTGGCCGGCGATGCCCAGCACGGAGGCGACGTTGGCTTGTTGAGAATCAGGGACGCCGTCGCCATTGCCGTCACCCGCGGCGGCGGCGTTTTGAGGTAGCACACGCGCTTCGCCCGGATCGTCTGTGCTACCCGGAGCCGGATGGTTGGGCGAGGCGCCCAACAAAGCACGCGAGGCGCGCGCGCTCCCCGCGAAGAATAATGGCGCGAGAGCGGGTCGGCCCGGCACGCCCCCTTCCAGATCATCGCATATCCCGTCGAAGTCCTTGTCGGGCCCGCTGCACGCTTGAACCGCTTTGGAGAATTCCGACGTGTTGCCGTCGGGATCAGTGGCGGTGGCGGTGATGAAGGTCCCATTGGCAATAAACTCAGTCATGGGAACGGTGAAGCTGTTCTCGCCCGCGATGCCGATGTTCACATCCACCGCGCCCAGAAATCGTTCGCCTTCTCCATGACCGGTGGGGGAAGCCACCGCGCTGGCAAACACCTCAACTCGATAAGTGCGCGAACCCAGCGAAGTGCTCAGTCGGCCACGAATGATTCCTTCGTCGAGCCGGACGGGGAAGAGATCGGGATAGTTTTGCAAGGTGTTGGGACCGCCGTCGAAGTCTCCGTCGTCGTTGGCACTCACGCCGGGCGAGGCAGTGCGATCAAAGAATCCCGCCGGGCCGTAAAGATCAATTCCCAGCGCCTCCTTTGCCGCGCCCGGCCTGGTGCGGTTTCCGTTCTGGACGAATGAGTTCGTGGTGAATCGGTTTCCCTGGCCGCCGTACACCGCGATGCCGTTGAAGACATTTGAGTAAATCAGGTTGCCTGCGATCAGGTTGTTGACCGAATTCCTCGTAATGCCGCTGTTGATGCGAATGCCGTTTGCGCTATAGCCAATCCGGTTCGCGATGATCGAGTTTTCCGTTGCGCCGATAAGATCAATGCCACCGGCATTCCCGAGGTCTTTGCCGCCGGAGGAAACGAGGCCAATGATGTTTCCCTCCACGATGTTTCGAGCGCCGTAAACACCAATGCCCAGATTGTTCGCTGTGATCACATTGGCTGCACCCTTTCTGCTCCCGCCGATGAAATTGCCCGTCGCTGCCACAGCGATGCCAATAGAGGTGTTGCCAAACGCGCGTGTTCCGCTGATGTCCGCGCCAATCAAGTTTCCTTCGATCCGGTTGGCCTGCACTGAATCTCCTTCGAGAACGATTCCAGTCACGTTGTCGGAGATGACGTTGGCGGAGCCGGGTTCGGAACCGCCAATGAGGTTTCCCGTACCGCGAAAGACACGGATGCCCGAGCTTTGACGCGCCGGTTCATCGCCTGTTTCAACCCCTTCGATGGGCGGTCCTCGGCCGATCATCTGCCGAGCACCCGACCGATCCAGCCCGATGATATTGCCCTGGATGACATTCCCGACCGCGAGCGGGCTGTCGATAACGATTCCGGGACCGATGCCACTGGGCGATGCCGTGTAGTAGGAGACTGGAGGGCGGCCCTCTATCCCTGGCACGTAGCCGCCCTGTCCGGAGATCAGATTGCCAAGCCTCCGCGCCTGGCCACCGATCAGATTCGCCCCGGACAGAATCAGGAGATTACAGCCACGAAATGACTGGGGAGATGCCTTCGTCGGCTTAAAGGATGAGCCCGAGTTTGCCATCGCGCGCGTTCCTGAAGGATCGGTACCCAGGAAGCACCCTTGGACGACATTATTGCCGCCAACCAGCGCGATGCCAAACTGGAACTGGCTGATGCAGAGACCGCGAATTTCACAACCTTCGCTTGCTACGACCAGTCCTCTTGGATAGCACGGCCAGCCGTAGTAATAGGGCGTCTCGATTGTCCCATCCGCGCAGTCTTTGGGGCCGCTTTCGTTATCAAAGCCGTTCAAATGAATCGGCGGCGTTTCCGAACTCGGATTCTGCGACCACCCGTCAATCACCACCGGATCGGTGATCTCCGTCAAGCTGGTCTTAGGCCGGATGAGCGGCACGCCGTCCTCGAAGACGTTGCCCTCCGGCTTGATCTCGAACTTGATGATGTCTTTGCCCGCCCGGCGATTGGCGAACTCGATCGCGCAGCGCAGGGTTGTTTGCAGTCCGTTCTCGGTCAAGTCCACGTCCGGCACATCGTCGGCCGGGTCTGCGTCGGACTGGTCGCCGGTGGAATTGACCACAATTTCGATAGGTGAATCCGGTTTGTGCCAGATGGCGAAATAACGCGACCCCTTCCCGCCGGCGGTGGTGAAGGGTCCGGCCACGTACACCTTGTCGGCGCTGACATCGAGGTCATAGACCAACACGCTCGTGCCGCCAATTCCACTACCCAGCGCGTGCCAGCGCGTGCCGTCCCAGCGAGCGATGTTGTTGACCGTCAAATCGTCAATGCGTTCAAACGAGCCGCCCACCCAGAGATCGGAACCGTCCGGCACGATGCTGTAGATCCTGGGGGCACCCCGGGTCCGGGTGAAGAATCCCGGTAGTGTGGACCACGCGGATCCATTCCAAACGTAAATGGAATTCAAAACGCCGCCGGCGTAGAGCCGATCACCTGAAACAGCCAGCGACCAGACGGCGGCACCGCCCGGGAATCCTGTTCCGAGCGTTTGCCATTTCGCCCCATCCCAGCGCGCCATGCCGGCGATCGGTTCGCCTCCGATCGCCGTGAACGTTCCACCGGCGTACACGTTGGCTCCGCTCACGGCGAGAGCATTGAGCGAATATGTCACCGTTGGTGTAAAAGCTCCGCCCAATCCCGTCCATTGCGCCCCTTCCAGCTTCGCCACACCATAGCCTTGAGCGAAAGTGCCGACAGCGAAGATGTCGGTGCCCGAAACCGCCACCGGGCCTTCCGGTCCAGCTTCGCCGACAGGAATCCAAGCGGCGCCATCCCATCGATGCACAAATATCCTCGGGTTCAGACCCACGTTCATCGAAACATACAAGTCGCGACCATCCGCAGCCGCATTCGGTTGAAGAAACTGGGTCCACTGCGGGACGCCAGCGCCCATGGGCAACCAACCGGTCCCGGTCCACTCCGCCGCGCCCCGCACCCTCGTCGGCCCAGCGCGGTTGAATGAGCCCAGGACATAGACCCGGTCTCGAACCACTTTCACCCTCCACGAACCCTGGTTCAGTCCGAGATCAGTCCCACCTCCAGCGGACAGCCAAGCGCTGACTGTCCAGCGTGCGACGCCAGGAATGCGCTGGTCTCCCGCCGTCTCGAAGAAGCCGCCGCAGAAGACGTCACTGCCAAACGGCTCGATGGCCGCGATGTCCGAAAGATTCCCGGAGGAAACGCCAGCGCCAAAGCTGATCCAGTCACCGTCCTTCGAGAGCTCCGCCACGTTGGGCGAGGTGGCCGTCCCGATTCGAGTGAAGCGCCCTCCTACCAAGAGGCGGTCCTCGAATCCACGCAGCGCTCGCACGGAGACCTGGCCAACATTGAGGCTGCGCCAGTTCGGCTTCTTGGCCGAGTCATTAAACAACCGCGCCAGACCGCGCGCGGTGATCCATGATGGATCGCCGCCCACTTCGGTAAAATCTCCGCCCACATAAAGATTGGTTTTGACCGAACTCAACGCATAAACCGCATTGAATCCGCCCCGAACGCCTTGCGCAATGGACTCCCACTTCGACCCATCCCAGCGCGCGATGCCGTTAACGACTGCGCCACCGGCATTCGTGAATGCGCCGCCCGCATAAAGCGCGTCGCTGAAGTTGTGCAGCGCGTACACGACGCCATCCACGCCGCCACCGACCGGAAGCCAGGCCGAACCGTTCCAGACTGCGATGTAATCGGCGGCCGCCTCACTCGTGATCTGGAAATTGCCGCCCGCGTAAATCTCACCTTTGAATTCAGCGAGCGCCAACACGTTCCCCACCGGTTGCAACGAGAGGCTGCCCAGCGCATTCCATTTCAGACCGTCCCAGCGCGCGACGTTGGTGGCAGCCACACCTCCGGCGCTGGTGAAGTCACCCGCGGCAATCAAGTCCGAGCCACGAACCAACAGTGCGCCGACGCCGCCATTGATCCCGCTTCCCACCGCCGACCACCGCGTCCCATCCCACGACGCAATGCCGCTCGTAACCAGCCCGCCGATGACGCGGAAACGTCCGCCCGCGTAAAGGCGGGAGCCAAGCGTGGCAAAAGCATCAATGCGTCCGTCCACACCGGGCAATTGAGCCGACATGGCTTCCCAGGAGTCGTCTGGTGTGGCACCGAGAGCGTTGGGTGATAGATATGGCGTGACCAAACCGGTCAACGCTCCGAGCAGGAATTTTGAAATGATATGTCGCAAATGGCGATTCATAGGATCTGGAGAATTCATGAGATGACCTCGCTAAATCTTTACTCTGCCGACGCGGTGCCATCCGACGCTGGCGTGAATGAAGCGTTTGGGCAAAGTGGAGAAGGCCGTCCGCCCGGTTCGGGAAAACGGACCGCGATTCGTTTGAGCCGGAGCGCGTGAGGTCGATGCAGTAATCATAGACTTGCATGGCGCAAGGCGAATCGAGACGAGGAGTCCGCGGGAGCAAGCGGCCTGGTTGTTCATGGGTTCAAAATCAAAACGCCGCCGGAGTTGAACACAGATCAAACCGCTCTGCAAAGCTTGTTTGGAAGAATCGCTACTCGAATCGGCGTATCACGATTCCAACTTGAGGGCGTGTGAATGTGCGGCATTGCTGACCGTAGGCGGACGCGGGACGAGCCATCGCGCACCGGCCATCATGAATTCAGTTTCGCGTTTCACTCGCGCTCGTGGCTGAAGGCCGTGCACTCCTCGCGACTCCCTCTCGCCCGCGCCAGCTTTACGACGCTCGTTTCTATTGTCACCACCGCCGCGCGAACCTCGACTCCGACACGATAGAATCTTTCAATGACTCCGGGCTGCGCCTGTTCCTCGTCGGCTATGAGAGCGGCAACGAAGACATCCTCAAGCGCATCAAGAAAGGCGTGACGAGGGACGAGATGCGAAGCGCCCTCACCCGACCTCCGGCCACCCTCTCCCAACCGATGGGCGAGGGACATGCCACAACGCCGGCGTGGTCATTCACGGCACGTTCATCCTCGGCCTGCCGGTCGAGAACACCGGAGACGGTCGAGAACACCATCCGCTTCGCGCAGGAGCTGGACGTCTTCAGCATCCAAGTCAGCTTGGCCGCGCCGGATCCCGGCACCGAACTCCACGAGCAGGCTCGCCCCAACAGTTGGTTCGTGAAGCAGGACAAGGCCGATCTTGTGGAAGACGACGGCTTCCAGCAAAGCGCCCTCGAATACGCTGGCCTGAGCAAAGACGAAATCTTCGAGGCGGTGGATCGCTTCTATCGCGCCTACTACCTCCGTCCGAAACCGATTCTCCGCATCATCCAGACGATGCTCGAAGACAACGACGTCTTCGTGCGCCGCTGCCGTGAGGGCTGCGAATTCTTCCGCAGCCTGAATGAGCGGAAGGAAGACCTGGAAGCGGCCAGAGCGTGCCCGGCTGGAGCATCGGCACCCGCGGTCGCATGAGATAGCACGCGCGACCCGCGTGTCGCGTCGGGCGACTCGCCAAGTGCAACTAGATTTGCCGCATTGCCTCGGGCCCTCAGATGGCGAAACTTTCAACGTGACAACGAAAGCAGCAACGGCAAACAGCATGACGAAACAAGAGACTGGCTGGCTTAACACCATTGCGGACTGCCTCGCGGAAATGGCGCTCGTCCGCAAGCGGATGAAATCCACAGACCAGCGCATCCGCCGCGCCGACGCCTCCATTCGCCGCAGCCTCGACGAAACCTGGGCTATCCGCCGCCATGTTCCAGCAAGTCGTTGACGCAGCGCGGCAACTACTCGTTCTGCTCCGCGATGTTGAGACGAACAAGCAGGGCCTCGCCACGCTTACGGAGCAGTTGCGCAGACGAATCAGTTGGCGCGCTGGCTTGCCTTTGAGATTCAGCGCCTCGGCGCGCGCGCGCAGCACGAGTGCGAGAAGCCTGCCCTGCAATTGGAGAACGCCCTCCTCCGTTTCGAGCGCCGCCTGCCGTCGGGCCGACCACTCAAGGAGCGGGATTGAGTCAGACCTCGGCAAGCGCAACCCTGCGCGCGCGGCACGTCCGCGACTTCAAGCTTGATGCGAGCTTCGGTGTCGGGATAAATAGCGCATCGTGAAACCGCCTGATGACGCCGCGCCCCAGCCGAGCACGCCTCCGGCTGGAGCAATTCCGGAGGAACGCGGTGCGGAAAGTCGGCTGGCGAGGACCCACACGCGGACGCCTCGGCTGCACCGCGTGTGCGACGGCCTGACCGAGACCCTCATCTATGGGATGGTGATCTTCACGCCGTGGGCGTTGGGCACGACGTGGCTGTGGGCCATCTGGACCATGAATGTCACGGCTTATGTCCTCGGCCTGCTGCTGTTCCTCAAGTGGTTCGTGCGCGGGCGGACCGGCTACCAGCCGGAGCGCTGGGGTGAGGCGACGTCGCCAGACGCAGACTCGCCCGGCCAGAGGAGGTTCGCGCCGGAGCGTGCACTTCCGTTTGCCATGGCCGGGCTGACGGTGTCGGTCCTGGCCTATTGTCTGATCAGCGCGCTCAACGCACGCGCGACGTTCCTGCTGGAAGAAGACCGCTTCGAGTATCACAAGTTCATCCCTTGGCTGCCGCACAGCTACGACGGTCCGCGCACGTGGTTTGCCTTTTGGACTTACCTGGGCTTGGCGTTTTTTTTCTGGGCGCTGCGGGATTGGCTGCTGAGCATGGCCCGGAGGGAGCGACACTCGCAGCGGCAACTTCCAGAGGACACACCGTGCGTTCTCGGGGCTGCGCTGCCCGTTCGTCTGCGAAGGCTCCTGTGGATCCTTTGCAGCAGTGGCGCGTTGCTCGCCCTGGAAGGCACCTTGCAGCGACTGGACGGCACGAACAAGCTACTGTGGCTGGTCGAGCCGTATTGGAACAAGACCGCTGAGGCTCAGTTCGGACCGTACGCCTACCGGTCCAACGCCGCGCAGTACTTGAATCTGTTGTGGCCGGTGTGCCTGGGTTTCTGGTGGACGCTGCGGCAGACGAAGCCCCGGGCAGCCGGGCACACCATCCGGGTCGGTTCGGGCGCCGAGTTGCTGCTGGTACCCTGCGCCGTCTTGATGGCGGCCGGCCCGATCATTTCTAGCAGCCGCGGTGGCGCAGCGGTGGCAGGGGGAATGGCGGTGCTCGTGTCCTGCTTCCTCTTGGATCTGCGCAGACGCAAGCATCGGATGCCATGGGGTATTATCCCGGTGTTTACCGGTGTTTTAGCCCTCGGCGCCACGCTCGGGTGGCCAGCTTTGAAGAAGCGTTTCACCGCGCCGCCCATCGTGCACCTTAGTGGTTTGCGTATTGGGACCAACATTTTTAGTTTGCATCTCAGCTTCCCATGCCCAAGTACCAATCCAGCACTCAACAAAGTGCTGGCCGCAATGTCCGGAGATACTACTTGGCCATTTGCTCCATGGTCGTTCGTAGCTTCGGTCGAAACCGATGGGAGTCTCCAGGCTCGACTGACCGGCGCTTCTAATGCAGACATCATCCAAAAGAAAGTCACCAACCTAGTCCGCGATTATGGAGGTCAGTTGGTCAGAATGACGGTTGTAAGAGAAGCCGACCTCCTGATATACCTTAATGGCAGAGAAGTCAGAAGCCAGGAATCCAGCTGGGGGACTCCCGTGTTTTGGAGAGATTTTGTCGTTTCGACTTACCTTTGGTATGGCAGAAGCAACTCCATTTCACCCAACTTGGATGTTCCTGCGTACACCATACGTCTGTTCAACTGTAGTCTAACGAGTGCCCAGATTGGAGAACTGCAGCCGCGAGGCGCTGTCAAGATACCGGATTTGCCAAATCCGTCTCTCGATTTTGAGCCGCGTTCCGACTACGATGTTTTCGGACAATGGGCCAAGCATTGGCTCAGCAGCCGCAGCGAGATAAACGAGAATTCACGGCAAATTGCACTTGATTTCCCGTGGCTGGGTGTCGGCGCCAGTGCCTACGGTGCGGTATACCAACTCTACCGCCGAGACCCACGGCAATCGTGGGCCGCTTACGCCCATGACGACTGGCTCGAAACGCGGATTACCTTCGGTCGGATCGGATTTGTGTTGATACTCCTGATGCTGCTGCTCGTGCCACTCAACTGGTTGCTGGGATCCCGCATTCACGCGCCCGGAATCTTCGTGTCGTTCGTCGGGCTCGCGCTGGCAGGATGCTTGATCCACGCCCGATTTGATTTCCCGTTCCAGGTTTATTCGGTGCTGTTTCTGTTTCTCCTGCTGTGTTCGACTCTGACTTGTCTGTCCAAGAAGTCCTGAACTGTATCTATTCAATGGACCCGAACCCTCATCTCTTCCGTGCCCATGAACCTCGTAGCCGCCGACGTGAGTCGGCGCACCTTCCGCGAATCGGCCTGAATCCGGCAGTTCAGACCACGAAATACACGAAACACACGAAAGCAGAAACGGATGGACCGATGGCATTGTTCTCCAGCTTGGTGAATGACGGCGTGGCCGCAAGCCCTTCCTTTTTCGTGTCTTTCGTGTTTTTCGTGGTTCCAACTGCTCTTCTTAGAACCAAATGCTTGCGCCGACTCACGGCGGCGGCTACCCGGGTACTCAGTCTCTTCGCCTTGCTCCTCTTGAGTCTGGGTTGTCGGCATGCTCGTCCCGCGTTTTTTCCGCTGGGCATTTACGCGGTGCCGTCCACCAACGACCTGATGATCGTGCGGGAAGCGGGCTTCAACCTGGTGACTGGTCCGGCCGAGGCCGCCTACCTGGACGCCGCGCAGCGCGAAGGGTTGAAAGTCCTGGCCACGCCGGGCACGACTGCTGGCCCCGGCTTCCGTCCCAAAGCGGCACGGCGCGCGGTCGCAGCGCTGGACGCGCACCCGGCGTTGTGGGCGTGGTATCTGGTCGATGAGCCAGATCTGCACAAGATAAACCCTCGGCAGGTTCGCGAAGCCCAAGAGCTGCTAAAGCGCACAGGTGCCCGGAAGCCGACGGCGCTGACCCTCTACACGGGGGCCAACGCGCTCCATTATGCGAACCTCACGGACATTCTGATGATTGATCGTTACCCGATCCCGTGGCTGCCGCTGGCCAACTTCGGCCAGCACGTGCAGCAGGCCCGTCTGGCCCTGGGCCAGGAGAAACCGCTGATTGCCATCATCCAAAGCTTCGACTGGACGTACTATCCGGACCTGCTCCTGGCCCGTGGCCCTCTGCGACCACCGACCTACGACGAAGTACGCTGCATGACGTACTGTGCGCTGGCGCAGCGGGCCACCGGCCTTTTCTATTGCGCGTATGCGGACAGCCGCTGGAAAATCCTCGACCATCCGCAGAGCTGGCTCGACTTGCAGCGCGTGGGGTGGGAGGGGAACGAGCGCCTGCCACTCTTCCAGGCGGAGCACCGCTGGTGGCCGCACGCCTACAACTATCGCGATTGGTCCAAAGGCTGGAACGCCGCGCTCGAGAGCAGCATCAGTCTGGCGCTGCTGCGCGTCCGACACGGCAGCGCCCTCGTGCCGGCGGGCGACTACGTGCTCGCCGTCAACACGACGCCCCAGGCGCTGGTCTATTCCTTCACGCCGCCGCGACGGGGTGCCGAGCGCCTGTCTGCGCTGGGAGAAAACCGCTCCCTGGAAATCCGCGCGGGCTGGGTGGAAGACGAGTTCGCTCCCTACGCGGTGCATGTTTACGGGCCGGTGCAGTGAACCTTAAAACGGGAGTTGAAACCACAGATGAACACACATCCTAAAAGGAGCAGTTGGAACCACGAAACACACGAAAGACACGAAAGAAAGGCTTGGAGCCCTGCGGTCATTCACTCAGTGGGAGGACATTTCCAACGGCTCATCCGTCTCTGCTTTCGTGTGTTTCGTGTATTTCGTGGTCTGAACTCCCGGATTCAAAATGAACACAGATGGACACAGATCAAAAGGACTTGGACAAAGCCATGTCTTCACCAGCCAGGTGTAGCTGGTTCCGCCTGCAAAATCTGTGTTTATCTGTGTCCATCTGTGGTTGCCCTCCTCGAACCCACAAGGCACAAAAAAACCGCCGGCTTGGCCGGCGGTCTTTGTTGTGTCGCGATCGCTTGACGTGTGTTTCAGACTGACTCTGAGAAGGTCGGCTTGTTCCCCAAGAACTCCGGCATGGTGGCGTTGCCGGGGGCACTGATGCCCTCCCGCCGCCGCAGTTGCCGGATCGTCAACGCGAGGATTTTCAGGTCCAGCCAGAGCGACACGTGGTCCACATACCACACGTCGAGACGGAATCTGTCTTCCCAAGAGAGTGAGTTGCGCCCGTTGACTTGCGCCCAGCCCGTGATGCCGGGACGCGCGTCATGGCGGCGGGCCTGTTCCGGCGTGTAGCGGGCCAGATACTGGGGGAGCAGGGGGCGCGGGCCTACGAGACTCATGTCGCCTTTCAACACGTTGATCAACTCCGGCAATTCGTCGAGCGAAGTCGCCCGCAGCCAGCGGCCGAAGGGAGTCAATCGTGCGGCGTCGGGCAACAGATGCCCGGCCGGGTCTCGCGCCTCGGTCATCGTGCGAAGCTTGAGCAGCGCAAAAATCTTCCCCCCTTTTCCTGGCCTCGGTTGGCGGAAGAGGACCGGCGGGCCGAGTTTCAGGCGAACCAACAAGGCGACGACGAGCATCACCGGCCCCCACAACGGGGCTGACAAAGTCACAGCGACAAGATCGAACAGGCGCTTCATCCCGAGGGGGTAGTGGAGACTAACAGCCAGGTCGCAACGGCTCAAAGAAGAAACTCACAACCCTGAATCCGGCGGTTGAAAGAGGAAACACCACGCAATTCGTCAGAGGATCCCACACTGATTCAGGGCCTGTCTGAAAAGTCCGAACCTCATAGCAGCCGACGTGAGTCGG
>ORMF010336030.1_pt1 | contig 13137 bp, 11 predicted proteins | sample 1779871 | NCBI WGS metagenome assembly ORMF01 (sample SAMEA104232316, study PRJEB22302) | groundwater metagenome | biome: forest; feature: aquifer; material: groundwater | place: USA | collected 2011-08-07 | depth 5.4 m | reverse complement strand
TTTTCCGCCAGTAAGTACAGCTCGTCTTCTTTCATAAACAATTTTGCGTTGATGATTCATGACATCATCGTATTCAAGAACGTGTTTTCGTGAATCAAAATGGAATCCTTCAATTTTGGTTTGGGCTGTTTCAAGCGCGCGAGTAATAAGGCCATTTTGAATCGGCTCGTCTTCGCGAACACCAAGCTTGCCCATAAGACCTTTAAGCATGTCCTTAGCAAAAACACGCATCAAGTTATCCTCAAGTGAAACATAGAATTGGGTTCGTCCAAGATCGCCTTGTCTGCCAGAACGGCCTCGAAGCTGATTGTCGATTCTGCGAGCTTCATGACGTTCCGTACCAAGAACAAAAAGTCCACCGAGTTCTCTTACAGCTTGCGTGTCTTCTTTTGGTGCGGGGTTACCACCGAGCTTAATGTCAACACCGCGACCTGCCATGTTTGTGGCAATCGTGACTGTCGCTTTTCTTCCAGCCTGCGCGATGATTTCCCCTTCACGTTCGTGGTTTTTGGCATTCAAAAGTTCGTGTTTGATTCCTTCACGTTTGAAATATTCGGAAAGGATTTCATTTTTTTCAATAGAAGCCGTACCGACAAGGACGGGCTGTCCTTCGTCTTGCAAAGCTTTGACTTTTTTTGCGATAGCAGAAAACTTTCCTTTTTCTGATTGAAAAATCAAATCCGGTTCGTCCACGCGCGCAATCTGTTTATTTGTCGGAATGGCGTAAGTCTCAAGTCCATAGACTTTGTAGAATTCTTCTTTGGAAGTGAGTGCGGTACCAGTCATGCCAGCAAGTTTTTTGTAAAGTCTGAAATAGTTTTGGAAAGTAATCGAAGCAAATGTTCGCGATTCTTTTTGGATACTGACGTTTTCCTTAGCTTCAATTGCTTGATGCAGACCCTCTGACCAGCGTCTTCCTGGTTGAAGACGTCCAGTGAATTCATCAACAATCACCACTTCATTATTCTTCACAACATACTCTTTGTCTTTGCGATAAAGTGCGTGCGCTTTGACGGAAGTCTCGAGATGGTGAACATATTTAATTCCCTTATCGGTGTAGATGTTTTCGACGTTGAGCCTCTTTTCCGCTTTGTTGATACCTTCGTCAGTAACTTGAATAGTGTGGAATTTCTCATCCATTACGTAATCCTTTTCATTTTGAAAATCTTTTACAATTCCCGCAAAAGTAACATAAAGATTTTCAGAATCAGTGGTCGCCGAAGAAATGATAAGCGGGGTTCGCGCCTCATCAATCAAAATTGAATCTATTTCGTCAACGATTGCGTAATTGAATTCTCTCTGACGAAGCATTTTTTCTTCGTATTCCAAATTGTCGCGCAAATAATCAAAACCAAATTCATTATTTGTACCGTAAGTAATATCCGCTTCGTACGCTTCTCGTCTTGTACATGGTCTCAAAAATTCATGCACCACCTTAAATGACCCTTCCGTATCTCTAATCTTATCTAGTTCGTTTTCTTTTTTTTCTCCATTTTCCCCATTTTTTATCTCTGTTTGTTTCGGATTTCGGATTTCGTGCTTCGAATTTTCATTCTGATGTAGTGAATCATAAATGAAACTAGACTCATGATTTATCACACCCACAGTTAAACCCAGCGCATTGTAGATCTGTCCCATCCACACCGCATCTCTTCTTGAAAGATAATCGTTTACAGTCACAATATGGACTCCTTTTCCTGTGAGTGCATTGAGATACGCAGGAAGGGTTGCGACCAGTGTTTTTCCTTCACCTGTACGCATTTCAGCAATTCCGCGTTTGTGTATGACCATTCCACCAATAAGCTGGACGTCAAAGTGGCGTTCGCCGAGGGTTCGACGAGACGCTTCACGTACAACGGCAAAGGCTTCGTTTAAGAGTGAATCAAGCTCTTCTCCGTCCGCAATTCGCTTCTTGAAATCTAGAGTTTTTGCTTTGAGTTCCTCGTCTGACAATTTCGAAATAGACGGCTCTAAAGCGTTGATTTCTGCCACTTCCGGCCATGCGGTTTTGAGAAATTTGCTGGTTTCATCACCAAAAATTTTGCTAAATAAAGACATGACGACATGTTACCACAAAAATAAAGCTGGAGACAGCTTTTTTAAATGTAAAATTTAAAAATTGGGGGAATAAAGAGATTTCCGTCTTCAATTTTCCATTTTGATTTTTACATTTTACATTTATTTGATGTATCTCACTTCCCACTCCACCTCTATTCCAGTCTTTGCAAGAACCTGCCTTTGTATTTCACAAGCGTAATTGTAGACATCGTTTGATTTTGCTTCGCCAAAATTTACGAGGACGAGTGCTTGTTTTTCAAAAGAGGCGACATCGTTAATTCGAACGCCTTTTACTCCACAGATATGCTCAAGTACCCATCCAAGAGGAATTTTGACTCTGCCATACGAAGTTTTGTAGAAAGGAATATCTGGATATATTTTTGAAAGCGAGAGAAAATGTTTTTTGGTGATAATCGGATTTTTGAAGAATGAACCAGCCGTACCCACCTCTTTCAAATCCGGAAATTTTCTCGAACGAATTTCTAGAATTGCTTTTCGGACGGAAAGTAAAGTTGGCTTCTTGATATTCTTTTGCAAAAAATATTCTGAAACATCGCGATAGTCAAGGCGCAGTTTCCCCTTTTTTTGTAAGTTAAAAGTTACGCGAGTGATAACCCACTTTTTCGCTTTTGCTCGTTTGAAAATGGAATCCCGATAATCAAATTCGCATTCATCTTTTTTGAGATTTTTAAACTTCAAATCTACCGTATCAAAATATTCGACGTCTTTCACAAATTCACCAACCTCCACACCATAAGCACCTATATTTTGAACCGGCGCGCCACCAACTGTTCCGGGAATTCCCGACAAATTTTCAAGACCAAAATATCTCTGTTTTACCAAACCCGACACAAAATTATCCCAGTTTTCTCCAGCCCCAACAACAACGTCTGTAGTGCCTTCGTTTTCAGAATATTCAATACCTAAAATCTCCATCTTAATCACAAGCCCAACAAACCCATCGTCGCTTATGAGCATATTTGAACCTCCTCCTAATATCAGAACTGGCACATCTTCTTTACGTGCAAAAATTACGGCCTCCATAAGTTCATCCTTATTCCTTACCTCGCAAAAAAACTTAGCTTCTCCGCCAATTTTGAAAGTCGTATAGTCTTTAAGTAGCACTTTTTCCCGAAATTCCATAGGTAAAGTATAACACCGAAGAGAATAGAATAAAGATTCACGCCCGTCCGAACGTAGCGCTTCGGTACGGGCGGGAATCACGAATGAGAAACACAACAAATCTGAAATAAAAAAACGCCTGTATGATTTCTCATACAGGCGTCGTGATTTTCCGAAACTATTTATTTTTCCCGAGTATATCGAGACAAACGTCTACAATCCGCCCAGTGGCACCCTGTGTAATCCAAGACTCAAAATTTGTTGAAGTCTTTTTGATTAATTCCTTAGCCACGGAAAGATCTCGTGCAGTATTTCTGATAAGCTCGGCCATTTCTGTCGTTGTGTGAAAACCCCAACCAGCACACGCATGAACCAGAGGAGGAACACCGTTCAAATATCCAAGCTCCTTTCTCTTCTCGAACTCTTTTTCATCTCCGAGGTCAAGTAGCGGTACAACATTTGCGAGCGATGCGCAAAATTGTTCCGTACTTCCCCACGTGCAGACAAAAATATCAGACGCTATGACAACTCTGACCAGACCAAAAGATGAGCTGTCGACAACCTTAGTGTTAGAATCAAGAAGTACATCTTGAGCTGCCTTTTTTACGTACTCCGGACATTTCGGGTGAATTCGACTCAAGAGGACTGTCTGACGACCGGAGATATCTCCGAGACCAGCGATTACCTCAAGTTGAGGTACCAGAGTGTCTATTGTAATCCCAAGTGATACCGTAACGACCAAAGTCTCGTCGCTAAAGCCCAACCTGTCCCGAACTTCCTGTCTAACAGCAAGACAATTTTCGATCGGTCGAAGCATCGGACCAACATCCTTTGCGTATGATGGTTTGCCACAGACCCTGACATCCAAACTTGGACGAACATTATGTGCAATTTTTTTCGATTCTTCATCAACTACACACATCACGTCGGGCGAACAAGTTTCACGAACTTTAAGATAATTTCCACAACCAGGAAAATCCTCTACGTGGACGCAAGGAATTCTGTGGGCATTGGCAAATTCCGTGCCAGCGACTTGCAAGGCTGTCGCGGTCGCGCTTGTTCCAATGATGATTAGATCGAAGTTGTCATCAACTGTTGGTAATTGACGGCTATAATTGATGCCGTTCTTGTCGAATGCAACTGTCCCAGCTTTTGCAATGACACCGTTCAAGTCATTCTCTGGACTAACACGCCAGTCGATTTCGTGACCAACCTTAGCAAGCTCGATACCAATTCCAACAACTTCATTACCCCCGCCTCCATCACCAGCAAAAACACCTATTTTAGCCATATTTTGCCTTTCTTTTCTGAATTTATCCTTTATTCCATTGTCAAAAAACGATACTTTCGGCTTGACTATCTATTCGCAAACATAGCATATTTAGATATCTATGTCAATGATTTACTTGACAAACTCCATATTTCCTGTATCATGTACCGAGAAAACAAAGAACCTGGTTTAACCTTCGGGTTGACCGCAAAAAAGAAAAAATGATGAATACAGAAGAAAAAAGTAAACTTGAGTTAGAGCTCAAAAATCTGAAAGAACAAAAAAGCTATCAGGTGTGCGAGAAGCTCAACTTGAGCCACCAAGATTCTGCCACACAAAAAAGCGTCCAAGATGCAATTGATTATCTTGATGTTCAAATCAACGAAATCGAAAAACAGCTTATGGTTTAACCCTTGAGACAAAAAGAAAGAATTATGACAGCTCAAAAAATTATATCACCGATTGTGAATTTGGTGTGTAGTTGGATACCATTTGCTTCTCTTCACTTCTTTGAATCGAGGAGATGGGAGCCCAGTCGATGGTGGACAAAAGCTGAAAGAAGAATGGTTGCCCTTCAAATTGCTCAAGTGATTGAAGAACTTGGCGAGTTGCATCGCTTTGATCACTTAATCCAAATCTCCAGCCATAAACTGCAAGACTGGGGTGTTCGATTGAAAATGGTTCTGGAGGGTCGTCGTGAGGAATGTGAATTCAACAGGTATGGCATCCTGAACGGTAACCCAGCTAAGTATCAATAATTTTTCAACACAAATCGAACCGCTGTGACAATGTCATACCGGTTTTTTTATTTCAAAAATTGAACCTCGCCTCAACGTGCACAATAGATAATACCAGTCAAATAATTCCGCGACCGCGGAATTATTTGACTGGTGAAAAGATTCAGATTTTGCTTGCCCGTACCCAATTATTTGCTTCTATAATTTGGGCGGGGAGTTTAAAATCGCCTCTGCTACTCTCTCGGCACTTTTACTGTCTAAGATAAAGTTTTTTTCTTGGGCAGTGTGGATAGATTTTTGGAAATTTTCATCAGTCAGAATTTTTCTGATAAGCTCTTTTAAAGCTTCCGGATTATTTTCATAAAAACCAACAGTTGCGCCCATCGTGTTTGGCGGGAAATCTTTGAGTCTCAAAATGTCCGTGATTTCACTCCCCGCTCCAGGAAGAATAATACTCATTGCAGGAAGACGAAGATAGCAAGCATGAATTAAGTTTGTCGCGAAAATTGAAACGACCAAATCGGCAACAGGAAGTAAACTTTCAGAGAAATGAATTTTTGTGGTGTCGACAACATTCAAACCATCTGAATATTCTTTGTAGTAAGAAGTTTCTTCCGCGCGTGGGTGAGGACGAAAAATAAGTTTGGTGGGAAAATCAGTGATTAGTTTCAAAGATTCGGTCAAGAGTTTGAAGGTTTTTTTGTCTTCTTCGATAGCTCGAGGTGTGCCTTGTCCGACGTAAAAGATTATTTTGTCGGAATCAGAAAGTCCCAGGCGGGCGCGTGTACTCGCGCCCTCTTTCATAACGTTCACATCTTTAAACTTTTCAAAAGCCGGATTTCCTGTAGCAACCACTTCACCCTTGAAATTATCTTCCCTCCACAAAGAGGCGCCGAATTCATCTAGAGTGCAGACTAGATTTGAAAATTTTAGACTGGGTTCATTATGCTTCCACCTATGATTACCCCAAATATCTTGAAGACAGACAACCTTCACATTTTCATCCGAAGCTTTTTTGATGAGTGTATTTTGAATATATGGTCCCGTGGTTAATGAACTTATTGCATCGACTAAAATATCGGGCTTAAAATTTTCAAATTCTGTCACAGCCTCTTCGACTGTTTTAATTTCCTTTGCACCAGAAGATGCTAGAACTTCAAATGCCTTGCCATAAGCCAGAACGAGAACTTCCGCATTATTTTTTAGTAACGACAAAACCGGCAACATCATTTCTGCCGGCCCCGGCGCATCTGCAATACATAAAATTTTAATCATTATGTTTCTTTTGTGACAGTAAAGCGAACATAATTTTTTGAAAGGGCTTGCGTAGCGCGACTGGCGCGGAGCAGAGAAAATTTTTAGCCCGCCCGTACCGAAGCGGTACGTTTCGGGCGGGTAAAAAATTTTCGTGCATTTCAAAAAACGTGTCCGAGCGACCCCTTAGGGATTGCGTCCCGCCTTAATCTCCTTTATATAAAACGTTCCCTGCTCTTTGAAATCTGGACTAACTTCAATCGCTTTTTCAAGCTCCTTTATCGCGCTTGCTCTATCACCAGACTCAAGATAGGCGGCCGCGAGTGAAACACGGAATTGATAGTTTGTAGGATTTTCGGCAATTCTGGCTTTCCAAATTGGAATTACTTTGTTGTACTGTTTAGTATCAACGTAAGCCTTTATCACGATATCACTCATCACAAGCACAGAGCCGTAACCTGCAATAAGAAGATCGTCTGCTTCTTTTTGTTTGCCCGCATAAATTAAAGAGACGGCATAATAATCCCTGGCAGTGGTATTTTTAGGTTCAAGCTCGTAAGCTTTTTTGAACGCCTCTGAGGCGTCGACGTACTTCCCACGATTCATGTAATTTGAACCAATTTCATAAAGAATGGTTTGCTTGTGTGGAGAAAGGCGAAGAGCTTCATCAAGATATTTTTGCGCATCTTCGTAGAGCTTATATCTCGACAAAAATGATCCGGCAAACAACTGATACCTTGCGTCTTCTGGCGTAACCCTGACTTGATTTTCAATTTCTTTTGACGCGAGGTTGAAATAATCCTGCTTGATTTTCGTGTCTGCGCTTGAACCGAGACTGCCTAGAGCCGACTGGACAATCTGTTCTCGAATTTCAGCATTTCCAAAGGAGTTGTAGGAAAGAGCTTTCTCGTAAATTTTCAGATTATCGGCAGGTCCTCCCGGCTGTTGTCGCATCGTATCAATTAAGGTTTTGGCCTGCATGTAGCCGTTGTAATTGACAAGGTATACAGAACCGAGAGAAATGATGACTGCGCCGGGAATAAGTACTGTATTTTGCAAAGATTTTTCAAAATATAATTTATTTTGCCATTTTTCGGAGATTTCTTGTCCTTTCATCTGATGAACATACGCAAGTACTGTCATAAATAAAATATAACTTGTGATATTGTCAAAAACAAAGATATTGTGAAAGAAGTATGCGCCAAGAAGTCCTGAAATAATCGCTCTGTCAGTCAAAGAAAAGTCATTTTCATGATTTCCTGATAATTTAAGTTTCTCCAAAATTCTACGTAAAAAATTACTGTGAATCTTGTGAGTATGTGTTCCGTGCCAGACGTAATACAGGAGGGACAGAAATAGCGCAAGGTATCCAATCAATCCCAAAAATCCTCCAGCGATAAGCCAGTCAAATATGATGTCGTGTGTTCGATCAAACCACTGCTCTTGCGTAAACATTCGAGGGTCATAGTATTTGTTGAAAACATAGTTGAAACTTTCCTGTCCCCAACCAAAAATTGGTTTCTCTTTCACGCCTTGCCATGCCATATTCCAAACGTAGAGGCGTGGTTTTGCTTCGTTGTAATTTATTGAAGAAAATCTACCGAGATCTTGATTGGTTTTTACGAAATCAGTATTCTTGACGGAAAAAAATGTGGCGACAAGAAGTATGACAAAACCTAGAGAATACATCGCTCCTTTTCGCAAAATGACCCTTTCCTTTTCCATAAGCGCGACAAGTGCAGTAATGAGGATTGCGCCCGCAACCATGCCAAGGAATACACCTCTGGTTGCAGTGTGATAGATGATGAACATTTCGAACAAAATAATCGCGCTATACAAAACCTGCATCCATCTATTGAGTCTCTCTCGCATAAGAAGCATGAATGCAAAGAAAACATGAAACATCATATAGACTGAAAAATAGGTTGCGTTTCCGAAAGTTGCATCGAGACGCACACCTCCTTGATTGATGGGGAGTTTACCTGCAAGTTGCAATACTCCATAAACACCTGCGATCAAACTCGCAAATAGTGAGGTTTGAAAAAATCTAGTCCAAAGTTTCGGGGTATCAATAATCGAAGAAGCCACAACAAAAAACAAAAACAGGTGAACAAGTGTGACGTAGCCGTCCATTCTTTCAAAATTGGACATGAAACTTTTTAAAACATTCGGACTAAGCATGTCTGAAATTGCCATTGTGACAAGCAAAAATAGGAATGACTTCAAAATCCAGGAAATTTTTGGAAAATATGATTTGTCGCGAATAGCAAGAATGAGCCAGAGACCTGTTGCAATCTCAACTAAAATTCTAAAAAGGAAATTCTTTCCTGTGATGAAAGGAAAAAATAACGACGATGAAGTCGTGAGACAGATGAGTGGTACGAGAAAGAGAACAAAGAGAGCAGAGTAACGAAGATATTTGTTTAGATTCATGTGAATAAAGAACTTTTAATTACAAATTTTTAATTTTTAAACAAGTCAGAAATTCAAATGTTTAAAAATTAGGATTTAAGACATTATTTACCAGCCCGAATCGTATCGCGTCGGTACGGGCGGGAAAATTCAAAAATTAAACATTAAAAATTACTAATGTAGCCATTCTAGCACATTTGATAATTGAAAGAAAATGAACCCCCTATTTCCCCCACTTATTTTTATAGGTATCAAATCTGTTCATGACCTCCTTAACTACATGCCCGACAGTGCCAAGACCCACCGTATGATTATCAATTCTGACAATCGGCACGATTTCTTTGTAGCTTGCGGTGATGAAAGCCTCGTCGGCATCGGCAATTTCGCTTACATCAACATCTCTTTCTTCGATTTTGTAATCAGGAGACATAAGTTCAATAACCACATTTCGTGTAATTCCCAGTAAAACATTTTTTCTGGGCGTAACTAGTGTTTTCCCTTTCACCAAAAAGAAATTACTAGTCGCGGCTTCAAGAACTTTTCCATCTGAAACGTATAGAATCTCAACAGCTTTTTCAGCCTTGCGTCTATTTTGAAGCATCACTCCCGTAATGTAGTTTATCGTCTTGTATTCAGGATATTGTCGCTTGTGTTCAAAAGTAAACAACGAACTCCCCTCTCTATAAAAAGATTTGTCGAGCGGAACGTTGTTTTCGGCCAAAATATAGAAGGTTGGTTTCTTACTATCAAATTCAATGCCAGAAAAAGTCTGTCCTCCAGTCAAAATTACGCGAAAATTGGTTCTTGGAAAATTATTCTTTTTAATAAGTTCATCAAAAATCGCATCGAGCTCTTTTTCCGTCACAGGCAACTCCAGACTCAAAGCGTCCGCCGACTTCTTTAGTCTCGCAAAATGGTCGGCACTTCTAAAGACTCTGCTATTGTAAGTCGTAAGTCCGTCATAGACCCCGTATCCACGTAAAAGTCCGATATCAGTAATACCGATGCAAGCTTCCGAAGTTTTCTTGTATTCTCCATTTGTATAACAAATTGGTTCGTTCATCTACCTATAATAGCAATTGTCTGTATTATCTCCAAAAACCTAGAATGAGCCCGTAGGATATAAACAAGACTAACTGATAACTTGCATTAATCCAAAACCTAGACCATGCCACTTTTGAAGAATCATTATTCCACATCGAACCGCCGGCAACTATTGGCATTACAAACCCGGCCCAAATCCAAAGTGAATTTGTCACACCTGAAATATCTGGCCAGCCGGCAATGTAGTACGCCAAAACCCAAGCCTGAAATAATGAAAGTACAAATTGCACGGCATACAGTGGCCCCGCATTTTTTTGCATTTCTTTCCTTTTTGCCAAATCGCTTGGATCTGCTCCAGTAATCTCCATCCATTTTTTGCCAAAAAGTGGCCCGAACCAAATTGAACCCAAAATCATAGAAAAAATTGCGCAAGCAAGTACCGCCCAAATGTTTATGACACCATCCATATAAATTTAATTATTGTTAATTTCGTCAACCGATCTAGTTTTAAATTTGTAATCTAATGTAAAAAAATCTGACCCTGTGAAAAACACACTTAGCGCGCCCATAAAAATCCCGAAATCCCGTACAGCGATTTCATTATATCCAACGACAGTTATGATATGCGCCATATGAAGCGCAAGAAAAATTGCCGAGATTCGCGTAAATAAACCGAGTATAAGTAGTATACCGAAAATCACCTCAAAGAGCCCGTTTAGGAAAACTAAAGTCGTCACGGTAATCGGCAAAATTTTTGCGTATTCTGGAACAAATCCTATCCAAAAACTTGGATCAAGTAGCTGTGAAGTGCCGAACCATAAGAATACAAGGGAAATTCCTACTCGAACTACTGTAGCTCCATACTTTTGATATTTTTCAAAAAACATAAAGAAGAATTAATTTGCTAGAACTCCGAGATTAAAGGTGGCCAAGATAAGCGCCTGTTTTTCTGCACCTCCGTGCTTACGATTAAAGGCATTTGAACCATCTATGCCACAAATACCGAGTATCGCCTTTTGACCACCGGGGTGTTTTGGTATCCAAGCTGTGATATCATATACTTTCCCGTCGATTGCCGTGTAACAACTGGTTGCGTCAGGATGAGTCGCGATTTCTGCCAAAGTAAAAGTCTTTGCTGGCACAGTCGATGTTGTCATAGTGTCAGTAACACTCGTGGTAGTTGAAGTAAGAGAAGCATCGCCTGTTGAATCATACGTATATTCATCACCATCATTATCATCACGATTAAATGTCCAAACACCCCCACCAATCAAAACGACCGCCACAAGTAAACCTAGTACATATTTTGGATTCATCCCGTTTAGAAGTAGGGAAATATTGTATACTTTCTCCCCACTTAATTTAATAATCTTCACATTTCTCAATCTCTTGATTCCTGTTACTTCTAACGGGATTCATTTTTAAAAAAGTATACTTAGAGCCTGTTCACAATCTAACCGCGAAATAACAAAAAATCATGCTTGTCTGCCCAAACATTAGATTGTTCATAGGCTCTTAAAGAGTAGGAATCAAATTATAGCATGTGAATTGCAAAAGAAAATCGCCCCGTCGAATGACGGGGCGATTTTCTTTTGCAATTTGAACCAAAAACTATGAAAGATGCTTTGAAACAAGTTTTGTCATTTCAAACATATCTACCGTGGCTTTCCCGCCAAAAACTTTCTTCAAATTAGCATCTGCATTGATATTTCTCTTATTCTTTGGATCCTGCAAAGTTGAACCCTTTCTCAAATCGGTTCCTTTTTTGCCATTATCATCCTCATAATCATCGCCCTTGATATACATCCAAAGCTTCTTCACAACTTCAGATCTCGGCATTGGACCATTGCCAACTACCGCTACTAGGTCAGCGCTAACATTTAGAGGCTTCATAAACGCAGAATTTGTTTTTGCCATATTATCTATATTATTATTGTAAGGCTATATGATAGCACACTATAAAAAAATAAAAAGCCACCCCAATTAGTGCGGTGGCTTTGTGTGTAAAACAATCAAAACAAAAAGTTTTGAGTTTCAGAGTGGGCCGTTTAGTTTAGCCCAATTTTTCTCGCCTTTTGGGCGAATTGCTTTTGAACCAATCTCACAAAGTTCACACTTCTTTGGCGTCCAAATAGGCATGTAATGATCGATTAAAGAGATAATTGTCCTGCCTCCAATAACTTTGAGTCCTGAACGGTTTACGAGCGTTAGGACATACGGCAACGGTTTTCCATGCCCGGCGATTACAGCCAAAGCTGTCTTGTTTACAGACCCGCCCGTCGTAATCACATCTTCACAAAGCAGAACATTTTGTCCCGGAAGTAACTCCAATTCACTTTTCTCAAAAACCATTGATTTCGTGGCAGTTTTTGAATCTTTTACAGGTGAAGCGTGGAAACAATCGAGGCGTATAAATGTTGTGATTAATTCACTTAAAAATATTGCGAGCTTGGTCGCGCCGGTAGCGGGACCCACAACTCCATCAACGATGTTTAAGTCGTCACCAAAATCAGCATTCATTTGTTTTGCTAGTGAATAGAGAATATCGGAACACGCGATACGAATTATCTCTCCATTTTTAACCACGGGGTCGCAATCAACGTACCCCGCTGAATGGTTTCCCGAAGTAAGGATTACATGACTGCGCCCATGCTTCCCATCATGCATCCAAATAGCATGCATTTTTTGAAACTCCCAAATCCAATCTCTCGAAGATTTGTACATGACTCACCTTTCTATTTTTTGTTTAGATTATTGTTTTTTGTCGAAAAATCGACTCTTTTAAAAGAATAGCCGAAAACAATCATAAATGCAAAAAAAATTAATTAAAATTAATTCCAAAATTATACATTCCCATCCCGCAAATTCCCTGAAGTGACTGTCCCGTTTTTGGAATACCGAGGTCAATAACCTCCTCTCCTGTTTGAGTTAAGATTTTTTGAAAACCAAGCGAGCGAATTACAAGTGAAGCTGAACAGTCATATGTTCCTCGTGTTTTAACAATTAGTTTTGTTGGAATACCGGCCTTTGCCGTTGATACCTTTGGTGAGTACCCGCCTTTTGCATTTATAGTGACATATTGAATACCATCTTTTATTTCACTATTTTGCACAGCGCCACCGGAATTGTTTTTCGACGAATCACCAAAAAAAATTATACCGAAAGCGACGACAAGACCGAGGGTGATAATAATGGAAGCGGATTTGCTCATGGAATAATTATATATTAAATAATGGATTT
>ORMF010106451.1_pt1 | contig 13143 bp, 11 predicted proteins | sample 1779871 | NCBI WGS metagenome assembly ORMF01 (sample SAMEA104232316, study PRJEB22302) | groundwater metagenome | biome: forest; feature: aquifer; material: groundwater | place: USA | collected 2011-08-07 | depth 5.4 m | reverse complement strand
GTGGCCCGCCGCCATGCTGGTCTGCGTGCTGTCCCTGCTTCAGGCCCTGTTCTGGTCTCCCTCTCCGATCCCATTCCTCCGGCCCGCGATCGCAGTTGTCTTGCTTCCGTTCCTGATTTCGCTTAGCGTTTTCCTTTCCCAATCAGGAATCGCGGAATGGATACTTGTCGCGTCGTTCGCCGCAGTTATTCCTGTGGCGTACGCAATTGCCGTGGCCGGCGTTGCCAAAGGGAGACGCGGTGATGGACAGACGTGGACACGTCGTCCACGGCAGCACATGTCGGCCGTCAGGTCATTGAAACCTTTCAGGTCTCCTGAGCAGGCACAGTTATGGATAGAGTGGACTCGGAACGGGATGGTCCTTCCGCTGGTGGTCGGATTTACGTCTCTGTTAACGCTCGCCGCACTGACTATGGTCGGAAGCGAAATCGCGGAGATGGCGTTGAGACCTCAGAGGGCAGTGGCGGGTGAGTACGGCGTCAATATGCCGATTAGAATCCTGATCGTCTACTTTACGATGCCGCTCTGGTACGCCGCCATCCTGGGCTGCGGCGTGCGGAAATCCGATACGCGCAGGAAAGACCTCTCGCTGAATCCGCTTCTGGCCACGCGCCCTATGGCCAGCGCTGATCTCGTACTCGCAAAACTCAATATGGCGGCCCGGAGCACGCTTTTGTCATGGGCGACGGTCCTGGGGATATTTGCTGTATGGCTGGTAATACCGCAAACAGCAGGAGACGTGACCGCGCCTTTCGGACTGCTTTTACTTAGAGGGCTGCCGGCACAAGTGATCGCGGGAGCACTTGGGGCAATCGTGGTTCTGATCTTTTGGACCTGGAAGAATCAGGTCTCCAGTCTCTTTGTCGATCTTACGGGGCGGCCGTGGCTGGTCCACGGATACCCCATCGTCATGGCGATCCTCGCCACGAATGTCATTTGTATGGCTGCGTGGGCCGGGAGTTCGCCGGAATACGGACACCGAATACTGGAGGCGCTGCCGCGTATCGCATATGCGCTTGTTGTACTCAAGCTGTTGTCAGGATCGTTCGCGATCTCGCGGCTCGTCCGCAGCCGCATGGTCCGGCCGGATGTCCTGGCCGCGATCTTGGTGACATGGATCATGGCGGCTGGTCTGCTGTTCACATTCGTCCGCTGGCTCCTGCCTGCAAGCGTGATGTCGGGTTACATCCTTGTCGGTGTTCTGCTCTTCATGCCGCTGGTTCGTCTTTCACTCGCCCCGCTGGCGATAGATTGGAATCGGCATAGATAGCGGTTTCGTTATCCCGAAATACGGTACGCCTTCTCCAGCCACTCCCTCAGCTCCCCGTCTACCTGCCCTGGGTCGTCCAATCGCAGCTCCAGATGCCAGCGGTTTGCGGACACCTGCTCGCGTTTCAAAATACGGGGGCTGGGAATATCCGTTGCGGATTTGATCGTCAGGATAAGGGCGTCCTTGCGAGTGGCGATACCCGCGAAGGCTGTCCGGTTGGCCAGATGGATAGAGGTCTTCTTCGGCTCTTCGGTTACAGGCCCGAATTCCTTGGAAACGGCCACGATGCTCTCGTAGATCCCGCGCACCTGCGCAGAGCGGCCGTCGAAGTGGCTGTCGATCGTGTGCTCGGAAACGGTCTCCCCAACAGGCATTTGTTCTCCACCATTTCAGTTGGACTTAATTGTTCGAGGCATAGGAACTTTGAGTTCACGTCCGTCCAACCAGGATGACTGAAAAGGTGCAGCAGTCTTACCTGCTGCACCTTGATCCTAATGTCGACACGTCTAAGTCTCGCGACTACACCAGCTCAGGCATCACGTCGTACTCCCCCAGCAGGAAGTTCGGCCGGTTCAGGCTGTCTATCACCGGTGTGGTCTTGATGTCGATGCCCATCCGGTTGTAGAGCGTGGCGAATACTTCCTTGAAGTTGACCGGCCGCTCATCCGGCTCTTCGCCGAAACGGTTGGTCGAGCCGATCACCTGGCCGGTCTTCATGCCGCCGCCGGAAAGCAAGGCGAAGTTGGCGCGCGGCCAGTGGTCGCGACCCCCATCCTTATTGATCTTGGGGGTGCGCCCAAACTCGCCCCAGACGACCACCGAAACGTCCTTATCGAGGCCACGGTCGTAAATGTCCTGGATGAGGGCGCTCAGGGCGGTATCGAGCATAGGCAGGTAGCTTTTTAGCTGTCCGAAATTGTTGCCGTGATAGTCCCAACGGCCATATGCCAGCGTGACGCATCGCGCGCCGGCCTCGACCAACCGCAGGGCGGCAAGGAAGTGGTCGTTGATCATTGGCGCGCCATCGTCCACGGCTTCTTTGCGGCCTGTACCGTATCGAGCGCGGATCTTCGGGTCTTCCTTGGTCACGTCCAGCGCTTTGACCAGCTTGCTGGAAGTCAACAGATCGAATGCCCGCTGACTCAGCTCGTCCATTCCCTTGATGGAATCCACTCCGGTTCGGAAACGGTCGAGACTGGAGAGAAGCCGCTTTCGGTCCGCAAGCCGGTCGAGGCTGATCCCGTTCAGGACCATGTCCTGCATCAACGGGCCCTCGGGGCGCAGCGGACTGTGGGCCAGGCCGAGGAATCCCGCATCTCCGGGATCGCCCCAGGGCATGTGCGCGCATTTGGGCGAAAGGCTTACAAACGCGGGAACGGTCTTGTCGACGGGTCCTTGAATCTTGGAGACGACCGATCCCAAGCAGGGCGCGTGGTTCTGGTTGCTCTCCGCGACCGTGTATCCGCCGAAGCAGATGTGGGAATCGTGTTCGTCGCGCATCCCGGTTAGGGACCGAATGAGCGCGAACTTGTCCATCATCTTCGCGAGCTTGGGCATGTGCTCGCAGATCTCGATGCCGGGGACGTTCGTCTTCATCGGCTTGAACTCACCCCGGATGTCCGACGGCGCGTCCGGCTTCATGTCGAACATGTCCTGGTGAGATGGCCCGCCAGGAAGGTAGATCATGATGATCGCCTTGTGGGACGATCGTACGCCGGCTCTCGCTTCCAGCGCGAGGATATCGCTGAGCGCGAGGCCGCCCAATGCCAGCCCGCCGATTTTCAGGAATTCCCGCCGCGAGAACCCGTCGCAGAATGGACTGCCGCTGCCGCCTTTTATTGTCAGCACCGTAGAAGCTCCTTGCGCGCGCTTAAGATCTACTAAATACAATCCATATACAAGACGGATTATACCATAGCCCGGTTCACAAGCAAACGGTCTTTCACTCTTCCGCCGAAAGCTTCTCCATCATCTCGATCTCACGGCCCATAAGCATCGGCTCTCCCATCCGCAGCGAGAAGTAGTAAAGCAGCACGGCATATCCGATTGCGATCGGGACCGTCAAAGCGAACCAGATGCCCGCAATAAAGAAGGAAGGAAGAAGCAGCGCGATGAGAATCGGCACGAGCAGCCCGGTTGCCGCCAGGAAGAACCCGATGTATAAAAACCCGAATCCGCAGCTCCTTCCAGCCGCCTGCTGTTTGACCCGCCACCCTTTCATCACGATCCGCAGCGGGAACCGGATCGACACGATGTTTCCGATCGCGATAAACACGGCGAGTGACAGGGTCATCCAGAGGAACAGCGGGCCGAACATCGCCAACGCGCCCGCGAGACTGCCAATGACCAGCATGAACACCACGTTAACGGCGCTCAGCGCGGTGAAAAACGCCAGGTTCTTCCCCATGATGATCTGCCTGCGGGAGGCCGGAAACTGGAACAGGATGGAAGCCGCGCCGCCCTCCGTGCCGAAGATGTTGCAAACCATCTGCATCTCGCTCAGGAGGACCATTCCGCTCGCGCCCCACGCCATGGCGGGACCGTACGACTCGAACGTGCTGCGACCGGCGGGCCGGATGAACATGAAAACCGCGACGACCAGCATGTAGCCCAGGTTCATCAGCGTCATCCGAAAATACGGGTCGCGCACGAGGTATTTGAACTCCTTGTCCGCAACTGCCTGGATCGCGCTCGGTAAGTGGGCCAACAGGGTCGATCCCTGTTTAGCTCCCGTGTCCGGCCCGGCCGCCGACGGTCGCTTTGTCTCCGTTACCCCGGTAGAAGGAGGTTTCCTGGCCGCAAAGCCGAATGTCTCACCCTCGAACACCTTGCGGATAACCCAGCCGGCCAGATAGACCGTCCCCGCGGTGATGGCGGACAGCGCGAGCAAGTAGCCTAGTGAGTTCAGGTAGCTGCCCTCGCCGGCGGCCTCAATTGCGCGGGCGGCCAGCCCCGACGGAAGATAGTTCACGAGGGTCCAGGTGTTACTGTGCAGATACTTGGACCAATCGATCGAGACCGCCCCGCGAGAGAACGATTGCGTAGCCACGTAGTAGCCGATCCAGAAAATCGGAATGATCAGCATCGCGAGATCGCGGAACCGGCGGCTGCGCAGGATTCCCGCGCTGGCCAGGATGATCCCCTGGCTCAATGAGAAAGTGTGAAACAGAAACAGCCCGAGTGGGATCGCAACCGCCGCCAGCCCGAGCACGCCCTTCGAGAACGCGATAAGCACGGCAAAAAGGGTGGGGAGCACGAAGAGCAATGGGAAATCGAGGAACGACCCCAGGATTGCCCCTGTAAATATCTGCCGGACCGAAAGGGGATATACGAAGAGCTTGGTGAGGTCGTACGACTCGTTCAAGGCATAACCCAGCAGCGGCACCACCAGCCACCACAGGTAGATAGCCAGCAGAACGCCGCGCAATAAGTGGGGTCTCCATTCCGACGAGAGCCTGTCGAACCCCAGCCCGATCACGAACGCCGCGCCGATGGCGATGGGCAGGAAGATGCTCACAGCAAGCACGGCGCCGATCACGGACGACAGATTCCGCCGATACCCCCGCAGCATCAGCTTCCACTTCAGCCAGAAGAGCAGCTTCAAGTAGCCCGTCGTCGTCTGATGGGCTACAGCCACGAAAGGACCTCGTCTTCCGCGCGCGCCTCCACCAGCTTCAGGAAGATATCCTCGAGCGTCGAGTCCCCGCCCGACTAGATGTTCTTCCGCAGCTCCGCGACGGTGCCCTCGCCCACGATCCTTCCCTTGTTGATGATCGCGATCCGCGTGCACAGCCGTTCGACCACCTCCATGACGTGCGATGAGAAGAATATGGTCGTCCCATGCTGGGTGAGCTGGTGGAGCGCGCTGCGGATTCCGCGCAGCGACACCGGATCGATGCCGTTGAAGGGCTCGTCGAGAAACATCACCTTGGGCCGATGGATGATCGCCGACGCCAGCGCCGTCTTCTTCTTCATGCCCATGGAGTAATCCACGATCATCTTGTCCCGTGCGTCCGTCAGCTCCATCAGCTCCAGCAGGTCGTCGGCGCGCCTCCGCGCCTCGTCCAGCGGCAGCCCGTACATTCTCCCCGCGAATATCAGGAACTCGTCGCCGGTCAATCTCTCGTAGAGGTTGGTCTCCTCAGGCAGGACGCCGATGCTCGCCTTGATCTCCAGCGGCTGGGTCGCCAGGTCGAATCCCGCAATGCGCACGCTGCCCGCGGTCGGCCGCATCAGTCCGCAGAGCATCTTGATGGTCGTCGACTTCCCCGCGCCGTTCGGGCCGAGAAACCCGAAGAACTCCCCCTCGCGCACCTTCAGGTCGATACCGTCCACGGCCCGCAGGCTGCCGAAGTCCTTGGTCAGCCCGTGCGCGACCACGCTAAACTGCTCGATGGGCGGCTCGTCCAAATCGGGGGTCTCCTGTAGAAAACAACGCTCAGAGGCTGCGCGTACCTTCGAGCATGATGCCACCGTTTCCTGCGCGCGAGAAAGGCTTTCGCAGCGGCTAGACATGGGAGCCACAGGTTTGGCCAGCACGGCGACCCGCACCAACCAACTTGCCGCCATTAAAACCACCAAAGGCATTTGATCCAGGTCCAATTGGTACAATAATTAGCAGTTGACGGGACAGCGCGGAAACCTTGCTTGCGGCGAGCCAAATTTCGCTGTATGCATTCAAAGGAGTTTCCAATGTATTACTCGCACCAGACATTGAGAATCGCAATATATGCCGTCGCCCTGCTGTTTAGTCGCAACCTGATTGCACTAACGGAAAATGAGCGGGGGCAGAACGGCCAATCCTCTCCCAAAGCCCTGTTTGAGGCCGTTGGGCGCGGCGAAACCGCGATTGTTGAGTCTGCACTTGCGGAACATGCCGATCCGAACCTGCAGTACACGGACGGCGAGACCCTTGTCATGCGCGCAATTAACAAGGATCGGGGAGCCGTAGTCCGCCTCTTGATTTCGCGTGGCGCCGACGTGAACAAACCGGACAGTTTTGGATGCACGCCCCTAATGCATGCAGTGAGCGGAGATAATGATAAGATCGTATCCTTCTTGCTTACCTCCGGGGCCCGTGTTGGCGACCGTGCAGGTGGCAGATTTGGAAGAGGCGACCAGCTGACAGCTTTACATTACGCCTGTCTGTACGGAACGGCTCCGATAGTCAAACTCCTGCTCAGTCACGGAGCGGATGTGAAAATGCTGGACAGCTTCGGATCTTCACCGCTGCATTATTCAGCCGAAAGAAGTGACCCACAGATCACGCTCCTCCTACTAAAGAAAGGCGCCGATGTCAAGCTGAAAAACAAGGGAGGGCATACTCCGCTGGATCTCGCCAAGAACCGCGCGGTGTCTGCAATTCTGAAAGCGCATGCTAAGAAGCATCCTCAAAATCGCAAGTCGTAAACGGTTTGGGATGTCGGATTGAATGGGAGACAGTGCTCGAGGGTTTCGAAATGTCCGAACAAATCAACGAAGCGGTAAGACAGCACGAGGAGACCGTGGCGTGGGAGTACCGGGAGACTGCCCGGACCCTCCATCCCTGGGCCGACCGGTTCAATACCGCCTTCTTCCAAGGCGAGATGATCCACGTCTATGGCCATCTCGGGCACGGGGATTCAGCACCGCCTTTCGGCTGCATCGCAAAGTTCGATCCCAAATGCAAAAGGGCAGCGGTTCGACACAATGTGTAGTCTAGGCCGACAACTCGCACACAGACGGTTGAGTGGGCCGACATGAGGAAACGGAGTTGGTTAAACGCTGGATGTATGGCGGCTTTGTGCCTGCTCGCTCTTCTTGGGGTGTTCTGTTGGAATTCCATTCCGCGTGGACCAGACTGGGAGTCGAAGTTCTACTGGTTGAATCCCTCGGACTGGGCTGTGGGGCAAGTGATGAGACAGGGCACATTTCGAGGAAAGCAATGGGAGGCCAAAACCACTAGTTTTGGCATTCTGGCCGTCTATTCGACACGAGATTTCTGACGCGGGCAGATGAACACTAATTGCCTCAGTCAAGACGAAAAATGGACCTATTGAACTTCACGGACTCGCTCTCGTCTCATCCACTGACCAGGAGGATCGCGGAGGCAACTTATGAGGTGCTGACCGAGGAGTGCTCGGAATCCATATCCGGCGGCGGCATTACGCCGGAAACCTCATTACGAAGCCTTGGCGTCGCCACATTCTGGGGAGTTGAGTTTGACTTCTTGGTGACTCTCATTCTGGAGAAATGCAACCTGGAAATCACGTACTGTCCTGAGCAACCGTTGCCCGCGAACACGGTGCGTGACCTTGTTGAGGGTGTGGCAATTGTGGCGGATCCGACTGCGACACTTCTGCATCCGGTTGGAACTGCTCGCATTTCATATGACCGACTTTTGCGGCCATTAGACGACTGAATGTGTGAAACAAATTACGCGTCAACTCTCAATAACAGGCTTATTTGACTGATTCCCACCAACTTCGTGGGAGCCCGCATTCGGACGTTCTGTGTCTCCAGCCATATGAGCAAAACATCCGGATCATTTATTTGTCCCTTATCCTATTAATCGCGACGCCGCTGAAGTAAGTGGAGATACAGATCATGTCAATACTCGGTCGCACCGTCGTTCTATTCGGTATTCTTGGATTTTCGTTCTGTACACTAATCAGAGTGGTCTCCGGCCAGCAGAAAGGATTGGCGAGAGTCCACGCCGCTCCAGCGAAGCAAGAGACACGAATAGAGATTTATGACGCGCTCAAACTTGCAGTGGGAAGGCTACGTGGCAAACGACAGCTGTCCGAGCCCTATCGGTTGGATGCTATCTATCATCGCACAAAGACAAAATGGGTGTTCACGTTTACCCGATTACCAGCTATGCCAGGGGGCGACATGATAGTGACAGTATCGAATGATGGTCATGTTGAGCAAACCCCTGGACTCTAGGTATTTCTAGGCGACAGTCCAGCCGATTGGCAGAACCGATCGGGCTCCCACGGCCTCCCCGGGAGCTCCGACCAGTCGCTCTGCGTCATGAACCAACCCCGCGCAGCTTTCACCGAGTTGGTGTCCACTCATCATCTCCAAAAATAGATCGAAAAATATCATGAGAAACATGTAACCCAAACCAGCATATCTCCGTCTACTAAATAATAGGCCGCTATCAGCGGCCGGGACAGGCCATGACGCCGTCCTCCCAATGCTCGGACCAGTGGCGCATTGGGAACCCTAGTCGGTGGCTTCAAAAACTAGTCGGTGGCAGCAAAATTCCCATAAGGGGACGCGAGGGGTCAGTTCATAGTTGAAAGATGAGAGTTGAGAGTTCGGATGGAATTGTCGTTACACTCAACCCTCAACACTCAACACTCAACCCTCCGCGTCAGTCGGTGGCAGCAAAAGTAGCCGGAAGGGGACAGCAGGACGAGGCAAAGAAGGAACACGGCGAGAAGGTCAACTGGGAAGCACGGGGAGTTCGGTCACCCCTCACCTCTCTCGTCCAACCGTTCGAACCCTCATCCACAGAGTACGCAAGGTGGTGCAAGAAGCGAATGATTGACATGTTGACTCTCAACACTCAACACTCAACTCTCAACCTCCCCCGTGCGTTCTCTGTGGTTAATCTGTCCCCCCAACCCGCAGTAGGACGGTCGCGGTAATCACGATAAAGCCGCCCTCAGTCCCAGTAAGCGCCATGAGCCAGGGCGAGGTAGCTCTTTGATAATCGAATAATGAACGGGCAGCCGCCGAAGCCGCCCCTGATCGTGAGTGGCCGAAACCAATTTGCATTTTGCATTTTCAAATTTGCATTTCACATTTTGCATTTCACATTTTGCATTTCACATTTTGCATTTCGCCCGCAAAGACTCCCGGAATCGACCCCGTCGATCCCGCCCCGGGCCGCGACAGCCTGCCCGTCGACCCCCTCTTCCCTTCGGGATAAGTGCAATTGCACTTTCTATGAGGTACAAGTAATTACTGAATCGGTCCCCGTAATTATTCCGGTAATCACGGTCCCATTGCGCCGGCTCCCAGGTTTATCGGAGGGGCCAACCCGAGAGGAATGAGTTGAACCTGCTTTCCGGTCCGCCATGTACACTTTGCAAACACCTCAAAGGCGAGAGTCTGCGAAACCCGCCCCTCGTATGCCGAGCATTTCCCGAGGGCGTCCCCGCCCAGATCGCATCCGGCGAGAATGACCACAGCCGGCCCTTTCCGGGCGACCACGGCATACAGTTCGAGCTGTTAACCGATTTTTCGGAGATGCATACCGATGAATCGGCGATCGTGAGCTTGAATGAGAACGGAGCCACGGCCGACGGTATCGCGCTCGCCGGAGCCCCCCAGGCCGTCGTTCACGCAGAGGAAGACGGAAACGCGCTCCGCGGAGAGACCGAGTCCCTGTTCCGGGACCTGCAGCAGGAGCTTGAGCGTGAACGGGAGCGAGCGCGGAAACTGGTCGAAGCGCTCAGCAGCAAAGCCGCGCCAACCGCGTCACCGACCGCGACGGAAATCCCGGATTGCGTCCGCCTCAGGAGACGGCTGGTCGCCCAGGGCAAAACCGAGATCGCCGGCAGCCCGGTCCTCTATCGGATCGCACTGACCGCAAACAACCTGTTTGCATCGGGACTGATGCTCAGGCAGGCAAAGGAGAACCGAGGCCTTCCCGCGGAGCTCGATGACAGCGTATTCGGCTTCCTCATCCAATCCCAGGTCTGGCATCTCCACGAGGCGTGCCGGCTGCTGGAAGAAGTATTATCCGAGCCGAAGCTCAACAAATACGCGTCAAAACTCCCGCGATATTCGGCCGAAGCGCTGGAGCGCTTCAAGAGGATTACGACCGGGGGCGCGGATGAGAAGGTGTTCGTAAAGTACCTCAGTCCGGAAGGGGTCGCGAGGGTAGATGACGTCGGCGTGCGATGGCTCTATGAGCTGGGGCGCGATTTCGTACTCTTCGGCGGCGACCTGTGCCTCTTCTGCGCCGGCGCGGCGGTCGTCAAATCTGAACCCGCGCGGGAAACCACGCTATACTGATTCATCATGATTGGACCCTTTCGCTGGAGCGCCCTTACGTTTGCAATTCTGGTTGCCTCGAGCGCCGCCGCACCTCAATCGGGTCCCCGGCTGCAGTTCAACCGCGACATCCGACCGATCCTGACCGAAAACTGCTTCCCCTGTCACGGACCGGACAAGAACAAACGCCAGGCGAACCTGCGGCTCGACGATCGAAGAATTGCCCTGGAGCGGGCGGCAATTGCCCCCGGCCGCCCGGATCAGAGCCATCTCGTACAACGTATTAACTCGACAAATTCGATGCACGTGATGCCTCCGCTATCGTCACACAAGAAACTGACCGAAACCCAGCGAAGAGTCTTGGCCCGGTGGATCAAAGAAGGGGCTGAATACCAGGCACACTGGTCGTACATGCCATTGCTGCAGCCTGCGATCCCAAGAATCGAAAACCGAAAGCTTGTCCTGAGCACAGCCGAAGGATCGAAAATCGAAAATCCGATCGACGCGTTCATCCTCGCAAAGCTGCAGCAAAAGGGCATCACGGCCTCGCCATCTGCCGACCGGCCCACGCTGATCCGGCGGGTCTACCTCGATCTCATCGGAATACCCCCGACACCTAAAGAGGTTCGAGAGTTCGTGAATGATAAGTCTTCCAATGCGTATGAGAAGATCGTCGATCTGCTGCTGGCCTCGCCGCGCTATGGAGAGCGGATGGCGGTTCCGTGGCTGGATCTCGTCCGATACGCGGACACCGTGGGATATCACGGCGATCAGAATATGAATGCCTGGGCCTATCGGGATTATGTGATCGATTCGTTCAACAAGAACAAGCCCTTCGACCGGTTCCCCCGCGAGCAGCTGGCCGGCGACCTGATTTCCAATCCCACGCCCGAAACACTGACTGCAACATGCTTCAACCGCTTAAATATGGTTACGCGGGAAGGCGGGGCGCAGCCGAAGGAGTACATGGCGAAGTATGCGGCCGACCGCGTCCGGACCGTCAGTATGACGTGGCTGGGCTCCACGATGGGGTGCTGCGAGTGCCACGACCATAAGTACGACCCGTTCAGTACGAAGGACTTCTACTCCATGGCCGCGCTCTTCGCCGACATCAAGCAGTGGGGCGTCTACCAGGATTATGGGTATACGCCCAATCCGGATCTCAGGGGATTCACGAATGAACATCCCTTCCCACCCGAGATTAAGGTCGAAAGCACGTACCTTGTCCGGCGAATCGCACAGGATCGAGCAAAGTGCCGGCAGGTCGCCGTAGACGCTGCCAAGACACTTTCGAAAGACGAAAAACAACAGCCCGCATTCAAAGCCTGGAGAAGGGCCGCTGCGGACTATGCGGCAGAGCATGCGGATGGTTGGGAAGCGCCGAGTGACACCTTGATAGTTCGGGGCGACGGTAAGCCGGACGGTGACAAACCGCTCTTCGAACGCAAGCTGGACGGGAGTCTGGTTGTAACTGCCGCCGCTCCGCCAGAGGTGTCGGCAATTCTTACACCCAAAGCGCCATGGATCGCTTCCATTCGGATTGATCTGCTCCCCGATCTCTCGCATGGCGCGTCGGTCTTGCGGGCCGGTTCCGGGACTCGTCTCACTCCGGTAATCTCGCTGCGCCGAAAGTCCAGCGAGAGTCCGACGCCGCTCTATATGCGTTATGCCAGCGCCAGCGCCTACTCGCCGACGTATGACAATGGCTTCGACATTCTGGGCGTGCACGGCGGCTGGCGGATTCCGACAGAAAACATGAAGGAGCGTCTCACATCCGTTTGGATCCTGGATACGCCCCAAAAACTGGAGCCGGGCGATCAGATCATCATTAACTTCAAGGGTGCGCGAGTGGGCTGTGTTTCGGTTGCCGTCTCCCCGTTCGCTCCCGAAAACCCGGACATTCGCTCTCTTCCCGATTCTATAGCTGATGGTTTGAGGTCCACCAGCCCCGAACATATCAGCCCGGCGGCTTTGGAGGCCTATCTGCGCGGCACCGCGTGGAATGCCGGCGCTTATGGAAAGATCAAGGCGCTCGATATGGACATGGCGGAGTGCCGCGGCGGGCAGACCCCCGTGATGGTCGTGCAGGCGATGACGCCGCCGGTCATTAGGGTCCTGCCGCGTGGAAACTGGCAGGACGAGCGGGGCGAGATCGTACAGCCCGCTGTTCCGCATTTCCTGCCACAGCCCGGTACCGCGGCAGGTCGGCGGCTCACGCGACTCGACCTCGCGGAATGGATCGTATCTCCAAACAATCCGCTGACCGCGCGCGTATTCATGAACCGTCTCTGGAAACAGCTTTTCGGAGTCGGCCTGAGCGATTCCGTAGAAGACGTTGGCGCCCAGGGCGAGAGTCCGTCCAACCCGGACCTCCTCGATTGGCTGGCCGTGGAGTTCAGAGAGGGAAGCAATCCTAAATCCACCACTCCTACCCATCCTTGGGACGTCAAGCGAATGGTCAAACTAATCGTGATGTCGGCGACCTATCGCCAGACGTCGCGGCCGCGACCGGAGCTGAAGAACATCGACCCTTCAAACCGTCTGCTCGCCTCACAGAATCCCCGCCGCCTGGAAGCAGAATTCGTTCGGGACAATGCGCTCGCCATCGCCGGAATCTTGAACTCTGAGATCGGCGGGGCCCCGGGCACGCGGGGCATGGCCGGGGCCGCGGTGGTCCGCCCGCTCTTGCCGCGCCCGACGGCGCCGCGTGTGCGCAAGAAAAATGGGGGCCCGCAGGCCCCCGCTTGAGTCGTTCCTACTCTTCGTCGCGCGTGCTCGCCGTCATGCTGTTGCTGACGGTGTGAACGGTGGCCTCGGCGTCTTCGGCCGACACCGTCGACCGGAGCGTGACCTCGACGCTCTTGCCCGGTGCCAGCTCCTTG
>ORMF011646239.1_pt1 | contig 13145 bp, 11 predicted proteins | sample 1779871 | NCBI WGS metagenome assembly ORMF01 (sample SAMEA104232316, study PRJEB22302) | groundwater metagenome | biome: forest; feature: aquifer; material: groundwater | place: USA | collected 2011-08-07 | depth 5.4 m | reverse complement strand
GTCACCTTGACGCAGACCAGGTGCGCGACGCCCTCCTCGCCGCGCGTGGCGCAGCAGCCGTCGCGGAAGAATCCGGTGAGCGGTGCGAAGCTGCAGGCGAGCAGCGGCCCGCCGAGGACGTTCTTCTCGTTGTGGGGTGCTTCGCTCATGGGACGGTATTCTAGCGGGGAAAGCGTAGGTTGGGCTGAGGCCGATGGCCGAAGCCCAACACCGCGGCGTTGGACTTCGCTGAAGCTCAGTCCAACCTACTCCCCCGGCACCTTCGGATTCAGCAGATGGCGCCTGAGCGGGCGGTCGACGCCCGATTGAACCGGTAGAGCAGCCCCGGATCGAGGTACAGCTCGTTCTCGTCGATCCGCGCCCGGTAGCACGGGGAGACGACCCCGGCATAGGCGTACTCCATGCCCTTGAATTCGACCGCCCCGTAGATGGGCGCGCCGGAGTAGTGGCCGATTACCTCGGCACGCCGGTCCAGCGCCTCCGCGCGCAGAATGATCACGCCGTAGCGCCGGAAGTATTCGGGGCTTTTCCACTTGGCGAACTGTGCCCTCACCGCCCAATGCAGGGGCAGCGTCAGGCAGAGCAGGAGCACGACGAAGCCGAACAGGTCCAAGCGGCGATCCTTCTTGCGTTTCCACGGATGAAGCAAAGCGTTCCTGGGAACCGCCTTACGGGAAAACGCTGGCCGGAAGGCCGGCCCTGGGCGCGCCGGTCATATCCGCAATATCGGCCGCAAGTGCCGAGCGCTTTAGGCCTTCCGCCGCCATCGCGCATGTAGGACTGGCGCCTGCCATCGATAGGCGCCGTCCTTACCGGGCGTAGGTCGGGCCTGGCGCGAGCGAAGTCCGACATCTTCGCGTCGCTCAGGAGCCCGCCTTGGCAGCGTGGATTGCGCGCCACACCTTGTCGGGCGTCGCCGGCATCTGCAGGTAATCGCAGCCGGCCTGCGCGAGCGCGTCGTTGACCGCGCTCATCACCGCGGCGAGCGAGCCCACCGTTCCGGCCTCCCCCGCTCCCTTGACGCCCAGGGGGTTGACCGAGGTCGGGACCGCGTTGCCGTGCACCTCGAAGGCGCAGAAATCGTCGGCCCGCGGCATGCAGTAGTCGGCGAACGAACCGGTGAGCACCTGCCCGGTTTCCGGATCGGTGAGGAAAGCCTCCATCAGCGCCTGGCCCGCGCCCTGGGCGATCCCGCCGTGGATCTGTCCCTTGAGCAGCAGCGGATTGACGACGCGCCCGACGTCGTCGAACACCATGTAGCGGACGATCGCGAGGGAACCGGTCGCCGCGTCGATCTCCACCTCGCAGACGTGGCAGCCGTTCGGAAACGTGGGCCGGCCGCCGTCGTTGAAGGTCGCCGTCTCGTAGAGCCCGGGCTCGAAGCCGCGCGGAAGCCGGGCCGGCGTGAAGGCGCATTTCGCGACTTCGACGATGTCCACCGACTTGTCGGTGCCTGCGACGGTGAATTTCCCTTCGGCGAATACCAGGTCGTCGTCGGCTGCCTCCAGCATGTGCGAGGCGATCCTGCGCGCCTTGGCGATGATCTTTCCGGCCGCCGCGTGGACCGCCGAGCCGCCCATCGTCATCGACCTCGAGCCGACCGTCCCGGAACCGCTCACGACCGCGTCGGTATCGCCGCACTTGAAGCGGATGCGGCCGGGCTCGATGCCCAGGGACTGCGAGAGGATCTGCTTGAATGCGGTCTCATGGCCCTGGCCATGGTCGTGCGTGCCCACCAGCAGCGTCACCGAACCGGAGGCATCGAAGCGGACTTCCGCGGCTTCGAGCATCCCGGTGTTCGACGCCTCGATCGTGTTCGAGACGCCGATGCCGCGAAGCTTGCCCCGCCGCCTCGCTTCCTCCCTGCGCGCGGGGAAGCTCGCGTAGCCCGATTCCCGCACGCAGTCCTCGAGGTTCCTGAGGAAGTCGCCGGAATCGTAGGTGTAGATCAGGCCGGTTTTGAACGGCATCGCGTCGGCGGGTATCGTGTTGCGCCGCCTCAGCTCCACCGGGTCGATGCCCAGCTCGCGCGCCGCCTTGTCCACCGTTGCCTCGATGACATAGGCGGCCTCGGGCCGGCCCGCGCCGCGGTAATAGCCGACCAGCATGCTGTTGGTGAGCACGCCCGTGACCTCGACGTGGATCGCGGGCGTGCTGTACACGCCCGCGAGGACGCCGAGGTTCTGCACCGCCGGCCCGGCGTTCCGGTCCGAGTTGTAGTAGGCGCCGCAGTTGGAGAGCGTGCGCACGCGCAGGGCGAGGAATCGCCCGCGCTCGTCCAGCGCCAGCTCGGCGTCGGTCACGTTGTCGCGCGCCTGCTCGTCGGACAGGAGGCCTTCGCTGCGCTCGGCGATCCACTTGACCGGGCGGCCGATCAACCGCGCGGCGAGGAGCGACAGCGTGTATTCGGGATAGCAACCGCCCTTCATCCCGAAACCGCCGCCGACGTTCAGCGCGATGATCCGGAATCTCGTCTCCGGCAGCCTGAAGATCTGGGTCGCCAGTATGCCCCGGATCCGGTGCGGCGCCTGCACGGTGCAGCGGATGGTGTAGCGCTCGTCGCCCGCGTCGTACTCGGCGAGGCAGCCTCGCGGCTCCATGGAGTTCGCGGTGATGCGGTTGATCACCAGCCTGTGGCGCACGACGTGCGCCGCGCCGGCGAATGCCGCGTCCACCGCGGCCTTGTTGCCGACCTGGTGGAAATAGGCCTGGTTGTCCGGGCAGCTTTCCCAGACCTCGGGTGCGCCCGGCAGGGTCGCAGCCTCGGTGCCGATCACCGCGGGCAGGGGATCGTAGTCGACCTCGATCAGTTCTGCCGCGTCCTTCGCCTGGAGGTAGGTCTCCGCCACGACAAAAGCGACCGGGTCTCCCACGTAGCGAACGCGCCCCCGCGCCAGGTGCGGCTGCGGACTGAGGAAGGCGGGAGACCCGTCGCGCCGTTTCCTGGAAACCCGCGGCCTCTGCATGCCCAGTTCACGAACCGGCGCGTCCTCCCCCGTCAGCACGATCAGGACACCGGGCGCGGTCTTCGCCCTGCGCGTGTCGATGGCGCGGATGGCCGCGTGCGCGTGCGGCGATCGCAGCACGCAGGCGAACGCCTGGCGATGCAGCACGACGTCGTCCACGTAGCGGCCGGCCCCCTTGAGCAGCCGAGGGTCTTCCAACCTGGGTACCGCCTGCCCGATTCCTATCCTCTCCATTCCTCGCCCCAAAGCCAGCACAGCCGGAACCGATCAGGCTGACGTGATTTGCCTTCCCCACTCTCTCGATTTTGCACAGTTGCGAAGTTGCAACTGTGCAAAATCGAGAGGCTCAAATAAGTCCAAAATCTTCCCCAATTCTGCCAGCACGCGAGTGACAGGAGGCTATTGCCAGCGTCGTCCCGGCTCAATTCACGTTCGGCCCGAAGAAAGCCAGCGTGCGCACCTCGATGCTCTGGCGCGGCGGCGCGCCGGCGCGCGTGCGCGGATCGTCGAACGAAGTGTGGGGAGTGAAGCGCGCCCTGCCGTCCGTCGCGGAATCGAACACCTTGAACACCAGCGCCTCGTCGCGGCGCATTTCGGGGAAATAGAACCAGCGGTGCGCCGGATTGTAGCGCAGCCGGTAGGTCTGGCCGACCCGATGCGGATAGCGGCGCTCGGTGACGATCAGGTCCCCGGCCGCTACGCTGCGCGCATCGGCGAGAGCGAGCGGGTTGGCCTGCACGGGCCGCTGGATGGGCCGCCACACCTGGATGATCGCGAAGCGCCGCCGCAGCAGGCCCTCCGCTTCTCCGGGCAGCACCTCGCGCACGCGCTGCGGCCCGGACCATTCGGTGTAGTCGTTGTGCGCGGCGAGCACCGGCTCGCGGACCAGCCTCGCCTCGCGCTCGGCTTCGTCGCCCGAGCGCAGCGTGTGGTCGAAGACGACGACGCGCGAGGCACCCGAGATCTCCGTCACCAGGCGCTCGATCTCCGGGTAGTACACGGACTTGAGTTGCCCCGCGTCGAAGAAATCCGCGATCGCGGTCCGGTGCGCGACGAGCACGAATCCGTTTTCGTCGAGAGTAAGCTCCCTCGCGAGCGGCCGGCCGTTGCGGATGTGCATCGGTCTCCGCTCGTAGGTCCCGGTCGTCCGGCGGTGGACGTTTCCGGGACCGAAGGTCTCGTTGACCAGCTTTTCTCCGGTATCGACCGTGTAGGTAATATCAGCGGTCACCGAATCGACGTCATCGCTTTGCGTTCGATCCATAGCCAGCATTGTAGACAAATTCGTAGCTTGGGCTGAGCGAGAGCGAAGCCCAACATTGGAGTGTCGTCTTGTCGGGCTTGCGCCTTCGGCTTCAGCCCAACCTACGCGTCACACGTTACCGGTGGCCCGAGTATTCGAGGATATCGAGCCCCTGGTTGCGGTCGAGGAGGTAGATCAGGCCGCGCCGGTCCACGTCGACGTCGTTGCTCTGCGGGCTGTCGAAGCCTGCGGCGGGCTCGGGAATGAAATGCCCGAGCTCGCGCGGCAGCGTGGGATCGGCGATATCGACGATGCGCAGGCCGCCGCTGAACCAGGTCGCGTAGACCAGGGTATCGGACATATGCTCCTGGAACTGGTGCGCGCCGAAACGGCCGGCGCGGCTCCAGGGCGAGTCCATCTCGCTCAGGTGGAACATCGAGAGCGGCCGTATGGCATTCAGGTCGCCGACGTCGAACACCCATAGTCCGGCGTGCGGCTGGCCCGGGATGTGGTCGTGCTCCTCGTCCACCGCCACCGCGACCCGGCGGCCCGCCACCGGGAACGGCACGGGCAGCACGGTGTGGGTCGGCTCCGGGAAGGGCGGGTGGTAATCGTACGCGCCGACGGTGCGCGGCTTGCGGATGTCCGAGACGTCGATCACGCGCAAGCCCGCGTGCCACACCGCGGCCCACAGGTGGTCCCCCGAGCGCAGCGCATGGTGCAGCCGGTTCTTGTATCCCGGCCAGGTCGGCACCTCGCCGCCGGCGAGGTGCTGGCCCGGCATCCACCAGCGCGACACTTCTTCGGGGCGTTCCGGTTGCCGCATGTCGTAGACGACCAGGATGTTGCCGACGTAGCCCTCCATCTCGGTCGAGATGTAAGCGTAGCGCGCGTCCATGTCGAAGCGGTGCACGCCGAAGCCGTAGGTCTTATGGTAGGCGAGCAGCCGCGGCCGGCTTCGGTCCGAGATGTCGTAGACGCGGAAACCGCCGTCGGCGTAGCCGCGCTTGCTGCCTTCGCGCAGCACCGGGATGTCCTGCGGCTTCACCTTGAGCTCCGCGGCGAGCTCCGCGTCGGTGGGCGGCCTGGAAAGCGAAGCCGAAAGCGCGGCCTCCGCCTCGGGAATGCGCGCCCCGCGCCGCATCAGGTGGCGGTTGTTCTGCTCGACGTTGACGATCATCACCTCGCCCGCCACGCGCGCCTTGTGGCTGTGCGAATAGCCGTCGGGCAGCATGAGCGTGTGGAGCGGCTTCGGATTCGATGGATCGGACACGTCGATGATCGTGGTGCCGTGCGGCGGCTTCATGTGGCCGACATAGGCGAAGTTTCCGTCGACCGTGACCTGGCCGCCGCCGGGGATCTCAAGCCGGGCGATGCGGCGCACATTGCGTGCCAGCGCGGCGCCGCCGGGGGATGGTGTCTGGTTCACGCTCGAGCTTTCCTTTTCTAAGCCGGCACAGCTGGAACCAGACAGGTTGCCGGGGGACCCATCATTGTTAACCCCAAATTCTTCGCCAAGTCTGTCTACACTTGCCTTGTAAGACACTAGCGCTCTTCGTTGAACGCTTCGGCCTGCGCCTTGCGCTGCCGGTAGCCGCGCCAGAACGGCAGCACGAGCGAGAGCACGAGCAGCCCCCACAGCGTGTTGGCGATCGGCGTGGAGAACAGGATCGTCATGTCGCCCTCCGATATGCGCAGCGCGCGCACCAGGTATTCCTCGAACAGGGGACCGAGAATGACGCCGACCAGGATCGCCGTGACGTGGTAGTTCGTCTTGTGCGCGATGTAGCCGATCACGCCGAAAACCAGGGCGAGGCCCATGTCGAACACGTACTGGCGCTCGCCGAACGCGGCGACGATGGTCACCAGGACGATGACCGGCACCAGGTAGGTCGTCTCGATCAGGACGATGCGCGACATGTAACGGGCGAGCGGCAGGATGGTGAACATCATGAAGATGTACGCCACCGCCATGGAGACGAACACGCCGTAGGCAACCTCGGGGTGGGTGATGAACAGCCGCGGCCCCATCACCATGCCGTGGTACTGCAGCACGATCATCATCACCGCCGCCGTGCTGCCGCCGGGAACCCCGAGCGCGAGCGTCGGGACGAGCGTACCCGAGGTGACCCCGTTGTTCGCCGACTCGGGCGCGATCACGCCTTCGGGAATCCCGGTGCCGTAGAGCTCCGGGTGCTTGGACCACAGGCGCGACTGCTGGTAGGCGACAAACGATGCGATGCTCGCCCCGGCGCCCGGGACGATGCCGATGAACAGGCCCACGAAGCCCGTCCACACGATGTGCCACCAGCGGTCCAGGGACATGCGCAGCCCTTCCACCGTGTCGGCCCACTGCGCCTGCGTCGCGCGCTGCCGGCCCTGCTTGCCGACGATCAACTTCTCCTCGATCATCACCAGCGCTTCGGAGATCGCGAACAGGCCGATCAGCGCGGGCACCAGCGGCACCCCGTCGTAGAGCTCGAGAAATCCCATGGTCGCGCGCGGCGCGTTGTAGACGTGGTCGGTGCCGATCACCCCTATCAGCAGGCCGAAGAATCCCGCGATCAGTCCCTTCAGCAGGTCCCTCGCCGCGATCACGGCGATGAGGGTCAGGCCGAAGAGCATGATCACCACCATCTCCACCGAGCGCAGGTACAGGCCGATCTGGGACAGCCAGGGAAGCAATGCGAGGGTCGCGATCGTCGTGATGAGGCCGCCGAACACCGACGCGGTGAAGCACAGCACCAGCGCCTGCTGCGCCTGGCCCTTCTGGGTCATGGGATAGCCGTCCAGCGTGGTGGCCGCGGCGCCGCCCGAGCCCGGAATCTTCACCAGGATGGCGGGAATGCCGCCCGCGAGATGGTTCGCGCAGTACAGGGCGATCATGAACGCGAGCGCCACCTGGACGGGCACCGACAGCGTGAGCGGCAAGAGCATGATCAAAGTGTTCTGCGGGCTGAACCCCGGCAGTATCCCGACGATGATGCCGAGCAGGATCGCCGGCCATATCACCCACCACAAGCCGAACTGCGTGGCGAACTGGCCGAGCAGGAAATCCCAGGTCACCGGCGTCTATCCGGGCAAGAGCAGCGAAATCAGTTTCTCGACCGGTCCATGTGGAACGTCCGAATCGAGAAAGGTGATGAACATGAGGTAGGCGCACGCAGTGACGACGAGGGTCGTCCAGGCGATGTGGGAGGGCTTGCGCACCCCCATGAGGTACAGGCTGGCGGCCATCGCGAGCAGCAGGTCGAGCGTCAGCCCCAGCCACGGCAGCGCGACGATGAACGCGACGGTGAGCAGCACCATGCCCAGGCGCTTGGGCAGCGCGTCACGCGGCTTCAGCAGCCGGTCGAAGCCCAGGTCACCCTCGCCCCTTGCCACCTCCACGCCGATGCGCACGCACTGGATGCCGATCAGGACGACGAGCACGGTGCCGATCAGCACGCCGTTCGCCTTCGCCTCCCACGCCAGGTCGGCGATGGAAAAGAAGAAATACACCGCGAAGGCGAGCGCGAGCGCCGGGATGATGAGATCGGCGCCGAGCGGCACCTTGCTCCACGATTCTCGATTCGACGACATTGCTTCTCCCTCGCGCCGCGACGGGCCCGGAACCGCGGATTTGCGCAATCAGCCCTTGGCCTTGGCCGAAAGCAGCGACCGGTATTCGTTCGCCAGCTCGATCATCCCTTTGGCATAGCGCGTGCACAGCTCGCGGTCGCCGTACTGGATGGTCTCCACCGGCGCACCGGTCTTTGCGTAGGCTTCCTTGTACGCAGGGTTGTCGAACACCTGCTTCGAGGTCTTCTCCAGCAACGCGAAGCGCTCGGGCATCTTCTCGATCACCGCGGCGTGAACGGCCCAGGACCGGGACGAATACAGCGGCGGGATCCTGGTGCCGAACACGGAATTGACCGAGGGCGCGTTGTTCGAGTATTTCGCCATCTTGTGGTCGTCGTTGAACACGCCGAGGATGCGCATCTTGTCGCCGAGCGCAGCGACGCCGGCGATCGGAAGCGCTCCGCACTCCGCCTCGCCGTTCATCACGGCGACCGTGGTCGGGTTGCCGCCGCCGTAGGGCACGAGGTTGAATTTCGCCTTGACCGCGTTCCCGAGCGCCATCACTCCGATGGAGGCCGGGTGCGGCAGCCGGCTCACCGCCACGGCGACGGTGCGCCGCTTCGCCTCCGCGACGAGGTCCTCGATCCGCCGGAACGGGCTCTGGGGGCGCACGAACACGATGCTGTCGTCAACGTCCAGCCGGCAGAAATACTGGTAGTCCTCGGGAAAACGGTACGGCGGCTTGCGCAGCGCGTACATGATCATCTCGGGACCCATGTTCCCGAACAGCAGATTGTGGCCGTCCTTCTCGCGCCGGTTTAGGTACAGCTCGTAGCCGACCTGACCGGCCGCGCCGGGATAGAAGCTGTATTCGAAGTGGGGCTTGAGCAGCGGGCCCCAGAAATCGTCGAACACTCTGGCGAGCCGGTCCGCGCCGCCGCCCTGCCCGGTCGGGATGACCACCCGCATGTTGTGTGACGGGAACGCCTGCGCGCGCGCAGGCGGAAGCATGCCTGCGGCGACCGCGGCAGCCGCGCCGGCGAGCAGCCGGCGCCTGCTGGGATTGAAACCCGCCATGTGCCCTCCTCCTGTCGGCGCCGGTTCGCCGGTGCCGCTTGTGTTTGGACGATTATGTCCAACGTGGCGCGGACGGTCAAACCTTTCCGAGCGCGTTCATCATGAAGGAACGACGCTCGCCGCTTCCGGCGTGATACCGTAAGTCATCGCACCAGCCAGGAATCGGAATAGTCCGACTCGGTCCGTCGTTTACAGGCTTTCAACCCAGGGAGGAACGCGATGAACGGCAATGCATGGAGACTATTGGCGGCGGCTCTGGCGGGCTTGCCTTGCATGGCGAATGCGCAGGCGGTCCTGAACGTGCGCACGCTTTCGTTCGCCGCGGCACACGAGGCCGCAACCGCGGCGCTGGAACTGTGCCGCAAGAACGGATTCCAGGTGACGGTGACGGTGCTCGACCGGCTCGGCCGCACCAAGGTCGTGCTGCACGACGACGGCGCCAATCCGCACACCGTCGAGAACAGCCTGCGCAAGGCCTACACGACGCTCACCACGCGCACGCCCTCAGGCGACTACGGCAAGCGCGTGACCTCGAACCCGACCTCCGTCGGCGCCCTCTCCCTCGACAAGTTCACCACGTTGGAGGGCGCGCTGCCGATCACAGCGGGCAAGGACCTCGTAGGCTCGATCGGCGTATCGGGCGCGCCGGGGGGCGACAAGGACGCGGTGTGTGCGCGGGCCGGAATCGAGCGCATCGCGGGCGGCCTCGGCGCGGGCTGAAGGGCGGCGCGCTGCCGGGGGTCGGGTCAGATCCTCGCCTCGATGTAGGTGTAGATGTAGTTCGATCCGCCGTTCACGTTGCCCAGAAGCTGCGAGGTCCCGAATATCCCCGAGCGGTGCGAGACACCCACGCCCAAATAGGTTTCGCGCAGCGCCCGCACGCGGAACAGGTCGCCCACGCTCACGTCGATGCTCGGGTCCAGATAGTTGAGCAGCCTCGATGCATTGCGCTCGCGCCGCACCTGGTCCCGCACTTCGACGAAAGGCACTTTCTGGGCATAGGAGACGCCCGCGCCGAAGCCGAGGCGCGTGCGCACCCGCTCGCTCCAGGGAAACCCGTAGAAAAACGCCTTCATGTAGGCGTTGAGCTGCCAGAAATCCCCCTGCAGACCGCGCTCGTGATGGCGCAGCAGCCCGAGGTAGCCGACGAAATCGAGCGGCCAGCCGTTCAGCCGTTCGACAAACGGCCGGCCGATTTCCACGGCGTCCACGCCGGTCTGGTCGCCCGTCGCGGTGGAGTAGCAGGAGACGCGCATGATCGGCACCAGATTGCATTCGGTGGACTTGCCGTGCATGAGCTTGACCACGAGCGGCGTGCCCTTTTGCCACAGCTTGACTTGCGTCGGAGCGAAGTCATAGGCGAAACCCATGAACGCGGAGACCTGCGTGCGGTCCTCGACGATGGGGCTGCGGCGAACGCTGGAGGCCCAGCGGGTCGCGGACAGCCCGACGAGCAGCCTCCAGCGCTCGGTCAGGTTGTATTGCATGTTCAAGCCGATGCCGGCATTCGTGCCGCCGCCCGGCTGGTACGCAGGACGCAGCCCCGTGGCCTCGGATGACCTCACGCCATAGTAGTAGTCGTTCAGCCGCGCGCTGCGCTGCGCAAGCGCGAGACCGGGCTTGAGCAGCAGCCTTCCGCTGCGCCATTCGTAGTTGTAGCCCAGGCGCAACTCGCTGCCCTCGGAGGCGTCCGAGGCGTCGCGCAGGAACTCCGCGTAGGCGATTCCCCACTTGCCCCGTCGCTCGTAGCTCACGCCCGCATCCACGCCCGGTCCCCGTTCCGCCATCCCGGCGAGACTGTCCGGGATCCGGTCGTAAGGGAAGCCCTCGAACCGGTGCGACAGGAAAACATCGAAGCGGTGGTTCGGCCCGCGGTCGAGCTTGAGGCCGATGCGATAGGCATGGAGATAGAGGTGCTCTCCCTCGTAAAGATAGAGCGGCACGAGGTCGTAACGCATTCCCGCGCCGCGGTAGGGCGAACGCTCCGCACGCCACGCGATGCCGAGGCCCGCATCGCCGCTGCCCGACAACACGCCGATCAGCGGGTCGCTGTTCGCGCGTGCCGAGGGAAGCGAAAGCGCGGTGCAGCACGCGAGGGCGGCCGCCGCCGCGAACGAGGCGGGCGATTTACGCATGGGCGGGCTCCCGGCGCCGCGGCTTCGGCTGCCGCGGGCATTCGCTCGCCACTGCCTCGCGTATGATCTGCGACAGGCGCCGCACGCCGGGACCGGGGTCGTCGCGATCGGCGAGAATGAGGTAAAGCTCGGCGAAGCGCTCGCCGCCTTCGCGCAGCGGCAGCGGTTTCAGCGTGCCCGCAGCGAGTTCCTCGCGGATCGTGTCCTCCGGATACCACGCGAAGCCGTATCCCATGCGCGCCGCCTGGATCGAAGTGGCCAGATGGCTCACCGTCCAGCGCTCCGTCGCCTCGATCGCGAGCGCCCGGGTGGTTCGCTGCGTCCCCGACTCGCGCACCACGAGATGCCGGTGCGCGTTCAAGTCGCGGTAGGTGAGCGGCCGCCCGAGCTTGTGCAGCGGATGATCGGGGTGCGCGACCGCGATCACCCGCAGCCGCATCAACGGATCTCCCAGGAAGCCCACCGGCACCTGCGGCGAAATCGCGAGGTCGGCCTGCCCCTGCAGGATCGCCTCGGCGGTCCCGCCAAGCACCGACTCGATCAGTTCAACGCGGGTGTGCGGGCTGTCCTTGCCGAATCGGTCCAGGCACTGCAGCAGCAGCCACATCGGAAAGACGATCTCCACGGCGAGACGGATCTCCGCCTCCCACCCCGCCGACAGCGCGCGCGCCGAGCGCTCGATGGCGCCCGCCTCTTCCATCAGGACGCACGCGCGGCGGTACAGCAGCCGGCCGGTCGGCGTGAGAACGGCCTTGCGGCCCTCGATCTCGAAGGCCTTCACGCCCAGCAGCGATTGGAGCTTCTGCACCGCGTAGGTGACCGAGGACTGGCTCTTGTTGAGGGCCTCGGCGGCCTGTGCATAGCCGCCGGCGTCCACCACGGCGATCAGTGCGCGCCATTGCTCGAGCGTGATGCGGGGGTCGACGGACATTGATCTAGGAATTGGATGGATATGGGCTTAATTTTGATCTTTTATATCTGCCGTGTAAATAGTTAAATGGGCTCATCCGTAATCCACTGGAGACGCGAAATGAAGACCCTGCTGCAACTGAACTCGAGCATTTTCTCCGCCGGCGGCCAGTCGAGCCGCCTCGCCGACGACTTCCTCGCCGCCTGGCGCAACGCGAACTCCGACGGCACGGCCGTCGTGCGCGACCTCGCGAGCGACCCGGTGCCCCATCTGAGCGCCGAGCGCTTTCTTTCCTTCCTCGCCAAACCCGGAGAACGCACCCCGGCGCAACAGGCGGTGGTCAAGCATTCGGATGCGCTCATCGAGGAACTCAAGCGCGCCGACGTGATCGTGATCGGCCTGCCGATGTACAACTTCGGCCTGCCTTCCACGCTCAAGGCCTACTTCGACCACATCGCGCGTGCGGGCGTCACCTTCCGCTACACTGACACGGGTGCCGTCGGCCTGCTCACGGGAAAGAAGGCCTACGTGTTCGCCACCCGGGGCGGCAAGTACACCTGCAGGCCGCTCGAGAGCCAGACGCCCGACGTGCGGGAGTTCCTGAACTTCCTGGGAATAGAGGATATCGAATTCATCTACGCCGGAGGCCTCGCCATCAGCGACGCAAGCAAGGAAGCCGGCATCGCGGCGGCCAGGGGCGCGATCGAGCGCATGAGCGCGAAGGAGCCGCTGGCCGCGTAGCTTGGGCTGAGCGAAGCGAAGCCCAACACCGGTGGTCCAATCGTTGGGCTTCGGCCCCTGGCCTCAGCCCAACCTACAAGAACAAACCAGAAGGAGAACGCAATGAACAGGAGTACGCGCACGCTGCAGAAAGTCATCGAGTCCCTGCCCACCTCCGACGGCGCCGGGGTGAAGCTCAGGCGCAGCCTGGGGCAGTCCCAGACCTCGCGCCTGGATCCGTTCCTGATGCTCGACGAGTTTTCCTCCTACGAGGCGAACGACTACATCGCGGGCTTCCCGGCGCATCCGCATCGCGGCTTCGAGACCGTCACCTATCTGCTCGACGGCCACATGCTGCACGAGGACCACCTGGGCAACCGCGGCGACCTGAAATCCGGCGCGGTGCAATGGATGACCGCGGGCCGCGGCATCATCCACTCGGAAATGCCGCAGCAGGAGAAGGGCCGCATGCGCGGCTTCCAGCTCTGGATCAACCTGCCCGCGCGCGAGAAGATGAAGCCGGCGGGCTACCG
>ORMF011882849.1_pt1 | contig 13149 bp, 12 predicted proteins | sample 1779871 | NCBI WGS metagenome assembly ORMF01 (sample SAMEA104232316, study PRJEB22302) | groundwater metagenome | biome: forest; feature: aquifer; material: groundwater | place: USA | collected 2011-08-07 | depth 5.4 m | reverse complement strand
CTTGTGGCTTGGCTCATCGGTTCAAGGCGCAAAGTGAGACTTCGAGGAATTCTCACCCAGTGCTCTCCTGCTGGAAGAAGGCCAAGCGGAGGGCGACGACCAATGAGTCCCAGCACCTGCGTCGTCCGCCAACGCTGGCTGCCTCGCTCCCTCTCGCCGCGGGAAAGGGCGGGGGCGAGGGAGGACGAAACACCCGCGGTGCGAGGCTCTCAGCACCATCCCGGAACGGTCGGACTTTGGCGATTGAGTGCTTCACGACATCTCGCCGACCTCCTCCTGCCGGCCGCGTGAAGGAAGCGCCGACGTCACGAGCGCGGCGACGAGGCGCATGGCGACGGTTTCACGTGGATTGAGCGCGCGGGGAGAATGTTGCGTCAGGGCGAGCCGGCCAGGGCTTGGTCCCTGCGGTTGGGAATTCGACCCAGGTGGTGAAGAAGGAAGCCGTGGAGGAATTGGCTCAGTTCAGCGAGTTGGGCCGGACTGGGACACAGGCGGGGCAGGGCCGGCCAGGCGAACGAGGCGAGGGATTCGACCAATTGCCGACTGCCGCCACTGAGGCGGCTGTGGGCGAGGTCGGGCTTCAGGCCTTGTTCAGTGAGGAGTCTCACCTCGAAGCTGAGGACGCTGACGGCGGCGGGCGGTTGGTGCGGCAGGTGCGCGATCAGGCCGGCCAGCAATTCAAGTTTTTTGTCCGTGCTGCCGATAGGATTAGCGATGGCGCAACGAGTGCCCGTAGAGGGGCAGGTGGCGTCGGGGTGACAACGCTTTGTGGCAACGCTTATGAGAAGTGTCTTGAACATGGCTTTACGCGCCGACCGCGCGCGGCTCGGCGGCGCTTTGATGCCCGCGGGCGCCGCCATCCTTTTCGTGCTCTGGCTGGCGGGTCCGGCGTTGGGCGCCGAGCGGTCGGCCGGGGCACAGCCGGACGGCGATTTCATGTCCATGTCGCTGGACCAGCTTACTGCGATCAAGGTGGACAAGGTGTACGCCGCCTCGAAGCACGAGCAGAGCCTCTCCGCTGCGCCCGCCTCGGTTTCCATTATCACGGCGCAGGACATCCAGCATTACGGCTATCGCACGTTGATGGATGTGCTGAACAGCGTGCGGGGACTCTACGTTACGTACGACCGCAATTACGAGTTCCTCGGCGGGCGCGGGGTGAATCGGGCCGGTGACTACGGCGGACGCAACTTGCTGCTGGTGGACGGGCACCGGTTGAACGAGCCGATCTTCGATTCCACGTTGCTCGCCAACGATTTCATCCTCGACGCAGATTTGATCGACTCCGTGGAGATCGTGCGCGGCCCCGGTTCGGCGCTCTACGGCAACAACGCGCTGTTAAGCGGCGATCCGGCCGGACCCTGTGCCGCATGACAAACGGCCTCACCCGATTCACGCTCCAGGAGCTGGCCGTGGCAACCCGCGACTGGCAGCAAGCGGACGCCCAGAGCACCGCATGAACATCAAGGCCGTCATTTCCCGACCCCACAGTGCCCTGCTCACCGCGCTGATGGCGGCCTTGCTTGCCTTCGGGGCCTGCCTCGGCGTGCGTCTGTGGCGGGCGGGACAGAACGAAGTCACCGCCGATTTCAACGCGCTCCAATTCGTCCTGGCCAAACACGTCGCCCATGTGGTGGAATCTTATCTCCTCGAGTCGTCGCAGAAACTTCAAGCCTTGGCGGCCTCGGTTTCTTGGCCGGCTCCGGCCTCCACGCAGATGCGTGAGAAGTTCCGTGACTGCTTCCATCTGCAGGACACTCCCCGGGACCCGTTGCTCCTGGTTTTGGACGGGAACGGCCAGGTGGTGTTCCTGAGCACGAGCGCCCCGATCCCGCAGACGAGCTTTGCCAAAAGCGATTTCTTTCAATGGGCCAAGAAACCAGAGAACCAGGGGAAAATCTTTTTTTCCGCCCATCCGCGCTCGGCGCCGGCTGTCCGGGACCAACCGGCGTCTGGCCCATGCCTCCTGGCGACCCCGCTGTATCGCGCCAGGCCTGGGACCAACGGCCTGACGGCGGCCTCAGACTGGGCTGGGGTGATGGTGCTTACCTTTGATCTGGAACGCTTGATGGAGCAGCAGCTGTTGTTGCTGGGGGCCACGAGCGAAGAGCACAAGTTTTGGATGATGGATCGGAACGGCACGGTCCTGTACCAATCGGAACATCCCGAGATGGTGGGCGAGAACATCCGCCACACCAGCTCCTCCTGCTATCAATGCCACGCTTCATTTGGCTACGTGGAGCGTTTCTTGGCTGGCGGCTCTGGCAGCGCCGAGTACCAGTTGAAGGGCCAGCCAGCGAAACTTGCGGGGTCTGCGCCGATTCATTTTGGCGAAGATTCCTGGGTGCTGGTGGTCAATGCCAGCCGGGAGAAGGTGACGGGCTTTGTCGGAAGAAGCAGGCGAGCCATGCTTGCCATCGCCGGGCTGCTGGTGGGGGCGGTGGGGTTGGCTGCGGTGCTGTTTTATCGCGTTCACGATTCAAGGCTCCGGGCGGAAGAAGCCGCCCAACGCTGGCAGGAGAAACACCGGTTGGAAGAGAAAATCAGGCAGGTTGAAACCAGCTACCGGCTGATCTTTGAACACTCGCCGATGGGAGTTGTGGTGCTGGACCCAGAAACCGCGCTGCCGGTCGCCTTCAACGAGACGGCCCACCGGCAACTGGGCTACGCGCGCGACGAATTCGCCCGCCTGCGCCTGGTGGACTATGAGGCTCCCCACGCGCCCGAGGACACCGAAGCGCGCCTGGCACAACTGAGGCGCGGGGGCTGCGTCCGCTTCGAGACGCAGCATCGGACCCGTGAGGGCGGGCAGCGCCACGTGGAAGTGCTTATGCAAACCCAGACTTTTGGGGACCGCATCGTCTGGCACTGCCTTTACCATGACGTCACGGATCGCAAGCGAGCCGAAGAAAGCCTCGTCCAGCTCTCGCGGGCCGTCGAACAAACCGCCGACATGGTGCTGATCACGGACCGGAACGGGCTGATTGAATACGTCAATCCCGCCTTTGAATCGCTCACCGGCTACGGTCGCGGCGAACTCGCCGGCAAGACGCCCAACATTCTCAAATCGGGGCAGCACGGTCCTGGCTTCTATGAAGCACTCTGGAAGCGCATCCTGGCTGGAAACACCTTCCACGCCGTGTTCGCGAACCGGAAAAAGAACGGCGAGATTTACTACGAGGACAAGACCATCTCTCCCATCGTCGATGGGAAGGGAACCATCACGCACTTCGTTTCCGCCGGCCGAGACATCACCGAGCGCAAGCGAGCCGAAGCCGAACTCGAAAAGGCCCGCCAGCAACTCCTCGAAGCGTCGCGTCTGGCCGGCATGGCGGAAGTCGCCACCGGCGTGCTCCACAACGTCGGCAACGTCCTCAACAGCGTCAATGTCTCGGCCACGCTCGTCAGCGACCGCGTGCGCCAATCCAAAGTCGCCGGCCTCCACAAAGCCGCCGCGCTCCTGCAACAGCAGAGAGGCCAACTGACGGCCTTCCTCACGGCGGATCCCAAAGGCAAGGCCTTGCCCGACTACTTCATCAAACTGTCCGAGCATCTGAGCGTGGAACAGAGCGAGCTGCTCCGAGAGTTGCAGTCCCTCACGCAAAACATCGAGCACATCAAGGAAATCGTGGCCATGCAGCAAAGCTACGCCAAGGTGAGCGGTTGTCTGGAGCCGATGCCGCCGGCCCCGCTGGTGGAAGACGCCCTGCGCATCAACGCCGAGGCCCTGGCGCGCCATCGCGTCGAAGTCGTGCGCGAGTTTGCCGAAGTGCCTCCGGTGCTCGCCGACCGCCACAAGGTGCTGCAGGTTTTGGTGAACCTCATCAGCAACGCCAAGTACGCGCTCGATGACGACCGTCCGCGCGACAAACGACTTACGCTGGGCATCGCCCGCAACGGCAACGGCCGGGTGAAAATCGTCGTGCGCGACAACGGCGTGGGCATCGCGCCGGAGAACCTGGCGAAGATTTTCCAGCACGGGTTCACGACCAAGAAGAACGGCCACGGCTTTGGGCTGCACAGCGGCGCCCTCGCAGCCACCGAGATGGGCGGCAGCCTGGCCGCCTACAGTGACGGCCCCGGCGAGGGAGCGACCTTCACTTTGGAACTGCCGATGGCCCCAGAGCGAACGCACTTATGAACCCGCAAGAACTGGAACCAAACCACCGGATCCTGATCGTGGATGATAACGCCGCTATCCACGAGGACTTGCGCAAAATTCTCAGTCGCGTCTCCCCCGCCGAGGGTGAGCTGGACCTGGCGGAGGCCGTGTTGTTCGGCGAGCCGTCGTCCGAGGAGCCGCAGCGTGCCTGTTTCCACCTCGATTCCGCGTTCCAGGGGCAGGAAGGTCTGGCCAAGGCGCGGCAAGCGCTCGCGGAAGGCCGCCCGTATGCCACGGCCTTCGTGGACGTACGGATGCCGCCCGGCTGGGACGGCGTCGAAACCATCACCCACTTGTGGAAGGAGGATCCAGAACTGCAAGTGGTCATCTGCACGGCCTATTCGGACTACTCGTGGGAAGAGATTACCCGCCACCTCGGCCATTCCGACAACCTGGTCATCCTGAAAAAGCCGTTCGACAACATCGAGGTGCTGCAACTGGCCCACGCCCTGACCAAAAAATGGCTGCTCATCCAGCAAGCCAAGCGCCAGGTGGAGCACCTGGATGGACTGGTGCTTGAGCGCACCCACGAGCTGCGGGCCGCCCATGAACGGTTGAAGAGCGAGATCGTCGAGCGAACCGAAGCGGAGCAAGCCCTGCGTTGGTCGGAAGAACGTTTCGCCAAGGCCTTTCAGGCCAGCCCCATTCCGATGGCCATCCAGCCGTGCAAAGAGGAACGCTTTGCCGACGTGAATGATCGGTTCTTGCAGATGACCGGCTTCCGGCGGGACGAGGTGATCGGGAAGACAGCCACGGAATTGCAGCTTTGGTCTGATCTGATGACGCGCGTCAAACTCCAGCAGCAGCTTGCCGCCGCCACGTCCGTGCGCGACCTGGAATGTCAGATCACCACCAAGGCCGGCGAGCAACGCCAAGCCATCGTGTTTGTCGAATGCTTCGAGCTCACTCGGGAGCCTTGCCTGCTCCTCATCATCCAGGACGTCACCGAGCGCACCCAGTTGGAAAACCAACTGCGCCAGGCGCAAAAGATGGAAGCGGTCGGTCAATTGGCCGCAGGTGTGGCGCACGACTTCAATAACATTCTCACCGTCATCCAAGGCCACGCCACACTGCGGCTCTCCAAACCAAATCTGGATTGCGAAATAGCACACTCGCTCAAGCAAGTGTCCCTGGCGGCCGAGCGGGCCGGCACACTGATCCGGCAGTTGCTCGCGTACAGTCGCAAGCAGGTCATGCAACTCCGGTCGCTCAACCTCAACGACCTCATTCGCCAGATGTCGGACATGCTCCGCCGCTTGATCGGCGAGCACATCGAGTTGCAGTGTGAACTGGCCGAAGGCTTGCCCGCGGCCCGCGCGGACGCCAGCAACCTGGACCAAGTCATCATGAATCTGAGCGTAAACGCGCGTGATGCTATGACGCAAGGTGGCCGCCTGACGCTGCGCACCGCCGTCGTGACGATCGACGCCCAGCACGTCCGACGTCACTCGGCGGCGCGGCCGGGACAGTTCGTTCGTCTCAGCGCGATCGACACCGGATGCGGCATGGATGCCGCGACCCAGCGCCGAATCTTCGAACCGTTCTTCACGACCAAGGGGCCTGGCAAAGGCACCGGGATGGGTTTGGCCACCGTGCAAGGCGTCGTCAAACAGCACCAAGGCTGGGTCGAGGTGACCAGCGAGGTCGGCTGTGGCACGACCTTTCAGATCTTCCTGCCCTTGGCCGACGGCGCCGCCCCGGCGACGACGGCCACCCCGCAGCCTGCTTCTTTCGCGCAGGTTGCGGGTGGAAAGAACACCGTCCTGGTTGTGGAAGACGAAGAACTGGTGCGCGAGCTGGTGCGAGATGCTTTGGCCGATTACGGCTATTGCGTGTTGCTCGCGGGCAACGGACCCGAAGCGCTGCGTGTCTGGGAGCAACACCGTGGCGCCATCGAACTGCTACTCACAGACATCGTCATGCCCGGGGCCATGTCCGGCTGGGAGCTTGCCGCGCGTCTCATCAAAGAAAAAGCGGCTTTGAAAGTCATCTACACCAGCGGCTACAGTGAGGAGCTAGTGCGCCGTGATTTCGAACGGGACGGCGAATATCGCTTCCTGGCCAAACCGTACACGATGCAACAAATGGCGGCCACGGTTCACTCCGCTCTCAACAACTAGACCCTCAGCGCGTCACCAATAAAGTCCATGAACCTTAACAACATCCCAACTCGCGGCCGCGGCGGTCAGTTCAGCACAGTTTTACACTGGAATCAGGCGAGGGACTTTATTCCTCGAACAACTTTTTGGAGCGCTTGCTTTGAACGGTTGGCCTCCGACCCGGTGTTTGTACCGCAGCGCTCAAGTGCGACTGCCTGCTGTATCAGCCCGTCCGCGCGACAAACGGCTCACGCTGGGTATCGCCCGCAACGGCAACGGCCGGGTGAAAATCGTCGTGCGCGACAACGGCGCGGGCATCGCGCCGGAGAACCTGGCGAAGGTTTTCCAGCACGGGTTCACGACCAAGAAGAACGGCCACGGCTTTGGCCTGCACAGCGGCGCGCTCGCAGCCGGCGAAATGGGCGGCACCTTGGCGGCCCACAGTGACGGACCCGGCGAGGGAGCGACCTTCACTTTGGAACTGCCGATCGCCCTAGAGCGAACGAACTGATGAACACGCAAGAACTGGAACCAAACCACCGGATCCTGGTCGTGGATGACAATCCTGCCATCCACGAAGATTTTCGGAAGATTCTCTGCTCCGATCAGTCCAGCACGAATGATTTGGATGAAGCGGAGGCGGCCTTGTTCGGCGAAGAGCCACGAGTTCCAACGAAGCCCGCGTTCGAAATGAGTTCGGCGTACCAGGGGGAGGAGGCGCTGCAAAAGACCAGTCAGGCTCAGGCGGCCGGCCGGCCCTACGCCATGGCCTTCGTCGATATGCGCATGCCCCCGGGGCTGGATGGTTTGGCCACCATCAAGAAACTGTGGGAGACGGACCCCGCTTTGGAGATCGTCATTTGCACCGCCTATTCGGACCATCCGTGGGAGAAAATCCGCGCGGAAGTCGGTTCGACCGCGCAATTGCTTTTTCTCAAGAAACCATTCGACAACATCGAAGTCCTGCAGTTTGCGACCGCCTTGACCGAGAAATGGAACCTCGCCCGGCACGCCCGGCTGCGGATGGACACGCTTGAGCAGTTGGTCGCGGAACGAACCAAGCAACTGGTCAACGCCCATCGCACCAAGACCGAGTTTCTGGCGAACGTCAGCCACGAACTGCTTACTCCGATGAACGGGATCATCGGGCTGGCCAGCGTGCTGGAGACGGCGAACCTCAATCAGGAAGACCGCGAGTGCCTCGAGGAATTGAAGAAATCCAGCGATACGCTGCTGGCCATGCTGAAAAAAGTGCTGGCGTTCAACCAAATCGAAGCCGGCCGGCTCAAGCTCGAAAGCAAGCCCTTTGATGTCCGAGAGGTCGTTCAGTCCGTTCTCACGCTGCACACCCAAAAGGCAAAGGAGAAAGGCCTGGCCTTGACCTGCCGCATCGAGCCGGAGGTCCCTCCTGAGCTGCGTGGGGACCCTGGGTGCCTTCGGCAGGTCCTCAGCGATCTCACCGAGAATGCCGTGAAGTTCACCGAGCGCGGCGGGGCGACTCTTGAAGCGGCCCTGGAAAGTGGCACGAACGAGAAGGCCCGCGTACGGTTTGCGGTGACGGACACAGGGATTGGCATTCCCTCCGCGTTGCTGGAGGAACTCAACCTCTCCTTCGCACAAATCGACGGCTCAATGACTCGAAAGCGCGGCGGCGTGGGGCTGGGGCTGACGCTCGCACGACAACTGATCCCGATGATGGACGGGAATCTGAGTTGCACCTCTGAGCCAGGCAAAGGAACGACGTTCGCCTTCAGCGCCGTCTTTCGCAAACCCGAGGCAGTGAACGGAGCCGGACCGGAATGTGGCAACGGAACGTTTCTCGCTGAGCACAATTCCTGAACAGGCCACGCCCCGAATTGAGGGATTGTCCCTGGGAGCATCGCCGACGGAGGCCGCAAGGAGTAGCGCAGATTTCCAATCTGCTGTATCGCCGATTTCCAATCGGCAAGACGTCCGATTTAAGACTGGCTGTCGCTGTCGGTTCGAGTGCCCGCAGGCTGGACGCCCTGCGATACAGCAGATTGGAAATCTGCGCTACGAAGAAGTGTCGTCCCTCCCACGGCCTTCGCCGCAGCCACGTGTGGCTTACTGTTTGATCGCCGTGCCGCGCCCGGAGGGAAGTCTGTCGAACTGGTAGATGAGGAAGCCGTGGAGGAACTGGCCGAGTTCCTCGACTTGGCCGGAACTGAGTCTGAGGCGGGCGATGGCCGGCCAATCTTGTTTGAACAAGAGGCCGAGAATCTCCTGCGAACCGGCGGTCAGTCGGGTCTTCGCCGGGTCGGGTTGGAGGCCGAGCGCGCTCAGCAACTTGGCTTCGCAGGCGAACACGGTTTGCGCTTGCGGGGGCTGCGTCGGGAGCTGCCGGATCAGACCCAACACCAGATCGAAGGCCCACGGCAAGGGCGTCTCCGTTTCGGTCGTCTGTTCAAGCAGCGCGACGCAGTAGCTGGCTTGCTCGAGCCAGCCGAGATCCTCGCGCAAGCGCGCGTGGGTGTCGCGCGCGACGACTTCGCAGAGCGTGTGCAACTCCGAGCGCCGGCTGCGGCGAAAGCTGAAGTCGCACAGGAAAAACAGGTCGAGCTTGCCGCGGAACGGGGATTTTGGCCGGCGCGCCCCTTTGGCGACCGTGGCAAGGCGACCGAAGTCCGGCGTCAACCAGTGGACGATCAGGCTCGTCTCGGTGAGCAAGCGGGTGCGCAGGATCAGGCCGGGGGTGCGCTCGTCCATCACCGGATTGCGGACTGTCTCGCGCCTGCGGGGTGGATTGCGGTTTGCGTGCCGGGCAAGCCGCTTGGTGGTGGCTCGTAGCCCGGGGAGATCGAGCCGAGGCTTATGATGAACTTGATGCCATCGGCGACGGACATTTCCAGTTTGGTGACTTGGTTCTGCGGGAGCAGGACGAGAAAGCCGGTGGTCGGGTTGGGTGTGGTCGGGATGAACACGCACACAACCTTCTGCTGGGTCTTCGCGTCGATTTCGGGGTAGTGGTCGCCCGTGATAAAGCCGAGGGAGTACTGGCCGAGGCGAGGGAATTCAACGAGCACCACTTGCTTGAACGCGGTCTTCTTGGTGGAGGTGAAGGCGTCGTTCACCTGCTTGAGTGCGCCGTATATTTTGTTGAGCAAGGGGACCTTCAACAAGACGAGGTCCACGAGCTGAATCATCTTTTTGCCGAAGTAGTAGCGGGTCAGACGTCCCACCAGACCGATCAGCAGCATGCCCAGGACGAGCGCGCCGAAGCTCCAATACCAGTACATCGGCCCTTGGCCGGCCTGCTCGTGGGTCCAGCGCTTGGGCACGAAGAACAGCAGCGCGTCAGTGATGTTCGACACCTTGCTGAACAGCCACACGACCACGGCGATGGAGAGGACCGCCGGGAGCACCACAGCCAGGCCGGTGAAAAAATTCGCGCGCCAGCGGGTGAAGTAATCTTTCATCGCAGCACTCTAGATTTTGGATTTGCGATTGGCGATTTTTGATTTAACCGGCCGGTGAAAAACGCGGGCGAGCTGGTGCAGCGGGAATTGTCGCGCGATGCGCTTGAGCAGGCGGTTCTCGACGCGCTTCATCGCGCGCCGCGCCGTCGGCTCCAGATCGTCGTGGCCTTGGAGGTGAAGCAATCCGTGAATGAGGTAGCGCACGACTTCAGCTTGCCAGGTCGTGCGGAACTGCTTGGCCTGAGCGACGGCGTCGTCCACGGAGATGAAGATTTCGCCGTGCAATGTAGCTGCGCTCGTCAGAGCGCGGCTGGAATTCGCTTGTTCGTTGTCGCGGCGTTTGCCGAGGGAGGAGAAGTGCCGCGCTCTCACGAGCGCAGCTACAGGAGGCGAATAGTCGAACGTGAGCACGTCGGTGGAGCTCGCGTGCTGGAGAAACTGCTGGTTGAGCTTCGCCATTTCCCGCGCGGCGACGAGGTGGATGCCCAGCGCGGAGCGGTCCACTTTGAAGACTTCCTTGAGCAGCGTGCGCGCGATCTGGCGCAGCAGGCGCAGGTCAATGGCACGGGTCCGCTGCCGATTGCGCAGGGCCAGCTCGTTCTTCATTTCGCCCGGCCGCGATGCACTTCGTAGGCGGCGACGATGCGCTGAACCAGCGGGTGCCGGACGACGTCCCGCTTGGTGAATTCGATCATGGCGATGCCTTCAACCTTCGCCAGCGCCTGCCAGGCTTCGAGCAGGCCGGAGCGTTTCTGCGCCGGCAGGTCGATCTGCGTCGGGTCGCCGGTGATGACGGCATTGGAGCCGTGGCCGAGACGCGTGAGGAACATGAGCATTTGCTCGGCAGTCGAGTTCTGGGCTTCGTCGAGGATGATGAAAGCGTTGTTGAGCGTGCGGCCACGCATGTAGGCGAGCGGGGCGATCTCGATGGTGCCGCGCTCCATGTGCTTCTGGACTTCTTCAGCGGGAAGCATGTCATGCAGCGCGTCGTGCAACGGGCGCAGGTACGGCGCGAGCTTTTCGTAGAGGTCGCCCGGCAAAAAGCCCAGCGCCTCGCCCGCCTCGACGGCCGGGCGAGACAGAATGATGCGTGAGACCTTGCCTTCGCGCAGCGCGGCGACGGCCATGGCGACGGCCAGATAGGTCTTGCCCGTGCCGGCCGGGCCGATACCGAAGGTGACATCGAATTCGCGGATCGCTTCGACGTATTGGCGCTGGCCGACGGTCTTGGGCGTGACGGCGGGTTTCTTGGTCGAGGTCTGGATGCGCTCGGCGAAGAGACTTTCCAGCGCGGTGACGCCTTCGTGCTTGACGACGTTCAGCGCGTAGGTGAACTCGCGGTTGCGGACGGGCGAACCTTCCTTGAGTGAGCCTTCGAGCAATTGGAACATCCGCCGGGCCCGTTCGACGCCGTCGGCGGGGCCGTCGAGTTTGATCCAGCCGTCGCGAGCGGTGACTTTGACGCTCAGTTCCTTTTCGAGGGCTTGGAGGTTGCGCGGCTCGTTGTTGAAGAGTTGCTGGGCGACGCGGGCGTTTTCGAAGTGGAGGGTCTCGGAAGGCATTTGCGGAAATTCAAAATTCAAAATTCAAAATTTGAAATCTCAAAGCGGGCGAAACGTTTGGTTTCCGTTGCCGCTGTGTTCGCGGGCAGCCTGAAGGCTGGACACCGAACAGCGGCGGAGTTTGGTGTCCACGCTTCAGCGTGCTTGAGGGGAGTCAGGCGCATCTCCGGAATTGGAAATTGAAAATTTGAAACCTCAAATTTCAAATTTCAGGTGCTGCCAGGGCAGCGCGCAACTTGGCCGCCAGTTCGCTGAGGGCTTGCGGCAGCACGGTGGTCTGGGCGAGCACGGGCATGAAGTTGGTGTCGCCGTTCCACCGCGGGACGACGTGGATATGGAGGTGTTCCTGAATGCCGGCGCCGGCGACTTTGCCGAGGTTGATGCCGATGTTGAAGCCGTCCGGTTTCATCACCTGCGAGAGGGCGTTCAGACAACGGCGAGTCAGCTTCCAAAGGTCGGCAAGTTCCTCATCGGTCAGGCCGTTGAGATCGGGAGTTTCCTTGTAGGGCACGATCAGGAGGTGCCCGCCGTTGTACGGATAGGCGTTGAGGACCGCGTAGCAGGTGCGGTCGCGCGCGATCACGAAATTGGTCTCGTCGTCATTGGACTGGGCGATCCTCGTGAAGAGCGAGCCGTCCGCGCGAGCAGGCTTCGGCGCCAAGATGTATTGGATGCGCCAGGGCGCATGCAACGGTTCCATGGCCGAACGCTAGCCGGTGGGAGCCGCGCTGTCAAAGGACGAGCGGAATTGACGCACCGGGGTGCTGGGGCGGAGCTTCGCGCGCGTCAAGCCTGCCAGTTTCTCGTCCCCAACCGGGTCCCGCTCACTTCACGACGGATGTCCGCTCTTGAATCCAAGCGAGGTCCGGGTTCCTGGGCGAGTAAACGTCGTGGCCGATTTTCACCCCGAGCCGCGCGTTGCGGAATGTCCGCGGATCGCGCCAGCGATGCGCCTCCGCATGTCCGTCCGCGAACGCCACGACGCCGCTGCGGTTGTGATGCGTGGCCGGCAGATGAAAGAACCGGTCACTGGTCTGGCCGGGCATGTACACGATGAACGCCGGCGTGCAGAGATTCTGCGGCGTGACGTCCATGAAGACAAAGGTGCTGGCCGGCGAGGCGATCTCGGAGGCCTTGCGATACGCGCGATAGCGTGCCGACGCGTGCCGCCCCATCGACGCGGTCGGCCCCACATACATGTTCATCGAGTAGCTCCGAATCTGCGGGACCGGCTTGCCGCGGTTCACCACGTAGGTCGTGCGATCGGAGGGACACTTATAGACGCCCTTCGCCGGCAGGTAACGCGCGAACGCCGCGTACTTCGGGTCCAGGAGATACGCCTCGTTCGTGAACGCGGGGACGAAGTTGTGGTAATCTCCGAGCACCCAGAGCTTCTCGCTCTGCCCGCCGCTCTGCTGTTGGGCGCCGTTCGGCACGAGGCTCTCGTTGTAGTCCCCACTGTAAAGCACCCACGTCACGGCCAATTGCCGCTGGTTGTTCAAGCACTTGATGCGGTGTGCCTGCTGCTTGGCTTTCCCCAGCGCCGGCAGCAACAGCGAAGCGAGAATCGCGATGATGGCGATGACTACCAGAAGCTCGATGAGCGTGAACGCCCGCACTCCAGACCTGGGAAGGGAAGTGTGCATAACGCGGAGTCTTCTACCTTGTGCGCTTCGGGAATGCACTCGAAAAAATCGGCAGTGCGGGGCGCGCTCGGCAGCGGCGGTGTTCGACATCGGGGGGCGGTCGAACTGGCACGTGGCGCTCTCCCTCACCCCGGCCCTCTCCCGCTGGGAGAGGGAGGCGCGGCAGTCAGTGCTGACTGCGATCAGGCGCGTTCTGCCGCACGAACGACTGGATGACGATCCTCCCTCTCCCAGCGGGAGAGG
>ORMF010678300.1_pt1 | contig 13153 bp, 13 predicted proteins | sample 1779871 | NCBI WGS metagenome assembly ORMF01 (sample SAMEA104232316, study PRJEB22302) | groundwater metagenome | biome: forest; feature: aquifer; material: groundwater | place: USA | collected 2011-08-07 | depth 5.4 m | reverse complement strand
TGCGCGTGTGGGGCGGCGGCGGGCCCGGGGGAAGCGGGCGGCCCTTCGGTCCCTCCCCCGAGCACGACGGGCGTCCGCCAGATCTGTCTCCCGGTTTGAACGTCGAGGGCGAACGTCCACCTGCCGTTGATGACGTACATGACCCCGTTGTAGATCGTCGGCGAGGCCAGCTCGCCCTGGTCGTTCATCAGGCTGGTGGTCCAGAGAGGCACGAGTTTCTTGACGTTGGACGCATTGATCTGTTTCAACGGGCTGTAGCTCTGTCGTGCGTAGCCCATGCTCTGCGTCGTCACGTTGGCCGTGTTCTTCCCGTCGTTGAGGAGATCGTCCGTGGTCTGGGCCAGTCCTGTGATGGCGCAAAGAGCCACCAGCGGTGCGAGCAGGCGGAGGGCTCTCATGTCGTCCTCTCCTCGTTTTGGTCCTGAACGGGTCGATGCGTATTTAACCCTATAATCCCTTCGCGCGCGACGATTTGACCGCGAATCGCCGCTCCATGGCGCCTAAGGGCCACCATGCGAAAAGGAGATCGACGGCGTCGCTCCGTGACCGCTGGCACGGAAGCCGCGCGGTGCGCAGCTCGCGAAGGTCGACAGCCGGATCCCATTGGCTCCGCTCCCGCCGCGCCCTATTCGGAACCCGGCTGGCAGGAAGGAGCCGTTGCGGCGGGCTGGCAGGTACTGACGTCGCTGCAGGAGCGAGCCGCTCTCTTGGAGGCGGAAGGAACACTTCCGGTCGCTTAGATCGAGCGATCTCCATTGCCTACAGGGACTTCCGCGGCTGAGCCGCGGCCCGTTTCCTCGACCGCTCCAAGGTCCGTCATAACAATGTGGACGGAAAGCAATCTTCAGGGCAGATTGGCGAATACACATGAATCGTCTACTCTTACACATGGAGGCGCCATGCGGACGAATATCGATATCGACGACGACCTGATGCGCGAGGCCATGCAGGCCAGCGGCGAAAAGACCAAGCGCGCGGTGGTGGAGCGCGGACTTCGGCTCCTGATCGAAACGCGAGCGCAAAGCGGGATTCGCCGCTTGCGAGGCAAGGTCAAATGGACCGGTGATCTGAACGCGAGTCGGATGGCCCGTTTGGCGACGGACCGCTGAGCATGGTGATCGTCGATACCACCGTGTGGATCGACTATCTGAATGGGGTCGCGACACCTGAGACCGAGTGGCTAGACCGAGAGACCGCACGTCGACGACTCGGACTCCTCGATCTGATGGTCTGCGAGATCCTTCAGGGACTCGCGACCGACGACGACGCCGCCCGGGTACTAAGTCAACTGCGACGTTTCGAGATTTTCGAAACCGGTGGCGTCGAACTCGCCGCGGCGGCCGCACGCAACTACCGCCAGATGCGTCAGCGAGGCCGCACGGTTCGGAAGACGATCGACTGCCTCATCGCGACGTTCTGTCTGCGCGAAGCGCATGCACTCCTCCACGCCGACTGCGACTTCGGCGCCTTTGAAGAGCTGCTGCACCTCGATGTCGTTCACCCATGAGCCTGCCCGTGTTGGCGGATCAGTGAATCGGCGCCATTCCGCCAAGGGCGTCGGAGCCAGGCTGTCTTGGCCCGCCGGCGACGGTTCTTCACGCCTTTCGGACGGTGCCCGCTGGACTTGACGGAGGAGTCCAAATAGGTCTGTTAGGATTCAACGGATGCGTACTCTAGAATCGATTGCGACGCGCTTCACTCTTGAGAGCATCGTCGTCTACAAAGTTGGGCAGAAACCGGAGGAACAAGAGTCGCACCGAGTAATACTCGATGCCTTGGCGCAGATCTCTGACAGCCCGATTCTGTTGGTCGCAAAGACCCTCCTCGACAACAACCCGGTCATCCCTCTCTTACAGCTAAACGCGTGGGATAAGCCGTGATCCGGAACACAGAAGGACCGTTGAAATGCATGGGTCCAACTGCGGCCCTGATCTGCGTACCGACTGCCGGCCGTACAAGGACTCTGGCCTGCTCGGGCAGCGTCTTCCGGAGGCGCTTCACGGCCTGGATCACGCTGTTGGGTGTGACGGCAATCCCCTTCCAGCCGGCCTCCCACAGCGCGTCGTTCGAGAGAATCTCGCCCGGGTGTGAGACGAGCAGGAGCAGCATGTCGAGGAGTCTGTCGGGAAGGGGGAGGCGCTCGCGTCCCCGCATCAGCCGGCGATCGGCCGAATCGAGCTCGAAGGGACCGAAGCGGAAGATGTCGCTCCTCGTGCGCATCGGCAACCGCGCCGAATTATGCCGAACCGTCGTCGTATCGCGCGGCACCGCGCGCGAAATGTCTGCAAGTCTTGGACGCTAAATGCAGTCGCTGCGATCAAAACCGGCAAGTCAGAATTTCGCGTTTCAGTTACGACGAGATTCGCCTGCGACGGCAGCCACGTCGAGAATTGCCAGTCAGAGGAGGAGTCAACGCGTGACAAACGTGACGCGTACGGTCGTAAGATAGCGACGTCTCCAAAGCTCGAGAATATGTCGTCCGCGGTCACCGCTGACATCGATGCTCCTGCCTTCCTGGCGCGGCTGAGCCCGTCTTCACAGCGTGCCCTGTCAATCGCCGACGCGTTTCGCAAGCGCCGGAACCGCTCGGCGGTGCACATGGAGCATCTGCTAGTAGGCCTGTACGAGAAGGCCGACGGCCCCACGGTGCAGGTTTTCGAAGGCGCTGGAATCTGGCCCGCGCAACTGCGTCAGAGATTACTGGAGGCCGAGCTCGACGCGCCTGACGTCATCGAGATGATCAGTGGGAAATCACGGACGAAGCTGTTGGCCATCGACGCGTTGGACGTGCCGAGCAGCCTCGCGCCGCTCGAGGTGATGCCACCGCTTTCAAAGCATGTGCAACAGGCGCTGCAGGCTGCGGCCATCCATCCCGCGACCAATCCGCCCGAGGGTCGGATTCAATCGCGACACCTGCTGGCAGCTGCGTTCTCCATCGACAACTGTACGGTCATCCGGCTCTTCGACAATTTACGCCCGGCGGTCAGGGCCATTCTGGAAGCCCCGTCAACTACTCCTTCCAGAGGCGACACGGACGCGTCAGCCGCGCAGTCGGAGGATGTGATGGCGACCGCGCTACCCGCAGATTCCACGAACATCGGCACCACCGCTCCGTCCGCTCCTGTCGCTGCAGCGGAGAAACAGGTCACCGCACCCGACGGAAATATCGTCACCGCGCCAACCGTCCGACCGGACAGGGGGGGCGGCACGGGCGCCTCTAACGATCGTGCCGAGGGTGAAGACCAGCTGCATTTCTCGCACTACGTACAGGCGTTCACAGACCTGATCGAGTCGCCCGAGACGCAGCCGCCCCTTGTCATCGGTATCTTTGGTTCTTGGGGCGCCGGCAAGTCATTTCTTCTGACGAGCCTGACGAGATCCCTCGCTCGCCGGCGGCAGGAGCTCAATGTCTCGCTGTATCGCAAGGCCCGCCGATGGCTTATCGAGCGGTTCAGATCGAAAGTGGATAACCAGCCAGCTCGTCGACCCGCCTACGTTTACTCCGTTTCGTTCAACGCATGGGAATACAACGCATCAAAGACAATCTGGCCGCGCCTCGTGCGCCGGGTCCTCGACACGGTCGGCGCGGAGGTACGCTGGCAAACGCGGCCGCTGCGCTGGCTTCAGAAGGGTATCCGAACACTCCGTCGTAACTTCTTCCGCAAGCTGCGCGCGGAATGGTCATCGCTGGCGGGTTGGCTGGTCGTCGGGGCCCTGCTCGCGTGGATCGCGATCCGAGTCCTTCCCGACAACTTTGAACAGATGGTCAGGCGGGTGCTGGGCATCAACCTGACTGACGCACAATTCTCCATCGTCGCCGGCGTGGGCGCGCTCGTCGCGATCGTCAAACTTCTTCAAGAGAGTTTCTTCGCTCCGTTCGGCGGCTGGGTCACCGCGGTGCTCGACGACGAGGCGAGCTACGGTCGCGAAGACGATGCGATGCGCGCCATTCGCGAGGATCTCGACTTGCTTGACAGGCAACTATGCGCCGAGAACAGCCGCGTCCTTATCGTCGTTGACGACCTCGATCGATGCGAACCGGAGAAAGCGATTGAGGTCTTGCAGGCCATCAACTTGATGCTCGATCGCGGCAGCTTCATCATCGCGCTTGGTATCGATGCGCGAGTGATCACCGCGGCTGTGGAAAGACATTACAAAGAATTGCTTGGACCAGCGGGGATTACCGGATACGAGTATCTCGACAAAATTGTTCAAATTCCGTTCAAGATTCCTGAGCCGACGTCGAAGGACCTCTCCGAGTTCCTCGCTAAGCAACTCGGCAACCCTTCGCCGCCGCCTCGCAACGAACAAGTCGCGGCTGCCTCTAGCGCCGCGGGATCTTCCGATGCTGGTGCCGTTGCCTCCGCAGGCACACAGGATGTCACGCCGCTATTTACACCCGGGCAGACTTCAGGGACCCTGTCGGCCGCTAAGGCACCGTCGAGCGTGATGCCCGGCCCTGGTGATGTGCCGCAGAAAGCGATCGAGACGGAGCGCGGGACGCGCGACGTGCCGATGACTCCTCTCCCTCCGCTCGCCTTCACTTACGATGAGCTGCAAGCCTTTCAGCGCATCGCGAGCTACCTTCGTCCCAACCCGCGCCACATCAAGCGCATCGTCAATGTATACGCGCTGGTACGCGCGCTGGCCGAACGTCTGGGAGAGCGGCGGATCCTCGACAAGCCTTCGACCACCGTCGTCTGGCTGGCTCTCAACGGACAGTGGCCATACGCAACTCGCGAAATGCTGCGCCATCATGACGGACTGGAGCGGGCACGCGCCGTCAAGGCCGCAGCTCGGCAGCAAACCACTGATCCGCCGGTACCGCCGTTGCAACACTTGCTCACGCTCGCTTCACCAGAACTAGATCCGGCTAATCGGCGACGCTTCGATCACGAAAGCGAGTATCTCGATCAACTGGTGGCCGCCGGTGCCGAGATGACATGGGACGAACTGCGCACTCTTCGCCGTTTTACGCTTAACTTCAACCCGGCTCTCGAGAGCGAGCTCCGCGTGTCCGAACAGCGCAAGACACGCCAGGCACAGACGCGCACCGCCAACATCGCGGACGCCGCGACCAAAGCCGCAGCTGTTGCGGCCGTCACGGCGCCTGGGGCGCCAGCGGCACTGCCCCAACGCTGAGGTCCGGCTGCCCCAACACAAGGAAAAGCACGTCCAGGAAGCGTGTCGGGAAGCGGGACGCTCTCGCGTCCCCGCATCAGCCGGCGCTCGGCCGAATCGAGCTCAAAGGGACCGAAGCGGAAGATGTCGCTCCTGGTGCGCATCGGTAACCGCGCCGAATTATGCCGAACCGTCGTCGTATCGCGCGGCACCGCGCGCGAAACGTCTGCAAGTCTTGCACGCTAAATGCGCAGTCGCCGCGTTCAAGCGGGCACGAACGCCGTGCGACGATGCACACGGACGGACACACCGAGAAGCCGCTCGGTTTAACAGAGCACAGGTCAGTTTCCTGACGGAAGTGGACGCCCCCAACCGAGCAGACGAGCCGTCAAACATCGAAGGTCACGCGTCGAGCGGCGCGCGCGACTGCTCCAACCTCCAACTCGCGTCGTCTGACAGTTCACAGGATCGCAATAACAACGTACTCTCATCGTCCAATTGGCCACCCGACCGCACTAACCGCGGAGGCGCGCGGTCCAACGCCGCACTCGACCGCTCACACGGCGAACCTGAACGCTCCAGCGCTGCTGACCACGCTGATAGCAGACACGCGGAGTCAAACCGCGCCGGGGCACGTCTGTTGCCTTGCCGATGACGATGGTAGGATCCAGCCTTCCGCCGGATCCTCAATCATCGAGGACATTCCGGCGATGACGTCTTACGAGATGGAAGAGCAGCTCAAAAATCTCGACGCGCGCACCGCAGCAATTGAGCGGATCCTGCCGACGCTTGCCACCAGGGACGATCTGCGCCTGACTACAGAGGCATTGCAGCACGGACTCGAAGACGCGAAACGCTACGCGCTGATGCTCAATGAAGCGACGCGCGACGACATCCGGCTGCTGGCGGAGCACATGCTCGCTATGCGTTCTCAACTGGACGTCATGCGTTCTCAACTGGACGTCATGCGGCCTCAACTGGACGTCATGCGGTCTCATCTGGACGTCATGCGGCCTCAACTGGATCGGATCGAAGGAAGGCGGACCTGAGACCGCTCAACAGCGCCACTCACGCCTCGAACGGCGCACACAACGGCTCCAACGTGGAACTCGTACGTCCGACCGGTTCACCCGACTGCTCTACTCGCTGACTCGCGAGGTCAAACGGCACACACGACCGCTCGAACAACGAACCCGTGTGCTCCAACGCTGCCGATGACGACGCCGACGGCAAGTATGTGTGGTCAAACGGTCGCGCGGATTTTGCCAGGTCCCCATGCGCCAGGACCCACCCTCACGACCTCACGAGGCTATCGCCCACGGATGCGAGTGAAGTGCCGCAGTTTCACGCGGCACCCTGATCAAAATGTCTGAAAGTCCTGCACGCTAAATGTGCAGTCGCCGCGTTCAAGCGATCAGAGCTGCCGTGCGACGAGGCGCAACCACGGAAACACAGGGAACCCGTGGGGATTTACGGCGCACACGTCAGCTCACAGACGGAAGCAGACACGTCCAACCGGGCAGACGACCGCTGAGACAGCGAAGTACCGCCGCCCAACGGCGCACACGACTGCTCTGACGTTCAACTGGCATCCTCTGACGGTTCACCAGACCGCTCCGCCTGCGAAGTCGCGCGGTCCAACGGCGCACTCGACCGCTCAAACAGCAAAGGCGTGCGATCCAACAGAGCGCGGGACCGCTCACACAGCGTACCTGTGCGCTCCAACACCACCGACGCGAGGCCGACAACAACGAGCCGGGGTGAATCGCGCCGGAGGGCACATCCGTTGCCCTTGCCGTGACGATGGTAAGATCCGGCCGTCCGCCGGGTCCTTGATCATCGAAGGAATTCGGCGATGACGCCTTACGAGATGGAAGAGCAGCTCAAAAATCTCGACTCACGGACAACGGCGATTGAGCACATCCTGCCAACACTCGCGACCAAGGACGACCTGCGCCTCAGGACGGAGACTTTGCAGGAAGACCTACGCCTGACGACAGCGGCGTTGCAGCACGAAATGGCGAAGCTCGCGACGAAGGACGAACTGAACGCAGGGCTCGAAGACGCGAAGCGCTATACGCTGATGCTCAACGAAGCGACGCGCGACGACATCCGCCTGCTGGCGGAACACCTGCTCGCTATGCGGTCTCAACTGGACGTCATGCGGCCTCAACTGGATCGGATCGAAGGAAGGCGGACCTGAAGCGAGTGAGCTCGTGCCAACCTCAGAAGTACGATCCTCGAGGGCGCCGATATCAGAGGCGCTGATTTCAGAAGCGTCACACTCCGGCATCGCTGCTCTACCGGAGGCTGGCACGCAGGCCAACTTGGACCGTGCGGCCGGGACCGAAATGGGTTCCGCTGAACGGATTCCCGAAGTTGTACGCCCATCGGTCGCCCGTGACGTTCATCGCCGCGACGCGCAGCTCGAGATCGACACGCCGGCCTCGGCGGAGTCGCTGGACCAGTGACACGTCAAAGATCTGTCGTGGCTTCACGCGTCCCCGATCGAAATCCACCAGTTCGGCACCGGGCCGCTCGTGGAGCTCGTCGAGTTCGTCCTCGTCGACTTCCAGCGGGGTGCCGCTCTCGTACCGCCCGGTGACCGCCAGCGATGACCCGCTGCGTTGCGAATCGTATGTCACACCAAAGGCGCCGACGTTCCGCTGGTCGTGGTCGGGGGTGAACGGTGTCCCGGTGCCTATCTCGATGACCTCGTCCTCGAGAAACAGGCCCCCGGTAATGGGACCAAACTGGACAACTCGCGAATTCGCGTAGCTCAGATACCCCGACCACCCGCGCTGTCGCGGGACTTCCAGGCGCACATCGATGCCCGATGCACGACCCCTCGCGACGGTGTTCGGAACGACGATCGTCGTCCCCAGCAAGACATTCGGATCCGCGACACTCCGAACACGACGCCGCCAGTAGGAGACGTCCAAGCGCAGGCTGCTGGCCAACACCTGGTTTACAGCGAGCTCGACCGCCGTCTGGCGCTCGGGAAACAGCTCGGCCCCACCGCTCGCCTCTTCGGCAAACGGCGACAATGCCCTGGCTTGTTCAGACGATGCCAGAAGAAGGTTTTCGGGTTGTGGCGGCTGAAAAAAACGACCGAATGAGCCGCGCACGATCGTCTGGGTTGATGGCCATCTATACGAGACCCCGACTCTCGGACTCTGTTGCGAGGCTCGGGTCAACAGTCGACTCCAGTCCGCGCGAAGCCCGAGATCGAGCGTCAATCGATCGGTCGCTCGAACGGAGTCTTGCAGGTACAACGAAAACAGCGCTGCATTCGCCGCGTCGTGGAATTGGAACGGCCGGTCCACGGTGTGCTGGAGCACCTGGTCGCTCAAACCCGCTTGTTCGGCCTCGTCTGGATCCCTGACCTCAAATGAAAAGTCTTCTCGCAGCGAGAGGCGGGACGCTTCGGCGCCAAGCTTCACGAGATGACGACCTCGGTGATGCGTGACACTTCCCAGGATGCCCATTCGCCGCAGGTTTCGATTCGCGTGCGTGGACAGCGGGGTGTCCTGAGGACTGCCGAGGAGTGCCGACGAGCCAGACCGATGATAGCCGGCGACCTGGGAGACCGTGTTCGCCGACCACGAGCGTTGCCACGATAGCGTCTGCCACAAGTTGCGGAGTCGCTGCCGCTGATTCTGTCCAGCCTCTTCTTGCGCTTCTCCGTGCGGCACATCGAAATCGGATCGACCGAATCCGGCGACCGTGGTGAGCGTGCTCGACGGGGAGACGTTCCATCCGAGCTGCCCGCCACCGCTCGATGTGCCACCGTTGTTGTGGAGATTGTCGGGATGCACCGGATCGAGAAACCTCGATGATGAAAGATCTGCGACCCCAAGCGTCAACGCAGTTGCACGGCTGAGCGGTCCGCCCGCGACGGTCGAGAAATCGCGAGCCGCGTCGCTGCCGACGCCAAAGTCCACGTTCCCCAACCACGTGTCTGCGGCTCTGCCGGTGGACCTCACCTCAATGACCCCGCCTGACTTGAATCCGAACTCCGGTGGAACGTAACCCATGAGAACGTTCACGGATTCGATCATGGCCGGATCGGGCGCCACGCCGAACAGTCCGTCCAGCCGCTCGTACACCGGCACGCCGTCGATGACGTACAAGAATCCGTCGTCGACGCCTCGCACATGAAGCAGCCCGTTATCTTCGGTCGCCCACCCCGGTGTGGTCGCGATCGCCTCCTGCAGTCCCCTGCTACGAATACGCGCCGGGGCGCGTCTGATAGCCTCTCCTGCGAGGGTGACGCGAGTCGTGATCGAGAAGGGATCCATCTGTTCGGCGCGCACGACCACCTGTTCGGCTGCAACAGCGGACAGGTGCAGGTCGACTCGAGTGGCCAGCGCGCCTCCAACTGTCAGTGCCTGCACGAATGCATGGAGGGGAGGCGCGTCGGCGCGGACGGAGTAAGTGCCGGGCGCCACGTTGATGAACTGAAACTGACCCGCACTGGACGCGACGGACTGCAGCGGACTGCCCAGGCCGTCAAGCAGCGTTATGGTGGCGCCGTCAATCGACCGGCCATCGGGACCAACAACCGTACCGTGAATCGATCCTTGCTGCAGTTGAGCACTCGCATCGATCGGGGAGAACAACGACAGGGTGCACAGCAGGTAAGCGCGCCAAGCTCCCATCCCATCCTCACTTCGAGGGAATTGGCGGCGTCGCCGTGGAGTCAGGTTCGACGGTCGCAGGATCGGGCTTCGTAAGCGTGCGCAGGTCGAAGCGTCGGAAGCCCGAATAGGTCGCCACCGCCACGATGACGTCTGCGTTCTTGCGGTCCGGGCGGTCGTAGCGTTCCCGCATCTCGACCGGCACCCGGAAGCCAAGCGATGGCTCCACGCCGTAGGTGACGGTGCTGGTTGCGCGGTCGCGCAACCGTCGTGTTCCACCGAGAATCATCTCTGAGCGAACCACGACGCCCGTGTCCGGTTCGATCCAGAAGCGGCCATGTGCGGGAAGGTCGCGCCCCGTTCTCGTCCCGCTGAACGTCGGGCCTCTGGTTTCCTCATAGCTGACGACCCAGGTGTGCGTGCCTTCGATCTGCTCCTCACCCGCCTTTTGATAGCGGATTCTGCCGCGGCTGATCGGTCGCAGGAGCCGTAGCGCGAACGTCGGCACGTTGATCGTGCGGTAGATGTCGCCCAGGTTGAAGCGTGCGTTCTCTGCCGCCATCGCCATTGCACGATCGGTGACGGTTGCGCGTGGCCCTGCGAACAGCTGTCTGAACCTGTCCGCACGATCACTAACCGGCATACCGTCGACTTCGTACACATCACGCAGCGCAAACCAGTCCTCCTGTGGCGGGAGTTGGACAATGAGGTAGTCCGATCGCAGCACGCGATCCATCTGCGACCGTCCAAAGCGATCGAGCCGTTGTTGGTAGTAGTGTTCGCTTGCCATGACACTCGAGAGCTCGTGGTCCTCGTAGACGACGACGTACTCGTGGGCTCGCCGCATCACGTCGGCGAACGTGTCGCTCTGAGCGGCCCCAACCGTCACCAGCAGCGCCGCGATGACCGTGATGGCTCCCACGGACAGCCGACTCCTAGTTTTGCTATCGTGCATGGCAGTCACGTGGGGTCCTGACGGATTCTTGTGGATCACCGGGCGGGTTGGCAAGCGAATCACCCGCGTGAATCCCACCGATGGATCGCGAGCGGTAGTGTAGCGGTCGTAAATCCTCGGGCGATTCTGGAGTTCAGATACACGCGCGCTGGTACATAAGCGATCTCTGCATCGCCCTATGATCCTTCGCGCGCACTATTGCCCGCGATGGCCGCTCCATAACGCATCGATCTGTTCGATTGCCTGAATTTCCACCGAAGAATCTGTGTCAGCCGAGGCCGAGGAAGACGAACACGGCGCGATTGAGGCTGACGACGTCCTCATCGTCGAGGCGGCCAACGAGAGCGCCGATTCTCGTTTTCGGAATTGAGACGATTTTATCCGCCATCACGTACGACCGCTGCCGCAGGCCGTTATTCGAGTCGGGTTCGATCGGAACGCGGAACAAGAGGGCAGGGGTTGAATCGGACGTCAATGGGCACACGGTAATCGAGCCCGTTGCGTCGAAGCGGTCGTCCTGCAGAATGACCACCGGACGTGGTTTGCCGGCGTAGGCCTGGCCGCCAACCGCGGTCCAGACCTCGCCGCGCTTCACTCGTCGTTCCGCTCGGAGATCGCGTCGACAAACGCCTGATCCTCGGCCGCGTGCGGGCTCCGGGCGACTGCGAGCGATTGTCGATGCGCCTTGGTAGCGAAGGCACGCGATCGGACGTCGGGCACCCAGATCTGCACCGGTCGCAGCCCCTTCTTCCGCAGACGCTGCCGGTGGGCCTGCACTTTCTCGCGCGACGACTTGACGCGTCGTGTGGGGGGCATCAGGAATCTCGCTGCATCGGTTACATGTAACCTTACAGCTTCGGGTGTGGCCTGGCAAGTTCAGGCATCGCGCTCGAGCGCTGCACGACTCGCTCGTCAACGGCGAAGTGTCTTCGAATCACTTGAGCCCCCGCGTCAGCCGCTTGAAGGTGGCTCCTCAAGCTGGTTTCGTCCTTTTGCCCGCGAGCGCAAATGATCTACGGTTGATATTCGATGGGTGAGCCCAGCTCTTCATCGTCAGACCAGATCGTAGTTCAGCGCGTCGGCGAGCTGACTGAGCGACGCGAGGAGTTTCGGGCTGTCGAGACGCTCGTTAAACGCCGGTGCCGCGGGCAAGGCACCGAAGGCTCGCTCGTAGAGAGCGGCGCATTCGCGATTGGTAATGGACGACGGGTACCAGATCCCTTGGGCGTCCGCGTACGAGTCGTAGATCGCGCGGGACCACGCGCGGGCCTTGCCGCGTTTACCCGAGTTGATGGCCATGTTCCCGCCCGCGCGAACCGGCCAACTGCCACTGGTGTCGAGCAATTGCAGCGCGGCCTCCAGATCAATCGCCGCCAGCCAAGGCACGTTCCGGCGTCGATCGATCACCTTGGTCTCCTGAAACACTTCGCCGAGCGCCGTGAGGACGGCGTCGGATCCGCTCGTGGCGTAAAGAATCCCTCTTGTCTGCACGCGCCTCGGCAACAGGTGGTGATCGAAGCGGCTCGACGTCGGTCCGACATGCCGGAAGGCGTTCCAGCGAGTCGGATACGCGCCGCCGCCGAAGTAGATTCGCCACAGGCGCGAACCGGTCGGGCAGGGATGAAAGATTGGCGGAACGGAGAATCTGTCGGGAGGATCGGGAAGCTCTTCCACTCGGGCGAGTACCCCCTCTAGAGATCCCCTGCGAGCTCGGCGACGGGTTGAACGTTTTGGCCCTGCGCCAGCCACTCTAAGGGTGAGACCAAGTGTCCGTCCTGTTCAAGATCGATGTGTGGCTGGCGGAACCAGTTTTCCACGGCCACGGGGTCCAGCTCCCGATCGAGATGTGAGATGACCCGGTCGACGTTTGGGACGAGCCCCTTCGACGCAAATTGGAAGGCCGGCAGGCGCCAAACGTTGCCGTCGCGGATGCCGTAGAGCGTCGGCGGATCGGCGAGAAGCCGCTGCCGGACGCGCCCCGTGCTGACGCCGAGCCGCTTGGCTGCCTGCTCGGCATTGAGGCTGCCCGTGAGGATCGCGTGATACTTCGCCGCTCGCACCGCGAGCGGCCGAAAGGCCAGCTGCCCGCCGATCGGCACGCCCCCACTCTTGAGCGCACGTTGCTCGTCGAGCGTCAAGGCGGTCTGCGCGACGGCCGCTTGTTCGTTCGCGCGCCCGACCGCTTCGCGAACCGCCGCGTACATCGTTCGCTCCCGGAAGCAGTCCGCCACGGCGTCCGGCAGTTGGTCGAGACCATATTGCGGCGGCGACCAGGCCTGCACGGTCTCGGACGCGGTTACCCACACGATCCCGGCGTCGCGGGTTTCCTTGCAAAGCCGCAGCATCTGCAACATGTGAAACCCATCGTCGCCCGGCAGAGCGACGTCGAGGATGATGACGTCCGGACAGGATCGCGTGGCCGCATCGACCGCGCCCG
>ORMF010324330.1_pt1 | contig 13157 bp, 10 predicted proteins | sample 1779871 | NCBI WGS metagenome assembly ORMF01 (sample SAMEA104232316, study PRJEB22302) | groundwater metagenome | biome: forest; feature: aquifer; material: groundwater | place: USA | collected 2011-08-07 | depth 5.4 m | reverse complement strand
TTCGGCCCGGTGCGCCAGCGCGTATTCGACACTTTCTTTAAAGAGCCGCGTGAACGCATGGATGGTTTCGGTGCCTAAATCTCTGCGGATCACATCCAACCCCAACGGCAAAGGTAATTGGTGTTGTTCATACCACCACACACCCAAATCCAGAAGCTTCTGAAAACCGTGGGATTCGTAAGTAATCTGGCCTTCGTGAATGATCAAACCCAAATCCGCTTTACCCGTTTGTACCGCATCAAAAATTTGATCGAAAGGAATGAAAACAGGCTCGAATTCTTTTTCAAAAAGCTGCAGCACAAGATAAGCGGTGGTCAGGCGTCCCGGAATCGCAATGCGCTTCCCGCGCAAATCTTTGGGCGTTAAAGGCGCTTGGGTTTTTTCCATTGGGCGGCCGACTAAAATGGGGCCGTACTGAAAACCCACACTCGCTCCCGCGCGTTTCACAAGATAATGATCCGCGATATAGGCATAGGCATGACAGGAAACCGCAGTGACTTCCAGTTCGTTGCGCATGGCTCGCTGATTTAAGCTTTCGATATCTTCAATCAGATGCTCGACGCGGAATCCCCGCATCGGGATTTTTTCTTTGGCGAGGGCATAAAACATGAAGGCATCGTCCGGATCCGGACTGTGGCCGACTCGAATCAATCGTGGTGCCGTGGCGGTTGTCATAGGTCCCCATCTTAGGCAAAGATGGGACGGTGTCAACGCTCTTTTTCCCATCCGGGTCCCGGATATCTTACGTAAGTCCAAGAAAGACCATAAGTTAAAAAGGAGGCTGCGCCCTTTTGCCTTTTATAAAACCAGCAGGTATACTTGAAAAGGATCGTTATATAATGTTTTAAATTGCTATGAGATTTTTCAAAGGGACTGCGCAGACTGGGCAAAAACTGGAATCATAGGAATTCAACAATGCGTAAACGCTGGTTTATCACTCTAGGCCTCTGCTTGCTAGGCGCTTCTTTAGGTTTCGCTAAAACCGAAAAGATGAGCCTGCAGGATCTTGCGATTCCAAAATCGCTGGGTAAAATTACGGAGCGCTATGTAGGCAAAAGCGATCATTGGGTCATTCAAATCCAGGATGTGCATGCCCATTTTACGGCGCATGAGAATATTGCCGCAATCGTCGAACACATCAGCCAGGATTACGGCATCCGGAATGTGGCCCTGGAAGGCGGGTGGTCGGAATCCTCTTTTCCCAAAAGCCGTGCGCTGCCGTCTTCGCGCGAAAAACAGATGCTGGCCCGGGCGCTTTTAGAAGAAGCTCATATCGGCGGCCCTGTCTATGCGGCCCTCTTTGCCAAGGAACCGCTGCACATTGTCGGGATCGAAAACCAGGAACTTTACTTGCAAAATCTTGCCGCTTACCTGGAGCATATCAAAAGCCGGCGGTTATTCCTTTCACGCCTGGATGGTATGGAAAAAAATATCGTGGCAGAAAAAACATCGGTTTACAATCCGGATCTTTTGCGTTTCGACAGGGCCTTAAATGAATTTCGCGATGCCGAAAAGGCGGAAACTTTTCTTCCCGCTTTGGTTTCACAGGCTGTCACGCTGCAAATCGATATTACCGCTTATGACCAAGTGGTTTTGTTTAAACAAATCCTGGGAAAAGAAAGCGCAATTAAAAAAGATAAACTGCAGACCGAGGCCAACCGTTTGATGCAGGATTTCAAGGATGCGCGCATCAGCTTTGAAGAAATTCTGCGCGGCGGCAAAATCACGGAAGAAAAGCTGCGCTATTTCCCGCAGTCCAGGCAATACCTTGAACTCATGCAGCTGCAGGAGAAGATGAATCACCGTCAATTTTTCGATCAAATCGAAAAGGTGATTCAAAACGTTGAACAAAAACTCGTGAAAACCGAATCCGAACGGGATCTAGTTGAACGTTCCGCGCGTTTTTTCACGGCCCGGTCTTTGGTTTTGCTGCAAGCCACGCCCGACCATTTAATCAGCTACGAAAAACAAAGCGCGGCCATTCAAAAAGATATGGAACGTTTCGGCTTGCAGGAAGCCTTGACCTTGGCTTTGGAGTTTTATACTTTTGCAAAAAAACGCGATGGGGTTTTCTTTGAAAATATGACGACCGATCCCAAATTGCAGGGTGATTTGCTGGCGGTCACAGGCGGATTTCATACTTCGGGCCTGAGCCACCTGCTGCGCAAGGCCGGGATTTCTTATATGGTAATCACGCCGGAATTGGGCAAAGAAGTTCAGGATGAGGCGCTGTATTTTAAGCGGTTGCATGATAATGTGCCGGTCATCCAGGCGCTGTCGCAGGAAAAAAACCGTTTCGCCTTTCTGGATGCCAATTTTCCGGAAGGGATCCGGACCATGGTCGACACCAACAATATTTCCCGGGGAGTGGAAACAGCCACACGCTTTCAGTTAACCGAGGGCGGCGAAGCTCCGCAGCTTAGCGATGAAACTCTGGGCAGCCTTTCGCATGAAAGTTTTATCGCGCTGCCCGATCAAGAACGCGTAGAAACCGCTCGGAATCTTTTCGAACAAGCCAAGAAAACCAAGAATTCTATCGTGATCGTCATTAAATCCTCCGTCCTTGCGGAACTGCTCAAAGATCCCGTCGGCCGTGTGTTGTGGTATGAAGTCATCGCGCCGGACTCCTCCAACCGCGTGATCGTCCTTCAGGATTCGGATGAGTATCTGGATGCGACGATCGATGTAGCGGCGCGCATTGATTTTCTGAGTGCCAAAGTCAAGATTGAGGATATTCTTTCCAGAAACTTACGGGCCCAAACCGCCGTCGCCGTGATTGATAACGCTTTTTTCAAGGCGAAACCTTCCGGCCACGTGGTCGCTTTGCCGGAAAATCCTGTTTCTTTCCTTTTGGCACGCCTCTTACTGGAAGATAACCATATTCAGATCAACATTCAGAATGATTTGCTGCAGGCATTTCATGAGGAACTTGTGCAGATTTTTAAAAACGAAGGTCTAACTCAGCGCTACGCCTAAAGTCGTATTATTTTGCCGCTTCGACCGCTGCGGTCTTTTTACGAAAAATCGCATGCGTCGCGTGTCCAAAAAAAAGATCCGCGCTTTCCATAAGGGTTTCCGATAATGTCGGATGCGGGTGCACGGATTCGGCCATATCGCGTACAGTTGCGCCCATTTCAATGGCCAGCACGCCCTCGCTAATAAGCTCGCCGGCGCCATGACCGACAATCCCGACGCCCAAAAGGCGTTCGGTTTCAGGCTCCACCACCAGTTTGGTCAAACCCTCGGTGCGATCAAAAGTCATCGCGCGTCCGGAAGCCGCCCAAGGGAATTTAACCACTTCGACCGGAATATTTTTTTGTTTAGCCTCCGCTTCTGTCAACCCGCACCAAGCCACCTCCGGATTCGTAAAAACAACCGCCGGCATCACGACATCTTCGAAAACGCTCATCTCACCCATAATCACCTCAACGGCAACACGGGCTTCTTTATGCGCTTTGTGCGCCAGCAAAACCCCGCCGGCGGCATCTCCAATCGCATAAATGGAAGGGTCTTGTGTTTGTTGCTTGCTATTCACTTGAATAAAACCTTTGTCATTGCGCGTCACTTGCGTATTTTCTAATCCCAAATCATCGCAATTGGGCACACGACCGACCGAGACCAGCACGCGGTCATAAAGTTCCGCGGATTTTTTGCCATTGTGTTCCATTTCCACTTTTATTTTTTTGCCGCTAGTTTCCATTTTGGTGACTTTGGCTTTTAAGCGGATTTCTTTGAAATGTTTTTCCGCATAATCTTTGACGGGACGGACAAGGTCCGGATCGGCCCCGGCCAAAATCGTATCCAGCGCTTCCACCATCACGATGCGGCTTCCCAGCGTCGCGTAAACCGTGCTTAATTCCATCCCGATATAACCGCCGCCCACGACCAAAAGATCGCCCGGAATTTCTTCGAGTTCCAAAGCTTCTGTGGAAGTCATGATGCGCGGATTGCCCAAATCAAAAGCCGCCGGCAAGGCCGGTCTGGAACCAACCGCAATGATGGCGGTTTCATATTCGATAAATTGCTGGCCCTTTTCGGTTTCGACACGCAGCGTTTTGGAATCCTCAAAATGCCCTCGGCCATAAATCACTTCGACCTTGCGGCGCTGACACAGGCTGGCAATCCCCTGGCCCAATTTATCCAGAATGGATTCTTTCCATGCCCGCATTTGCTTCAGATCCAGCTTCGGCGTGCCAAAATGAATGCCGCGGAAAGAAGATTCCTTGGCTTCCTGAATGAGTTCGGCGGCATGCAGCAACGCTTTGGAAGGAATACAGCCGCGATTCAAGCAAACACCGCCCAAACGCTGATCTTTTTCCACTAAAATGACTTTTTTGCCCAGATCGGCGGCGTAAAAAGCCGCGGCGTAACCGCCGGGGCCTGCTCCAACCACCACGATTTCTGTTTTTGTTTTATTCATATTTCGTTTCGCTCCTCAACCGCACGCCATTATTTTAAAAGGACGTCCTGATCCGAAAATTTTTGCAGGGCTTCGGCCAAATCAACCACGAACTTGGCGGCCTTGGCACCGTCGATGACGCGGTGGTCATAAGAAAGTCCGATGGGCATCAACAAAGCCACCTCCGTGCGATCCTCGCGCACAACCGGGGCTTTATAAGCGCGGCCCAGACCGAGAATTGCCACTTCCGGACGATTAACAATGGGCGTGAAATGCTTGCCGCCGATACCGCCTTGGTTGGAAATGGTGAAGGTCCCGCCCTTCATTTCTTCAACTGCGATTTTCCGGCTGCGGACTTTCTGGGCCAATTCCACGACCTGCTGGGAAATCTCAAAAAGACTTTTCTTGTTCGCATCGCGCAGGACGGGCACCATCAAACCGGCATCGCTGTCGACCGCGATGCCGATGTGATAATAATCCTTATAAACAACTTCGTTGCTAGCTTCATCCAGGCTGGCATTAAAATCCGGATTCTTTTTCAAAACGTCCGCGACGGCTTTCATCACAAAAGAAGTCACGGTCAGATGCGCGCCTTTTTTCTTATACGCATCCGCATGTTTTTTGTTGAGCGCCATGAGTTGGGTAATATCCAAATCATCAAATTGCGTCACATGGGGGATGGCATTCCATGATTCGACCATGGCCTGCGCAATGGTTTTACGCAGCTGGGTCAGCGGTTTTTTATGGACCGGACCCCATTTTGAAAAATCAACGCTGGGTGCCGCGGGTTTCGCGGTGCCTTGCTGTGCGGGCGCGGCCGTTCCGGCTGCCGGCTGTGCGGCAAAGGCGGCCTGCTGGAGATACTGAATATAATTGCGCAGATCGGCCATGGCGATCCGGCCGCCGTCTTCGGTGCCGCGCACACGTGTCAAATCAATTCCGAATTCGCGCGCCATTTTGCGTACCGACGGCGACGCCGGCGGGGAAAATCCGGACGGCGGAGGCGGCACATACCCTCCGGTACCCGGAACAACGGACACAGGCGCAACGGGAGCAACCCCTGCAGCCACGGCAGAAGCGGTGGGGCCTTTGGCCGGAACCTGCTGCACCGGTGAAGCCTGGGATGTTCCGCCTGCTTTATCTTCGACCGCCACCAAAAGGCCTCCAACGGGGACGGAGTCGCCTTCTTTAACGTAAACCTTGGTGACTGTCCCGGCCGTGGTGGCGGGAATCGTGGCGACCGCTTTATTGGTTTCTAACTCCACAACCGTTTGGTCTTTCTGTACCTGATCGCCTTCCGCGACGAGAACAGACACAACGGTTCCGGATTCAACGCCTTCTGCCAGATGCGGGACACGAATTTCCATGAGAACTCCTTTAAACAAGGGCCGGATGAACTTTTTCGGGATCGACTTTGAGATCGGCGATGGCCTGCGCTACGATTTTTTTATCGATTTCGCCTTTTTGTGACAAGGCGTACAGCACGGCGATCACCGTGCATTCCGCGTCCACTTCAAAAAATCGCCGCAAATTATGCCGCGTGTCACTGCGGCCGAAACCGTCCGTACCCAGCGAGAATAATCCGCCCGGCACCCAGGCCGTGATTTGATCCGAGACCGCTTTCATATTATCCGAGACGGCCACGAAAGCGCCCTTCTCTTTTGCAAGAAGTTGTTCCAAATAAGATTTACGCGGCGCTTCGTTCGGGTGCAGCATATTCCAGCGCTGGCACTGCAAGGCTTCCGACCGTAAGCGTTTATAACTGGTGGCGCTCCACACATCGGCCGAGACATTGTACTGCTCGGCCAAAATTTCTTGCGCCTTCAAGGCCGAGGTGATGATGGAGCCGCTGCCAAAAAGATGCGCATGATATTTTTTGCCTTCGGGCCCGGCTTTGAATTTATAGAGCCCCTTCAGAACGCCTTCTTCCACGCCCGCCGGCATATCCGGCATAGTGTAATTTTCATTTTGCAACGACACATAATAAAAGAGGGTTTCATTGTCGACGTACATACGTTTCATGCCGTCTTCTATAATCAAAGCGATTTCATACGCAAAGGCTGGCTCATACGACATCAGATTCGGAACCGTACTGGCCATCAGATGGCCGTGCCCATCCTGATGCTGCAAGCCTTCCCCATTGAGCGTGGTCCGTCCGGCGGTCGCGCCGAGCAAAAATCCCTTGGCCCCGCTGTCGCCGGCCAGCCAAATCAAATCGCCGACACGCTGAAAACCGAACATCGAATAATAAATATAGAATGGGATCATCGGAAAACCAAAATTAAAATAAGTCGTGCCCGCCGCGATAAACGAAGCCATGGAACCGCTTTCATTAATACCGGCTTCCAAAATCTGGCCCTTTTCGTCTTCGCGGTAATAAAGCAGGGTTTCGCTGTCGACCGGTTCGTAAAGCTGGCCCTTCGAAGAATAAATACCCGCCGAACGGAAAAGCGCGTCCATACCAAACGTGCGCGCTTCGTCGGGAATAATCGGCACAATCCGCGTCCCAATTTCTTTATCACGCAACAGCTTGGACACGATCCGGACAAACGCCATCGTCGTCGAAGCTTTTAATTCGCCTGAATTTTTAAAGAATTCTTCATAAGCCTGACGCGCCGGTAAATTTAAAGGCTCCTTGGCTGCGACACGCTTGGGCAGAAAACCGCCCAAGGCTTTGCGCCGTTCCATCAAATAATTTTTCTCCGGGCTGCCTTCCGGCGGGCGATAAAAGGGCGCGTCGACGACCTCTTCATCGCTGATCGGGATATTGAAACGCTTGCGGAATTCGCGCAGTTCTTTTTCGTTGAGTTTTTTCTGTTGATGCGTGATGTTGCGGCCTTCTCCTGCTTCCCCGAGGCCGTAGCCTTTCACGGTTTTGGCCAAAATAACCGTCGGCCGACCTTTATGTTCCGAAGCCGCCTTGTACGCCGAATAAACTTTCTGCGGATCATGCCCGCCCCGTAAAATTTTCGTCAAATCGTCATCTGTCATATGATTCACCATCGCCAAAAGCTCGGGAGACGTGCCGAAAAAATGTTTGCGGATGTACGCGCCGCTTGAAACCGTGTATTTTTGATAATCTCCATCAACGGCTTCCTGCATGCGTTTAAGCAGCAAGCCCTTATAGTCTTTTTTCAGAAGCTCGTCCCACTGCGAACCCCAGATAACCTTGATGACATTCCAGCCCGCGCCGCGGAAAACACCTTCCAGCTCCTGGATGATTTTGCCATTGCCCAGGACCGGCCCGTCCAGGCGCTGTAAATTGCAATTCACAACCCAAACCAGATTATCCAGATTTTCACGCGAGGCTAAATTCAACGCGCCCAAAGTTTCCGGCTCACTGGTCTCCCCGTCGCCGACGAAAGCCCAGACGCGCGGTTCGGCTTTGGTCAAAAAGCCGCGCGCATTCATGTACCGGACAAACTGCGCATGATAAATAGAACAGATGGGCCCCAGCCCCATTGATACGGTCGGAAACTGCCAGAATTCGGGCATCAGATAAGGATGCGGGTACGATGAAAGCCCGCCGCCTTCGGCTAATTCTTGGCGGAAATGATGCAAGTGGTTGGCATTCAAACGGCCTTCGAGATAGGCGCGGGCATAATTACCGGGTGAAGCATGGCCCTGAAAATAAACCAGGTCGCCATAACGCTCCTCATTCCCCGCATGGAAAAAATGATTGAAACCAACTTCATAAAGCGTCGCGCTGGAAGCAAAGGTGGAAATATGGCCGCCGAGGCCTTCATGAATCCGGTTCGCTTTGACGACCATAGCCATGGCATTCCAGCGGATATAGCTCTTGATGCGTCTTTCCATCTCCCGGTCGCCGGGATAGGGCATGTCTTTTTCCGGAGGAATGGTGTTGATGTAGGGGGTGATAACGCCGGAAGTTAAGTTGCTGCCGCTTTCGCGCAGCTGGGCCACCATGCGATCCATAATAAAGCGTGCGGCATCCTGACCGGCATGCTCCTGAAGATAACGGATGACACTTTCCAGCGACTGGAGACACTGCTCCGTCTCACTCATGCTGGCTTCCTTCTTCTCAGATTTTGTGCTCATCAACGCCATCCTGAATCACTTCGTATCTTTTGTTGGGTTCTTGCGCCCACCCGCTATTTCGGAGCGAGCCGCTAAGGGGGCAAAGGAGCGTATATTATGCCATATGTGTAAAGCGGTTACGCCTTTTCCGCGCCTCTAGCTTCTAACCGGCATTTCTGCTATAAATCGGCCCATGCACCGTTCTTATCTGGATCAAACCCTGCCAACCCCTGCTGAGAACCTCGCCTGCGATGAGGCCTTGCTCGACCTTTGTGATTCCGGCGACCTGCCCGGGGTTCTGCGCTTCTGGGAGGCGCCAGCCTATTTTATTGTCTTAGGTTATAGTAATCAAGCCCGGCGCGAAGTTGATCTGGACGCTTGCGCGGCGCAAGGCTTTCCTGTCTTAAGACGCTGTTCCGGCGGCGGGACCGTGCTGCAAGGTCCGGGTTGTCTGAATTATTCCCTGATTCTTGAAATCCAGGGAACGCCTGCGTTCGAAACGATCCGCCAAACCACCGAATATATTTTAAATCAGCACGAAAAGGCCATCGCCGCGCTGCTGCCAGATCCGGTGGCCACTCAGGGACTTAGCGATCTGACGTGGCAAGGCTTGAAATTTTCCGGCAATGCGCAGCGCCGCAAACGGCGCGCCCTGCTTTTCCACGGGACTTTTCTTTACCGTTTCGATCTCCCGCTCATCGGCAAAGTTTTGCCCCTGCCTTCTCGAGAACCGGATTACCGAAACGGCCGGCCCCACGACCAATTTCTCATCAACCTGCCTGTGGCGGCCGAAAAAATTAAAGCGGCTTTACGCCATCAATGGCACGCGCTCTCGCCGCTTTCCAGCATACCGCAAACCCAAATCGCACGTTTGTGTGCCGAAAAATACTCTCAACAAGCTTGGAATTTTAAATTCTAAATCCTTGCGGAGAAATATTTAAAATCGCAGGGGTGCAACGAGGAAAAATAACGAGCTAGAATTGGACCGGTTCTGCCTGCTGCTGCGTCGGCGCTGATTCCTGGACTGGTTCGGGTTCCTGCGCTTGTGCCGCAGGTTGTTGGGGTTGCGCCTCGGTTTGCGCCGGTTGAGTCTGGGTTTCTTGCGCCGCCGGCACCGCCTCTTGGACTGGTTTCACGGCCGGCTTGACGGCGGCGGGCTTGGGTTCTTCTTTCTTTGGCGTGAGCGTCAAATTGCGAAGCTGCAAGCCGCCCTTTTTAAACTCACCCACCTGATCGTGCGAAAAAACAAAAGTAATCTCGTCTACCAAGGTGGTCTTGCTGGCTGAAAGAGGGTAAGACTCCATGCGCCAATCTTTCTTGATCTGTTGTTCGGTATTCATGTCGCGATAGGCAAAAGCCCGCAGCACCTGGCCGCGGGATTTAAATTCAATGCGGAAAGCTTCGGGATAATCCTTGTCAACGCCGCGGCGGATCATAAATTCCAATTTTTCAAATTTGGAGATATCAAAATCCCGGGTCTTGATATAAATGCCGGCAAACGAACCGCGCGGAAAGACGTCGTAGTCCAGATCGAAGGTGACTTCCCCGGTGGTTTCATCCAAAACAAATTCGCGCGAGGCAAACCCAAACTTCGGCATATAAAAAGTTCCGTGATCAAAAACATGTTCAAAAAGATTGCCTACCTTCTTCGATAAATCCTGTTGTTTCTGTTCGAAATTGGCTTCGCGCTGGATGAGTTCGTAAGACTCCTTCATATTCAACCAATCATCGCGCGAAATTTTGGCGGGTGCTTCCGGTTTCTTATTGGGCCCGATGACCGTCCGTTGTAAATTGCCGACCGAAACACTTTCTTTGGCAAAACGATCGCTGGAACGCACTTCCACATGTCCCTGCAAAACACCGACCCAGGTCGTCGTGACCTCGGGTTTGTGCTCCACTAGGAAAAGAGTTCCAAGCACGGCCGCCACACTCACGGGTGTTGTGATTTCCATGCGCTCGCCCTTAAAGCTTTTGGTCGTTGCGCCCAGCAAAGCCCCTCTCGCCAAATATAAACGCGCGTCTTGAGCCGTATTTTTGTTCGTAACTTCAGAGTTGGCTTTCACGCGTATGGTCACTTTATCCCGTAGTAAAAGATCTAATTCCGTATCTTCGCCGGTACGGATTTTATCGCCGGAACGGAGGACATCGCCGCGATTGACCGGAACCCACTTGTTATGGGTAAACACTTCCGGCTGGCCGGCGAAATTGGCAATTTCAAAAGGAACGCTGCCGCCTCCGCCTAAAAAAAGCCAGAAAAGCACGGCGCCGGCCGCAACGGTAGCGGCACCGGCAAGCCAAAAAACCAAAGCAGATTGTGGACGAGGCGATTCGATTTGCATGATGGGGTATGGTAGCCAAAATCAGGCGTGCGAGCTAGCCTTTTTTCCTTATAATTCGCTTATAGTACCATAGGGATTTCGCTGACAACCCTTACATGGACGTAACTCGTTATTCTCCAAGTACTTTCACAAGCACACGTTTGCGTCTTTGGCCGTCAAATTCGGCATAAAAAATTTGTTCCCAGGGGCCAAAATCCAGCCGGCCGCCCGTGATCGCCACCACGACTTCACGGCCGAAAAGCTGCCGCTTTAAATGGGCATCGCCATTATCTTCCCCGGTTTGATGATGACGGTATTTTTTCTTATCGTAAGGAGCGGTCTTTTCAAGAAATTCGTCGAAATCCCGGATGAGGCCCGGCTCGTCATCATTGATGTAAACGCTCGCCGTGATATGCATGGCATTGACCAGCACAAGCCCTTCCTTGACGCCGGACTTCTGGACCACCGCCTCCACCTGAGGCGTGATATTCAGATATTCCCGGTGCTGCTTGGTTTGAAACCAAAGCTCTTCGCGGTAAGACTTCATAACGTGCTGGATTGAAGGAAGACCTGCACTTCGTCATTGTGCCCGTCCGGTTTCACCTTCTCGAAAATTTTCTCGATCTTGCCGTCTTTGCCGATGATGAAAGTCGTGCGCGCCACACCCATATATTCTTTGCCGTACATGCTTTTTTTAACCCACACGCCATACGCTTTGGCAATCGACTTATCCTCATCGCTTAAAAGCGTGAAAGGCAACGTGAATTTCTTGATAAAACGCTCATGCGAAGCCACATCGTCCGGACTCACGCCTAAAATAACCGCGCCGGTTTTCTCAAGCGCCGCATGCTTGTCCCGAAAACCGCAAGCCTCCACCGTACATCCCGGCGTATCATCTTTGGGATAAAAATAAAGCACCACGCTTTTTTTGCCGCGGAAATCTTTTAAAGCAACCTTTTGCCCGTTGCTCGCCGCGGTTTGAAACTCCGGGGCCTTGTCACCTTCTGCCAGCGCCATGATGTGCTCCTTTTTTATTTAGGATGTTTTGATCGCATTATTCTTGAGAGATTGAATGATTTGCAAATAAACGTGATCCTGTTCGGGGTAGGCTGCCAAATGTTTGGAAGCATAAAAGTGCACATGGGGGAATTCTTGTCCGGCTTGCTTGAGCAATTCCGGAATATCTTGCGCCACATGCCGGCCGGTATTCAAGAAATTGAGCAGGACAAAAATTTCATCGGCACCTGCGGCCACGCAAGCGCGAACGGCTGCCGGAATATCCGGTTCCCCGCAATCTAAAAAGGCGGCTTGCACCCTGTCAAACTGCCCGTGGCGCTCGAGCCGATCCACGAGTTGCGCGACTTCCGCATACATGGCCGGGACACGGCTGCCGTGACTAATCAAGAGTAGGGCTTGCATGGGTTCCTATCCTTTCAGCGCTTCATTTTACCGGGTTTGGCGTGAATTGCCATGCTCTTTTGTTTGCAAGGAACAGAACTCGACGTTGACAGGCGGCCCAACGCTTTTTATGCTATGCACCTATGCGGCCTCTCTCTCTATCACGCCTTGGTTTTTTTCTGGCGGTTCTTCTTTTATCCAGCACCGGCTTGGAAGCCAGCATTAGCAATGAAGGCGATGAAGCCGTCCGCGTCAGGATTGTGAAACAGGATCAACGTTCCGTGATCACGGCTCTCTATCCCGGCCAAACGGTCCAGATGCCGGATGATACCGCGAGCGTCACGGTGGATGCCTTAGGCTCCTTGCACAGCGACGTGCGAGTCCAAGTCAAAATCATCGAAGCGAACGGCAACAAAACGGTCCTTAAAGATTATGGCAAAACATTCACTCTCGGTGTCAAAGCGGCCAAAGCCGATAAAAGCAGAAAAGGCGAGGCTAAAAATTTAAGCAATGTCGGCGTCACGGTAGAAATTCTTCTTCCGGGAAATAAAACCAAAACGATTCAATTGAACCCGGGACAAATATTCCCGCTGCCGGACGGCATCTTAGAAGTACGCGCCTTGCCGATCAGCGGCATTTGGGGGGATGAAAAAATTGCGTTAGAAGTCAAGCTGCCGAACGGCGACACCGAAGTGATCCAACGTTTTGGCGGCCGTGTAAAAACTATCCCAGAAAAAACAACACCAAAATTGCCAGATTTTCCAAAAGCTTCCGCCCCAGCGAAATAAGGCCGGGGCACACCCGTCTTCTTCCCTTTTCCGGCCGGCGGCCACGAACAGGTTTCTAAAAAATCCGGCAGCACGATTTAATTTTTGGGCATCCGTCTCGGGTCTTCCAGTAAATTCTGGATCTCGATCGGATGAGCTCCAAACTCTAACGCGATGGCAATAATCTGCGCGCATTCTTCATACCTCTCTTCTAATAACGCCTCTTTCAAGTACAGC
>ORMF010354032.1_pt1 | contig 13165 bp, 16 predicted proteins | sample 1779871 | NCBI WGS metagenome assembly ORMF01 (sample SAMEA104232316, study PRJEB22302) | groundwater metagenome | biome: forest; feature: aquifer; material: groundwater | place: USA | collected 2011-08-07 | depth 5.4 m | reverse complement strand
TATATACGTGGGAACTCTAATAAGATTGCCAAACCGCAACATCCTGAATATCTGAACTTTGAGGGCAGCTACGTTTTTAGCGTACCTAAAAATTATACCGTGGATGAGCAGTCCGTGCCGGGCGCTCAGCTGATTTTCTCTGGGCAGATAACCGCCAAAACACTAGAAGATGTCTATAATGCTGGCGGTATTTCGTCGTACGCGGTTACTGATTTAACAGATAAAAGCAGTGGGGCTTTTAAAAAATACGTCAATGATAAGTTTGTACCCGATCTCAAAAAGAACCTTTCCGTTAGTGATGTCCAGGTAAAGTTTGGCAAAGCCAATGGCGCGGAAAATGTCCGTATTATCGCCAAAAAAGATGGCCGGTCGTTGCGCTACATATACATAAAAGCCGGACAACATCCGGCGGCAGTGATTGCTAAACAGGAATCAACCAGTGGGCTTAGTGATATTGAAAAATCAATGATGGACGTTGAGAAAAGTGATCTTAAGGATGAAGCGGAGACCATCAAACAAACCATTAAATCCACCGCTGAGCTCATAAAGGCCCAAAAAGCCCGTGAAGTGTACGCTTTGGCTTCACCCGATTTTATAGCAGAAAATACTGAAACTGAACTTGCTAACGCTATGAAGGCGGCAACCGCCTACACCAACGGTAGTATTACTATTAGCGGCGTAAAGTACGCGCCAAATGAAATTTCGGCAGCGATGAGGTTTACTAAACTGGATAAAAACGACCAGCAGCCGGCATTCGGCGTCTTAAACTTTAAAAAGATCGATGGCCAGTGGAAGCTACAAACACTTTCTCTGCCCACTCCAACTACTCCGCAAAAACCGTAATCAAGGGTTCACTACGGGATTCATTCGGCAATATCCAAGTGGATTTTGATAGCCCCGTTTATGCGGTGGAGGATCGCGGCATCCACCGCGGCGCCTAATGGGCTGTCGCTGAGGCGTTGCTTATCAACGGTACGAATTTGGTTGGCTTTGGCCTTGCTAGCGACCTTTAGTCCGCCAACACCAACAGGCAGCAAAACTTCAAACGGACGGATAACCTTGGTCTGCGAAGTGAGGGGTAGTACTGTTACGGTATCAGAAACCTGATTATTAGCATTGTTGGACACAATTAGCGCCGGTCGGGTCTTTTTGATCTCGGATCCGATGCTAGGATCGAGCTGTACCCAATAGATTTGACCGCGGAGGATCACAGACCGTCCTCAGTCGTGGTATCCCACTCTTGGCTGATCTGTTTGTCTTCCCTGGCGGCATCGGCGTAGGCTCGTCCAAGGATAGCGGCTAGCTGTTCTTTCTCTTCTCTCGCGAATTTCTCGCGCAGAGATTCAGCTATCAGGGCACTACGATTGGGCTTATTTTTAACTTTCTGTCCAATATCTGAGGGCAGGGTGATGTTAAAACGCATTGTACTAGGAGTATGCTTGTTCATGCTCTGCATAATACACATTAAAATACACAATGTCAACACAAAAGCTTATAGCCCAGTAAAAAGTAAAACCTTCTACGCACTCATCAAACTCAGAAGGTATTTAGCGAAGTTGTTTAGGCGTAAAAACTCGATTAAAGAGAGTGCTCATGCATACTTTATCATGAAACTAAACTGATAAGGTACTTGCCGTAGCCACTTTTGGCCAGAGGTTCTGCTAATTTCTCAAGTTGCTCAGCGTTAATAAAACCCTGCCGGTAGGCGATTTCTTCGATGCAGCCGATTTTAAGACCCTGGCGTTCTTCAATGACTTGTACGAACTGGGCTGCTTGGGTCATACTCTCAAAGGTACCGGTGTCGAGCCACGCGGTTCCGCGATCGAGCAAACAGACCTTAAGCTTCCCCTTTTTCAGGTAAGCATTTAGTACGGAAGTAATTTCGATTTCACCACGATCACTTGGCTGGACATTTTTGGCAATCTCAACGACTTCATTATCGCAAAAGTACAAACCGGCGTTAGCATAATTTGATTTTGGCTTGGCTGGCTTTTCTTCTATTGAAAGCACGTTCATGTCTTGGTCGAATTCATAAACACCATAACGTTCTGGATCGGAAACAGGGGCAGCAAAACCCACAGCGCCATCAACATCGGTGTATTGTTTTAGTTGCGCATCTATCTGGCTGCCATAGAAAATGTTGTCACCCAGAATCATGGCTACTTTGTCAGTGCCGATAAAGTCCGCGCCAACGATGAACGCATCGGCAAGCCCGCGGGGCTGGTCCTGGACTTTGTAGCTGAAGCTACAGCCAATTTGCGAGCCATCACCAAGTAATTGCTGAAAACGGGGCAAATCGTGAGGCGTGGAAATAATCAAAATTTCTCGTATGCCCGCACCCATCAGTGTGCTGAGGGGGTAGTAGATCATCGGTTTGTCATAAATTGGCATCAGCTGTTTACTGACAGCCATGGTTAATGGGTACAATCGGGTGCCAGAACCGCCCGCTAAAATAATTCCGCGCATTTAATCACTCCTCTCGATTGATATATCTTACCAAAAAACACTGAGCCGTTACTTGATTTCATTGTCGCATTTTCTTATTATTGACAGATTTTGTTGTTTTTGCTACAATTATCTTATCACCATGACCAAGCTAAGTCGCCTAAGGTTTCGACCGACCGCGGATCTTGGTCTTTTTTAATTCCAAGCTTACCTTCAGCAAGTCTATACGGACAATATTATCATTAAATCTTCGCAACAAGCTGGAATAATGTTTGTTCGGTGTTAAGAGTTTGAGTAACTTATCCTTTTCTAGCAAGTATTCTACCAGGCAATGAAAATCGCCGTCACCACTTACGATGATCGCTTTATCATACTTAGTAAAAACCTTAGCCGCTGCGTATAATACTAGTTCTGCATCTACATTGCCTTTGACCATAGTTTTGCCATTTACCTTATATTCAGTCGTTGGCTTGAATATTAGGTGATAGCCCATGTTCTGGAGTCTGTCATATAGCGACTCTTGACCAGCCATTTGACCTATAAATAAGTATGCCTTCCCTACGCCATACTTATTTTTGAGATACAAACGAAACTTGCGAAAATCTAAAGACCATCCAGCACTTTTTGTACCCAAGTTCAAATTCTGGCTGTCAATAAAGGCGAAATTGCTTTTTGTATTTTTCTGCATACTAGTCTAACTCTTTGGCTACGTATGTCTTTAGATCTGTTTGCCAGTCTCTCGGTTCAAAGCCTACGGCTTGGATTTTTGAGAGGTCAAGGGTGCTGTTCAATGGTCTCGTTGCCGCTTCTGGTTTATTTTTATAATACTCCGCGGAAGTAATGTCGGTCACGGTATTGTTGAGGCTCGCTTGCCTAAAAATCTCACGGGTAATATTGGCCCAACTAGCTGGCTTGCCGTCGTTTGATATGTTGTAACTACCATACGGTGCCTGTACACCTTTAGCTGTGAGCTGTGAGCTGTGAGCTATAAGGTGGTCAATGGCGCGAACCAGTTCGGTGGTGAAGGTTAAGCGTCCGATTTGATCCGAGACAACAGAGGGATTAACTCCCTTTTTACCAAGCTCTAACATAGCGCGGACAAAGTTTTTACCATCACCGATCACCCATGAAGTGCGCAAAATGTAGTGCTTAGGCACTGTACTGACAGCTATATCCCCAGCGGCTTTGCTGGCACCATACACGCTTAGCGGGCTTAATGGTTCGTCCTCAATATGAGGAGTTTTTGTGCCATCAAAGACATAGTCAGTTGAAATATGCACGAGGGTCATGCCATTTTGTTGGCACTTACAAGCAACATTACTAACAGCTGCTGCATTAGCCTTCCAGGCTGCCACGCGGCCTTCGGCTGTTTCAGCCCCATCGACGTTGGTATATCCAGCTGCATTCAAAATAGTTTTTATGCCATTCCAATTGAAAGCATCCAATTGCTCACGATCACTAATGTCGAGTTCTGCCATGTCAACGGCTTTAGCACCCGGATACTGAGCCCGCAAAGCTTTTCCTAATTGCCCATTAGCCCCGATGATTAAAATTGATTTTTGATCCATCCCGTTAGACTCCAAGATAGTTATATTGTTTACTCGAACATCGAAGCAAGTAAGAACAGTCAATCACCAAGTTATGTACGAAAGTTGAGCGGTGTCTAACGGGATACATACTACAGCTCTAATGGTTTTATATTTTTAAGCAGAGGATGGTTTTTATCACGTTCAGACAAAGTGGCTTGCTCCAGGGGAATAGGCCAGGAAACGTTCAGTACTAGATCGGCCAAATTCAAGAAAGTATATTCATCATATTTTTCGGCGCTCCAATGGTCGTTTACGCTGTAAAGATAATATGTGTCATCTTCTACAGTTTGAAAAGCATTCGCGACGCCTTTGGGTAGGTAAACAGTCTTATTAGTCTCGAGCTCAAGTGTTACAACTTTCCCAAAAGACTCACCGGCCCGTAGATCTACATACACTACAAACGCTCGGCCTTTGGCAATGGATATATATTTGTCCCATGGTTCGGCATGAAACCCGCGGGTTACGCCCCTATGTTTGTTATAAGAAATGTTATTTTGTACTACCTGAAACGCTTCGGGTAAGCCAGCAGCTACCAATTTAGCTTTTTGAAAATTTTCCTGGTACCAGCCGCGTTCATCACCAACACTGGTTACCTCAAACCAAAGTAGTCCTGGTATATCAGTCTGATGGGCAGTGAATTCGGTTGTTGGGACACGGGACATCAGCTAGAGAGTTTTACACCAGTCGCCTCAGCGACTTTTAATATCCATTGTTCCAAACGGTCAACTTTATGGCCAAGAGCCAACATTTCCTGTATATAGGTTTTGGCTCGCTTGGCGTAGGCATCAATCGAATTAGCGTAATGATCGACGCTTTCTTTAACTTCAGAAATATCAAGACGTACAGCCTTGAATTCCTGCTGCATATATTTGAACATCTTGGTCATTTGATCATAACTCATAGCTTTATTTTATCACCAATTAACGCCCAAATTCATTGTACTTGGCTTCGGTTTCGGCCTTTTGTGGCTTCCACCATTGCTCGTTCTCTCGGTACCACATAATAGTGTCGGCCAAACCAGCCTTAAAATCTGTATAATTTGGCTGCCAGCCAAGATCGTTACGAAGTTTGCTGGCGTCGATAGCATAGCGCAAATCATGACCTGGGCGGTCATTGACATGTTCGTAGTCGTCAGGGTCTTTGCCCATTAGGTCTAATATGAGCTTGATGACTTCCTTATTATTCTTTTCGCCATTAGCACCAATCAGGTAAGTCTCGCCAACCTTTCCCTTTTCTAAAATTGCCAGTACGCCAGAGGAATGATCTTCTGTATGGATCCAGTCACGGACATTCTGACCATTGCCGTATAGTTTAGGTTTGCGACCCTCCAATACTTCTGTAATCTGCCGGGGTATGAATTTCTCGACATGTTGGTACGGGCCGTAATTGTTGGAGCAATTGGAAATAGTTGCTTGCAGTCCATAACTGCGTACCCAGGCACGAACCAAATGGTCTGAACCGGCCTTAGTGCCGGAATAGGGGCTGGACGGATTGTAGGCGGTTTCGGGTGTGAATTTTCGCGGATCATCTAGCTCCAAATCACCATAAACTTCATCTGTAGAAACGTGGTGAAATCGCTTATTGTGTTTGCGCGCGGCTTCGAGCAGTCTGAAGGTGCCCACAATGTTAGTTTCTACAAACGGCCAAGGCGAAGCCAGTGAATTATCGTTATGCGACTCAGCAGCAAAATGCACTACGGCATCACAATTAGACACCGCCTCATCAACCACCACCTCATCACAAATATTGCCTTTGATAAAAATGACACGTTGTGCATCAAGCCCGTCAATATTTTTCCTGTTCCCGGCGTACGTTAACGCATCGAGCACAGTAACGGGCCAGTCCGGCCGTTCACAGTAAATATAGCGGACAAAATTCGACCCAATGAATCCCGCCCCGCCAGTTACTAAAACCTTCATATGTGCTTTAGTATACCAGTCTTTACCTCTATACAGACGCAATTATTTTCGTGACTTTAGCAACAAGTTTATCTAGCTGCTCTTTAGTCTTGGCTTCGGCATTGAATCGTAAAATAGGCTCAGTGTTGCTAGCCCGTAAATTGAACCAGTAATCGTCAAACCATATGGTTAAACCATCCAGCATATCAGCTTTGCCATCCGAGAAGACAGTTTGTAACCTCTCAAAAATCTTTTCCTTATCTTCCGAGACTTTAAGGTTAAACTCGGGAATCATCTCATAACGGCGGTACTCATTAACTAGCTCAGAAAGTTTTTTACCAGAGTCTGACAATGCCTGCATGGCCACAAGCGCCGCAATTAGTCCTGAGTCTGCGTCGTAATTTTCCTTAAAGAATAAGTGACCGGTGGTTTCTCCACCAAAGGGTGAGCCAATCTGACGCATAAGCACTCCAATGTTCACTCGACCTGCTTTTGTCCTGACTGGCTTACCACCATTTTCACGAATAATCTCTTCAGTTGCACGACTTGTTCTAACATCGTGCACGATGTCGCTACCCGGATATTTTTTGAGATAGTGCAAGGCAACCATACTAATGAGGTCAGTGCCTAAGACTGGCCGGCCTAAATCATCAATAAAGGCAGCTCTATCACCATCCCCATCAAAGGCAATACCAAAATCGAGCGAATTCTCAGTAACTTTTTTTATCAAATCCTGAACGTTTTCTAGTTTTTGAGGGTTTGCCTCGTGGTTTGGAAATGCGCCATCAAGCTTAAAGTACATTTCTTCAACTTTGAGCGGTAATTTGGGTAAAATAGCGGGCAAAATTGCTCCCGCCATACCATTACCAGCATCAATAGCAATGTGATACGGCTTTAGCTCATCAATAAAGCCCAAACAATGGTTTACCCAATCCTGGGTTATGTTTTTTTTCTGTCGGGTACCTGGCTTTGCAGATGCTGGTTTGAAAGATTTAGACAAGAAAGCGTCACGTATTTCGCTAAGACCGGCATCAAGCCCAACGGCAATGACTTGTTCGCGGTATAGTTTAATGCCATTATCGTTGCCAGGATTGTGGCTGGCTGTGATGACAGCTCCGCCAGCGAGGCTGTATTTGCCAACTGCAAAGTAAATCATGTCACTAGTGACAAGTCCTATGTCCCAGACATCGTAACCTTGTTCTTGAAGGCCATCCATAAAAGCTTCAGCCAGGTCTTTGGAGTCGGGTCGCATATCATGGCCAACAGCCACCGTGCCTTCATTCGGTAGCCAGTCAGCAAAAGCCCAAGCTATTTCCTTAGATGTATTGGCGTTTAATTGCGTGCCAACTTCACCACGTATATCATACGACTTGAAGATACTTGCAATGTCTTTCTGGCTCATTTCTTCATATTCTACAGCAATTAATCTGGTAAGTTGGTAGATTTTTTACTTATGAAGCTTGCATTTTTTTTGGAAGTTTTTTGTGGAAAATTGTTGAGCGTGTTAGGTGTCACGCAGGAAGGGAACACTATATTACACTAACTGTTGTAAAATAACAGTAACTGCTGTATAATGAAACATATGAAAAACACCACACCTACGCCCGCAATTCGTTTGTCTATTACGCCTGAAGTCAAACGGGCTTTGGGCATAGCCAAAAAACGCTACCCAACGCTATCTGACCCGGAGATTCTCAAACTGGGTTTAGCTAAGATCGTTACAGGCGACGAAGTAAACAGAGACGAAAAGGAACGCAAAGAAATTATGGATATGGCGGCTTACTCAGTGGGCTATGATTACTTAAGTGACCCCGAAGAGGATATATATACCCTTGAAATGGGGAAAAAAGTGCATTTTGAGTGAATCACCCGATTTTATACGGTGTCTATGCCACCGAATTTCCGTTTTTAGATCGGACGGTCGATAAAGTTCGACCAGTTATTGTTGTAAGTGCGGCAATCGGAAAACATGGAATTGTTGCGGTTGTTCCAGTTACTTCTAAAACAGATAAACAGTCAGTCGATATTATTATGACTTCTTGGCGTGATTCGGGCTTATTAAGACCTTCGGTTGCACGAGTTCATCGGCTGTCAACAATTCTCCAGTCCAAGTTAGGGGCATACCTTGGTACACTCGGGTTGGATGACACCAAGGAGCTAAAAAAGTCCATGAGGCAATTTCTAGAACTTTAGTTTTGACTGAACAAAAGAAGATATTTTCTGCACAAAGACTTCCGTGGAAAATGATTGAGCGTGTTTGCTGATGTCCGAGGTAGAAAACTGTGCTGGTTGAAAGTTTTGGAGAGCTTGAACTAGGCTTTCTACGGTTTGTTCCCCGAAGAATAGACCAGTTTTGCCCTCAACGACGTAATCGAGGGCACCACCTCCCTGATAGGCAATAACTGGAGTACCGGCGGCCATGGCCTCTACTGGCACAATACCGAAGTCATCCAGCCCCGGGAAGATAAAGCCTTCAGCCGATTGGAAATAGCGTGGCATATCATCGTCCGATACATCAGTCAGAAAAGTAATAGTCGGGCCGGCCATTTTAACAAGTCTTGCGTGGTCCGGGCCATTACCAATTACCGTTAGTGGCAGATTAAGTTGCGTACAGGCAGCTACAGCTAGGTCAATGCGTTTATACGGTGTCTGCCGTCCTGCAGCGACAAAACCACTGCGCTTTGTCTGGCCAACAGGCTTAAACCGCTCAATATCAACAGGGGGGTGTATAAGCGTGGCATCACGATGGTAGTACCTTTTAATGTCTTTTTGGATATGTGTTGATATACCAACCATGTAGTCGGGTCTCTGAGCGGCCTTGTAATCCCAGCGGCGCATAGGCCCAACTAGCATTTTCAACCCGAGACGGGCTATAGGGTCTAACCAGCCAAAGCCAGGATGCTCCATATATTGCTCGTAACGACTCCAGTAGTAGTGAGTTGGCGCAAAGCAGTAACAAATGTGCATCGTATGTGGCCCGGTTTTGACACCTTTTGCCTCGGCACCACTTGCAGAAATAATCACATCATACCCACTCAGATCAAGATGGCTAAATGCCCAGGCACGTAACACAGGCAAAAACTTCTTTAGACCCTTTGGTATTTTTTGCAGCCAGGTGGTTCGGACATCGGCATCTTTAAACCAATCAATCTTGCTTGGGTCATATTGCGACGTGTATATAGGCGCTGTTGGAAATAAATGGTGCAGCTCTAACACAACTCGTTCGGCTCCACCAATGCCCAGGAGCCAATCACAGACAATCGCAACTTTCATTTTGACTGACCTATTTTGGCTCTAGCTCCTGTCAACACCACTTTAATAGTTTTGATAATGATCACGATATCAAACCAAAAACTCCAATTTTGTACATAGTACATATCAAGCTGACGGCGTTCCTCATAATTGATATCACGTCTGCCAGATACTATAGCTAATCCGGTTAGGCCTGACTTGACACTTAAAATAGCATGGCGTTTTTCGTATTGACCTATCTCTTCCAGTACAAGGGGACGAGGGCCGACCAAACTCAGGTCACCCTTAATTACATTAAATAATTGAGGTAATTCATCTAGATTGGTCTTGCGTAAGAAACGACCAAACCTACCAAACCGAGGATCATCTGACAGAAAATCTCCGTTTGCTCGATACTGCTTGATAAGTTCTGACCTGCCTATTTTAGTAAAGGCTTCTTCCGGCGTAAGCCCATTGTATTTAGTAAGGGCAGTTCGAAATTTAAAAACTCGAAATTGATTGTTGAAACGTGTTAGACGCGTTTGGCGGAAAAAAATTGGCCCACGACTGGTAAGTTTAATTATCAACGCGATAATGAGCATGAATGGAGCGGCAATAATCAACAGCAATCCGCCAAATAACAGGTCAAACAAACGCTTAATAATCCGTCCCCAACCAAGTAGTGCGGTCTGGTGGACGGCGATAACGGGGATGGAGGAGCGAAATAGTTCAACATCGATGTTGCCAACAAACAGCTCGGTATTACCAGGAATGAACCGATAAGCGATGTGGTTAGCTTGGGCAAAATTCAGTACTTCATCGTTTTGGTCAGCGTCCGGGTATAGCTCAGTCTGGACAATACTATGGATTTCCTCTGGGCCAACGGCACGACGGGCTTCTTCGAAGGTATGGAATACACGCAAATGGGCGTTATGTTCGGTCTTGTGGCTGCCTCCAACAATCCCGACAATGCGGTAACCGCTTAAGCGGCTCTCTTGCACCGAATCAATCAATTCATGGGCAATCTTGGTATTACCAATGATAAGCAAGTTGGTGATACCAATGCCGTAGCGAAATAGTAGGGTACGAATATACCTGGCCAAATTACGGGACGTAACCAAAAAGACAAATGCCAATAAAAAGCCGTAAATTGGCACTAATTTAGCGGGAAAAATTGGTTTGACCGATAGAAAACTCAAGAACACGACAAACATCAGCCCAATAAAAGAACCGACAAACAGCCGGCCAATTTCGGTAAACCGCTTTTCGTAAATCGATGTGCTGTAGAGGCCGAGCAGACCAAAGATAAGTATCCAAAAGGGGAGCAACACCAGAAAAACTGCTAAGTATGTGCGAGCTTCCACAGCAGCGGCAATAGGCCGAGAATCAACCGTGACCCGTAATACATAGGCCCCGACAAATGCTGCCACCAGCGCCAAAAAGTCACCGACTACCAAAAATAAATTATATAAGAGCGACACACTGTTTTTCATCCCGTTAGAACCTCTGCAAACTTTTAGATAATATAAATTTGCATGCTAGGGCACGAATTCCAACAATTGTTTCTGTCACCATATCAGTACGGGTTCCAACGGGATTCATCTATACTAAATTGTAGCATCTATGAGTACAGAAATAAGGCAGAGCACCACAGTACGCATACTAACCTATGTAGTTGCTGCCATATTGGTGCTAGTGCCGTTCCATGCTGTGATTACCACTTGGCTGGGCAGCAATTTTGACCATATTGATTTATTTCGGATCTGGAAAGAGTTATTACTAATACCTCTAACCTTCATAACACTTTATGTAGCGTATCGGGATAACCGTCTCAAACAATGGCTCCAGAGTGATCGCCTGGTATTGATTATTTTGCTCTATACATTGCTGCACATAACGCTCGGTTTGTGGGCATATACGTATGACCGCATCAACACCTCAGCTTTGATTTTTGCACTGCTCATTAACCTGCGCTTTTTGGCGTTCTTTTTGATTTGCTTTGTTGTGGCTGCCAGATCGTCATGGCTGCGGGTACATTGGCAGAAACTGCTTCTATGGCCGGCCGCAATCGTCATAATTTTTGGCCTGCTGCAACAGTTTGTATTGCCAGCTAATGTGCTCTCGCATGTTGGCTACGGACCAGACACAATACCGGCGTATCAAACTATTGACCAAAAGCCCGATTTTGTAAGGACCCAGTCAACACTCCGCGGCCCAAACCCGCTTGGCGCCTATCTGCTGCTAGTTATCACGGCTTTATCTGGTTTGTGGTTAGTAAATAAACAAAGAAAATTGTCAGGGCTTGCATTAACTATCGCTGCAACAGCGGTACTTTTCTTTACCTATTCAAGGAGTGCTTGGTTAGGATTAATCGTGAGCCTGGCTTTTTTGGTATATTGGTCAGTCAAAAACCCCAAATTTCGTCGTCTGGCACTACTGACGGCGACCATTGCCATATTAATACTGGGTAGCCTGGTTTTAGCACTACGCGATAATAATGCGCTGCAAAATACTTTATTCCATACCGATGAAACCTCGCGCTCAGCCGAAAGCTCGAATGCAGTACGTACTCAAGCCATAAGTGATGGTGCACGTTCTGTTATTCGTGAACCTTTTGGTCGGGGACCCGGGACAGCCGGCTCAGCTTCGTTTCGCAACAGTCACCCGCCACGCATTACCGAGAATTACTTCATACAAATCGGGCAGGAAGTGGGTATCCTGGGGCTGACACTCTTTATAGCCATTAATATACTAGTTGCTAAAGCATTGTGGCGGCAACGACAGCAAATACTTGCAAAAGTACTCTGGGCCAGCTTAGCTGGTATCACACTCGTGAACCTCCTCTCACATGCCTGGCCGGATGATACGTTAGCCTACATATGGTGGGGCCTAGCCGGTATAGCACTGGGGTCTGCTATACTAAACAAAAAGCGAAAGCGTAATGAGACTCAAGCAGCAGCAACGTCGTGAGATAACACGTATTACCGAATATCTCATTAGTGGTGGGGCTTACTTCTGGTCCGGCTACGCTGTCTTTTTTGTGGGCGACAAAGTGCTACATCTCAATTTATGGTGGGCCAAACTGGCGGCCAATGTCTTCGGCTGGACGATCAATTATCTACTGCAACGCTACTGGGTGTTCAAGAACCCGAAACTCGCCAAGCACCAGACCGAAGTTACCACGCGCTACATCATCATTACACTAGTTGACTTTGTGCTGGATTATTTGATAGTGGCTACCTTAAAATCGGTTGGTATTACACCATACATTGGCCAATTCGTCTCATCTGGCTTCTTTACCTTTTGGAACTACCTGTGGTATCGCTTTTGGGTGTTCCCGGAGAAATTTGTAGTGCGGCGCAAGGCTAGGCTCACGCCAGCCCGCATTGCCGCTCACCGAGCCCATGGACATAGCGCTTACCATCATATGAGGTAATACATATGGCAGAAACTACCATACGCCCGACCAAAAAACAGCGCGAGCTCCTAACTTTTATCGAGCAATTTATTGGTCAGCGTGGCTACAGCCCCAGTTACCGTGAAATCATGGCCGGCCTTAACTACACATCAGTAGCGACTGTGGCTTTGCATGTCAACAGCCTCATCAAGCGTGGACATTTGCGCAAGCGTGACCATTCGGCGCGTTCACTAGAGGTTGTCCATACTACGCAGAGTGACAAACTGGCAACTAACCAAATCAAGGAGGGCGAAGAGAAGTGGTTAGTGAAAAAGATTGAGTTTTATTTTGCCAACGCCGAAAAAACCATACTACTTAGCCAAGCCAAGTTAGACGAACTGTACGTACTGATCGGTGCGCTTAAAGTGCTGGGACTCGATGGCGCCTCCCAATCATTCATCCCACGTCTAAGTACACTAAAAAAACGCGGGCAAAAATAACTACAACCACGTTCACTAGGACGTGCTACTATAAGGGCACTTAACAAACTAATGCTGGAAGTGCGGTGAGAATCCGCAGGCAGTGCCGCTACGGTGATGTCCGTC
>ORMF011996014.1_pt1 | contig 13171 bp, 13 predicted proteins | sample 1779871 | NCBI WGS metagenome assembly ORMF01 (sample SAMEA104232316, study PRJEB22302) | groundwater metagenome | biome: forest; feature: aquifer; material: groundwater | place: USA | collected 2011-08-07 | depth 5.4 m | reverse complement strand
TAAGACAAAACCAAACGCCTAATCCCCTTGGATAACAATCACTTGAGGATTATTCCGTCTAAGCCGCAGTAAACTCCCGCTAGATCAAATAGCCACGGAATAGCGTGGCGAGTCCCAGGAAGGAAAGAAAGCCGAAAGCATCCGTCACGCCGGTGACGATTATTCCCGACCCCAACGCCGGATCGAACTTCAGCGCTTTCAGCAGTAGTGGAATCACCGCTCCCGCAAGGCCCGCCATCAAGCCGAGATTGAAGATCAGCGCGCTCGCGAGAACGAGCCCGAGGTAGGGGTTCCCTTTCCATAGTGAAGCCGCCACGGCGATCACCGCGCCGGCGGCGAGAGCGATGCAGATATTGACCGACACCTGTTTGACGACGGCTTTCCACGCCGAAGAGAATTCGAACTCGCCCAGGGCAATGCCGCGGATGATAACCGTGGCCGTTTGGGTGGCGCCGTTGCCGCCGACGCCGGCGACGATGGGCATGAAAGTTACCAGCGCGATGATCTCATGAAGCGTTCCTTCGAATAACCCCACCACCGAGGCCGCCAAAGTCGCCGTCAGCAGATTGAGAAACGTCCACGGCAAACGCATTCTCACGGAGCGCGACACCGGCGTAAAGACCCGGTCTTCTTCCGCCAAGCCGACCATCTTGTACATGTCTTCGGTGGCCTCTTTATCGATGATGTCGATGACGTCGTCCACCGTAATGATCCCTTCCAGGTGGCCCGACTCATCGACGATCGGCAAAGCGAGCAGTTCGTATTTGGAGACCAGGCGCGCGGCTTCTTCCTGGTCCATCAAGACGTTTGCCTTGACGGGGTCGGGGATCATCATCTCGCCCAGAGTGCGGTTCGGCGGCGCGATCACGAGATTGCGCAGGGGAACCACGCCCACGAGTTTACCCGTCTCGTCGACGACATACAGGTAGAAGAAGGTTTCCAGCTCTCCACGTTCGCGGATTTTATCGATGGCGCCCTGAGCGGTGGTGCTCGGTAGTAAGGTCATGAAGTCCGTCGTCATAAGGCGCCCGACGGCACCTTCCGGATAGCTGATCAGTTCTCGAACTTCCGCGCGCCGCTCGGGGTCCAAAAGCGCCATGACCCGCTCGCGTCTTTGCTCCGGGAGGCCGTCGACAAATCTTACCGCGTCGTCGGGATCGGCCCGGACGATCAAACGGCCGACTTTTTCATCGTCGATGTGGGCGAGAATATCGGGGAGCAGCTCGGGCGGAAGCTCCTTGAGCGCTTTGGCCGCGCGGCGGGTGGAAAGAAGAATATCGAACAGTTGGCGGATTTCGAGCGGTTCAAGCCCCTTGAACAACGGCGCAATATCCGCGGGATGGCGCTGGCCGATGAATCTGAGCACGCGGTCCGGCGTCGCCGTGCGCAGCATGTCGCGGACCGTTTCCTGGTCGATGGGAGGCGGCTTCATAATTCTCTAGCGGTTGCTGAAAAACTCGGCTGCAGGCTGCTCAAAAAGATCTCAGATGCGAGGCGCGCGAAAAATCGACAAGCAGAGGCGTACATAGCGAGTACGTTGTAGCGAGGCGATTGAGCACAACGAAGCATATGAGTCTTTTTCGGCAGCCTGCTAGAAGATCGATACTCATCCTTTGTAAACCACTGACATACAGATTTGCAAATCTTTTCCGCTTTTGGGTTGGCTTAAACGGCAGTAAAAAATTTGCTATGCTTATGTTCGATTCAGCTTGGGTTGGCTAAGGATAAGAAATGCGGCTCTTCCACAAGAAACCTTCAGGGGCGGTGCTGGTAATCATGGCAGTTGCAGCCGCATCCTTGCCAACATCGCCTCAGTTTATCGTGAGCGTTCCCGTAGTGACGGCCGCCGGTCCTGCGGCGCTGGAGCATAGGCCACCTTCGTTTGCAGCGATCGCTAAAAAAACCATGCCGGTGGTGGTTAACATCTCGACAACGACGCAACGTTCCGGGCGGGGCGGCGCCAACGATCCCATCGACGAGTTTTTCAATCGCTTTTTCGGGGAATCGCCGCCCAAGGAAAACAGCCAGCGCAGTCTCGGCTCCGGCATCCTCATCAGCAAAGACGGGGAAATCCTCACGAATTATCATGTTGTGCGCAACGCCGACGCGATCAAAGTCAAGCTCGCGGACCAAACGGAATTCGAAGGCCGGCTGATCGGCAAGGACGACCGCACGGATCTGGCGTTGATTAAGATCAGAAGGTCCGGGGGAAATTTGCCCTTTGCGCGCCTGGGCAGCTCCAGTCAGTTGGACGTCGGCGATTGGGTGATGGCGATCGGCAATCCCTTCGGGCTCGAGCACACGGTGACCGCGGGCATCGTCAGCGCCAAGGGCAGGGTCATCGGCGCGGGCCCCTACGACAATTTCATCCAGACCGATGCCTCGATCAATCCCGGCAACAGCGGCGGGCCGCTCATCAACGCCGCTGGCGAAGTCGTCGGAGTGAACAGCGCGATCTTCAGCCAAACGGGAGGCAACGTCGGCATTGGTTTCGCGATTCCCATCGATTTGGCCAAGAAGGTCGCCGATCAATTGAGGAAGAACGGGAAGGTGGTGCGCGGTTGGCTCGGTATTCGCGCCCAGGACGTGAACCCGCAATTGGCTTCCTCGCTCGGCATCATACGGGGTGGCGAGATGGCCGTGGTGACGGAGGTCACCGAAGGCAGTCCGGCGGCCGACGCCGGCATCAAAACCAGCGATATCGTCGTAGAGTTCAACGGCAAACCGGTGCCCAAGAGTCACGACTTTCCCTCTGTAATCGCCGACACGCCTCCGGGTCAGAAAGTGACCCTTAAGATCATTCGGGAAAAGAAAGAGCAAACGGTCGCAGTCAAGATCGGCGAGCTCCCTGATGAGAGCGACGCAAGTCAACAAATCGAAGCGAAAGATGCGGAAATCGGCCTGCGGGTGCAACGGATCACCCCCGAGGCTGCGCGCCGGCTCGGCATGAATTCGACCAAAGGAGTCATCGTCGTCGAGGTTCAACCGGGCAGCCCGGCCGACCAAGTCGGTCTGGAACCGGCGGACGTGATCCGCGAGGTCAATCAGCGTCCGGTCAACAGCGTCAAGGACTTTCAACTCGCGCTGCGCCAAGGCCGGCGAGGCGACCGCATTTTGCTGCTTGTGCAGCGGGGGGATAACGCGGTATTCTTCGCGGTGAAGCGTAAAAGCTAGGAGGAGCTATGTTTGGACTCGGACTTCAAGAACTGTTGGTAATATTGGTCATCGCACTGGTGATTTTCGGTCCGAGCAAGCTGCCGCAGATCGGCAGCGGCTTGGGCAAGGCGATTCGCGACTTCAAAAAAGGCATCAGCGGCGACGAAGCCGACGAAGCGGCAAAGGAGGGCAAAAAAGAAGATCCGAAAGACCTGCCGCGCTCTTGAGCGCTGCGCCGCCCAGCGCAGATCCTCCCCCGCGCTCGCCTGCCACTAATCGCCCTTTTCATTTTCCGATCGGCTATTGGAAATACTCGTCGGTCGAGGAATCTAACTTGGTTTCCCGCGCGCAGCTATCCGCGAGCTTTCAAATCGGGCTGTCCAATATTCCGCTTATACTATTGAGAGTCGCAGTTGCGCCCCTTGGCCGGGGTTAGAGTTCGCGGGTAGGACGAAAGCCGTTCCGCGCCTTCCGACCGTGCAAGACGGTGTATAGCGAGGTTTTGGAGAGTTTATATACTCGTTCGACGGCGAGATCGGTCGTCTTGATGAATGGCTTAAGCCTAAGATTGGTCCGCCACCCCAACCAACGGGTAATCGGATCCAGGGCTTCGGTCAGAGCCCCAAGCAAGGGAAAATCGCTAGTGAAATGATTGACGATGACGATCTTACCCCCGGGTTTGCAGACTCGCTTGGCTTCGGCAATCATGCGGATCGGATCGGGCACGACGGTGACGACATGAAAGGCCATGACATAGTCGAAGCTGTTGTCGGGAAAATCAAGGTCCAAAGCGTTCATTTCGCGCACGGTCAAATGGCTCCAACCGTTGTCGCGAATTTTGCGCTGAGCCCGCGCTAACATGTCGGGAGCGAGATCGATTCCCGTGACCTGGCAGTGGGTGGGGTACGCGGGAAACGAGGTGCCCGTGCCGGCGCCGACCTCCAAAACCTTCGCGCCGGGCGGGATGTCGAGGTCGTCGATGACGGATTCCAGGCGTGAGTAAAAGATTTTGCCGAAAATCTTATCGTAAAGCGGAGCGAACTCCGCATAAAGTTTGCTCTCGTGAGCTTCGATCTCGGGCATGATCTCTGTCCTAGATGCGGATCGCTCAGTCAAGCATCGCGAATACCGACGTTCTGTTTCTTATTAAAAATCGAGATATCGCGTTTGCGGAAGCGCCACTGTTTACCCTTCTTGAAGGCGGGCAGAATGTTCTTGCGCGCGAACTCGTTGACCGTATCCGGGCTTAAATCCAAAATGATGGCCACCTGCCTACTGTTTAGCAGCTCCTCGTCTCTTTCCAGCATAACCCCCCTCGCAGAAGACCCTCGCAGTTGCCCTTCAAAAATCCTATTTTTTGTAACAAGATCGCCACCGGGTGTCAAGGCAAAAATTCGTCTCCAGCGCTGCTTTCGCCGCTCACGAAGCCGTTTTGGCTTCGGCATCGAAGTGTTTCTCGACTCTTACGGCAGTTCCATCTCATCACGCGTAGAGGCGATCGATGAAGCCGCTGTCGTCGATCTTGCGTAGATAATGCAGATCCCAGGGCTCCAACGGGCCGATGTGGCGCATCTTGGGATCTTTGCCGACGTCAAGATCGTAGACGTTCTGGATCGCGGCGGGGAGCGGGTAGGGCTTTTTCGACAACAGCTTGGCCCATTCACGTTGCAGATGCACGTAGTACTCGTCGTCCTCCAGGCCAAAGCGCATTGCCAGATTATTCTTAAGGATCGGGATGACTCTTTCGGGTTGCGTCTTAAAGAAATGCAGCGCCTCGATGAAACCCTTAAGAAAGGCGTAGACGGTTTCTTCGTTGGCCGCGATATAGTCCGACGTGGCGAGCAGCGTGGTGTTGTGAATCACCGGACGGTCGGGCAACGCGACAACGTGCAGCCCTTTTTTGACGCCATAGAGATCGAAGGGCATGTCCACCAGCGCCGCCGCCGCTTTGCCGGAAGCGATTTCTTCGACGAAATCTAAGAAGTTACCGGACGTGTCGTCGATCACGTCCATGTCTATCTCCTCGGGAGCGAGACCGCAGGTTTCCAGTACGGCTCGCAGATTGCCGGATACGCAGGGCGCCTTGGAGTGGCAGACGATCTTCTTGCCTTTGAGGTCTTCGATGCCCTTGAGTGCCGGCGAGGCGACCAGCCGGTCGTCCCAATTGTTCTGCGCCTGGGCAAGATAGGTCAGGCGTTTTTCGCCCTTGGCGCGCTCGCGATAGGTTTCATGATGCAGCCCGCTTAAAAAATCGATTTCGCCAGCGAGCGCGAGCTTGGCACGATGCGCCATAGTGGGAGCCTTGGCGCCGCCGACGATGTGCAGATCGATTTCGAAGCCGTATTTCTCCATGACTTTGGACTCCTTGAAGACATAGAGAAACGGTAGATGGGACGAGTCGCTGGCGAGCAGGTCTAGCGTGCGCATATTTCTGCCTCCTTAATGGAGTGTCATGCCGGTTTCTTCGTGGTGATCTCAAGGGGCAGGTCCAAACGGTCGCCCCACTCCTTCCACGAGCCGATGTAGTTGCGCACTTTTGGGAAGCCCAGCAAACGCAGCGCCAGGTAGCTATGGGCGGCGCGATAGCCGCCCTGGCAGTACGAGATCACTTCTTTGTCCGGCGTTATGCCGGCCTTGTCATACATCGCTTTCAGTTCAGCATTCGATTTGAACTTGCCGTCCGCGCCGAGATTATGCGTCCACTCGATTTGGATCGCGCCGGGGACGGCGCCGCCGCGGGCCGCGCGCACGGTGGTGCCCAGGTATTCGCCTTCGCTGCGAGTGTCGAGGATGGCGATCTCTTTTTTGTTAAGCGACTGAAGCACGTCGGAGGCGGTGGCCAAGACGTCGCGTCTCTCGGCGATTTTGAATTTCGCCTCCTTTGGCGCTCCGCCCTGGGTTGTGACCGGAGCCCCCGCGGCTTGCCAGGCTCTGAATCCGCCGTCGAGCATCTTCACCTCCGGGTGGCCGTAGTATTCCAGAAACCACACGCCGCGCGCCGCTCGCATGTCGGAGTTCGCGCCGTAGAAAATGACTTCTTTCGCTTCGCTGACGCCGCGAAGTTCGAGCACATGGTGAATCATGAACATGAACGCTTTGAGCGGTGCGTCAGTGGTATCGACCAGGCTCAAGCCGAACAGATCGAAATGGGTCGCGCCAGGAATATGGCCCTTGGCATAGTCCTCGGCGGGGCGCGTGTCGATGATGCAAAGAGCCGGCGACCCGAGGCTCTTCTGCAATTCCGTCACGGTTGTCAGCAAGGTTTCGCGCGTGTATTGTTTTTCCATAGGTTCCCTATAGCACTAGTCGAAAAGGTACTACAAATTACGTCGCGGCGAAATACATATCGACGTTTGTGTTTGCGCTGGATCGGGCTGATTGGCTGTTGGCTGATGGCTGCAAGCTTTACTTACCAGCTTGCGCTGCCTGGACGCAAGCTAACCTTTCCCGCCGATCACTACTCGCACCCCGATTTCAGAACGGAGTGGTGGTACTACACGGGTCACTTGGAGACTGAAAGCGGCAAGCACTACGGCTATCAGGTGACTTTTTTTCGCTTCGGGGTGCGCGATCGGCAGGACGAAAACAATAAAGACCACCCCATCATTTTCACCGATCTCTACATGGCCCATTTCGCCCTCTCGGACATCGAGCAGAAACGATTTCATTTTCGCGAGCGCATCAACCGAGGGTTCGACAATAAGGCCGGCGCGGCGACCGGTCGCTATCTGGTTTGGAACGAAGATTGGAAAGTCGAGGGCGATGGAGATAAACACGTTATTCATGTGAGCGACCGAGGCATTGCGTTGCGGCTTGCACTGCGATCGCTCAAGCCCCCGGTGCTCCACGGCCTTAACGGGTTAAGTCCAAAAGGGGAAGGTGAAGGACACGCGTCTTACTATTACTCACTCACTCGCATGCGGACCGACGGCGAGATAACCGTTGACGGCAACAAAGAGAAAGTTCGCGGCCTAAGCTGGATGGACCACGAGTTCGGCAGCAACCAGCTCAGAGAAGACCAGGTCGGCTGGGATTGGTTCAGCATTCAGCTCGAGAATAATACCGAACTGATGCTCTATCTCATGCGCCGCAAAAACGGTTCGATCGATCCGTATTCGAGTGGCACAATCGTCCAAGCCGACGGTACGACCAAGCATCTCGCACGAAAAGACTTCCGCATCGACGTGTCGGATCGCTGGAAGAGCCCAAAAAGCGGCGCCGACTATCCGATGAAATGGAAGGTTTCCATTCCGGGCGAGGAAATGGAATTAGAAATGACGCCGGTGTTTCCTGAACAAGAGCTGATCACAAATCGTAGCACGCGGGTGACTTATTGGGAGGGAGCGGTGCAGGTGCAGGGGACTCTACGAAACAAACCGGTACCCGGTAAAGGTTACGTCGAGATGACGGGGTACGCGGGTAGGTTGAGGTTTTAGATCACGCAAGAGGACAACAACAAGCAGAAGTTGGCGGGGATGGTGTTGGAAGCGGAGAAGAAAACCAGGAAAAGCCGTCTCATTGGAGATCTGGGGGTTGGGATTTCGAGTCCCTCCGGGTGCGGCAAGGGACTCCGTCACCCGAAAGCCAGGCAGTTCAGGCCAGCGGAATTCCGAATGGGCCTCGTCGTGAGGTGGCTGCCGCGATCAACTTTTAGCCGGTGGTGAAGAATCGACTTACCATCTCACCGCAGTACGCTGTAGGCAATATCCTGCACCTATTTGTACGCTTGGCAGTGGATGTTGCAGGGAACCCGACTTCCATGAAGGTTCTAAACCATGATTTCTGAAGAGCTATTTCCCACCCTGGCTAGGCACGGTTGTTGCTGTGGATCATAGGTTGCCAGGCGGTGACCCAACATGGGCGCGAAGGTTGATAAGACCGTACTCATAATCGAGAAACAGCCCAATTATACGCAGCTTTTGGTCAAGCAGATAATGTTTGCGGGCTTGAGGCCGCTTGTTGCGGTTACCGGAACGGGGGGACTAAGAAAGGTTGAAGAGTGCCAGCCCGATCTCATTTTGCTGGAGATGGAACTTACTGACATGGACGGACTGGATTTTGTTCTTTCCCTGCGACGAAAGCCCGAGGCCGACCGCATACCCATAGTCGCGATGAGTTCGCTTCCCCATATGAAAGCGAAAGCGCTTGAGGGCGGATGCAATGAATTTCTCTTAAAGCCGGTCAAGATGATCGACCTTATGCGTCATGTCAAGAAGTTCTTGCGGGAGGAAGCGAAGGCTGGCAGCGTTTAAGCGGGCAATGGCGAGCCGCCAGCCGGGCGCTTTTACGCGCCGGGGTTTCGCAACGCTCGTTAGCTGATGTGACGACTTATTGCGTTCATTGTTCACGCGGTGGATTGAGTTGGCTTTCCAGCCATCGCTCCAAGACGCTCCGTTTAAAGCGCCATTGAGAACCCACCTTGACGCCAGGTATTTTTCTCTTGGTCACAAGGCGATAAACGGTATACTCATTGATCCGCAGGTAGCGGGCCACTTCTTTTGTCGTTAGAAATTCTCTAGAGGGCATATGTTTTTTTCCCGATCTTAGGGGATTATTGTAAAACTCTTCGTTCCCGCCCTATACACTTTTTTTCGGTGAATGAAAATAGCGGGTTATCACCATTATTTCACCATTTACGGAGTTGAGTAAAGGGGGGAAGGCGTGATGACGGCGGATTAGGTACATCGGGTTCTAAACCCTTCATCGACCCAACACGCTACAACTCAAGACTCCAACGGATTGCGGCAGGTTGATGCCGGTGGTCTAGTAAACTTCCACCCGGTTATCCCTGGCGGAGATGGAGGGGCGATCAAATACCCTAAGGACTTGCAAGGCGAGCCGCGAATCGTGCGAGCAACGAGTTAAACCGTTCCGACTCATCGACGAATAGTGCGTGACCGGCGTCTTTGAAAATTTCGATCTGAGTGGCGGGGCGATTTTTCTGTAAGTTCAGCGCCTGCGCTTCGAACTGCTGTGTTACTGCGTACAGTAGCGGCTTGGCAAAACCATGGGCGATGCGCCGCCAGTGCGTGCGTTCGAAGGGATAGGACAACAACGCGAGACTCTCTTCGAGCGGCAGTTTCTTGGCCTGCCGCACCAAGGCGTCGACTTCTCCGTCCGGGCGCGGCTTGGCAAATATGGCACGGACAAACTCCTCGAGCGTTTTGCCCCGATCCTCTTGCAAGCGCTGGGTAAATGCTCCACCGGGCGGCGGCGCAGGCTCTTCGCCGACGGAGCTATCCACGAGCACCAGGCCCGCGAGCCGATCCGCGCCGAACATCTGCACATATTGCAACGACTCTATCGCTCCGAGGGACCAACCAACCAACAGCACGTTCGACAGCGGCTGAAGGATCTCGCTTAGATCAGCGGCGCGCCGCTCCGCTGTGTAACCGGTTGGTGGGACCTGCGATTCCCCTTGGCCGCGGGGATCTATTGCCAAGACATGGTAGCTTCCACCCAGCGCCTCAAGTTGCTTGCGCCACAGGGTGGCTGGCATAGACCAACCCGGAACAAAGACGATTTTGAGGTGCCGGTCGCCTGAATGTTCCCTGCCGGCTTCGAGCACGGAGAGGGCGACGCCGTCACTGGTCTGGAAAGTGCGGCGGCTGAGTCCCGGAACACTACAGCTAGCTGTCATGAAAACGAGACAGGCCCATATTAATACTCGCCTCGGCACGAAGTCGGGTGTTAACGGTTGGCGATCATCAAACCGGACTGCTTGCCGCGCCAGTGATAACCGAAGGGAAACGGCAACTCGGCGAGATCTGGCTTTTCTTTGTACGCCCCTTCGAGATCGGCCTGATATCCATAACGTAATGACTTGATCGGTTTATTGTACCGCCCGTACAGGCGAACTTGCCACGGGGCCTGGCGCAAGAAGCGATAGGGAATTCCGGTGTCGTCCTGAACCACATAGTCCGCGGCCGCCATAATCATGTTGCGGGTTTTTTCGAACTGATTGTCATGAAGCAAATAGGAAGCCGACTTGAGCAGCGCGCTGGCGGGGCGGTGTTGCCCGACCCATTCCAAAAAACCGGGATAGAATTCCAGAGCTTTGTCGGTGGCGTCCAGCGAAAAATAGTATAGCTGCTGCTGGGCGCCGCCGTTCGCGCCGGCAAAAACGATGCGCGTCCCACGCATGATCATGCGCGGGTGTTTGACGGTGTCCCGAGCCTCGTAGGCCCGGGTCAATTCGGGGAAGAGATCCACCGGCTCGATACGTACGATACGTTGGTTCATCAGGACCATCATGGTCGCCATCACAGGGACCGTGCCGCGAATCCATGGGGTCGTGAGCTGTTTGTTCATGTAGTCGGTTATAAAGTAATTACGCTGAAAAATGTCGCGAAAGGCATTGCGGACATCCTCGAGCAGTTTGCCGAACTGAACCGCCGTGACCGATTCGAGATCCGGCAGCGAACTCGGCCGCTCGAGACTGAAGAATATGTACTGAGAGTGTTCTGGAAATAACGCGTATGCGTTAAAAAAGTCCGGTCCGCTGAACGGATAGAGCAGCGTCTTCTGGGTCGCGCCCGGGATTTTCACTTCCTGAGAGCGCCAATCTTGAATGGCCGAGATTCGGCCGCGCACTTGACCCCACTGAGCAGCCATCCATTTTTGATGCTCCGCGAAAGCGTCGAGCTTGGTTAGTCGCTCCAACGCCGCCTCACCTCCGACCGGAGATATCCCGGCCATGATCTGCGCCGTGGCCGTCGCGCGCCGATTGAATTCTTGGACCTCCGCGGCGGCCCCGTTTGCGAGACCAACAAGCATCAAGAAAAGCGTCGCCGCAATCGCTTGAGAATAAATACTTGGGATCAAGTAACCCACTCGAAATGTTTGCGTAAACGCCTTAAATATAATGGCTAGTCTAACGACGATTGTCATCACGGCATGGCCCATCCTTCTGCTTGTTTGACGATGGAAACGACTCATTCCATCAACGTTTTCTCTTCGTATCACACTAAATGGTAAAACCTTGGCACTTCGAAAGCAACATCATTTTTGCTCGGCTCAACCTGTCCGTTCGAATTTCGGCAATACCGAGTCTCCGGTACGGTTTTACAAACGCCATCTCAGCCCTTCCTATCCTGCCCTGCTTGCGCTAATAAATGTCCAGGCAATGACTCTCCAAACAGCAAAAAAACGGAGCACTTTATGTCGGGTTGGAAAGCGCGCATCGGGTATCTTTCCCCTTCGGTTTTTGAAACCCCCTCCGATTGGGACTTGATCCTGCCCATAAGGATTTACCATCGTGTCATCGGGGCTCAACGTCCAGGCCCACACGACGGAAGAATTCAATAGGGCGATCGAAGCATTGGAAGCCGGGCTCGGCATTTTTACCGCCGAGGAATGCGACGCGATTCTGCTTGCGGGTATAACCCTGGGCACCCAGCGAGGTTACCAAGCCGAGCAGGGAGTCGTCGGCCAATTATCGCAACGGGTCGGCCTGCCGGTCAGCACGGCCATGAACGCCGGCGTCGAAGCGCTTCGCCATCTAAGAACAAAAACAATTGTGATCGCCACTGCCTATATGGAAAAGATCAATCAAGCGGTGAAGCGTTACTATGAAGACGCGGGCTTTCAAGTCCTCGGCATCGCCGGGTTAGAGGTAAAAAAGCCGGTGGATCAAGTCAAATTGCCCGACTACGCTTCTTACAAAGTCGCCAAAGGTCTCTTCCAGCAGCATCCCGCTGTCGATGCCATTTTGATCCAAGGACGCTGGCGCTCGGTGGCTTGGGTTGAGGAGCTTGAGCGCGACAGCGACCGCTCGGTGGTCTCCAGTACCGCGGCCTCGCTGTGGTGGGTATTAAGAACTCTGAGGATGCAAATCCCAATCGAGGGATATGGGCGACTGCTGCGCTGAGTAGGGCAAATCCAACTTGTTGTGAGAAACTCCATCTGCTGATCAAAAGAAAACGGGCATCCTTTACATTCTGTGCAAAAGCTGCCCGTTTCCGACGCTATAGCGTCGCATGAAGCTTATTTAATTTTTGTCTTAAAACTGCCCGCTTGCCGGCGCGGCATCACGTAATATCGTGGGCGGATCTCATTTGGCTCTCTTACGAGCTTGCTTCCGGGAAAGTCCTTCCTTCGCTTGCCCGCCGAGCGGGGGTTACACCGAGCGGTGTTGAGGTTGAGGACTTGATTCAGGCAGCTCGATGCCGATTGAGAAGCCTGGGCGAATTACGCCCGCCCGCCTTGAGCGGGCCTTCTTGGCCCGGTGGAGTGATTTCTCCCGTCATGGATAACCTCCATTTCTGGAAGAGTCTGGAACAGCCGCGCGGTCCGTTCTCACTCTTCCCGCCCTGAGTGGGAAGCCCAGGGTTCTCCTTTTTTCTATCGCCGTGCTTGTCCCATGTCAAGATGTTTTGGCGAAAAAAATTGAGCCTCAAGCTAGACGAGTGAAGCGTTCGTCCGACCTGTCCTTAGGGAATTGTCCATTGCTACCGGTGACCACGCATCTTCGCGGCCGTGAATGGCCGACGCCCATGATTTGATGGACCTCCCATTCGACGATTTCGAAGGCGCAAAAACCGGCCGCGGTGAACGGATCACTCGCGGCAATGCTTTCCGCGTCTGACTTCGATTCCGCGCGAATAACATAGATGCCATATTTGCGATCGCTGCTCGGCCCGGAAAAAAGAATCTTTCCCAATTGATGTTGGGCTTTCATCCAGACCAGGTGCTCATCCAAATTGACCGTCCATTCCTCGCGCGGTTTCACCGGCCGTCGCAATACCAAGTACCACATGTTGTCCTCCTGCTGGCTACATGACTGTAGAACATAACCCGCCGCAGCCCACAGATATGCCCGGGCCCGCCGGGCTGTCAAGAAACTTCTTTCTCGGCTAGTATATCGTTTCATTGAAATATAACTAATCACGCGGACAGAGCTTCAAACTTTTTCCAGCGATGCACGACTTGCGCCTCGTTGATTTCAGCAATACCTATTTGGATGCGATCGCGCAGTTCCTCCCAGGAACCCACACGGATATGGCGAAGGAAACTG
>ORMF012617897.1_pt1 | contig 13176 bp, 10 predicted proteins | sample 1779871 | NCBI WGS metagenome assembly ORMF01 (sample SAMEA104232316, study PRJEB22302) | groundwater metagenome | biome: forest; feature: aquifer; material: groundwater | place: USA | collected 2011-08-07 | depth 5.4 m | reverse complement strand
GGGGGGGGGGGGGGGGGAAGTGTGCGGGGGCGGCGGGGACGTCCCCACCGCATCGATGCTCTGCGCGGGCAGCTGTCCGAGCAACTTTACGCAGTCGCCGAGATAAAACCGGAAAGTGGCTCCGCCGATCGTGAATGAGGTATGAGGCTTGGGAAAACGGACCACTGACGGGATTGTAACGCGCAGCCCAGGATCGACTGGCGACCCGCCTGGAGATGCAGGGCGTCAGGAGGCTTGCGCGTTCGCGAGCGTGGCGACCGGGTTCGGCAGCCGGTCGGCTGAAACAGTGTGATTGCGGCGATGCTGGTGCAGGGCGCATGTGGCACCCTTCTCCTCGACGTACGCGAGTTCACGGCTGGTTGCGAGCTCACGATACCGTCCGATCACGCAGCCGCACCCCAGCGTCGCAAATCCTAAGAGCCGCACCAGACTCATGGCTCGATCCCTCCCCGTCATATGACCAGCAACTTCTGTACCCGATGAGCTTCCCACTGTTACGGTTGGTTTGCATGGCCAGTGTCCTGCGCAGGTTACAGAATTCTGGGCAAAACCGACACTGAACGTGACGAGTGACCGCCACGCTCAGTGCTAAATCTGGCGCTGCGAGCGAGCCGCAGAGAAGATTTTGGATTCGCTTCAACTAATTGAATGACGTATCGCCAGGACGGCGCGCTCATAATGTGGAGCCACGCATGAAGCGGCTGACACTTCTCACCTCGGTCGGAGTCGTTCTACTGCCCTTGGGCGGAGTGGCTCAGACCGCAGATATCGGTGCACGGTTGCTCGAGGACGCAACCGTTCGCGCGGCGATGCAGGCGGCAATGGATGATGAGTCGCAGACGGTTGGGGATCAGGTGCGACTATGTGAAATCGCGGCGCCGCCGTTCGAGGAAGCGAACCGGGCCCAGGCCTACGCTGCCGCGATGAAGTCAGTCGGGTTGCGGAACGTGCGCATCGACAAGGCGGGCAATGTTCTCGGCGAACGGAGGGGACTTGCGCCGCGCCCTCATCTCGTGTTTAGCGCCCATCTCGATACCATCTTCCCCGCTGGCACCGATGTGAAGGTCGCGCGGAATGGCAATGTTCTCAAGGGGGCTGGCATCGGTGACGACTGCCGCGGCCTGGCCGTGGTGCTGGCGGTTGCGCGCGCGCTCGAGCGGGCGCGCGTGAAGACGCCGGGGACGATCACGTTCGTCGGGACGGTGGGAGAGGAGGGGCTTGGCAATCTCCGGGGGGTCAAGGCGCTCTTTGCCGACACGCTCGCGGGCCGCGTCGATCGATTTGTCTCGGTGGATGGGGGCGGGATCCTGATGACGAACGCCGGCGTCGGCAGCCGGCGCTATCGGGTCACTTTCGCCGGCCCGGGAGGCCACAGCTACGGGGGCTTTGGGGCGGCCAGCCCGATCCACGCACTTGGCCGCGCGATCACGGCGATTGCGCGGCTTGAGGTCCCGCTCACGCCGCGCACGACCTTCAACGTCGGCCGCGTCGGCGGCGGCGTGTCGGTCAATGCGATTCCGCCGGACGCCTGGATGGAGCTCGACCTCCGTTCCGAGGATCACCAGGCGCTGGAGGCGCTTGTCGCGGATGTTCACCGCGTTGTCGATCAGGCGCTCGCAGAGGAGAACCGCGCGCGGAATCACGAGGGTGCGCTCACGGTGGAGAAGACGCTCATTGGCGCGCGTCCGTCCGGGCGGACAGCACCGGAGTCGCCAATGGTCGTCACCGCGGTCTCGGTGACGCGTGCCCTCAATCTCCCGGTCATTCTGAGCGAGGGCTCGACTGACGCCAATGTGCCCATGAGCCTCGGAATTCCGGCGATGACAATCGAAGGGGGCGGACGCGGGTCAGGCACCCACTCGATGCGCGAGACCTTTGATACGACCAATTCCTGGCAGGGCACGCAGCGCGCGACCCTGCTTGCCATTGCGCTCACACAGCCTTAGAGCGGTTCCCGGTTCTGAGTTCCGTGTTCCAGGTTCGATAGTGCTGAGTTCGCTCTCGAGACGGCAGAACCTAGTGCGTTTTTCACTCACGAGCCGCAGAGACACAAAGGCGCAGAGTCTGGTTTGGCTTGGTTTCCTTCGCGTCTTTGCGTCTCTGTGGCTATGTGGAAGTGAAAACAGCTGTAGAACCTTCGAACGGAGAACGGTGAACTAGGAACTCTGAACCCCGTTCGTTTTCAAGGCTCTGAAGTGGGCAAGGTCCCGCGCCCGCTGGCCGCGCGCGGCGGCTCGCGCACGGATGATTCGAGCGAGGAACGTGAGGTGCAGCGCACTTACCATCGTCAGTTCGAAGCCCGTGGCGTCGGGCAGGAACGCGGTTACGAGGTTGACGACGGTCGCCAGGCCGAACAGGATCGAAAACAACGGATCGATGCCGCCTCCTGGCACGGAGGGCACAGCCGCCATCGCGGTTGTCTCCCATCGCGGCGCAATTACAAAATCGTCCGCGGCCGTTTCTTCATAGAACACCTGCAGGTACCGACCGATTCGTTCGACACCTATATGGAGGGCGTACACCGCCTCGAACCCGGCCGCCAAAACGGCCAGCGGCAGGACGGTCGGCAGTGGGAGCGGGGACAGCAGCACCAGGACAATGCTCGTCGCGACCCAGCCCAGCAGGGTGAGCGGCACAATGATCATGCGGACGGTTCCGCGCGACGCGATCGTCTGCCGGAGTGCGGCGTACTCGGCGTGACCGAATGTCAGGTCAGACCTCATCTGGCACCATTCTTGGAAAGGCTGAGCCCCAGCGCGGACGAGATGCATGGTTTGGAAACAGTGCGCATTATGATTCGTAACATTACTGTCATTGTCCCTTGCAGGATCGGGAATCTCTGCTACAATGCCGATACTTCCCGCAAGATCTAGTCTCTAAAGGGGTTGCTGCTGATGAGAACGCGGCTGCTGAGATTCTGCCAACTGAGCTGTCTATTGACGGCCATGGCCGCGTTCGGGTTTGGCACAGAAGTATCGGCGGCTGCAGCAGCCACGCCGCAATCCTCACCGAAGCCGGCACCCACACTCAAGAAGAAGCCTACTTCCAAAAGGAAAGCAGCCTCCAGCCCTGCAACGCGCCGCGCGCGCGCCGCGCGTGTGAGAGCCGCCGCTCGCGCGCGCGAGCTCAAGGATGCGCAGGAGCCACGGTACAAGACAGACGAGTCGGGTGCGGTCGTGCCGGATATTCGCGCGGCGGCTGCCATCATCTACAACCCGGCGACGGGACAGGTGCTCTGGGAGGAGAACTCTCAGAACCAGCGGTCGATCGCGAGCATCACGAAGGTCATGACCGCGGTGGTCTTCCTCGAGGACAGCCCCGATCTGACGCGCGACGTTGTCGTGCAGCGGAGCGATGTGCGGGCGGCGTCGACGACGTATCTGCGCGCAGGTTACAAGGTGACGACCGACGACCTGCTGCACTTGCTCTTGGTGGCATCGGACAACGCGGCGGCGCGCGCGCTCGCACGCGTGTCGTCTTACGGCTCCCAAGGATTCATCGAACGGATGAACGAGAAGGCGATCGAGCTTGGGCTGGAGAATACCAGCTATGCCGATCCCTCCGGTCTCTTGTCAGCGAACGTCTCCTCCGCGTATGACATGGCTCGGCTCATTGCCGCCGTGTCGGTGGATCAGCGGATTGCCGACGTGATGCAGAAGCAGAACCACAGCTTCAATGTTGGTCGCCGGGTGATCAGCGTGAACAGCACGAATCAGCTCGTGCGAACCGGCGACGTGGACGTGCGGGCCGGCAAGACAGGCTTCATTCGGAGTGCCGGCTACTGCCTCGCGACGCTGCTGCGCCTTCCGCAGGGCGGGCCACAGGTGGCCGTCGTCGTGCTCGGTGCGAAGTCGAGCGCGGGCCGATTCTGGGAAACGCGTCACCTCTTCAACTGGCTGTCCGGCAAGACAGGGGACCTGTTCGGGACGACGGTCTCCGCTGCTACGCCGGCGACGGTTTCGCAGTAGCCCGTCGCACGCATCGGCCGGCTTTCAGCGGGCTCGTGGAGGTCGACCTTCAGGTCCGGCTTTCCCCCGCAAATCCAAAACACTCAGGACGAATAGCCCCGCTGCATCGCTGCCGCGTCGAGTGGCAGCGTCGCGATGGCATCCACAACCGGCATGACCTGGCGTGCGGCGCGCCGGCCGTCGTACGCCTTGAGGTACCGACGGCAGACGTCGCAGGCATACACGCGGTACTGACCGTCCGGCGTGGCGAACGACGTGATGCGCGAGCGGTCGCTGTTGCGGCAGTACGGGCAGGTCAGCGGCTCGAACCTCCATCGCAGTGTGCACCGACCGCAAATCAGGTGCCGCTCGGCCGCCGGGGTGATGGCAGCGAGCTCCGGTTCGCCACCGCACATCGGGCAGTGTCCGTGCGTCCAGAGTGACAGTTCTTCGCGTGGTTGCAACAGCTCGGCGCACCGTGCGAGAAAGGGCTTCATCGCGAGCGCAAGCACTTGATCGAGCATTGTTGAGGACTCGGCCTCGTCAGATGCCAAGGCCGCACCTCCGGCTGGTACCACGCCGGCTGATCGGTCGGCGGTGCGGCGGTACCAAGTGCCGGCCAACGCGACGAGCTGCATGTCGCGGCCGGTCGACTGAACGTGGGCGTAGTCCGCGTCCTCGATGGCGCGAAATTGCCGGAGCACGTCGGCAATCTGGCGGACCAGCAGCCGCAGATCGCTCAGATCCAAAGGAATGTCCTCGAATCGCAGCAGCGGTTGGCCTGACCGCTCGTGCTCGAGAATCGCGTCGCGCGTGAAGTCGGCGCCGGGCAGGGGAATGCGCGACTGTACGCGCCGTTGCAGGTCCACGAGCGCGATGTGCATGTCCACCGCCTCGCCGAGATCGGGTTGTCGCTCCTTCAGCGCCCGCAGTTCTGCAACTTCTCGGGATTCCGCACGGCCCCTGGTGGAGCGTGCAATCGGGTCAGACACGAAAGGATCTTACACCGTCGGAATCACGAACCCCGACGTTGTATCTTGGAGAACCCATGCGGATCCTGATGGTTGGGAGCGAGGCGGTCCCATACGCGCAAACGGGAGGGCTGGCCGACGTGCTCGGCGCGCTCCCGCGCGCACTCGGGCGTCTCGGCCACGAGATCGACGTGGTGATCCCTCGCTATCGCGGGATCACAGCTGGCGCTGTGGTCGCGCATCCTTCCTTGTCCGGTACAGCCGCTGGCGATCGATCTGCGGTGTTCGCGACGGAACGGGACCAAGGGGTTCGAATGGCGTTCGTCGATCAGTCGGACTTCTTCGACCGCGAATTCCTCTACGGCAGCGGCAGCGCCGATTATCCGGATAACGCGGAGCGGTTTGCCTGGCTCTCCCGCGTCGCCCTGGAGTTCGCCTCGTCTGAACCACCGTACGACGTTGTTCACGCTCACGACTGGCAGGCGGGCCTGGTGCCGGTCCTACTGCGTCGCGAATTCTCTTCACGACAGACGTTCGACCGTGTCGGGTCCGTCTTCACGATCCACAACCTGGCGTACCAGGGACTGTTCGACATCTCCTGGCTCCCCAGACTGGGACTCCGGCCGGACCTGCTCAGCGTTGACGCGCTCGAATACTGGGGACGCATCAGTTATCTGAAGGGCGGGATCGTGTTCAGCGACACGATCACGACCGTGAGCCATCGATACGCACAAGAGATACAGACACCCGAATTCGGGTTCGGCTTCGATGGCATCCTCCGCAGCCGGTCGGCCGACCTGGTGGGGATTGTGAATGGGATCGATTACGATCGGTGGGATCCCGAACGCGACCCGCACCTGCCAGCGCCGTTCAGTGCGGCGGATCTGAAAGGAAAGGCCTCGGCGAAGCGGAGCGTGCTGGACGAGCTTGGGCTTCCGGCTGACTCGGGAAGTCTCGAGCGGCCGCTGGTTGGGATGATTTCGCGGCTAGTCGATCAAAAGGGTTTCGATTTGGTCGCGGCGCTCGCCAATCGACTGCCAGGCCTCGATGCCACGTTCGTCGTCCTGGGCAGCGGCGAGCGGCGGTATGAGCGCCTGTTCGAGGAACTGGCGGCGAAGCACCCTGACCGGTTTGGCGTGAGGATTGGGTTCGACGAATCCCTCGCGCATCGGATTGAGGGAGGCGCAGATTTGTTTCTGATGCCGTCGCGGTTCGAGCCATGCGGGCTGAACCAGCTGTACAGCCTGCGCTATGGCACCGTGCCGGTTGTTCGAGCGACGGGTGGGCTTGCCGACACAGTGCAGAACTACGATCCGCGCCGGGGCGAGGGAACGGGATTCTGCTTCGACGACTACACCCCGGAGGCGCTGTTGGGGACGCTCCAGACAGCCCTCATCGTATTCCGGGACAAGGAAACCTGGCGGCGCATTCAGGAGGCGGGAATGCGCGAAGATCATTCATGGGACACGTCGGCGCGCGAGTACGAGGCAGTGTATGAACGCGCCGGCGCGGCGAACAGGTAACCGCTAACGAGAACAGAGAGAGACGGCGAAGATGGCTTCTGACAAGGTGCAGACGTTCACGGATGGCAACTTCGAAGACGTGACGAAGAGTGGCGTCGTGTTGGTGGATTTCTGGGCCGAGTGGTGCGGCCCCTGCCGTCGTCTCGCGCCAATTGTCGATCAGCTTGCGACCGACTACGACGGCCGCGTGGTAGTGGGCAAGATGAACGTGGACGAGAATCCCAATATTCCCGCGAGCCGTTTCCAGGTCCGTGGCATTCCCATGCTCGCCCTGTTGAAAGATGGCCAGCACGTGGATACCATCGTCGGGCTTGTGCCGAAGGAAGACATCGCGCGCATGATCGAGAAGCATCTCTAATCGTCCCTATGGCAGCGGATCGAACGGTCATCATCATCGGGTCAGGGCCGGCCGGCCTCACGGCCGCGCTGTACGCCGCCCGCGCGAACCTCAGGCCCCTGCTCGTCGAGGGTCTCGAGGCGGGCGGTCAGTTGATGCTGACCACGATGGTCGAGAACTGGCCGGGGTTCCGGGACGGCATCATGGGTCCGGATCTCATGACGGAAATGCGCGCGCAAGCCGAACGCTTCGGCGCCGAGATTGCGCAGGCCACGGTGTCCAGAGTGGATGTGCGAGAGCGTCCGTTTTCGATCGCACTCGACGACGGCCGTACCTTCACCTGTGAGGCGCTGATCATCGCGACCGGCGCGTCGGCGCGCTGGCTGGAGATCGGGTCGGATCGCAAGCTCTCGGGGCACGGCGTCTCAACGTGTGCGACTTGCGACGGCTATTTCTTCCGGGGCCGCCCGATCGCGGTCGTCGGCGGGGGCGACTCAGCAATGGAGGAGGCGATTTACCTGACCAAATTCGCTTCCAAGGTGACCGTCGTGCACCGGCGCGACGCCCTCCGCGCCTCGAAGATCATGCAGGACAAGGCGTTCGCGAACCCGAAGATCGAGTTTATCTGGGATTCGGAAATTGCCGAGGTCAAGGATGTCGGGAAGGGCGAGGTGACGAGTATTGTCATCCGCAGCCTGAAGACAGGCGTCCGCACCGAGCTTCCGCTTGACGGCGTCTTCATCGCGATCGGCCACACGCCGAACACCGCCCTGTTCGAGGGCCAGATTACGCTCGACCCGGCCGGCTACGTCGTGACCCATGACGGCACCCGGACGAGCGTGCCAGGCGTTTTCGCTGCAGGCGACGTCCAGGATCACGTGTATCGTCAGGCCGTCACGGCGGCTGGATCCGGGTGCATGGCGGCCATCGACGCCGAGCGTTACCTGGAAGGGCTGCCCAAGCGCACTGAAAGTGAAGCTCAGACCGTGGCCTAAGCAACAGATCCTGTAGCCTTGGAGTAGATTACGCATGACGCGGGCGCAATAATCACTCCCCAGCCGGGTCGGAGACGATTGGCCTAAGTAATAAGTAAGAGGAGCAGACATGAAGACGACGAAATTCTGGTGCGCGGGTGCGGCGGCGGTCGCGATCGCCGTACTCATGGGTGTTTCCATTGCCCGGCTGAGTGCCAGGCAGGCCGATGCTGTCGCCATCGACGCCGACGACATTGGGGGCGTCGTCACCGGACCGAAAGGGCCCGAGGCCGGGGTGTGGGTCATTGCCGAAACCACCGACCTGCCGACGAAGTTCGCGCGGATTGTGGTCACCGACGATGCCGGCCGCTACGTGATCCCCGATCTTCCCAAAGCCAACTACAGCGTATGGGTTCGCGGCTATGGCCTGGTCGATTCGGAAAAGGTCCAGGCGGCGCCTGGGAAGGCCCTGAACCTGACGGCCATTGTGGCCCCGAACCCGCGGGCGGCCGCTCAGTACTATCCGGCAGGCTACTGGTTCTCGCTCTTGAGGGTTCCGGACAAGAAGGACTTCCCGGGAACCGGTCCCACGGGCAACGGCATTGCGCTGGGCATGCGCTCCCAGGCCGAGTGGATCCGTGGCCTGAAGACCGGCGCCTGCGTGGTCTGCCATCAACTCGGCAACAAGGCCACGCGCGAAATCCCTAAGGGCATCGGTCTGTTCGAGAATTCGAGCGCCGCATGGGATCGACGCGTCCAGTCCGGTCAGGCGGGCGGTGGCATGAGTGCCAACCTGAACCAGTTTGGCCGCATACGCGTGGTGTCCCTGTTTGCCGACTGGACCGATCGGATTTTCACCGGCGAGGTGCCTCAGGCGCCCCCGCGCCCGCAAGGCGCCGAGCGCAATGTGGTCGTCACGATGTGGGACTGGGCCGATCCGCGCGCCTATCTGCATGACGAGGTTGCCACCGATCGGCGTAACCCGCGCGTGAACGCCAACGGTCCGATTTATGGCTCGCTCGAGCTGAGCGCCGACTATGTTCCGGTGCTCGATCCGAACACGCACACGGCGAGCAGGATTCCGCTGACGGTTCGCGATCCCAACACGCCGCCCACCAGTCCCCAGATGCCGCAGCCATCCCCGTACTTCGGCGACGAGGTGATCTGGACGAGCAAGAACAACGTCCACAACCCGATGCTGGACCACATGGGCCGCCTGTGGCTTACATCGACGGTGCGTCCTTCAGACAATCCGGCGTACTGCAAAGCGGGGTCGACTCACCCGTCGGCGAAGCTGACGCCGGTGAACAATGCCGGCCGGCATCTGGCGATGTGGGACCCCAAAACGAAAAAGCTGACGCATATCAGCACCTGCTATGGCACGCATCATTTGATGTTTGCCGAAGATGCCAACCACACGCTGTGGACGAGCGGTGGAGGCCAGGTGGTGGGCTGGCTCAATACGAAGATGTTCCTCGAGACCGGCAACGAGGAGAAGTCGCAGGGATGGACGGCGCTCGTCATGGACACGAACGGCAACGGCAAGCGCGATCCTCACGTCGAGCCCGACCAGCCGGTTGATCCATTGAAGGACAAGCGGATTGGCGGAGCGTTCTATGCGGTGGCTCCGGCGCCCGATGGGGCGGTCTGGGGCACGGTACTCGGCTTCCCTGGCACGGTAGTTCGCCTCGTTCCAGGGAAGAATCCGCCCGAAACGGCAATCGCGGAGGCGTACGAGCCGCCGATGGGCAGCGGGTTCAATCCCGTCGAGGGGTTCTCGCCGCGTGGCGGCGACGTCGACCGCAACGGTGTGTACTGGGCGGCCATGGCGAGCGGGCACATGGCGAGCTTCGATCGCCGGAAGTGCAAGGCCCCGTTGAATGGTCCGAATGCGACCGGTCAGCATTGCCCGGAAGGTTGGTCGTTCTACGCCGAGCCGCTGCCGCAGCTGAAGGGCGTCACGGATTCCGGGAGCGCGGAAGGCAGCTACTTCACCTGGGTGGATCAGTTCGACACGCTCGGCCTCGGGCGAAACGTACCGATCAACACCGGCAACCAATCGGACGGGCTGCTCGCTCTCAAGGACGGCAAGTGGGTAGTGCTCCGTGTTCCATATCCGATGGGCTTCTACACGAAGTGGCTCGACGGCCGGATCGACAACCCGAATACCGGCTGGAAAGGAAAGGGAATCTGGTCCACCGTCGGCTCGCGTACGCCTTTCCACATGGAAACCGGGAAGGACACCACGAGTAAAGTCGTGAAGTTCCAGCTTCGTCCGGATCCGCTCGCCAAGTAGTACGAAACAGCCTCTCTGGGCGCGCAAGCGCTCAGAGAGGCGCCCTCCAGTCGCCTGCCAGATTGACGCTGCGGGTTCGTAAGAGGAGCAGACATGAGGACAACGAGATTGTGGTACGCGGGGGCGGCGGCGGTCGCGATCGCCGTCGTCCTGGGTGTTTCCATTGCCCGGCCGAGTGCCAGGCAGGCTGATGCTGTTGCCATCGACGCCGACGATATCGGCGGCGTCGTGATGGGACCGAAAGGGGCCGAGGCCGGTGTGTGGGTGATCGCCGAAACCACCGACCTACCCACGAAGTTCGCGAAGATTGTGGTCACTGACGATGGCGGCCGCTACGTGATCCCGGATCTTCCCAAAGCCAACTACACCGTCTGGGTTCGCGGCTATGGCCTGGTCGATTCGCCAAAGGTCCAGGCGGCGCCTGGGAAAGCCCTGAACCTGACCGCCATTGTCGCTCCGAACCCGCGTGCGGCCGCCGAGTACTATCCGGCCGGCTACTGGTTTTCACTTCTGCAGGTTCCTGCAGAAAGCCAGTTCCCCGGAACCGGTGCAACTGGCAACGGCTTCTCTCCGAACTTGCGCTCACAGGCAGATTTGCTTCGCCACATCAAGAGCGGCACCTGTCTGAGCTGCCACCAGCTTGGCAACAAGGCCACGCGTGAGGTCCCCAAAGCTCTGGGCTTGTTCGAGAACTCCGGGTCCGCATGGGATCGCCGCATTCAGTCAGGTCAGGCCGGCGGCCAAATGAGCGGCAGTTTCAATCAGTTCGGCCGTTTCCGCATGCTCGCGATGTTTGCCGACTGGACCGATCGGATCTTCACCGGCGAAGTGCCCCAGGCGCCCCCTCGTCCGCAGGGCATCGAGCGCACCGTCGTCCTCACGTTGTGGGACTGGGCCGACCCCCGCGTGTATCTCCACGACGAGGTTGCCACCGATCGGCGCAACCCTCGCGTCAACGCCAACGGGCCGATCTATGGCTCGTTGGAGCTGAGCGGCGACTATCTCCCGGTGCTCGATCCGAACACGCACACCGCGAGCCAGATTCCGCTCACGGTTCGTGATCCGAGCACGCCGCCCACGAACCCCCAGATGCCGCAGCCATCCCCGTACTTCGGCGACGAGGTGATCTGGACGAGCAAGAACAACGTGCACAACCCGATGATGGACCACCAGGGCCGCGTGTGGCTCACGTCAACGGTGCGTCCTGCGGATAACCCGGCGTTCTGCAGGGCGGGGTCGACTCATCCCTCGGCGAAGTTGAGGCCGCTGGACCGCGCCAACCGTCATCTGGCGATGTGGGATCCGAAGACGAAGAAGCTGACGCATATCAGCACCTGCTTCGGCACGCACCATCTGATGTTTGCCGAAGATGCGAATCACACGCTGTGGACGAGTGGTGGCTTCGAGGGTCAGGTGGTCGGCTGGCTCAATACGAAGATGTTCCTCGAAACTGGCAACGAGGAACGGTCGCAGGGGTGGACGGCGTTGATCATGGACACGAACGGCAACGGCCGGCGCGATGCCTACGTCGAGCCCGACCAGCCGGTCGATTCCACGAAGGACAAACGGATTGCGTCAGCGTTCTATGCGGTCGCTCCGGCGCCGGATGGCGCTATCTGGGGCACGACCCTCGGCTTCCCGGGGTCCGTGATTCGCCTGGTTCCTGGTAAGAATCCACCGGAAACGGCGATTGCGGAGATGTACGAGCCGCCGATGGGCAGCGGGGTCAAGCCTGTCGAGGGGTTCCCGCCGCGCGGGGGCGATGTCGACCGCAATGGTGTGTACTGGGCCGCAATGGCGAGCGGGCACATGGCGAGCTTCGATCGCCGGAAGTGCAAGGCCCCGTTGAGTGGTCCGAATGCGACCGGGCAGCATTGCCCGGAAGGGTGGACGTTCTACACCGAGCCGATGCCGCAGATGAAAGGCGTGACCAGCTCAGGGAGCGCGGAAGCCAGCTACTACACCTGGGTCGATTGGTTCGATACGTTCGGCCTTGGCGCGAACCTCCCGATCAACACCGGTAACCTGTCAGAGGCGCTGCTCGCCCTCAAGGACGGCAAATGGGTGGTGATGCGCGTTCCGTATCCGCTTGGTTACTACACGAAGTGGCTCGACGCGCGAATTGACAATCCGAAGACCGGCTGGAAAGGAAAGGGAATCTGGTCGACATTCGGCTCGCGCACACCCTTCCACATGGAGACAGGGAAGGGCACCACCAGCAAGTTGGTGAAGTTCCAGCTTCGTCCGGATCCGCTCGCCAAGTAGTGCCAGCGGCCTCTCTAAGCGCGCGAGCTGTGCGCTCAGAGAGCGCTCTCGTCCTTTGCGGCTAGCGCGGTTTTCATGATCGTGTAGTGCCCGCATAGCCACAGTGACGGAAATAGTTACAGCACTCGGTCGGGGAAAACAGGGCCAGACAGGCCGCGACCGTGTCCCAGAGTTCCTCCACGGTGCGCCGCCGCGCGGTGCGGAGCAGCGCTTTCAGCTTCGCAAAACACAGTTCGATCGGATTCAGGTCAGGACTGTAGGGCGGCAGGTACCAGAGCTGCGCGCCCGTGGCAGTGATCCGCTCGCGGACGCCCTCGACCTTGTGCGAGGCCAAGTTGTCCATCACGACGATGTCATCGGCCTGGAGCGTCGGGACGAGGATCTGATCCACGTAGGCGAGAAAGCAGTCCCCGTCCATCGGCCCATCGAAGAGGGCGGGCGCCGTCAGCCCGGTGATCCGCAGCGCGGCCACAAACGTGCTGGTCTGCCAATGATGATGCGGTGCGTGATCGTGGACCCGGGTCCCGCGGCGACTCCGGCCATACCGCCGCAGCATGTCGGTCGCCACGCCGCTTTCATCGAGAAACACGAACCGGGCGGGATCAAGGGTGGGGGTCAAGTGGCGCCAGTCCGTCCGGGCCGCGGCGACGTCGGCCCGATCCTGTTCGGACGCGCGCACCGTTTTTTTGACGGTGATCGCTAATCCCTCGATCGCCCGCCAGATGGTCGCGAGACACGCGGAGGTGCCCAAGGCCTGCCGGAGCTCGGCCAACGTCCGATCGGGTTGCTCGGTGATCAAGGCCGCCAACCGCGGCAGGTCCGGCGTCAAGATCGGCGTCCGCCACCGGGTCTGTTTCCGCGGC
>ORMF012083390.1_pt1 | contig 13176 bp, 9 predicted proteins | sample 1779871 | NCBI WGS metagenome assembly ORMF01 (sample SAMEA104232316, study PRJEB22302) | groundwater metagenome | biome: forest; feature: aquifer; material: groundwater | place: USA | collected 2011-08-07 | depth 5.4 m | reverse complement strand
CTGACCGTTCACAAGATTCACAGGAGAACTTATGCTCGACCTGACGACCCGCTATCTGGGCATGCAGCTTCGTACTCCGCTGGTGGCATCCGCCTCCCCGCTCTCGCAGGAGATCGACAGCATCCGCCTCCTCGAAGATGCTGGAGCCTCCGCCGTCGTCCTCTATTCACTATTCGAGGAACAACTGCGCCAGGAGAGCCTGGAACTGGACTTCTACCTGACCGAAGGCACCGAGAGCTTTCCCGAAAGCCTCACCTACTTTCCGCAACCGGCGGAGTTCCACCTGGGGCCCGACGGATATCTCGAACACATTCGCAAAGCAAAAAAGGCGGTGAACATTCCCGTGATTGCCAGCCTGAACGGCAGTTCCGTCGGCGCATGGATCCAGTACGCCACCCAGATTGAGCAGGCCGGAGCCGACGCGCTCGAGTGCAACATCTACTGGATCGTGACCGATCCCGAGATCAAAGCCGAAGCGGTGGAACAGCACTACCTCGATATCCTGGAAGCGGTGAAGGCGGCGGTGCACATTCCGGTCGCCATAAAGCTCAGCCCTTTCTTCACCAACATGGCCAACCTGGCGCAGCGGTTGGACGCCGCAGGCGCTGACGGCCTGGTACTCTTCAACCGTTTCTATCAACCGGACATTGATCTCGAAGAGCTGGAACTGAAGCCGAACGTTTTATTGAGCACACCGCAAGCCATACGCCTGCCGCTGACCTGGATTGGAATCCTCTACGGTCGCGTCAATGCCAGCCTGGCCGCGACCAGCGGCGTTCACGGCCCCGAAGACGTCATCAAGTTGCTCATGGTCGGCGCCAACGTCACCATGCTCTGCTCCACCCTTCTGCGCAACGGGATCAACCATCTGCGTGCGATCGAGCAGGGAGTTCGTCAATGGATGGAGTCGCACGAGTATGAATCCGTCCGGCAGATGCAGGGCAGCATGAGCCAGGTGCACTGCCCCGATCCGGCAGCCTTCGAGCGCGCGCAGTATGCGCGAGCGGTCAAGAGCATCCAGCACGTCAAGCTGGCGCCTTCAGCGGCGCGATAAGCCCATTCTTTTGATCGATTCGTAGAAACGCGGCTTGCCGCGTCTCAGCCCCGGCAAGAAAGACGCGGCAAGCCGCGTCTCTACCGCTATATCTGCTGAGCGTCGAAGCCGGCGAGGAGCGCTGCTTCTCGCAGCCTTTCGTCGGTGGTCAAGAAAACCCGCCCCTGGGGAGCGGCCTCGCACCACTCTAGCGCCGCGGCCAACTGCAAAAAGTCTGCCGCCCGCAGGTCACAGGACCAGGGCGCTAGTGTCGCAGAAGGCTGGGATCCGCTCTATCGGCCTTTCCGCTCTTCTCTCCATAACTGTTCCATTACCTTATCGGAAACATTCCCCGGCGGCTCCGGCCAGGAGAATGACGCGGGTCGCTTCTTCAACGGAGGCGTGAGGACTCCTCGGGCGACCAACCTCTGCTCCTGCCGGGACAATTTTTGTCCTGCGCGGTAGACCTTCATATATCGGCGACGAACTCGCTCACAGTCCCTCTCTGCAACAGATACGCCCCCGGCCCCTGTTGTCCTCGAAGCGACCTGCAAAACTCCGCCACAAAGAACCCCGCCTTGATCGCCTCCGTGAACGCCCAGCGCGTCGCCTCACGCCATTCCCGGGCTAGTCCCATGTCCGTGCGTTCAACGTCCAAGATTTCCCCGGGAATCTCGATGCTCACCCGCTGGCGCGCCAGCGATTCCGCCAGGTCCGCGCGCGCCGGCCTTCCATCGCCGTTGAAGCTCACCAGCGGAGCCAGGTGCCGCAGCGCGTCGAGTGTCTCCGATCGCGTATCCTTGCCCGCTATCCGGTCCCGCGCCCGGCGCGAGTCCAGCAACCAGCGCACCCAGAGCCGGTCGGTCCCGTTCCGGTGCAGCACGCTGGAAGTCTCCGGCCCGTAGAAATCAACCTTATAGGTATCGGAGACAATTCCCAGCTTCGCGAAATTAAAGTGCGCGTTCCGGCTTTGCAGTGGATCGTACGTCCAGGTCATCTCACGAATGCCCATCCCCAGAGCCCGCTCCCGCTGCGCATGCTTCAACTTCAGCCCGAGAGCGTGCTGGCGATAAGGCTCAAGCACCGCCAGCATGTGCGAGTGAATCGTGGTCTGCCCGTGTTCTCGCCCCAAGATCCCGAACGCGAACCCTACCATCTTGTCGCCGTCAAACGCCCCCACGAAAATGTTCCCCGCCGCCTTGCAGGCAATCGCCAGCGTCATGGGGAGGCTGTCTTCGTCCGTCATCCCCCAGACTTCTTTCTCCACCGCTTTCACTTGGCAGAGATCGTCAAAGCTCTCCAGGTCGCGAATGACGATGGGTTGCGGCGCTCGGCGCACGTTCATCTCCGGCCCTTCTCGGTCGCCGGTGGAGGTGCGTACCAGCGCCCCGCCGCCTCCTCACGGTCAATTTGCCGCAAACGATCCAGCGACCGCTTGGATTGCACGTGAGCGTACGCTACCAGCAGCGCATCCAACGCCGCTAGCGGAGCCACATACGATCCATTGAAACTGGGGTTGGTCACCGACACCACCCAATGATCGTGGCAGACGCGCGCAATGGGTGAATCTCCGCCATCCGTGATCCCGAACGTCCAGGCTCCCACTTCTTTTGCAGAGCGCGCGGCCTCGACCGAATCGCGCAGGCAGCGCCCAAAGCTGATGGCGATCAGAACATCGCGCGCTCCCATCGTCCGCACGCGGTGATGCAGGTTTCCGGAACTCCCCATCGGCGCTTCCGCCCGCGCCCCCAGCCACGACAAGCCGTAAGCCAGGAACCACGCCAGCGAATAGGCCAAATCCACACCCACGACCACAATCTGTCGCGCCTTATCAAGCCGTCGCGCCAGTTCCACGACCCGCTCGGGCGACACGCTCTCGCGCAACGCATCGATGTTGGCGCGATCCATCTCCAGGCTGTGCTGCACGTGACCGTCAATTGTGCGGCGCTCCCGGGTCGCCGACTTCATCATGCGATAGGGAGTAATCCGCGTTACAAAGTGCGACCTCAGGTCGGACGAGAACTCGGCAAACTGCCCGTAGCCCAGCACTTGAATACTCCGCACGATGGTGGCGGCGTCCACGTCGTAGCGCCGCGCCATCTTGCGCGAGGAAAGATAATACGTGTCTGCGGCATTCTCCAGAATGGAAAGGAGCAATCGTTTCCGCCGCGGACTCAACTTCCCGTCCGCCTGCTGCATCCGCTGCTCCAGCGGAGTGGTCCATTTCGGTTCTCCATTCATGCTGGTGCTCCAATCGAAAAGTCCGCGCAACAGAGACACCGGGTTTACAACACCTGTTGCATCTGTGTCAACAGGAGCAATTAAATGTTGCAGGGACAGCATTCGGCACTTGGCACTTGGCATTTAGCACTTAGCCTCCGCATTCGCTGTTTTGGGCGAACTGGCAGGTTCTTCCTGCGCCAGCTCGCGGAATGTGAAAGCGGCAACACACACCAAGCGCCAACTGCCAAATGCCAAGTGCTAACAGCCAACTACCGCCCCCGTGCTACTCTCGAATCCGGAGACTGAGAATGGCTGTGAAATCGCCCGCCGCCCGGCTGCTGGAACTGGTCTCAAAAATCGGTTTCGGGAAGGGCACGGCTTTAGCCGTGCCGCAAACGCCGCGCGAAGACCGGGCTTTAGCCCCTGAGGGCTCGCTTTTCCAGCGTCCTGCGGAATTTTTGAAACCAGTTCTCGCCACCGCCCTGATCGCGCTTGCAACTCCCTGCCTGCAAGCCGCTGAGCGCGCCGTCCTGGTGCGCGAGGCCGTCGTTTACCTTTCTCCCGACACCAGTTCCGCCAAACTGGCCGAGGCCGGCCGAGGCCGCGAAGTGATTCTCCTCGAGCGCAGCCGCAACTGGCTGCACGTGGAAGCCCTCCTCGGATTCGCGCAGACCCCCGATCCCGCCTTCGTCGAAGACGAGGACATGCAGGGCAAGACCGTAACCGGATGGATTCTCGATAGCGGCCTGGTGTGGGCATCCACTGCAAACGGCGATCGCATACTGTTTGGCGCTGCCGTCGATTCCGAAGACGAAGCCAGCCGCCGCCACGGCCGCCGGGGCGCCGACCAGGACGCGTTGCGCCTCTACCGCCGCGTCTACGATCTCTACCCTTCTTCCCCGTTCGCCGGAGAAGGGCTCTACCGCGCCGCCGACATCAAGTGGCAGATCGAAAAATCCGACGTGATGTCCCGCCCGTCCGCCCGCGAAAAAGACTCCTATCTGCGCCAGGGCATGGACGAGCAGCCGATGAAACTGGTCGTGAAAAAATTTCCCGGCACCAAATGGGCCGACCTCGCCGCCTTCCCCCTCCTCGACAACAAACTCTGCGGCGACTGGCAGGGCTCGTCCAAATGCCCCGACAAAGAAGCCGATATATATGAGAAATACGTAAAAGAACATCCCCAGTCGCCCGACGCGCCCGAGGCCCTGTACAAAGCGACTTCCCGCCGCGCCGCGCTGGTCGAGATCTATAAGACTGAGGAACAGCCGAAGAAATCAGAAGAATCGAAGAGCCGCGCGATCTCCCTTGCGCAACAATTGGTCTCGCAGTATCCGCAGAGCGACTGGTCCGCGCGCGGACAAACGTTGCTCTTCCTGTTGCAGCAGGGAGTCCCCACCTACGGAAATGTGATTCAGTAAACCGCCGCACCCTGCGAGAGAGACCTCAAAGCCCCACGCGTCGCAAGAGATCGGAAAACCTCGGGTCGGAACGCAGCGGGTCGTATCGCGGGTCCACCTTTAGATACACCAGCTGGGGACTGCGATCTTCCAGAGCGCGCTCCAGCCAGGTAAACGCCTGGTCCTTGTCGCCCAGCAAAACGTAGAGCTGGGCGAAGCGAACCGGCGACACATACCGGCCCTTGGCTTCCTCCTTCAGTCCGACGATCCAGCTCGTCAGGGCGGCACGATAGCCTCCGGCCGAATTCCCGTACCCGACGCGGTCCGCCAGCTTGCTGTCGCCCGAAAGCCGCAAAGCAAGGATCGCCTCCCGCATTGCCTCCTCGTGCCTGCCTTGTTGTTCGTAAGCATCCATCAAGTCATCGTGCGCGACCGCAAAGCTGGGATCCATGTCGATGGTCTTGCGATAGATCTCGATCGCCCGCTCGTATTGGCGCGCATAGTGATAGGGATAGGCATTGTTCACATTAATGATGAGCGACAGCGGGTCCAGTTCGAGCGCCTTCCCCAGTTCCCTTTTTGATTCCTCGACCCGGCCCATCGCGCCCAGATGGATTCCATACCAGTGGTGGGCGGTGGCGTGTCCCGGATTCAACTCAATGGCCCGCCGGAATTCCTGTTCTGCGCCCTTCCAGTCCCAGTCGTAAAGAGCCTTCACCATGGCCAGCGAAGTATGGGCTTCGGCCATTTGATCGTCGATTTCGAGCGCCTTTTGCGCCATCTCCTTCGCTTTGGGAATGTATTCCTTCGACGGATAAGTGTCCCACCCCAGCAACCCGTACGCATCCGCCAGGCCGGCGTATGCCAGACCATAGGTTGGGTCCTTCGCGATCGCCTGCTGGAAATAGTCGACCGCCTTCAGGAACCCCGCATCCGTCCGCTTGTTGAAGTAGAACCGGCCTCGGAGATAGAGTTGGTGAGCCTCGCTGTCCTCGGTGGATCGCTGCATCAGACGGCGTTGTTGTGGACCAGTGAGCTGAAGTTTAAGGGCCGCCGCGATCTCAGGCGCGATCTCGTCCAACACTCGCAGTACATCGGTGGGCTTCCGGTTGTACTGTTCCCCCCAAATCAGCGAGCCGTCCGCCACGTTAGTCAGCTCCACGCTGATCGTCATCGTGTCGCCGCGCTGCAAGACGTGCCCGCTCAGAACCGCCCGCACTCCCAGTTCACGGCCCGCAGCGCGCGGATCGGCTCCCTTGCCCTTGTAGTGGAAGACCGTGCTGCGTGCCATCACCCGCAGACCGGCGATCTGCGAAAGCTTGTTGGTGACGCTTTCCGTGACTCCGTCGCACAGGTAGTCGAGGTCAGCGTCCTGCACGTCGTTCACCAGCGGAAGAACAGCGATCGAGTCGATGGCGCTGATTTTCTTTCGGGCCAGGAAATACCCACCCACGGCGAGCACAAGGATCAAGGCCGAAGTGACCAGAGCCCAACGCCCCCACCGGGCTCGCACCACCGCCGACTCGGGAACGCTGGCCACAGGCACGACTGCAACGGTTCCCGCCCCCGCCGCCCCCGACACCGGCGCAATGAAGCGGTATCCCTTCCGCGGGACCGTTTCGATGAACCGCGGGTTCTCCGCCGAATCTCCCAGCGCCTCGCGCAATTTGTTGATGGCTTTGTTTAGACCCTGATCAAAATCGACAAAGACGTCGCTCGGCCACAGCCGCTGGCGCAACTCCTCGCGCGACACGATCGCGCCCGGCCGTTCCAACAGGAAGGCCAGAACGCCAAAAGGCTGCGCTTGCAGGCGCAGACGAGTTCCCCGCTTGCGCAGTTCGCCCGCGACGAGGTCAACCTCGAAGACACCGAATTGGATTGGCTTGCCGGTGTTCATCAGTACCGTACGTGCGGGGGGCGGGGTGGAGGAATCTTAACATCCCTTATGCACAGCCCCTCGTGTCTGCATTTTTCGGGGGAATGTTATCGCGCAAGGCATGTATTTTCTGTGAGATACCTGGGAAGGTAGCAGGTAGTGCGAAACCAGCCGCCGGGCATTGCAGCTTCCTGGGATTCAGCACAAAGTCGCTGGCGTTGCGCATGAGTCCTCGAACGCACGATGGCCAAGGCGCAGGAGGAACGAGCTATGGCGGCAAGCGTTGAAACCTTTGGAATGATGGTCGCGGAAACCCGGACTCGGCCGGTCGTCGAATTCCGCGTGCGCCGGCGGGAACTTGTGGATGCTTCGCTCTTGCAGCGAATCGCCGCCGGAGACCAGCAAGCCCTGGCCACCGCCTACGACCAGGCAAGTTCCGTAGTCTACGGCATGGCGCTGCGCATGCTGCTCGATCCTCGCGACGCCGAAGAAGCCATGATGGACGCCTTTCTGTACGTCTGGCGGAAGGCGGGCACCTTCAACCCGGCGCTGGGAAGTCCGACCGTCTGGCTGATCATCATTGCCCGCTGCCGAATTCTCGACCGCCTTCGCGCCCAAAAGACAAGGCGCCAGTATGAAGAAAGCCTGGGTGAGGATTGGGAGGCACCGTCCACGACGCCGGACGCAGAAGCCTTCGCCATCGCGCAGCACGACGGCAATATCGTGCGAACTGCGCTGGCCCAACTGAGTCCGAGCCAGAAGCAAGCTATCGAACTCGCCTACTTTCAGGGCATGACTCACCAGGAAATCGTCGAGGTCACCGGGCGCCCCCTCGGCACGGTGAAAACCCAGATTCGCCAGGGACTGCTCAAGCTGCGCTGTCTGCTGGCCTGAACGCCATCAAATATCCCTTTGCGCTCTTTGCGAACCCTTTGCGTGTTAAGGGCCTTTCTTTGCGCTCTCCGCGTTTCCTCAGCGTCCTTGCGGTTCAAGGCTTTTCTGCGCGTCACGGACGGCCTCAATTCCCATCCTTCCTGCTATCCTAGGAACCTTCGCTGCCCGGGAGACCTCATGAAAAGCAAGTCAGCCAAATTTCTGCTCGCGTTCGTGCTCACGATTTCCGCTGCTGCTCAGACCGCTCTCCATTTCGACGGCCAGACCTGGTGGAACTATGTAAAGGTTCTCGCAGACGACAAGATGGAAGGCCGTGATACCGGCAGCCGCGGCGAACGCGCCGCGGAGGAGTACGCCGTCGAGCAACTGAAGAAAGCCGGCCTCGAACCCGCGGGCAGCAATGGCTTCTACCAGCCGGTCCGCTTCGTTTCGCGGCAGATCGTCGAAAAGGATTGCAGCCTGACCCTCGTCCGCGACGGCAAGCGCGAACCGCTCGTGCTCGGCGAAGACGCCTACATCGGCACCCGCATCATGCCCGCGCCCGAAGTCAAGGCGCCGCTTGTATTCGTCGGCTACGGTCTAAAGGTCCCCGAGAAAAACTACGACGACTTCGCCGGTCTCGACGTGAAGGGCAAGCTGGTCGTGATCTTTTCCGGATCGCCCGCCGACATCCCGGGTCCCCTGGCCTCGCACTATCAAACCCTGCTGGAACGATGGAAGGTGCTGCGTGCCGCCGGTGCGGTCGGAATCGTCTCCTTGATCAACCCGGCCTCGATGGACATTCCCTGGTCCCGCATCTCCTTGAACCGCACGCATCCCAGCATGGACCTCGACTACCCCGAGTTCGACGAAACAGCGGGCGCGCAGTTGCTCGTCACGGTGAATCCTGCCAGCGCCGAAAAGCTCTTCGCCGGCTCCGGCCAAACCTTTGCGGAGATCGCTGAACTGGGCAAAGATCGCAAGCCACTACCGCATTTCCCGCTGGCGCTTTCGCTCGAAGCCAGGACGAAGGTCGAGACCCAGAAGGTCGAGTCGGCCAATCTCATCGCCAAATTGCCCGGGAGCGATCCCGCTCTGAAAGAAGAGTACGTGGTGCTCTCCGCTCACATTGACCACGTCGGCATCGGCGCGCCCATCAACGGTGACAGCATCTACAACGGCGCCATGGACGACGGCTCCGGCAGCGCCCTGCTCCTCGACATGGCCGCCAGCTTCAGGAAAAATCCCGAGAAGCTGCGCCGCTCCATCCTCTTTGTATTCGTCACCGGCGAAGAGAAAGGCCTGTTGGGATCGAAATACTTTGCCGCCCACCCCACCGTACCGGCGAAGTCGCTGGTAGCCGATGTGAACGTGGACATGTTCCTGCCCATCGTGCCCCTGAAAGTCCTGCGGGTGCTCGGCCTCGACGACTCTGACCTGGGCGGCCGCATTCACGAGATCGCACAATCTCAAGGCGTGAAAGTTCAACCCGACCCTGAGCCGCTCCGCAATCTCTTCGTCCGCAGCGATCAGTACAACTTCATCCGCCACGGAGTGCCCTCCGTGATCATGAGTGTCGGCTCGGAGCCCGGCTCGCCCGAGCAGAAGATTTTCAAAGACTGGCTGACCCGGCGCTACCACGCGCCCTCGGACGACCTCAGTCAGCCCGTAGAGTTCGGGGCGGCAGCCAAGTACGAAGAGATTGTTCGCGCGGTGCTGATCAACGTGGCCAATGACCAGCATCGTCCGCAGTGGAAGCAGGACAGCTTCTTCCGGCGGTATGCCTCCGGAAACTAGATGTCCACGAGGCGTCGATTATGAGGCGTCGATTACGAGGCGTCCATTATGAGGCGTCCATTATATTGATTGTCATCCTGAGCGAAGCGAAGGACCTGCTTTCCTCGCCCTGCCCGTGCTGTAGCTGCACGCGTCGCTCTCAGTTCAAGCGTGGTAAGTTTGCGCAATCGATCTTTGCAATACTGGGGCGGCATTCTCCGGAGGCTTCTTGAACGACTATCTTCTATCTGTGTTGCTGGGCATCATCGAAGGCCTCACCGAATTCCTGCCTGTCAGCTCCACTGCCCACCTGCGCATCGCCGAAGCTCTGCTCAACGTCCCACTCTCCAGCGGCTACTGGAAGATGTACTCGATCGTCATCCAGCTGGGCGCCATTCTGTGCCTTCCGGTGTATTTCCGCGACCGTATCGCGAAACTGTTTTCGACGTTTCCCGGAGGCGAGAAAAAAGACTGCACCATCCTGACTCACCCTTTGAGTCTGGTGACGATTGCTTTTGTTGTGACGGCGATCCCGTCTTATCTGTTGACCAACGTGATCGGAAAAAACTTGGAAAGTCTCGTCAGGATGGGCGCTTTCCTGCTCGGCGGCGGCATCGTAATGTGGGTTATTGACGCCATGAAAGCGCCCTGGGAAAAGGCCGGCCCGGGCGCAACCGGTTCGCCGATCCATACCTGGAAAATGGACGACATACACGGTGGCCAGGCGATCTGGATCGGCGCCTGCCAGATTCTGTCGGCCGTATTCCCAGGCACCTCGCGCTCCATGGCCACGATCGCCGCCGGCCAACTGACGGGAATGTCACGCGCGGCGGCGCTGGAGTTCTCCTTCTTTCTCTCCATGCCAACTATGGCGGCAGCTACGCTCTACACACTCTATGAGTCAGTTTCCGGCAAAGCAGAGAATCCGATCGGCGTCGCCAACCTAACGTCTCATCAATGGATCGTCCTGGCGATTGGCTTTGTCGTTTCGTTCCTCGTCGCCTACGCCGCCGTGGCCTGGTTCATGAACTGGGTGCGCAAACGCGGCTTCGCTCCGTTTGCGATCTATCGCATCGTGGTCGGAATTGCCGTGCTGGCCTGGGCGGCGGGGGTGCTCCCCCGCTGAATTCGACCGGGCATTGCCGCCAAATGACAACATTGTTGAACAGGGCTACAATTCGCGTTAGGCCAAGTCACGCCAGAGCATGAGCATTACAATTCATCCCGAACTGGAAACCCGGCTGCGCGCCCGCGCCCAAGCAGAGGGGCTGACCGTCGAAGCCTACCTGGAGCGTCTGGTCCGCGTAGAGCAGAGTGCAAGGGACGAACTAGGAGCACTGGCCTTGGAGGGGCTTAACTCGGGCCCTCCGCTTGAAGCCGGACCCGGCTATTGGGAAGCCAAGCATCGTCGGCTCGATGAGCTCCTGAGAGAAACAAGGCGGCAGTGAAAGCTCGCTACTTCCTTCGCCCGAAAGCCGACCAAGACCTCGACCAGCATGCATACTACCTCGCAAAGGAAGCGAACGCCCGGAACCTTCTCACGCTCCTGCGCGACTAGCAGCCAGTAGCTAGCGGCTAGTAGCTATCTCGCCACCCTGTACCATTTCCCGCATTGTCCCGCACCTGAATTTCTTGTCATAATCATCTGGCTCTGGCCTCTTTACGGCACACCGGGTGAGGTGTCTGCATCTAACTCCCGGACGCCGTCTACGCCAATGAAATTTCTCTCGACGATTTTTGAGCCTACCAGGAACCGGCGCCTCAACGAGCTGGTCGGATTCCTGCTGTGCGTCTCCGCGCTCCTTCTTTTTCTCGCGCTCGCTTCTTACTCGCCTCTCGATCCTTCGTTCAACAGCGCGTCGGTCCTGACCGGATCGCACGCCGCTCGCAACTGGATCGGCATCATCGGCGCCTATCTTTCCGATCTCATCCTGCAATTCTGGGGCATCGGGGCGTTTCTGTTGCCCCTGTTCCTCGGAATGCTGGGGGTGCGCCGCTTCCGCTCTCGCGCCATCCAGACGCCCATCGCCAAGACGCTCGGCGGAGTGTGGCTCCTGATGTTCGTGCCCGCTCTGCTTGCCATCCTGCCCGGGCATTTCCGCTGGATGGGCGCCATTCCCATCGAGGGCTTGCTGGGCCGCATTGTTGGCGACGCCCTCATTCACTACTTCAATGTCGCCGGCGCTTACATCGTCTGCACCACCATTCTCGCGGTCGCGCTCTATCTGACCACTGCTTTTTCCTTCGCTGCGATTCAAGTCTGGGCGCCGACGCGCTTCGCATTCGTCATCGCCCTCAGGGACCGCTGGCGAGACTGGCAGGACGAGCGCCAGCGCAGGCGCCAACAGCTGGAACTGGACAAGCGGCGCGCGCAGAGGCCGCTGGTCACGACTCAGCTTGTCCCTGCACGTCCGGCGAACGCGCGGCCGGAAACATCGCAGGAGTTCACGTCTGCACGCGCTGCCTCTTCGGCAGAGACGCGCACCGGCATCGAGCGCATGGCCGAAGAAGAACCGGCCGCTTTCGTCGCGCCTCCACAGGAATCCGACACTCCTTCGTCATCCGAAATCGAAGTCACCGACCGCGCCGATACGCAGCACAAGTCGAAGACCACGCTCCCGAAGATCGCCGGTAGTTACCGGCTGCCGCCTTCAAGCCTGCTGCATCGTCCGGATGAAGCGCAGTTGGTCAACGAGGACGAACTCAAAATTCTCGCCCAGGTTCTGACCGAGAAGTACGCTGAGTTCGATGTTCACGGTCAGGTCACGCAGATCAATCCCGGTCCGGTCGTCACTACCTTTGAGTACAAGCCCGACGCCGGGATCAAGTACAGCCGCATCACCGCCCTCACCGACGACCTCTGCCTCGCCCTGCGAGCGGAGAGCATCCTCATCGAGCGCATGCCGGGCAAGAGCACGGTCGGGATTCAGGTGCCGAACCGGGAGCGCGAGATCATCTGGTTGCGCGAGAACATCGAGTCGCAGGAGTTCCTCGGCTCCAAGTCGAAGCTCACGGTTGGCATGGGCAAGGACATCAACGGGCGCCTCGCCGTCGCCGACCTCGCGGGCATGCCGCACCTGCTCATTGCCGGCTCAACTGGCACGGGCAAAAGCGTGGCCATTAACGCCATGATCATGTCCATTCTGTACAAGGCGACGCCCGATCAGGTGCGCCTCGTGCTGGTGGATCCGAAGCGGCTGGAACTCGGCAACTACGAAGGCGTGCCGCATCTTTACACGCCCATCATCACCGAGCCGAAGCTGGCGGCGAACGCGCTGCGCAACGCTGTGCGCGAGATGGAGCGCAGGCTCAAGCTGCTGGCTGCGAAAGGCGTCCGCAACATCGATCAGTACAATCGCCTCTTCGACGACACGCCGAGCTTGTTCGTGGAACAGTCCGACGAGAATCCGATTCCTTACATCGTCATCATCATCGACGAACTCGCCGACCTGATGATGCTCGACGGCCACAACGTGGAAGAATCCGTCACGCGGCTGGCGCAGATGGCGCGCGCTGTGGGCATTCATCTGGTGCTCGCGACGCAACGTCCTTCCGTGGACGTCATCACTGGCCTGATCAAGGCCAACTTCCCGGCGCGCGTGTCGTTCCGCGTCGCGACCAAGGTGGATTCGCGGACCATCCTCGACGCCAACGGCGCCGAGTCACTGCTGGGACGCGGCGACATGCTCTACTTGCCTGCGGGATCGGCGCGCGTGCATCGCCTGCATGCGCCGTTCGTGACGGAAAAAGAAATTGCGGCGGTGGTGGAGTTCTGGAAGGCGCAGGCGGGCGCGCAATATCAGGAGCACTTCCTCGACGTCCCGAAAGAAGAGCGCGAGGCCGCGGTCGGCAGCGAAGACCCCGGCGAGATCAGCGAAGACGACAACGATCCTCTCTACAACGACGCGGTGCGCCTGGTGATCGAGTTCGGCAAGGCTTCTACTTCTCTTTTGCAGCGGCGGCTGCGCATCGGCTACGGCCGCGCCGCCCACCTG
>ORMF010896539.1_pt1 | contig 13179 bp, 10 predicted proteins | sample 1779871 | NCBI WGS metagenome assembly ORMF01 (sample SAMEA104232316, study PRJEB22302) | groundwater metagenome | biome: forest; feature: aquifer; material: groundwater | place: USA | collected 2011-08-07 | depth 5.4 m | reverse complement strand
TTGGCAGGGGAAGATATCTCTTATGCTGGGTAAAAAGGATAATGCTGCAAGGCTATTCAAGATTGCCGCAGATAGTTTTCCACCCGTCTATTATTCTGTCAAGAGCAGAAAGGCGTTGGAAGAGATTTCAGGCCACGAGCAGCAGATGGTGAATTTTAAAATCCAAAAATATGAGAGCCAAAATTCATATGAGTCTCTGCCTATGCAAAGGGCGCAGAGATTATTAGGGCTTGGGCTGAACAACCTTGCATTAAAGGAATTGGCGTCCATGAACTACAAGCAAGACCCGATAAATATAAGTTTACTATACAGGCAGGCAGGTGATTTTTATCATTCCTATATTTTAGCGAGGAGTTTATCATATGATTCTACTGACTTCGCATACCAACTTGCCTTTCCTGAAGGCTATAAAGAACTGGTGGAGAGCGCTGCAAATGAATTGCAAATAGACCCTCTCCTTGTCTATGCAGTAATGATGCAGGAGAGTGAGTTTGATGAAAAGGCAGTATCAGGCGCAGGGGCAGTCGGCTTGCTGCAAATAATGCCGGGCACAGGAGAAATGATAGCCAGGAAACTTTCTCACCCGTTATTTAAAGAAGATAAGCTGTTTCTACCTGCCATTAATATAAGTTTTGGCGCATGGTATCTTAAAACAATGATTACGAGATTTAAAGGTAATCTCCCTCTTGCTGTTGCTGCATATAATGCCGGCCCCAATGCAGTGGACGAGTGGCTGAAAAAATGGGGCAGGCTTGATGCGGATGAATTTGTGGAAAACATCCCATATCAGGAGACAAGAAAATATGTGGAAAGGGTAATAGGTTATTATGAGGCATATAAAACAATCTACAGCCATGGTTCGGATGCTAATCCTGCCGGCCGGATTGCAGAAAATGGCGAATAGAAATGCCTCCAACCTTTAGCCTGTATCTTTTAGGATTTATCCTCCCTTATATTCGCCAACTACCCTTAATTTTTCCAGCACCTCATCTTTGTGGGGCGCATCGGCCATATAATCGGTCAAATCCATGCCGGCATAATGCTCAAAGTGGAGGCCATCCAGGAATAAAGGGCTGGCCGTAATATCATAGACCTTGCCCTTGTAAGCAAAGTGTATCGGCTTTCCCTGCTGGCTTCCGTCGTATTGCTTTAGTTCCTCTTCTGTAAAGACCTTCACCTAATAACCTCCTTATTTGTAGGGGAGGGGCTTGTCCCCTCCCGAGCGGGAGACCACAAGGGTCTCCCCTACTCTAAATACACCCCTGCTGCCTTGAAGTTAAAATCGTAATTTAATATGTCTAACCAGTCAATCCCCTGGCTGGTTGAACGGGTATCATCCGCATCGCCATAAGGATTGCCGGGGATATAAAACCAATTCACGATCGCATCCTTAGACTTTCTAAAAATTATCCAATAACGGCCGGGCGTCAGGACAGGATTATCAGAAAGCTCCTTAGCAAATCTGAACGGGAACCACTGGTATCCAGGAGAATATTTCACGGTATCAAGATTGAGCGGAAAGCTCCTTATCCCTTCCATGCCCGGCTTTCCATTATCATCCTTAACAACATCTAACCACAGGCTCCCTGCCCTGCCTCCGAATTTGTGCATTGCAAGATTTATCTCCTCAAGTTTCATTTGCCTTGAGATAGTAAATGCCTGGGCGTAAGTGTATTCGGAGGTAACATATTCAGCCGTCTCTTTATCCAGCGTCTTATAACCCTCCTCCCCTCCTTTGCCTTTAACGAATATATCAACAAAAGAAGGAAATTCCATATTCCCAAACTCAACCCTTTCCATAACCTTTGCAGGTTTTGGCTTGGGCCTTTCAGGGGCCGGAATCTCTATAACAGGTTTTTCAACATGCGCGATAACTGCGTTAGTAAGGATATAATTGGATGGATTTGCCTTGATATCTTTAAATGAGAGTTTTATATCGTCTCTTACAAAGTTTGCCTGAATATCCTCTCTGAACGGCGGAAGCGTTGGTGAGGCAAGCCATGAGTCGTTTATGTCCTTTGCATCCCGTCCTGCTGTCTGTCTTATGTGCCTTGGACTTACAAAGAGATGGCTCTGTTGCGCGTCATACGGGATCCATCCGATATCAGGATAATATACCTCAAGCCACGCATGGCCGCCCTGTCCTATGCTCTGGACAAGGCTGCCTTTTTTAAGAGGCGCCTTCCATGATTTGCTTAGAGAGATGCCGCCCACAATCCTTGCAGGTATGCCAACAGCCCTTAAAAGCGCGATAGAGAGATGTGAAAAATTCTGGCAGTTCCCGGTTCCTGTATCCAGCGTATAGACAGCGTCATACTGCGGAGGATTGGTAGTATATTTAACATTATCAACCACCCAGTTTAAAATCTGGATTACTGCCGCTTCTTCTGTGGCAGCGCCTCTTGAAAGGTTATTTGCCAGTTCTTTAACCTTTTGATTATCTGCCTGCGTAAGCGGCGTAGAAACAAGAAACCTCTTTTCTTTTTCTGCTATATCTTTTAATGGGAATGGCGCTGCGCTCGCTAATTCTTTGAGGGTTATAAATAGCGCAGCCGTAAACTTCCCGCTTACAGAGGCATTCCTGTTTATATTAAGCCATGTAACCTTAGTGAATTTATTCCCGAAGACGTCTGTCTCTGTTTCTACGGATGCGGGCTTGGGATCATACGCAAGCGTATAATCTTTAATATTCTGGTTTACTGTTGAGCTTGTAAATGAAGACGGACCAGCAAAACGGAACACTAATTTCTTTAACCCTGAAGGCGGAACAGAAAAGCCTTGATTCTGCTCAATCTCTATAAGCTCATCCATGCTCCCTTCAAGTATGATTGTTGACGAAAAGGCAGCAGCAGGCAGGAAAGCTATCAGGAGGGATAATAGAATAATTTCTAATCCCCGATAAAAAATTTCTGGGACAAGGTTCCAATTTTCAATTTGCAATTTGCAATTCTTAATTTTCATGATTTCACCTTACCTTTAAAAAATGATCTAATCTTGTCAAGAACAGCGCTTGATGCAACCCTCTGCGCCTCAATCTTTTCTGCTTCTGTTACAATCTTTCTTTTGGTTGCTTCCAATTCAAGGGACCTGGCCGTAACTATCTTGCTGAGCCTTTCCATTAAATCAGGGCTCTTCTCAAACACCTCGCAGAAACTCCTTGAATCTATAACAATGAGCAGGGAATCCTCTTTTGCCCTAACAGTCGTCTTTCTCTCCTCACCTGTAAGAAGGCTCATCTCTCCGAAAAACCCGCCGCCTTGAAGCGTTGCCACATAATTCTCTTTGCCAGCCTCGCCTCTAAGAAATACATCAACAGCGCCCTCTTTGATAAAATAACATGTATCGCCCTTATCCCCTTGCTTAAAAATAATCTCTCCTTCACCGTAAACTTCCATCTTTGCCGCAGCAGAAACCCTCTTTATGTCCGCATCCGATAAGGGCTTAAGAAAATCCACGCCTTTGAGATAAACCTCGATATCCTCTGGCTTAACCATACTTATCGCTTTTTTATGGCGGTAGATTGTCCTTATCGGGAACGGTATCTCAATATTATTCCGCTTAAACGCATACCAGATATTATAATGCAGACCGCTTTTTATCTTTAAGATAGAGCCGTAGTCGTTTATCCAGACCCTCAGCTTATAGTGTATTGAAAAATCGCCAAATGCTGTAAGGTAGACCTCCGGGTATGGGTCGCGGAGTACCCCTGGCTCTTTTAATGCGACTTCAATAAGGACATCCTTTACCTTGTTGGGCGGGTCGTTATAGCTTGTGCCCACATCAATCTCTGCGACATGAAGCGGCGTGGGATATGTATAATTATCCACATGGCCTTCTGAAAGGAGTTTATTCGGCAGATACACATAATCATTGGAAAAGGTCATAAGCCTTGTGGTCCGCCACGTCACATCCATGACACAGCCCTCCTTGCCGGCTATATTCACCCAGTCACCTTTTGCCACAACACGTTCCGTATTTATCCATATCCCTGTAAATAAATTCTTCAATGTCTCCTGAAGGGAAAGAGCGATTATACCCGTAAGCACTGCGGATGTTGTAAGGAGGGGCGACAGATCTATCCCCACAAGGCGGTGCAAAAGATAGACAGCAGTTATGAAATAAAGGATGAGGCCTATAAGGGTCCTAAGCAGGGGAACGATGGTAAAGTGTCTCAGAAAAGCAAGCGGGGCGTCTGAGATAACCCATCTTACAAAAAACATCACGGCAAGGGCGGTAAACAATACAAAAGCGCCGTCTATTATCCTGGCGCCCTGCCCCGGCAAAACATCCTTGCCTATAATGAATATAATCTTAAAACCTGCGGCAACAAGAGAAAACAGAAGGACAAGTGCCAGCGGCTTCCAGATGCTTGCGCGGGTAGAAGACTTAAGATTGGCTGATGATGCTGGCTCGGATTTTATCATAAACAAATCAGCAAACAGTAGGGCAAGGCTTTAGGCATGCCTGTAGCAACCCTGAAAGGTTGCCCTGCATAATATAATCTATTTTGTCTTTGCAACATAAACGCCGTCCCAGTCAGACGGCGGAAGTAATTTAAGGTAATCTGCGCATCTTTGCGCATATAAAGCGCTAGGGCCGTCTTTAGGAAATTTATCAAGTATGGCGTCAAACCCGGACTTTGCCTCTTCAAACATGCGGCCTTTATAAAGAGATAAGGCTTCTGAAAAAGAATTCGCAAGTTCTTTCTTTAAGGCATCACCCGGAAGTAAATCCATTAATTCATAAATCGCCACAGGGTTTTCCTTTCCCTTTACCCTCACCAGATCAAGCTCCCTGAACAGGAAATCATTTTGTGTCAGCTTTTGAGTACTTTCTGTTGCAATTATAACTGTGCCATATAGTTTATTCATTCCTTCAAGCCGCGATGCAAGATTTACCGTGTCCCCAATGGCAGTATATTCAAAACGCAGATCTCCGCCCATATTGCCAGCAACTGCATCACCTGTATTGATGCCTACGCCTATGCCGAGCGGCTGGTGGCCTTCTTTCTTCCACTTTTCGTTCAACTTTTCCAATTCTTTTACCCATCTAAGGGCAATAATACACCCCTTCTTTGAATGGTCTGAAAGTTCAACCGGCGCATTGCAGATAACCATAATAGCATCACCGATATATTTATTTAGGTACCCTCCTTCTTCTAAAACTATTCTTGTCATAGGAGTCAGGTATTCATTCAATATAGAAACCAACTCTTCAGGTGCAAGTTTTTCAGATAAAGAGGTAAATCCTCTGATATCAGAGAACAGGATCGTTATCACTCTTTTTTCCCCTCCAAGTTTCAAGCTGTCAGGATTTTTCAATATCTCTGAAACAAGCTCCGGTGAAACATAGCTTCCAAACGCTTTTTTAAGAAAGCGCCCCTTGCTTTCAACAATGATATTCCTGTACGCCTCTGCAAGAAGATAAGAAAGGGAGATGCTTATGAAAGGATATATCGCGCTTGCTACAAGATTATAGGAGGAGAAGAGATAAAAATTGACGGCAGTGTGCAGTGAAAGGAATGCCAAAAATATAATAAGACTGATGAATGTCCTGTGAACCCATGTAAGGGATGCGCATAGGCCGACAGACAAAAAGATTATAAAAAATATATCAAGGGCAACAACCCTGCTGTCATGTATTAAAAACCTTTTCTGCAATACATTTGCCGCAACTGTTGCATGAACCTCAACCCCCGGATAGATGGGATCTAATGGTGTAACTCTTAAGTCATATATCCCTTTTTCTGTTGCCCCTACAAAGACTATCTTTCCTTTGATTGCCTCTTTAGACAGCCTCCCGTTTATAACATCCGTCGCTGAATATGTCTTAAATGTTCCGCCTTTGCCGTAAAAGTTAAGCTGAAAGCGGCCTCCCTCATCTACAGGAAGTTCCCTGTCGTTTATAGAAAGGCCGTCTATGCCGTAAGACGCAATCTGCAGGACAACATCGCCTTCCAGATATTTTCTTAGCGCCTCAAGCGCAAGGGAGGGATACATATCGCCCTTGTAGAGAAATATAAGCTGTGATCTTCTTAGAACGCCGTCATTTTCATCCGGGAATATATTAAAGAGGCCAAAACCAGAAGCATCTTTTCCTATTACAGGTATATTTGTCTCTATGCCCGGGAGATCAGCAATAGGGATAAAGGAGGTATTTTCAAGCATTTTTACGATCTTTATCTTTGAGCGGTCAAGTTGATTTACAGCCTTCTTATCAGGCTCGCTCGTTGCCTCTTCCCTTAAGAAATAACCAAGGACTACATTTCCTGCCTTCTTTACAGCGTTTCCAAGGGCATTATCCCTTTCTAATGTCTCAGGCTCGGAAAAAACTATGTCAAGGCCAACAACCTTCGCAGGCGCAAGATTATTTATAAGCCTTGCCATGGTTGTTCTGGGCCACGGCCATCTGCCAAGCTCATTTACGCTCTTTTCATCTATAGCAACAATAATAACTTCATCAGCAGTGGCAGCCTCCCCCCTCGCCTTAAATCTGGCGTCGCCGGCTGTTCGATCAACGCCCTCTATAAAAGAAGGCTTCGCCATATAAATGATCAAAGATAGTGAAGAGGCCAGAATACCCCAGAATAGAAAAACCCAGAATTTGTTGGCTACAAATCCTGCCCTTTCTTTCACTGTTTGCCTTCTTCCTTTTCAAGTTCTTTGATTAGTGTTTCCACAGTGGATGTATGCTTACCCTGAGGATACTGCTTAATATATCTTTGCAGATATTCTCCTGCCTTTTCCTTTTCACCCATATCCTTGTATATCATGCCAATGGAAAAGAGGGCATTTTCAGCCTGCGGCATTTGCGGATATTTGTCCAGCACAGCCTGATATTCTTTCAGCGCCTCCTGATAGAGGCTTAAATTCCTTGAATAAACAGTGCCTCCCTGGCCGCGGCTCTCAGCGACTATCTCAGGTATATCGGTCAGATCCGCCGCAATCTGAAAAACCTCAAGGGCCTCTTTGTATTTGCCGCTGTCGGCAAGATAGTGGCCGTAATTCATATTCCATCTTGCAAGGATTTGCGGGAGTTTTCCCGCCTCCTGCCACTCCACAGGGGCATCAACATTTGTCACTGCCTCAAGTTGTTTCCTTGCGTCTGCCAGAGGTGTGTTTGGCTCTATCTTAACAGGGGCAATCGGCGTATGGCCTTGCGTGTTCTCTGTCATTGTATCGGGTAACAGCGATACTGATGCTTTATCATTACCCTTAACCTCTACAGTTCCTTCCTGGCCGAACAAGACATTTGCCTTGCCTTCGTTCATCACAATAAAGTCAGTTCCTTTTACACCTGCAACCGCTGTAGGGGTCTTAACCCACATATTGGTCTTACCTAAAAATTTTGCAATAGCCGCCCTTAACTTTCCCTGAACAAATATGGTTGCGCTGCGCCTGTCTTTATCCAGCAAAAATCTTGTTATCTCCATCTCTGTATTATTTCCTATGGTAAGCCTGCTGCCGTCCTGCAGTAAAAGCTCAATCCTCCCGTCGCTCCCTGTCTTTACCCTGTCTCCTTCATTTATATCCATCCCTGCTGATGCGGCAGCCCATTTTTTTTCTCCCTTTACCTTGAAATAAATTGCGCCGCTGCCTTTTGATAGATTGCCTATACCTGCAATAGCAGCAACAGGAAATAAAAACAGAAGTGCAACTGACAAAACGATATTCTTCATAAGAACCTCCCGAATCCCCTCGGCGGGAGCAGGTTTGCAACCTGCTCCCTAAAATTCGTATTTGCCTCACACGAACCATTTGGGTTCAAGTTGCAAACTTGAACCCGCGAGAGACTTTTGTTTTTTTACTACTTACTCCTTACTGCCTACTGCTTACTTATTTAAGCTGCCATTCCAATGCCGCGCTTCCCACAACGCCTGTAATTATAAGCCTGAAATAATTAGCATCCTTTTCGGGGAGCGGTTTTTCTCCACCTACCATATACTTTGGAAATCTTATGACATAACCCGAACTCCACAGATCAAGATAGGGATAAAACTCTCTTATGAGGGGGCTATTTACATCCACCTTTTTAATCTCGATCGGAGAGGCCCTGTCACCCTTTTCATCTTCCAGATAAATCTTCCATATAGATTCAGGTGTATTAAAATCATTCCACCTCTCTTCGGGGGTATATACTGCAATGAAGAATTCGTTGAACTTCTCATCCATCTCCATTTCTGCCTTGGCAAGTCTATCCTTCTGGTGATCATCCATCTTGTACCGCCTTGCGTATTCGTCAATATACGCCTCTCTCAATGCAAGGCTTTTATAGGTCGCATACACAAACAGCTTGCTCTCAAGACGGTCTATGACTTTTTCATGTCTTGTCATCCTCTGAAGACCAGCAAAATAATCCTGTACAGGCTGCGCAACATCCGCATTTTTTGCAGCACAACCTGTAAAAACAGTCATGAGTGATAAGTTGAAAGTGATGAATAAAAGCAGAAATAAAAGGCCTGTAAATTTTGAAATTTGAAATTTGAAATTTGAAATTTTCCTCATCCTATCCTCCAACAACATCCCTTTTTGTAAATATCGCTTTAAACTCATAACCAGCCTCTCTTATCTTTTCTGCACCGCCTTCTTCCCTGTCAACCACGGCAAAAACAGCAACAACCTTCAAGCCTTCCTCTTCAATCCTCTTAACTGCCTGAAGCGATGACCCGCCTGTTGTTACCACATCCTCAACTATAGCAACATTTGCGCCCTTTTCAAGGTTTTTCTTCCCCTCTATCCATTGACCAAGGCCGTGTTTTTTGGGCTCTTTCCTTACAATGAACGCAGGCAGGGGATTCCCTTCAAGATGGCTTATAATTGATATGGCGGTTGCAATCGGATCAGCGCCCATCGTAGGCCCGCCAACAGCCTCTATTTGTAAACCCGATTCCTTTATCATAGCGCAAAGTATCTTGCCGACAAGATATGCCCCCTCAGGGTGCAGTGTCGTCTGGCGGCAGTCTATATAAAAATCGCTCTTTTTGCCTGAGGCAAGGACGACCTCTTTTTTTTCATAAGATTTTTCTTTAATGATTTGAAGAAGCCTGTCCCTGCAGGCCTGCCCTCGAATGTCTCTATCGGGGGCATTAAGCAGGGAACGGGATTTTAAATTATTCAGGTCTTTTATCATTTCTTTAATCTCTCCACATCTTTGCAAAGTAGTAGAGACACGCCATTGGCGTGTCTCTACTACTACCTTTTCAAGATATACACAGTTGTTGCCTCTGCCCAGTCGGAAGGTTCAAGCTGATTAAGCCTCTTTATCAAGTCGCTTATCATGCCTGTTGATTTCGCATCGTAAACCTTGAAAAAACCTTGCTGAAATCCGAGCGGTATTATATCCTCTTTCTGCCTCGTTGCGATAATCTTTATTTTCTCCTCTGCTGTCTTTTCCTTATACTCCGGCAGAAACTGCACCTGCAATTTTATTTTTTCATCAGAAGGAAACTGATAGCTCTTGCCTGCCTTGACTATGTTATCCTGATTTATTGAATTGGGCAAGAGCAGCGTCACAGAACCGTCTGCTGCGACTGAAAAGATATAAATATAGCAGTCGCTGCTTGCCTGATAAAATATCTTTACTTCCTCGCCTTCTTTTAAATCAGTCTTTGAAAGAGATAATTTTATGGATATGCCCTCGCCTTTTTCGGGATAAACAGGTTTGATAAGGGCCTTGAGTTTTACCCTGTAAAGATTTCTCTCCTTTTCATCCCACCCGTCTTTAATTATCTCAACCTTATCTATCTTTCCTCTAACCGCCGCATAAATCAAATCCTCCGCAATCTGATAATTTGAAACGAGGGTATGGGATTTTATAAATGTCCCAACCGCCTTTCCAATAGCCTTATTTTGCGCATCTATCTTTGCCCGTTCTTTTACTTCCTTCTGCGTCTCAATCTCACCCATATATGCCTCGCCATCGGCCTCAACCCAGACCGGGTTTTCAGAGGCATGGGATAAAATCGGGATAAGTAGGAGCATTATTATTAAAAACTTTTTCATTTTCACTTCCTCAACCCAAACCTTCCCTTCAATTTCTCAACATCAGGACTTATGCTTGGGCTCTGCTGGACGTTCAAGAGCTTTGCCTCGTCCTCAACAAGCGGTTTTATGTATTCGTAAATTTCTGCGATGTTTTTCTTGCCATCCTTCAAAGCCTTGAGGAAATAATATGTGAATATCCCATGCCCCTTTTCAGGAGAGGATGAAGAAATCTGCGTTCCTTGCGTTGCCGAAAGAACAGCCATGTTTGATGAAAGGACAGACACATCCGCCATCATCACCAATGGTCTTGCGCCTTTTGCAAGCACAGATCTGCCGCCTGCGCCTGAAAAACAGGAGTCAAGAAGAACTACGACTTCACTTGCCTCTAATTTGCCGAGTTTATCGTAAAGCCTTTTCAATGGATAGCCTGTATCCTCAAGATAATTCGGGTCGCCATCAAAAGGAACAATATAGGCATCTCCTGTTTTTGCATCAGGCGCTCCATGGCCGGAATAATAGATTACTACCTTACTGTCGCTCTTGATCCTGTTTGGAAGCCATGTTTCTACAGTTTTCTTTATGCTTGACTGCGTTGCCCTTTCATTCAGGAGAAGTTCTATATTCCTTTCCTTGAAGCCCAACGATACAAGATACTCCTTCATAAGCTTTGCATCGCTGGAAGAATAATCTGAAGCAGGCAAATCCTGATATTTCTCAACACCTATAACAACTGCCATGTCATTATCTCCCATTATTTTATCGGTTACACCAAAAAAAGGCTTATCAACATCGGATTTGACGATGGGTAATTCCTTTCCGGACGGCTTCGAAGCTATAGTTTCGGATACTCCTTTTGTAGAAACAAATGTATGAATCTCACGTGAAGAAGTTATAACTTTAGCGGCCTCTTGCAAAGCAGCGACTACTGATTCTGCGGCTACAATTCCAGTCGCTTCCAAAAAATCATCCTTAGACATGGAATATATTTTTTCCACTTTAGGTGAACTTATTATTCCTTCCCATACGAACATTCCTTTCATATCATAAACAGCAAGTTTAATAGATATTTTTGCAAGAGCCTTTTCTGTGAAAGCACCTGCACCGACATACCAGTGCTGGAATTTTTCAACCTTTGGGATAAGAATGGCATCAATGTCTTGCGGATACGGCTTGCCTTTCACTAAAACTGCCTTATTAAAAGCAGGAGATAAAATATCAAAAACATTCTTCTTGATCATCTGTCCAAAGGGGAAAGTATATGTTCCATAAATGGATGATTCGTTTGCTTGTCCAGTGAACGTATAATTTTCCATCTGGTCGGTTATAAGAATTGCCACATTCAATGGTATTTTTTGAACAATGTCAGGTGGGGTTGCAGTAACATCTACCATAGGGACGTTGTAATGGCCCGCACATCCCACAGTTAAAAATGATAATAAAAATATAATAAGTACTCCCAATCTTTTCATAACCCCGCCTCCCGTTTAGCGTTATTCGTAGCCGCCGACCTTTATGGTCGGCAGTCTTGGCGAACCTAAAGGTTAGCGGCTACATTCTCCCCGTAGTTGCCGACCTTTATGGTCGGCCATTCGGCGGACATAAATGTCCGCAACTACATTTTATTTATATCAAAAACCATTGAACCTGAAAATGGATAATCTCTAAAATCATTGACCAGCCCTTTTCTAACAGGGTTTCCTAATATATATCGGCTGATTCCCTCAATAGCCTCATCCTTTCGTAAAACATGGTCATAATAGCTTCTTTGCCACAGTGCTTTTTGTCTATTCTTCTTAAAACACCATTCTGTTTTTTGTTTGAATATCCTCATGAATTCTTTTAAAGAAGAATCTTCTTCTCCCTGCAATAGGATATGAAGATGGTCTGGCATAAAACAATAGGCAAATATTTTAAACCTGTAATCAGATGCGCAACCTTTCAAAAGACTTAATACCGCTTCAACAGTTTCCTTCTCAACGAAATACTGGTTCTTAAAATTGGTGCAAATGGTAATGAAATATGCGTAAGGACCTTTATAATCAAACTTTTTAAGTCTTGGAACTTTTGGGAATAGCATTTTTGTCTTCTAATATTAGCGGACATAAATGTCCGCAACTACATGTATCTTTTTCCGTAGCTGCCGACCTTTATGGTCGGCAGTCTTGGCGAACCTAAAGGTTCGCGGCTACATTTCCACGTAGCTGCCGACCTAAAGGTCGGCAATAAAGATTAGCGGACACGAGAATGTACGCATCTACTTAAACAGCGCCAACTGCGGCTCCCGGCCCTCGGTCGGGAATTCTATAGGATATTTTCCGGTAAAACAGGCGTCGCAAAAATTTCCGCCTGCATCGGCAACGGCCTTATACAGGCCTTCTATGCTTAAATATCTGAGGGTGTCTGCTGTAATGTATTTGGTTATTTCATCTATATTATGGGAGGAGGCAATAAGTTCATTCTTGGTGGGCGTATCTATGCCGTAGTAGCATGGGCAGACAGTGGGCGGGGAACTGATCATCATATGCACCTCTTTTGCTCCTGCGTCTCTTATCATCTTTACAATCTTTCTGCTGGTAGTGCCCCGGACAATGGAGTCGTCTATCACAACAACTTTTTTGCCTTTAAGCAGTTCTTTTACCGCATTAAGTTTTATTTTTACGCCGAAGTGCCTTATGGCGTCCTTTGGCTCTATAAATGTCCTGCCCACATAGTGGCTTCTGATTAAGCCCATTTGAAACGGTATGTTAGATTCTTCTGCAAACCCTATTGCAGCAGGAACGCCTGAGTCTGGAACAGGAATAACAATATCCGCATCTATAGGATTCTCTATGGCAAGTTCCCTTCCAAAATTTTTTCTCACAGCATATACATTTGCCCCGAATATATTGCTGTCAGGTCTTGCAAAATAGATAAACTCAAATATGCACGGTGTATATGAGGCTTTATCAAACGGCCTGAATGACCTCGGGCCGAGCCTGTCAATAAGAAGTATTTCGCCGGGTTCAATATCCCTGACATATTCCGCCTCAATCAGGTCGAATGCGCATGTCTCAGAGGCAACCACCCATCCGTCTTTCAGCCTGCCGAGGGCAAGCGGCCTGACGCCGCTCGGGTCGCGAACAGCAACCATCTGAGTCCCTGTAAGAAATACAAGGGAGTATGCGCCTCTTACCCGTTTCAGGCTGTCGGCAATCCT
>ORMF010658082.1_pt1 | contig 13180 bp, 10 predicted proteins | sample 1779871 | NCBI WGS metagenome assembly ORMF01 (sample SAMEA104232316, study PRJEB22302) | groundwater metagenome | biome: forest; feature: aquifer; material: groundwater | place: USA | collected 2011-08-07 | depth 5.4 m | reverse complement strand
TGTTTTGTCGTAAGACAAACAATTTTTCAATCAATCTTTAAAGCCTGCAGGCTTTAAACTATTTTTCGTATTGTAAACATCCATTTTAGATAACAATGGATGTTTAATCATCTAAGAATTATTCTATTGGTGTCAGATACGAATTGTAGATGATTTTATATTTAACGGCTAAGTTTATAATCAAGGGAATTGTTAGTTATATATGAAAAGAGGCTCGATATTTATTGTTTCATTGTTGATGTTAGTAGGAGTAATTATTTTATTGTTATTTGTCGGAAAGTTAGGGATAAATGGCTATTCTGTTTATGAAGGGAAAATTGATAATTTAGCTATGCAGAAAGGAATTACTAGGAATTCGATGTTGAGTTGGTTTGATAAATTGTTAGGAGGAAGCAAAACTTTATCTTCACCAACGCAGATTGGAATTGTGGATATGACTTGAGTTTCCATTTTGATAGGTTTTATATTCGATAACTGGGTGTACCCTAATCGATTTTAATTAACCAGAAATCTTTTAAGATTCAAGGTAGAATATATCTCAATTTGCTCTGGAGTCATGTTTTCAAGTACTTTTTTAACTGAATTAGAACCTTCTTGTTTAACAAATGCAATTCTCATGCTCTTTAATTCTTCATTAATCCTATTTTCAGATAATTTTAGGTCTTTCAATTTCCAAACCATATAACGATAAAGAATCATTGATAAAACACAAATAAAGATATGGGCTTTTAATCTTCTATCCTTTCTTAAATTAAATGGTTTAATTGGAATTAATAACTTATCTTTCATTGTCTTAAAATCATGTTCAATTATTGTTTTAGAATTGTAAGTTTCTGCTATTTCTCTCGTGGTCAACTTTTCTGAATCAGTAAACAATATATTTTTCCCCCATATTTTTTTTCTTAATTCCAACTTATCTTTGTTTAAGCTCCAGCTGAATTTTTGATCTTTCTCATCAAAATTCCAATCAAATAAAATCCTATATTGTTTATATAAAAAATCATTAATTCTCGAAGATAATCCCTTTATTTTTGTTTTTTTACCTTTCTTTTCTTTATTAAAACTATTTTCTACTTCTTGGAATTTTTCAGTAATTTTTCTAATTGATTCTTCAGTTTTTTCTCGTTGTTTTCTTTCTCCTTTTTCATTATGTGTAACAACTATCAAATATTCTTCTCCATATATTTTTTCTTTTGTTTTATATCCTCTCATTAAATTTCCTTTTTTGTTTGTATATAAGTTTTCAAACTTTGATAAAGGAATATCTAAAAGATGACTCATCTGATTCATTTTTAAAGATCCAATAAAATGAAATTTCTTCTTGATCTTTGGAATATTTTCTTTTGAATTATTTCCTTTATCAAATACGAATACTATATTTTCTATGTCAAAATTAAGTTTATTTAATCTTGAATGGATAAGATTTGTAATATCCATAATTACATCGGACTCTTTTTTATTTCCATCATAAACAATATGCATTAATGGAATGTTATCCTCGCTGACTACTAATCCTAAATTAATAATATTTTTATCAAATCTTTTTTCCTTGCTTGCTCCTTTTTTTGGCAAGTTTTCTCCTTTTTCAATGTAAGTGAAAAAGTTTGTTGGATCCCAAATCAATGTTGATGGTTTAATTCCTCTATCAATAAGAGCTTTACAAATTTCTTCGTCTATCTTTGGGATTTTATCGTTGATATTATTAACAACTTTATCAAATTGATTGAATATGGTTTGAGGACTTTGAAAATCTTTTTTCCATAATAAAGGCAGTATAGAATCTTTGAACCATTTAATTGAAGCTTTTCTGCTCATTGGTTTATTAAACCTGCAAATACTTTGCATAATTATATGTTGATAAATTGAGAGTTTGTAGTTATTATCTGGAACTATCTTTGAGATAATTTCTTTAAGATTTAATTCTTCTGCAATGCTTAGCATTGCAGAGATTGAACCAAATGATTTTGATTTAATATCAATCTCCCCATTATTATTTTCATAAAAGTCTTTTATTTTATCTGCTGGACCCAAATATCTCTGCCAAGTTCTAATAGATTTACCTTTTATCTTAGTTCTTTCTTCAAGATAATGATACTTCTTGCCTTTTATCATCTTGGTGCACAAAAATGCCATAATATCCTTAGTGTACACCTCTATTTAAATCTATCTATATAAAATACTATAGATAGTTAGTGACCACCTAAAACAATGATAAAATTTTATATTTTATATTCGATAAATTAGAAAATCTATTAAAATCTAGCTATACAAATTGGAAACTCAAGTATGACAAATAAAGTTGTGGGATATTTGAATAATCCTTGCTGAACTGAGAGATTGAATGGGCACTCATGAAAATAACATTGGCAGTGGGCTAATTAGTTTAAGATATTGTAATACTAACTACCAATGAAAACATTTATAAACAGGTACTAATTAGTAATTAGCATGATAAATACTGAAGATTTAAGAAAAATAGTCATAAAACAAAAAGAAGAAATAGAAAAAATAGACGGAACTGTAAAAAGAGATATATTGGATGAAATTTTAAATTGGTTTAAAGATAACAGGGTAATAATTCTTACCGGAATAAGAAGATGCGGGAAATCAACAATATTGAAACAGATAATAAAGAATAAAAAAGACTATAGTTATATCAACTTTGAAGATGAAAGATTCTTGGATTTTAAGGCTCAGGACTTTGAGAAGTTAAATGAAATCTTAATTGAGATTTACAACAATCCAGAAATATATCTTTTTGATGAAATTCAAAATGTAGATAAGTTTGAGACTTTTGTCAGGAGGCTTCAAGATGAAGGCAAAAAAGTAATTATCACGGGGAGTAATGCTTCATTATTAAGCAAGGAATTTGGAACAAGATTAACTGGAAGGTATAAACCGTTTGAGATATTTCCATTTTCCTTTTTGGAATATTTAAGATTTAGAAATATCGAAATTGAGAAAGACTGGAGTTATAAAACTATAAAAAGAGTAGAAATAAAAAAAGCATTTAATGAATATTTTTTATTAGGAGGATTTCCAGAATATCTTAAAACACAAGATAAAGAATATATAAAAAATGTTCTTGATAATATTATTTACAAAGATGTGATTGCGCGATATTCAATTAAAAAACAAAGAGTAATAAAAGAATTAATAAACATATTAACAACAAACATTTCATCAATGTTTACTTATAATTCGATAAAAACAACTCTTGGGTTGTCCAATTCAATAACGGTAAAAGAATATATCTCTTATTTGGCTAACTCTTATCTTTTCTTTGAAGTGTCTAAATTTGATTTTTCTTTGAGAAGATCATTGGCTGCTCCTAAAAAGATATATCTTATTGATACTGCATTTAATCAGATAAGTGGATTCAATTTTTCTTCAAATAGCGGAAGAAACCTTGAAAACGTTGTTTTTATAGAATTAAAAAGAAGAAAAAAAGAGGTTTATTATTTTTCTGAGAAAAATGAGTGTGATTTTATAATAAAAGACGCGGCTAGAGCTACTCAGGCAATTCAAGTTTGCTACAATTTGAATAAAGAAGATAAAGAAAGAGAAGTTAACGGCCTTCTTCAAGCAATGAACAAGTTTAAATTAAAAGAAGGAAAAATTATAACTTTTGACCAGGATGAAGAGTTAAGCGTAGAGGGGAAGACGATACAAGTGATTCCTGTTTGGAAGTGGCTGTTGAGTGAAAAACTAAAAGAATTTAAAGCTTAAAAACTTTGAATTGACATGAAAAGAGGCTCGATATTTATTGTTTCATTGTTGATGTTAGTAGGAGTAATTATTTTATTGTCATTAATTGGAAAATTAGGGATAAATGGATATGCAAGTTACGATGGGAAAGCTGAAGGAAAGGTTGAGAATTTAGCTTTGCAGAAAGGAATTACGGGGAATTCTGTACTTGGAGATTTGGAGAATTGGTTTGAGAAATTATTTGGAGTAGCTCAGTTTTCACCTGTAAATACTTCAAATTCTTACTTCGATGATTATGCCGATAATATAACTTTAAATTCTGGAATTAATCAGAGTAGCATACAAAATGTTGTTTGGGATGGGAGTTCTGCTTATAAGCCTGTTGTTGGAACAGCGAGCGAAGTTGCTTCTGATGGAAATATTGTTTTGCTTGCACATTTGAATGGAAATGTTAATGATAGTTCTGGAAATGGGAATAATGGAATAATTATGAACAATACTTCTTGCAGTGCAATTGGGGGGAAATTTAATGGCGTGTGCGTATTTGATGGGTATTTTGATAGTATTAATTTTGGGCCTAACGTTGTAAAATCTAATCAAACTTCTTTTAGCATAAGCGCGTGGGTTAAGAATAGTCAAATTGGTGCTCCTTCACAGATTAAATATATAATTATTGAGGGGGGTTCTGGTATTTATCTTAGATGGAGTTTATCAATGAATTATGAATTTTTTGTTTATGATACTGGAACAGTTTCTTGGACAAGGTCTAATACAGGAGTAGTTTCAGATAATAACTGGCATCATCTTGTAGGAGTTTTTGAAACGGGACAAACAACAAAATTGTATTTTGATGGACAGCTACAGACACCAGGGGGAATTCCGACTGGAGGATTATTACAACAGGCTAACTTTTATTTAGGTTATCCTGATATTTATGCATGGAACGGGACAATTGATGAAGTTGTTGTTTATAATAAATCATTAACACAAAATGAAGTGAATACTTTGTATGCTAATGGTGGAGGAGCAATATCTGGAAGTTTCAAATCTAAGCCTATTGATTTAGGAGGAACATATAATTCAGTTATAGGAAAATGGAATGAAAGTGTTAATGGAGTTACTTCGATAAATATTAGTTCAAATGGAATAAGCTGGTGTGTATTACAGAATGATGTGCAAGTAACAGAAGCAACTTGTAATCAATTGCCTTCTTCGAGTTTGATTTATCGCTCTAGTTTTAATGCAGACACTAATTTAGATAATATTAATTTAACTTGGCAGAGTGTGTCTTGCACAGATGTTGATGGAGATAGATACAGCACATTAGGAGGAGGAAGTTGTTGTGTAGGAGGATGTTTGTTAGGCGTTGATTGTTTTGATAATAATGCAAGCATTCATCCTAATGCAGCAGAGATTTGCGGAAATGGAATTGATGAAGATTGCTCTGGGGGAGATTTAGTGTGTATTCCTCCTAATACGATTTACGTCGATCAAAATCCTGGAACAGATTGTATAAATAATTATAGTTTAGTTAGCAGGTCTTGTTTAGGAAGCCCTACTGGAGCGACGTCATATAACAATATACAGAAAGCCACGGATATTATACTAGCTGGAGATACGGTTCTTGTTAGGGGTGGGATGTATTACCCTGCTGATGCTCCAAATGGTTGCTTTGCAACTTTTGAGTGTGGAAGTGTGATGGAAATTCGCAATAAAAGTGGAACTCCTAATTCGTGGATTACGATTAAAGCATATCAACAACCGGATGGAAAATACGAGAGAGTTATTTTGAACGGGAGTTTAATAGATCGTAATGCTGTTGTTTGGGTAATGCGTGGCTCGAGCTATATTATTATTGATGGATTTGAAGTGACAGGGGTTCCAAGACAGCCAATATATAATCCTTCTGGGTGTGACCTTTTAGGACTGGTACCTCCGCAATGTAATTTTACTAGTTATGGAAGGGAAATTAAAGGATTCTTTCTTGGAGAAAGTTCAGGCATTTCTCAAGGAGCCGTTCATGATATTATTGTAAAAAATAGTATTGTGTTTGATACTGCTGTGCTTGGGAGTTCGGTAGGGGGAGTTGTCGTCGGATTTGACCCTTCATATAATATTATGTTTGATAGAAATTGGGCGCGAAATACAGGTGCAGGCTTTTTTATAGGTTCCCCCCACCAATCCAATATGTCCCAGCTTCCATACAATGTTACAATAAAATATTCTCTTGCTACTGATATAACTTTCGGAGGAGGGAATAGTAATGGATTTATATTTATGGGAGCACGAGATTCTCTTGTCTCTCATAGTGTTGCTTATAATATTTCTGATACTGGGGCTGGTTCTCAAGGCCCTTGGACAGATAACGATATTTTTGAGTATAATGTTATTTATGGGATGAGACCAAATCATAATCCTTTTCTTAAAGCTGGTCCTGAAGCGGGAAACAGTCGTGGAATTCAAGTGCAGAATGTTAATGGCGGATACCTCTATGGTTATCGATATAATGGTTCATCATGCAATAATGAATCTCATCTGACTGGAGGGAATAATACAATAGTACGATATAATGTTATTTTTGATATTGGTGATGGAAACTCCGCTTCTGAGAATGGGATTACAAGCCCCGATGGTTCACAAAATGAAAGCATTTACAATAATGTAATCTTCGACGTTAGTTCTTGGGGTATATTAACTGACGCTGATGTCCAAAGGGCGATACCAGACAATTGTGGGCAGCAGAGGGTTTCAGCAGTAACAATTGGAAGCACTTTAATGAATAATATTGCACATATGAATGCTATAAGGCCAAGAGATTATAGATATCAGGGAGTTACGGAGAATCGATTAAGCAATGTTAGTATTAATGTGGCTGATTATAATTTATGGTCTGATTTAGGGAATTATTCATATTTTATTAATAATCGTATAACTTCATATTTTTCTGACGGGGTTATTGAACCTCATACAGTAACGGGAGATCCTCTATTTACAAACCAAAGTAATATTGTAGTTGATAGAAATCTTTGGACTGGAGATTATGCTTATAGAATTCCAAATCCTAATTTTGGATATGATGGATTGCAAGGTTTGCAATTGAAAGCAGGAAGTCCCGCAATTGATAATGGAACGATAATTCTCGGATTCCATTGTCCTCGTGCGGACGATAATTCAACTAATCCTTATCCTTCTGAAGATTCATCTTGCAGGCATTGGTATGGTTCTGCTCCCGACATTGGCGCGTATGAATTCAATCCTTCACAGACAGGATGCATAACTCGAACAGCGTTAAATACTGAAATACAAAAATTTGTAAATACGCAGATTGGGATTGTAGATGTGACGAATAAGGTCGGGGGATATTTGGGCAATCCGTGCTGAATTGAAGGGTTGAGCTGGGGATTAAATGGACGCTAAAATTAGGTTTTTAATACATCAAGATTTGCTGTTTGCGTAAACTCCCTGTTTTAACTCGCGAGAAAGCAAACGCAAATCTTGTGTGCTCAAGAACCCCGAACACGCCCGCCACTTTAGTGGTGGGTTCTTGACATTTAAGCAGAAACTTCAATTGTTTTTTCTTCCTTTGATTCTTTGGCAGATTGTTCTTGCTTTGCTTCAGGAGTTTTATTTTGGTCTGGGAATATTTCTGCAAGATGTTTTTTTCCGTGTTTTAGAGCCTTTAAATTAACTTGAACTACTTTATTTGAGATGGTCTTGCTTCTTACTGTTTTCCTTATTCTTACTCCTTCTCGGTTATCGTGCATTCCCCATCCTTTTTTAAATAATACTTTTTTTAGCCCAATGCCTTCAGCGTCTTTATACATTGGGAAGCCTGAAATGTCGCTTCCTCCAGTTATTTCAAACTCGTACTCTTCTAATTCATGCTTTAACTCTTTGCCTTCAATTTTGTCTCCGAGAGATTTTCCATTCAAGTAGTCTGACTCTGTTTCAAATTTCCATGTTTTTCCTTTGTCACCTATGTTTATTTTGAATGGCATGTATTTATCTGAGAAAGAAGGTTTTTAAAGGTTTTGAGGAATGTTTTTGATAAAATTTTTTTGGAGCAACCTTTAATTCATTTGGTTTTTTGTTTAGAGGGTTAGACGCCCCAATCAATTCTTGTTTTTCTTTTAAGGGCAGCTATTTCCTCGAGAGTTCTTATTTCTGCTTGAGAAAGAAGATCTTTATTTTGCTTGAACTTCTTGAACTGAGATTCTGACAATTGTGAATACAAGAATTTAATATCTTTAAGTTTTCTGTCAAATGCTGTTCCTGGAAGGGAGATTGCAACCTCCTGCTCTTCATGGGCTTCTTCGACTGATTTTTTATCTGATTGAATGGCTTTTATCCTAGCGACTTCTTCATTATTTTGGTCAATCAAAGGAAGATTATTTTTTAATTTTCCTGCCAAGACGCGAACGCCAAATACTGCAGGATTTGATTTTCTGAAAATATATTGGGGAAGAATTTCTAATTTGCATATTGTCGCTAATTCCATTATGCGAGACCTTTCAATATCGGATTGCTTTTGTTTTCTCCAAATCTGCAAATCTTCTATTAATTTGTAAATTACTTCATTTGTTATGACTTTAATTCTTTCGGATGAAGTTTCTTCATCTAATTTTACATTAAAACCAAGAATAATTGCATCTAAAGCATTTATCTCAAGATTTGCTTTTGCAGATATTATATCTGTTTTATTTATGGGACCTACGCCTGTCTTTACAATGTTAATCTTGTTTTGTTTTAGTAATGTTGTTAGAGCCTCTAGGCTGCCGAGAGAGTCTGCCTTTATTATTATTCCTTGAGGGTCTGTTTTTATTACTTGTGAAAGTTCTTTTTTGAATGATTCTTTGATTTTTTCTAAGTTATTATTTATCTTTTGGAAAGGCATTCCTGGAAGAACATCTGACTTGTTTGTTAAATGCAACTTAACGCCAGTGGCCGCAGCTGTTTCTTTTACTGATTTGTATTTGAAGGAGAGGGGCTCTATTTCTTCAATTGCCCTTATTTTTGTGATGACTATGCTATCAAAACTTGCAATTGCTATTTCATCTCCTTCTCTTAAAACTCCGTCATATAATATTGCTTCTATGCAATCACCCGCTTTTTCTTTTTTCATTTCTAAGATAACTCCTTTTGTTTCATCTGAGATTGTGAGTCTTTCTTTTAAGAAACCTTGCGACAGACCGCATAGGACAAGGAGCAATTCAGGAATTCCTTCTTTAGTTCTTGCTGAACATGGAACTAGAGCAACTTTTTTTGTGAAGTCTGATATTTCATAGTATAATTCAGAATCAAAACCGAATTCTGATAAAGAACCTTGGAAAGTTAGCAATGCTTCTTGAAATTCTTCTGAGACGTTTATCGCTTGGGATTCAATTGATTCTTTTAGAGTTTTGCCGTTAAAAGGCCTCCAACCTGAAATTGTATCAATTTTGTTTAAAGCTATGAGAAAAGGAGTTTTGTTAGACTTGAGAATTTGCAGAACTTCAGCTGTCTGAGGTTTTATTCCTTCTTTTATGTTTACGACTAGAATTGTTAAATCTGCTAGAGTGCCTCCTCTTTTTCTTAAATTTGTGAATGCTGCGTGTCCGGGAGTGTCGATGAATAAAAATCCCGGAATTTCTAGGGCAATTCCTTTTTTATCAATATGAGGGCAAGCTTTTTTTATTTGTGTTAGAGGATATTTTGTAAATGATATTTTTTGAGTAATGCCTCCTGCTTCTCCTTCTTGAATAGAGCTGCCTCTAAAACAATCCAAGATTGAGGTTTTTCCATGGTCCACATGGCCAGCAACAGTTACGATTGGCTGGCGAATTTTTTGGGGTTTCATAAAAATATCATTCAAAAGATGTTTAAAAAGGTAGTTGTTTGATACTTTTACAAAATAATAGATTTTAAATAGGGATATTTTATGTTTTTAATATGGGAGAAGAAAATAACCATTATACTGGAAAAGTAGAGAAATATGAAGACGGAACCGTTGTTTTTAGGCTTGATTATAAAATTGGAGAACGCAGGAAAAAAGGAAAGATAAGAAATCTTTTATTGAATGATGGAGATTTTTATATTGCTTGTGGAATTGATTCTGAGAAAGGGGACAGGATAAAAATAGGGGAGAGATATAATTTAGACAGACGATATCTCTTAAGGGCGGCAAGAGAAATTCTTGAAAAAAGAAGAATAAATGTTAAAGATAAAAAAAGTGGAAGTTCAATAGACGATGAAATAAATTTAGAAGGAATTGAAATTGGAAGAGAAATAACAGAAACTGGAATAGCTGATTTATTAATGAAAGATGATGAAAAAGATGAAGATTAATTGAGGAGTTGGAGTTACATTTCTTGTTCGTCTATGTCGGATATTTTACTAGCGGCTTTTTTTTCCTTTTTAGGATGAGCCTCTTTTAGCTCTTTCTGCTCAGGGGTTTTTTCTGAAGATTTTTTGATTGCGGAGGACTGATCGTCCAGTACTGCTTCTAATAGTTCATTTTCATCTATTGAGTTTATTGCTTCTTTGAAAATCTTGAATTTGTCAGCAGAGATTCTTGTGCCTGCTTTTGTAAAACCGGTGTATCTTTCACTTTTAACGAACTCTCTTATTGTAACGCCTCTTTTTCCTCCGAAGTCGTCTACTCTTATGACAATGTCTGTGTCTGGGTTCTTTGGAATCTTGCTAATGTCTTTTTCCATTTTTTATACAATTGAATGTTGTATATAAATGTTTTTGTTGTTTGATGTTACTTTATTAAAGGATGTTATTGAAAGTGTGGGATGGGAAATAGATATTTATATAAACAATAAAATGAGTTTCTTTTAATGGCTGTTTCAGATTTTTTTCATAATATGCTATTGAAGCTTCCTCCAGAGACTGCGCACAATATTGGTAAATGGGCAATGAAACATAGACTTTCTGCGCCAGGAAAGTTTGAAACGCCTGAAAGTAAAATAAGGCTATTTGATGTCGATTTGCCAAATCCTTTTGGAATTGCGGCGGGTTTTGATAAATACGCGGAATTGCATGATGTTGTTCAAGATTATGGTTTTGGTTGGATTGAGGGCGGAAGTTTTACTTTACATGGAGGAAGAGGCAATGATATCCTAAGATTATTTAGACTAAGCGATGGAGGTTTATTAAATAGGATGGGATTAAATTGTGTGCCTTCTTATATAGCCGCTGAAAAGTATATAAGGGCCAGAAATAAATTTTCATTTGCTCCTAGCATTGCTAAAACTCACGATCCTTCAATAACCGGGGATAGAGCAATAGAAGATATAGCTGACTCTTATAGATTTTTGGGAGGATTTGGGATTTATGTTGCTATCAATATTAGTTGTCCTAATACAAAAGAGGGCAAAACATTTGAAGAACCAGATAGTTTTAAGGATTTGGTTAATGCATTAAAGGAAATTGGGAAGAGGAGACCGATTGTTTTCAAGTTTTCTCCTGGTTTAGAGACTAGGAAATTGGAAAAATTAGTTGAAATATCTCATGATTTTGCGGATGGTTATGAGGCAGTTAATACTCTACCTTATGAGCATTCTTTATATGGCAAAAGAGGTTTAAGTGGTCCTGGGTTGGACAAAATTTCTGCAGAAACTATAGTGAGTTTAAGAGAAATGACAGATAAACCAATTATTGGAGTAGGAGGCATTCGCACGGGAAACCATGCTTTTGCAATGTCGGTAGGAGGAGCAAATGTTTTTCTCTGTTACACTGGATTTGTTTATAAACATAAAGAAAATCCTTTTGCTGGAGTTGATTTTGCTCATAAAATAAATAGAGAATATAGAGAGATTGTAGAATATGTAATGAATAAGTTAGAATCTAGAAAAACCTACCCAACTTTTATGTCTTCTTCTTGATGTGGTCGAAGCGTATTTGGTAAATTGCCTGCGTTATTGACTATAAATATAAAAGTCCTGTTTATTAATTAATCTCATGAAACAATTAAAAATAGGAAAACTAAAACTAAAAAATAATTTGGTTTTAGCTCCAATGGTAGATGTGACTGATCTTGCTTATAGAGAAATATGCAGAAAGGCGGGAGCTGGGATGGCTTATACCGAGATGATATATATTGATGCAATATTACATGAAAATGAGAAGACTAAGAAATTGATGATGACTTCTAAAAAGGATAAACCTGTTGGATTGCAGGTAACTGGGAATAATGAAGAAGAGTTTGCTAAATTTTCTAAATTGAAAGAGTTGAAGAATTATGATTTGATAGATATTAATTGTGGATGTCCTTCAATTAAGATAACTGGAAATGAGGCGGGCTCATTTCTTTTGAGAAATCCTTCTAAGATTGGGAGGATGATAAAATTGTTGAAAAAAGAAGGGCACATTGTGACCGCGAAAATTAGGTTGGGGTTTGATAAGATAAATGTTTTAGAGGTTGCTCATGAGATTGAGAAAGCAGGTGCAGATGCACTGACTGTTCATGCTAGACTTGCAGTGCATGGAAAGGATGTTCCTGCAGATTGGAAATGGATAGCAAAAATAAAGAAAAATGTAAAAATTCCGGTAATTGGGAATGGAGATATTTTTTTAGGCAGAGATGTTGAAAGAATGTTCAAAGAAACAGGATGTGATGGGGTAATGATTGCGCGAGGCGCAATTGGAGACCCTTTGATATTCTCTAGAGTTCTTGAGTATTTGAAAACTGGAAAAGAGGAGAAAATGGATTTTCTGGAAAATTTAGAGATGTTTAAAACATATTTGGAATTGGTTGAGAAATATGATATTGTAGATATGGGAAGAATAAAGTATCTTGGAGGAAAGTTTATTAGGGGTTTTGATGGTGCGGCTTCTATAAGGAATGAGCTTGTAAAATTTAAGAGTTTTGAGGAGATAAGAGAATTTGTCGATAAATTAAAGAAACGATAGAGTTATAAATTTGGGATTTTTATAATTGAAATGAAAAGAGGCTCGATATTTATTGTTTCTTTATTGATGTTAATAGTAGTTATTGTTTTATTGTTATTAGTGGGAAAATTAGGTATAAATGGCTTTTCTGTTTACGATGGGAAATTTGATAACTTGGCTTTGCAAAAAGGAATTACGGGGAATTCTGTTTTTGGAGATTTGGGAGATTGGTTTGAAAAATTGTTTGGAGTAAATCAGTTTTCACCTGTAAATACTTCTAATTCCTATTTTGATGATTATTCCGATAATATAACTTCAAATTCTGGAATAAATCAAAGCAGTATTGTTAATGTTATTTGGGACGGGGCATCTGTTTATAGACCTGTGAATACTGGAACGAGTGAAGTTGTTTCCGATACAAATACAGCTTTACTTTTACATTTTAATGGAAATGTTCTAGATTCAAGTGGAAACGGGAATAATGGAATAATTATGGGGAATGTCAATTGTTCTGCAAATGGGAAATTTAATCAGGGGTGTGATTTTGATGGCGATACTGATGCGATTACTTTTTCTGGAAAGACATTTGGAGGTTTGA
>ORMF010255927.1_pt1 | contig 13183 bp, 10 predicted proteins | sample 1779871 | NCBI WGS metagenome assembly ORMF01 (sample SAMEA104232316, study PRJEB22302) | groundwater metagenome | biome: forest; feature: aquifer; material: groundwater | place: USA | collected 2011-08-07 | depth 5.4 m | reverse complement strand
CAGCTCGGACAGGATTTCCACGGCATCAGGCCGCTGTCCCATGAACGCGACGCAATCCGCGACGCCCAGTTCCTTGGCGAGCCGTTTCAGTCCTTCCTCGTAATCTCGTTCTCGCTCCACCGCAGCGCCCACCACCGCGAATCTTGCGTTCGGCTCTCTTTCCAAAATCCCTGGGATCGCCCGCAAGAACAGGTCTGGTTGCTTGTAGGTGGTAATGCGCCCGACAAACCCAACCACCGGATGGCTCGATCCGAAAGGCAAGAGTCGTTTTCCACTCTCCCGATGAACGCGGACCCGCTCCGTGAGCGGCCCTGTGTCCAAGTGATCGTAAGCCACAGCAATCCGCTGCGACGGAGCGAGATCCTTTAGGTAATCCGCCACGTCCCGCGAAACCGCCAGCACCCTCTCCGCCTTGACCAGAATCCGCCGATGCTCGGGCGTGTTGCGGATGTATTCGCGGACGTAGATCGCATAGGGCTTGCGCGCAATGCGGCAAGCGGTTCCAACTCGCCCCGCAGCGGGGAAGGTATTGCAAAGCACCACTTCCACGCCGGCGCGCTTGAGCTTTCGTGCGAACCAGAGGGATTGCAGCGTGTGCAGGCTTGGATACTTCCGTCGCCGGGTTTGCACCTTGCAGGCCCACACGGGAAATCCGCGCGAGCGATAGTAATCTGCCAGCTTCCCCTCGCCCGGTGTGAGCATCACGTACTCGAAGCCGTCGCTGCGCTTTGCCACCATGTCGGCGATGGCCAGTTCCGCCCCGCTGACAATGTCCGGCCGCCAATGCGCGACGAGGATCTTCATCCTAAAACGGCGGTTGAACAGCGAAAACGCTAAGGCACAAAGTTATTGGGGAATGCCTTGGTCGCGGAACGATCAAAGCATCGGCCTCGGTTTCGCACCTTTGCGCCTTTGTTGTTCACCCCAAATCAACGGCGCAGTTTCTTGCGCAGCTTGCGCAGGAACGTGTAGCCGGGAATCGAGGTCAGCCGGCGTTCCAATTGCTCGACCTTTTCATAGAGTGTCCGGATCGTCCCCCGCGCAGCCGCCAGTTCCATCTTCATCTCCCGCACGGGCATGTCGTCCGGGACGGGAAACTCGGGATATCGTTTGCGGAATTCCCCCATCGGGAGTGGACTGCTGACGAACAAGTCCGCATCTTCCAACATGCGCACCGGGAAACTCAACTCGGGACCGGTGGATTGCTTGCGCAACTCTAGCATCCCTTCGATGAGCCGGGCCAGCCGGTCGCTGGCCGGCGATTTGCAGCCAAGCTGTTCGTCCAGCAGGAAAGCTTGGTAATCCATCCGGGCCGGCGGTGGCGCGAGCAGTTCACTGACAACGGGCGCGATTTGCTCGCGGCAATAAATGCTCCAAGCGGTCTCGAAATAGTGCGGGCAGTTGTGATAATCGAGCAACGCCACGGGCCGGTTTAGCAGCATCGCTTCCAGCAGGGAAGTGGACGGCGTCGTTATGACGGCATCCACCTCTTCCAGAATCGCGTGCAACTCACCGCCGGTGAGATCAGAGAGCCGGTTCTCGATGCCCAGCTCGGCATCCAGTTTCCCCGTCAACCGCCAGACGACATCCGCCTCATTGCGCGCTCGGAAATAATCCCGGAGATCGGCGAGGGAGCATTTGGTGGTTGCGATTTGCTGTTCAGTAAAACCCGGCGTCTTGGCAGTCATCACGAGGACCCGTGGCGTGCGCCCCTGCGGTCGCGGCGGTGTGATCGTGCCCGACAGGCGCTTTCTGACCAGATGGTCCATGCGCGGCGCGCCGACGATCTCGCATTTCCCAAAGTTGCCCCAGCTTTCCATGATCCGCGCATCCCGGCGGCCCAGACAGGCGATCTTGTCGGAAAGGGCGGGTTGGTTCAGCGGATTGGCAAGCCCGTCAATCTCGTGGCCTTCCCGTGTGTAATTCCACGTCCGGCGCCACTCCAGGATCCCATCCATGACCTGCAGCGTGGCAACTCCCTCGCTCCGGATATGTCCCATGGCACTGCCCAGTTCACAGTAATGTTCATCGAAACAAACGACGAGCGCCGGGTTGTGGCGGAGCATGGCAGTAGGTTCGTAGCTTCCCTCGTAAGCAAACCTGCCAGCGAAACGCTCTTCCAGATTCCGGAAATGATGCACCTTGTATCGGTTGGCTAAAACGACAATATCCATAGCGGTTTCCTCAATTTGGCTTGGCGTCTGCAGTCAAGTATCCGAGCATGGCATTCTCGCTTAAGTAGCCCGCTCAAACCTTGCCCGAGTCACTTCACCAACAAACTTTCCCTCAGTCCAAGCCATAATGATGCCCAGCGCCTGTTCTCCGACGCGCTGGTAGCATTCATTTGTCGTGCTCGCATTGTCCGGCGTCAGGATCACCTTCTCAAGCTGTCGGAGGGTGTGTTTTCCGCGCAGTGATCTTGGTTGACAGGCAGAAGCACTCCCTGTCCAGAAGGAACCGCCAAAGTTCAGGCCCAAGGTTCCCCATGCACGAGCCTGCCAATCGCGTCGGCATAACGGGCGACCGGATGCTTACGACTGAACCTTGACCAGTATCTGGACCGGGCGTTCGCAGCCAGTTCCTGTCTCAGCTCCGGGCTGCGCGCCAATTGCAGTAACCCGTCTCCCAGCCCTTGGACGTCCTCTGACCGGAAAAGGAGACCGGACCTGCCGTGCTCGATCAGTTCCGGGATTCCCCCTACATCTGAAGCGACCACGGGTGTTCCCAGCGCCATCGCCTCCAGAATTGACACCGGCATGGCTTCGCAGCGGGACGGCAAAACGAACACATCAGCCGCGTAGATGAATTCGAGGGCGTCGGACCGCGCGCCGACGGCGGTTATGTCCCCTTTGAAAGGTGCTGTCGCCAATTCCTTCAAGAAGGTCTGTCCCCACGCCGGACCGGGCATACCGCCGGGTGCGCCAACCAACACCAGAGACGCTGACGGCGCGCGAGCACGGAGTCGTGGGAAGCAGGCGACGAGCAAATCCTGGCCTTTCAAGTATTGAATGCTGGCCACGCAGACGACCACAAACGCCTCGGGAGCCAAGCCCAGACGATGGCGAACCTCGGCCCGATCCAGCACCAGCACCCGTTCGACAGCTTTCTCCCGACAGCAGTTCGGGATGGCGCAAGATTCCTTGGCCGCGATGGAGGGAATTGCCAGCCATTCATCCCGCACCCGGGACGACACGAAAATGAAATGGGAATATTTTTCCATCAATCTCACTGCCCACTCCAACCGAGGCTGCCCCGGAAGCCGATGCCGCACCGGATTGTCATGAACGACTAAAACCGATTTCAGCGGGTGAGAACCGTTGAAGAAGCCCCAAACAAAATCGCTTTCAAAGCCGTTTACGATCAACAGATCGCTGCTACCTCGTATGAGCCGCCTCCGCTTTGGAAGGTCAATTGTCCTGCTTGCGACCCAGTTGAGTAATTTCCGCGCAGCCGGGCGGTTGAACTGGCGCGGAAACTCCGACCGGCGTGGCAAGCTGTAACAGGTGAGTCGTGAATAGGCTGAATCCCCAGCCTCATGGGGTGGCTCGCACGGGTCATAACTGAACACGTTGACCGGTTGACCTGCTCCCAAAATTCCGGCAAGGATCTCGCGCGCCATGGTCGTCGCTCCGGACGGCGCATTCAACTTTCGGGCGGCGTAGGCCAGATTCATAAAACCTCGATGTTCAAGCGGCGTGCAAGACTCTCCAGTTCGCGCGTGATTGGTTTCGCAATTAACTGCCGCTTCCTTGCGCACCGGCGTGGTGTCCCGGCATGCGACCGTGCCGCAGCAGCGTGTACGTGAGGATGAGACGACTGCTTATCCAGCGTCCGAGAACTGCTCTCGCCAGCGCCCGACGCCCCTGGCGGAGCACAGTTCGCGGACTACAACGCACCCCTTTGAATACGTCTCGGCGGGCGATTCTGTCCTCACCGCGTACCCAAGCCGTCCCCGCAAGCCAGAGGCATGCCTTGGCTGCAACTGATGGATCTGCGCGCAACAAACTGCCAATGTGTCGCCGGAGAGCCAGTTCCTTTGCCATGCGGACCCGTTCGGCTTGCGTCTCGGTCAAGGAGGCCCCGTGAAGGCGGTAAAGGTAGAGGTCCTGAGGCAGCGGCGTTAGCGTGAAATTGCAGAATGCTCGGAGCCAAAAGTCGTAATCTTCGGCTAAAAAAACGTCTTCGGCATAGTCACCGATGCGCTCCTGGAGAGGCCGCCGGTAGAGAAAGCATGGCCCAACGCAATTGTGGGTGGCAATCGTATGCGGCCGGGACACACTGCGGCGGCGCAAAACCCGGCCTTGGTTGTCAATCTCGCTGTAGTCCGTATAGACCATGTCAGCGGGAGGGTGTGCGCTCAAGAACTTGACCATTTCCTCCAAGGCATTCGGACGATACAAGTTGTCATCGGAAGTCCAACTGAGCAGATCACCGCGGGCGTTACGAAACCCTTGGTTCAGCGAACCAGGCAGCTTCAAGTTGCTGCCGTTGCGCAGCGCTCGGATCCTGGAATCTTTCGCGGCGTAGCCGGCGATGATGTCCGGGGTTTTGTCCGTGGACGCGTCATCAACGATGATCAGTTCCCAACTTTGGTAGGTCTGGCACAAGCAACTCTCGACGGATTCTACAAGGAATCGCGAGCCGTTCCAGGTGGGCAGAACGATCGAGACCAGGGGTCTATTGTTCATGCGGCTGGCGTTCCAAGAGTGCAGCCACAATCCGGGCCGCCGCCTGGCCGTCGCCGTAGGGGTTGCGGAATGCAGGCGCAGGGTGTTCTGGCCTCGCCCCGTCCAGCATCCTGGCGGCCTCCGTAACGATGCGGTCACGGGAGGTTCCCACCAGACGCGCCAACCCCGTCTCGACAGCCTCTGGCCTTTCCGTCTTGTCTCGGAGTACCAGGACGGGGACTCCAAACGAGGGAGCTTCCTCCTGAATTCCTCCCGAGTCAGTCAGGATCAAAGCGGCCCGCTTCATCACGTGAACGAGGCACGAATAGTCCAGCGGATCGCAAAGGAGCACGTTTGGCAGACCCCCAAGCATCTGGGTGACTGGTCCTCTCACATTCGGATTAAGATGCACCGGATAGACGAACAGAAGCCCGTCACCCGCGTAGCGAGCGGCTAGTTCGCTGATAGCGCCGCAGATTGCCTCCAGGGATCTGCCAAAGCTCTCGCGGCGGTGGGCGGTGATCAGCACAATGCGGTTCGCCGTTTGCAGTGCCAGCGGCGTTCCAGTCCAGTCGTAAGGGCGCGAGGCGATGTCCAGAAGCGCGTCGATACCAGTGTTCCCAGTGAGGAAGATCCGACCTTCGGGAACACCTTCTCGGATCAAGGCTTGGCGGGCGCGTTCTGTGGGAGCGAAGTGGGCACTGGCGACCATGTCAGCAACCCGCCGATTCAGCTCTTCAGGAAAGGGTTGGCCCAAGTCCCCGGTGCGTAGCCCGGCCTCGACGTGCCCGAACTTGACGCGGTGATAAAACGCGACCAGCGAGGCGACCATGACCGTTGTGGTGTCGCCTTGAGCCAGCACCCAGTTGGGCTCCACCTCAGTCACAACGCGGTCCAAGCCCTCGAAGAGCAGCCCGGTGAGGCGCGCTAAGGTTTGGTTGGGCTGCATGAGGTTCAGGTCGTGATCCACCCGGATGCGGAACAGTTCGAGCACCTGGTCGAGCATCTGACGGTGCTGGCTGGTGGCGCAGACAACGCTGCGCACACGGCTGGACTCTCGCTCCAGCGCCTGAACGACCGGCGCCATCTTGATGGCCTCCGGGCGCGTTCCGATGATGGAGAGAACCGTGCGCATGAAAAGCGATTAGGGTTCGTCGCAATACCCGACAGTCACTAGGAGATAACCTTGGTTCCAATCCTCAAGTTCAGAATCAGAAACACCGCGTAAGGCGGCGGTCAAAAGCTGCTTAAGTTGCGGTTCTTCGGTGGCGAGAAACTCCAGCGCGTGTCGTGTCCCAATCGAAAACTCCTCCACGATGCGTACGCCGGCTGCCTCGTAGTCGGCGCGCAGGCTGTGTAGAGGCATTTCCAGACCGTATGGCCAGGAACCTTTGAGTTCTTGTGATCGTTTACCGAGTCGGTAGCTTAAGCACGCGGCATTAGGGACCAGATTGATCAACTTTCCGCGGCAAACCCGGGACCACTCTCGTAGCATGCCCCGGCGTTCATCTTCGTAGAAATGCTCCAGCAGGCCGGAACTCCAGACACAATCGAACAGCCTATTCTCAAAGGGGAGTTTTTTGGTGGCGTCGGCGCATTGCGTCTGAATGGAAAGGCCAAGTTGGCCAGCACACCGTTGCGCAAATTCAAGACTATCACCACTTGTGTCTAAGCAGGTAACGGCTCTGCCGGCTTGGGCGAGTTGGAGTGAGATTTGGCCAGTACCACTTCCGATTTCCAGCACCGTTTCCCCGGGTTTGGTCTGGAGCAATAAGGCTTTGCCCCATTCTGAAAAACGGTTGAATCGTACCGTCTCGACAATGCTCCTCTCGAGATCGGGACCTATCAGGACAGTATTCCACTGATCCCCACTTAACCGGGAACGCTTGCGACCACACCATGCGACCATTAGACCGTCAGAAGCGGGGTGGCTGTCGTAGGCCACAGTTTGGGCTGTTACATCATCACAATATCGGTTTAGCAGCACTTTCAACTCCCCGATTTCCGGCCATCGCTCCCATGACGGACAGTCTAGCCGTCCCCGATGGACTTGCTGCTTGTCGACGATGATCACCCAACCACCAGGTTTGGTTACACGAACCATTTCCTCAACGGCGCGCTCAGGGTTGATCGAGTGTTCGATCGCTTCCACAGAAAAGACTACGTCAAAAGCATCATTGGAACAGGGGACCGATTCAAGGCTGCCGGGTATTCCTTTGATGCCTGTTGGAAGACAAGACTGGAGGGTTGGTGAGGGATCGACGCCGATGCATTCTGCGTCGGGGAAAGTGGCCTTAACAACCGCGAGAAAACGCCCTTTACCGCAACCGACCTCCAGTGCTGCGTTGCCGGCCTGGACACGCTGGAGAATAGCCTGAGCACGCCCATCGCTGGGCGCTACCGTCGAGGGAAATATCGCGGCGTGTCGCTTGAAGAACGCGTTGACACGAAGGAAATGAGCGTCAAGGTAAAACTTGGCAGCCCAAGAAATATCAGTGTCCGGTTTGTAACTTGCCCCCGGTCCGTAACTGCCGTGGAAACCACCAGTGCGTTCTTGGTGCGCTTCGAGCCACGCCAACGCGCGGTCGGCCGGCTCCCACTGGCCAAGTTTGTACCAACAAATGGCCAACTGCGCGAGACCGGGGCTACAGACCCAATCAACGCCGCCAACGCCTCGGACGTCGCCCTTGGGGGTTTGCACTTTCTGCAACTGATTCAGCATCGGCCCCGCGAGGTCTGATCTGCCAAGATCAATCAGCGCTTCCAGTTCATAGGCCAAGAAGTGGGTCAAATCGTCCAGCCGCAAAAACTCCGGGTGTGCGATGTAGTATTCAAGGCAGCATTGGACTGCTTGAAGGTATCGTGCGTCGTCCAGTATCAGGGCGGCCTCAGCCAGCGGAGGTAGAACGTATAGATGAACGGTTTCAGGGCAATTCGTGCCGCTGTAGCACGGCGCAAATCCCTTCTGGCCGCCGTCAAGCAGTTGGGCGAGCAGGTAATCCGCGGCTCGGCGAGCGGCCGTACCGGCATCAGGAACCAACTTTGCCTGAGTTGCGGCAAGCAAGCCTCGTAGAACCTGTCCAGTGTCGAAGACATAACTTAGGCCTGCATCGGGATCGGGAAAGCTGCCGTCCGCGCGTTGAGTGCATAGCAGCCACTCCGTCAATTTGGTTGCCAATTCGTAGTCCCCACATTTGATCAATGTCGGAATTAGATAACCGGTGACTTCGGGGTAGGAGTTAGGGTGGCCCCTCTGCACGCGGATTCCACCGGTGGAGATTTCGTTCGCGCGAATCCACTGCAACGCACGCGTCGGGGGAGAAAAGTGGTTCGCAGTGGAGTTGCGAGTAAGCCTGCGCAACTGATCCAGGAAATTCATGGAAACAATAGATCTAGTGCTTTCGAGGTTTGCGGTATAGGGCGGAGCGCAATCTTACAAATGCGCTTTAGTGCACTTAGCGACGAACTCTATGAGCAACCGCCTTTTCTCGGCCAATGCTGGTACATCTATTTGAACTAGCTCCTCGCCAATCCGGTTGGCTCCGACCGAATCAAACAACGCGCCGCGCGGCGTCGGGCGATAAAGCCTCGCCCTTCGACCGTAAGCCAAGGCAGCGATACAGGCATGTACTCGGTCCGTGTGCACCGCTTCCGCATTGGCATAGAGCGTCAAATAATCTTGGGGGATATCTGACACATGCGTGTTTCCGTGCTGCACGTACTTAAGAGGAGACGGCCCCCAGCATTCGTGATGTGCGCGTATCAAGAGTCGGCCGCCAGGCTCGATCTCAGGCTCCTTGGTGTGGTCAAAAGCAGCAACAATATACGGCGGCAATGTCAGTTCAAACGGAGTATACGCACCCGGCAGAAAAAATGCGCAATCAATACCATCAAATGAATTCGGCACAAACTTACGAAAGAGCTCGAACGATCGCGAGTCCCGGGAAATGAAAGCGACCGGTTTTACTTGCTCTAGGAATTCACCATAAAGCCTCTGTTCCGTCTCGGTATAAGCAAGCGCTCCCGTACCAAGGAGCAAGACCGGCACTCCACGTTTTGCGAGTGCGACAATTGTTGGCCCGTTTATCTGGACGAATTCGTCACACATGGCCATGCCGGCAAATGCCACCATGTCACACTTCGTTATTGCGCCGATGTCCAGTGCGTTGTCGGAGCTCGGCTTCACAACTTGGGAGCGTGATTTGTGGCGGGAAAGAATGTTTCGTTTCTCGGCGAAACTTCTCTCCGTTTGCGCGTGTGTAAAGAACCATCGCGGCATCTCGCTAGCGAATGCGATCTCTAAACCAGGAATTGCTCCCTTCAAAATTGCCATCGCTCCCAAGTCAATAAACGCGTTTCCAATATTCGTCGGCCGACCTGCGCCATAATAGAGAATACGAGACTGTTTTAATGAATTCATAGTGTCCAAGCTATTGTCAATGCCTCTAACCTTTTGACCTCTTGTTGCGGATGATTTCACAATGGATTTCAACGCCCAGTGATTCATTGCGCTGAAGTCCTGGTTGCCCTCTGATTGGCTGGCGTCCGGTGCGGGGACAGGAGCGTGCGCGGCGAGGTTCGCTGGCATGCTTGGCCATAAAGTTCAGCATTGTGGCTCCCGCGCCGGATGTTCGCTTCGGGAGTGGCGTCGCCAGACCATCGGCACATCAACCAGAAAGCATACTTCGCCTAAACTTTCCGAGTACTGTGTGGGGGAATTCGTAGCATGGCGGAAAGCGTAGTCCAAGGTTGGCCAGAAGGCCGTGTGGCGAAAGCCCAATCAAGGAGCCCGGCGACACAGTCTTGGAAACGCCGCCTGATCTGACTCAATAAGCGCTGCTGGCATGCCACGAACTGTTGTATGCCATTGTCTCCTGTGGCAATTATCGAGCCATAAAGAAGCCGGGATCGGGTTATGAACAATGGCTTGGTGAACCCTCGTTTATGATCAGGATCTGGCATGAAGTCAATCGGTGTTGTTATGACCCAACTCACTGCTGGTGCTAAATGTGGCCGGATAGCCTGCAAAAGAGCAATCTCTTCGGAGAAGGTGATGTGCTCAATCAGTTCAGACAATATTACAGTGTCGAAAGGTCCGTGGCGGGCGATAAGATGGCCGTCGGTGTTGACGTTGCCGCATAAAGCCAATACCTTTGGTAAAGCGAACTGTTCCGGAGTACGAATGTACCGTTCCTGTAAGTCAATGGCGACCACACGTGTGACGCGAGAGTTTGCAGCGATGTATCGTGTCACATTGCCCATGCCTGCACCAATCTCCAGAACCCGCCCGTGGCATTGCCCTGCTGTCCAGTTAACGCGGTGCCAGTAACCATCGACCAAATCCTCGTTGGCCTGCCATCGCGCTACCCGGAGGCGATGCAGTATCTCCGGAGAGTGACGGATATCTACTCGATCAAGCGGAAGCGTGGAAAGCAGGTAATATAGTTCATACCAGTAATCGTAGATCTCGGTGCTCGTACTGTCTCGGTGCTGTTCGATGTAATCGGTCATTGCTGGCCTCACTGGATATGAATGTGCGCTCATAGCGCATGGCTAACATTTGATATCTCCCATTGTTGTTCAACATAGAATTGCCCCCCCCCCAACTGAGGTCAGGCAGTTTACCGGTGTTGTAGAAGTCTCCTGACTCGACGCATAGCTGCTCAACACGTGGTGCCCATATGGCAACCGTACTTCCAGTTACTATCTTTAGGTCTAATAGATAAACACCGGGAGCCAATGGGAGATGGGGAATTCTACAAATCACCACATGAGTGCCAGCAGGAAACTCAAGTTCCTTGCCTGTAACCCCACTGTGTAGGACGACGACGCGCATGTCATGAGGAGTGTTGATTCCCACGGCCAAAGTGAGCTTGGATAGTGGTGCTGTGCTCTTGATCGAGATAGCCAGGCAGAGTTCGCCCCCACACTGAACTGCCGGAATCGGCTTCAGATGCTCATCTAGCGGATGAACCGCCATCAAAATGATTGTGCCGGTTTTATCAGCGCCAAGGCCTTCATTCGACTGCTTCGACGGGCGCTCAAAATGGAGATATTGTTCAATAACCTTAGGGACATCTCCCATACAAATGTTCTTGCCTTGACTGAGCAATACTGCGTAACCGCAAAGGTGCTCAACGGCTGCCATGTTGTGACTTACAAACAAAATCGTACGCCCTTGCTTAGCCACATCGCCCATTTTGCCCAAGCATTTCTTCTGGAATGCGGCATCGCCCACCGCGAGCACTTCGTCCACAACCAAAATTTCCGGCTCCAAATGAGCAGCGACGGCGAACGCGAGCCGGAGGTACATGCCGCTGGAGTAGTGTTTAACCCGCGTGTCGATGAACTTATCCACTTCGGCGAAGGCGACGATCTCGTCAAACTTGCTCTCGCTCTCGGCGCGTTTGATACCCAGAATCGCGCCATTGAGGTAGATGTTCTCCCGTCCGGTCAGTTCCGGGTGAAAACCGGTGCCTACTTCGAGCAGCGAGCCGACGCGCCCGTGAATCTCCGCGCAACCTTCGGTCGGTTCCGTGATGCGCGAGAGAATCTTGAGCAACGTGCTTTTGCCCGCGCCGTTGCGCCCGATAATGCCGACTACCTCACCGGGCTTCACCTCGAAGGAAACGTCCTTCAAGGCCCAGATGGTGTCGGAGGACGGAGGTCGGAGGTCAGAGGTCAGGGAGGCTGACTTCTGATTTCTGATTTCTGAGCTCTGGCTTCTGAATCTCCGGAATGGGGCAGCGACGGCGTTGCTCAGCGTGTCGCGGAACGTCCGGTAGCGTTCCTGTCGGGCGCCGATCTTGTACAGCTTGCCGAGTTTTTCGACGCGGATGGCGAGGTCGTTGGACATTTTCAAAGGTCAGAGGACAGAGGTCGGAGGGCAGAGGTCAGAGGGCTGACATCAGAGATCGGAGGTCAGGGGTCGGAGATCAGGAAGGGGCCTGGCTTGTTGATCATCGAGCCAAGCATCCGGCCGATTTCACGGCACAGAGCGGTCAGTTCTGCATGTTGCGTCGCTGTGATGTAGCCGCAGTCTTTGGCGAAATCGAGGGCTGAGTCTGTCTCGCTATTCTCCCCGTCGCAATCGGTGAGTTTACTGACGAAGTGGGCTTCGTATCGCCGCTTCGCCCAGGCCTCGCGCAGATTGAGGCAGACCGACCGTGACGACCGTCGAATCTGGCTGGTGAGGGCGAAGCGTTCTTCCAGCGGGAAGCCTTTGGTGAGGTGAAAGACCTTCATCGCCAGTTCGTAGCCCTTTTGGTAAACGGCCAAGTCTTTGGCTGAATTGATCTGCATAGCTGGCTCGTTTCTGATCTCTGACTTCTGATCTCCGACTTCTGATCTCTGTCCTCTGAAATCACACCAAATCCGCAAAGGTTCGCTCCATCCGCCGGAAGTAGAACGCGCCGGAGACGAGGAGGAAGATGGCCGCGAGGGTGGAGGCAATGATGATCGGGCCGGGGGCCGTCTTGGTGCCCAGCAACGCCCAGCGGAAGCCTTCGACGACGCCGGCCATGGGGTTCAGGCCGTAAAGGGTTTTCCACATCCGGTAGTTGTCCAGAAGGCTACTCGGGTAAGCGATCGGCGTGGCGAACATCCAGAACTGGGTCAGAAAAGGGACGGCGTAGCGAACGTCCCGATACTCGACGTTCAGCGCCGAGAGCCAAAAGCCGACCCCAAGCGAGGTGACCAGCGTGAGGAAGATGAAGAACGGAACCCAGATGACGTTCACCGTGGGCCCGACGCCGTAATAAACCATCATGACCAGCAGCAGTCCGAACGCGATGCAGAAGTCCACCAGACCGGCCAGCAGGCTGGAGATGGGAATCACGAGGCGCGGGAAATAGACTTTTTTGATGAGGTTCTGGCTGCCGACCAGGCTGTTTGAAGACTGCGTGAGGCCGAAGGCGAAGAACGTCCACGGCACCAAGGCCGCCAGACTGAAGATCGGATACGGGACGCCGTCGGAGGGAACCTTCGCGAGCCGCCCGAAGAAGAGGCTGAACACGACCATGGTCAGGAGCGGTTGCAGAATGGCCCAAGCCGCACCCAGGGCGGTCTGTTTGTAGCGCACCTTGATGTCGCGCCAAGTCAGGAAGTAAAGGAGTTCGCGGTATTCCCAGAGTTCGCCAAGTTTGAGCGAAACCCAGCCGCGCAACGGCTCGATGCGCAGGACGGGAAGGTCAGCGGGCGGCGGCGGGCTTTCGGCCATCAGTGCGGCGGTTGGGGGTGAGTCAGGCATGGGGGGGACTTCAAGGCAAAAGGCTGAAATGCTGCCCGGTGAAGTAGGCGGAAGACTTCACGGGCCGAGGAAAGCAGAAAGCAGAAAGCTGAAATCCTTTGTTCGTTGAGTTGTTGAAGCGTTGAATGGTTAATATTACTATGTTAACTCGAATCAAGTGCTTCCTTGGGGAATTTGGTGCCGCAGCAGGCGCAACAGCCGAGCGATCTCACCAACCACGGCACCATCGCGTGGAGCGTCCGTTCCCACGTCAGGCCAGAAGTTTTTT
>ORMF010063858.1_pt1 | contig 13186 bp, 15 predicted proteins | sample 1779871 | NCBI WGS metagenome assembly ORMF01 (sample SAMEA104232316, study PRJEB22302) | groundwater metagenome | biome: forest; feature: aquifer; material: groundwater | place: USA | collected 2011-08-07 | depth 5.4 m | reverse complement strand
TCTTCTTCTCACGAACGCCGACCTCATCAATGTACACGTGCTTTGACTCCATGTACTCTTTCAACCCATCGATGCCGAACTCGCGACCGATGCCGCTTTGCTTATAGCCGCCGAATGGCGCACGCTCGTTCAGCAAGTGCCACTCGTTGATCCACACAGTTCCGGCGCGCAAACGTTTCGCAACACTCATTGCTTTTTCAGCATCCTTCGACCAGACTCCTCCGCCGAGTCCATAAATGGAATCGTTTGCCATCTTCACCGCTTCGTCAACTGTATTGTAACGAATGACGGAGAGAACGGGACCGAAGATTTCTTCTTGTGCAATTGTTGACGTGTTATCGACGTTATCAAAAATTGTCGGCTCGGCAAAAAATCCTTTCCCACATTGAGACGATGATGGCTTCCCTCCACCAACGAGAAGTTTTGCACCTTCAGCCCTACCTTTGCCGATATATCCTATCACGCGGTCGAGTTGCTTCTGCGACACCAGCGGGCCCATATCTGTTGTCATTTGCATTGGGTCACCAACGTTGATCTTCTTCGTCTTTTCAACAAGTTTGTAGATGAACTCATCTGCAATGGAGTTGGGGAGAAAGAGTCGCGTTCCCGCCTCACAGCATTGGCCTGCGTGATAGAAGATGGCGTACATCGCACCGTCAACTGTCATGCTCATGTCAGCATCATCGAGCACAATGTTCGCAGACTTTCCGCCGCATTCAAGCGTGACTTTCTTCAGGTTGGCTGCTGCCGCTCGCATTACGAGTTGTCCCGTCATCGTCGAGCCGGTGAATGCAATCTTGTCAACCATCGCATTGCTCGCAAGTTCTGCCCCTGCTTCAGGCCCGAAACCGGTTACAATATTGAGCACGCCTTTTGGCAATCCGATTTGCTGAATCGCTTTTGCCAGCTCCATGATGCTGACGGAAGTTTCTTCCGACGGCTTGAGCACAACGGTGTTGCCCGCCGCAAGCGCAGGACCCAGCTTCCACACCGCCATCTTAAGAGGAAAATTCCACGGAATGATTGCAGCAACAACGCCAACCGGTTCACGTAACAAAAGATTTTTGCTGAAGCCCGGCCTTGAAACTCCTTCGATCTCACCATCCAAATTCGTCAACCCCATCTTCGCAAAGTTCGCCATGTTACGGGCGCTGAGATAAATGTCTTCGCCTGCTTTTCGAATTGTTGAGCCGGAGTCCATTACTTCCAACTCGGTCAACAATTTTTTGTTCTCGTTGATTTTGTCGGCAATTGCTTTGATGTAGCTCGAACGCTCTTCACGCGACATATAGGGCCATGGACCGTTATCAAACGCTTCACGTGCCGCGGCGATTGCTTTCTGTACATCGATCGCGCCGGCGCGAGCAAACCTTGCTATCGGTTCTTGATTGTAGGGATTTATTCCGGGGAACGTGCGCCTGTCTGCTGCGTCAACAAACTCATTATTGATGTACAGTTGATATTCTCTCAACGGCGAGGCTCCTGCGATTATCTGTGTCGGTAATGATGGATGATGGGAACGAGGGAAACTTGGTGAATCAAGATAAAAAAAAACCGTGTTATCCTCAACCAATTGATTGCACGAAAAATCAAAGCTCTGCAAGCAAGTCGAAAAGGGAGAAGAGACCATACCTTCGCTCAGACATAGGACTTGACGGCATCGGCAAACGATGTCATATCGTCAACGTTGTCTAATAATTGGTAGAGTCGTTCGAGGTTAACCTCGATGTAGTCGTGAACAAGAATGTTGCGCAGGCCGATCATGCCAATAAGTTTCTTCGACAGTTCCTCGCTGAGGTACTGGAACTTTGTCAACAACTCGACACATTCAGAATACGTTTTCGGGCTGCCAAGATTGTACTCGCTTGCAAGATGGCAGGAAACATCGATGATGATCTGGATGGGTTCCATCAATCCATAACGCAACGCCCACTCTCGCTGCTTATCCGATTGAATTGCCTGCAAGGTGACCGACCGGCGAAGAAGTTTGAGTTCCGCAATGTTTGCTTCGAGTTGTTGCAGTCTATCCAACATAATTGCTCTGTGCGAAGCGTCCGCTCATCAGTCTTTCCGTAAAGCGTTTGCGGAACAGATCAAGCATCGGTTGAACGTCGAGGTAATGGATGAATGAGTTTCTCTTGAACGTGATGAAGCGTTCAGCGTCATTGCAAAAGAGCAGTTTGCCCGTTGAGACGATTTCGTAAGCGAGCGCGGGGTTCTTTTTATGAAGTTCGTTGACGGGAATGACGTCCACACGTTTTCCGGTCGCCAACTCCATATCCGCGATGACACGTCCGGGTTCGAGCAACGAATACTCTCGCTGGATGGAGATTGCGATATCAATATCGCTCAGTTCATTGGGCGTACCCATTGCATACGAACCGAACAGGAGAGCGAAATCAATACACTCAAACTGTTTGAGACGAGATGTGAGAAGTTCAGTCATAGTGCTTTTGTTTGCGTATGCAAGATAGTAATGCAATGCCAGCAAAGCAACTGCCTCGCGTAAATCGAAAAGGTTGTAAATGCCGAATCAAATATGTACTTTCTAACCAATTTTTCTTTCTCTGCAATTGAATTTCTTTCCTCAAGGAGTGTTCATGTCGTTGACAGTTCTCTTTGTGTTTGCTGTAACCGAATTCTTTCTTTCGCTCACCCCCGGGCCCGCGGTGCTTACCGTCGTCTCACAAGGTATTCGTTACGGTGCAAAGCCAAGCATCCGCGGAGCGCTCGGAATCCTTACGGGCAATGCACTCTACTTTGCCATTTCTGCGATTGGCTTGGGCGCCGTGCTTGTTGCGTCGGAAATTCTCTTCACCACAATCAAATATCTCGGCGCTGGCTATTTGATTTTTCTTGGGGGGAAGATGATTGTCGCAAGTTTACCAACTCAATCGCACGAAGAGTTTTCGACAGTTGAGACGACCGGCAACCGTTTGTTCGTGACTAAGACCCACGAGGTCTGCCTCGGCTGTGCACGAGAGACCTTGTGGGTCTGTTTTCCCCGTTCAGAATGACAAGTTAAGGAGGACTGCATAACGCCGAAACAATTTCTCTCAACACTCGATGCGGGATCGAAGCCGCTGCTCACAGCCATTCACAATGCAATCATCAAACACGACAAGAAGGTTGATACAAAAGTGCAGGACATGATGGGAAAGGAAATGATCTGCTATTGCGAAGACGGCGTGTTCAAGTACGCGGTGTCGCGGGGAAAGAGCCACATGTCGCTCCACATTATGCCGATGTACGCAACGCCCGCGCTTCACAACAAGTATTCAGCGATACTGACGAAGGCGAAATTTCAGAAGGGCTGTATCAACTTTAAGAATGCAGAGCAGATGCCTGTCGAAGTCGTCGCAGAGCTGATAAAAGATTCCGCATCAGTTGACTACTCTGCAATCGTTGCCAAACACAAGAAAAAGAAAAAATGAACCTGAAACATGTACTCCTCTTTGTCGCTGTAGCATCCACTGTATCGGCAAATATCACGCTCGCCGGCGACAACCCTAAACAGGTACGAGCAATTCGCATAACAACTCCGCCGCATGGCGATGGATTTCTCAACGACGAAGTGTGGAAGCTCGCTCCGCCTGCCGGCGATTTCACCCAGCGCGACCCCGATGAAGGGAAGCCCGCATCCGAGCAAACCGAAATTCGAATTCTGTACGATGATGAAAACCTTTACTTCGGTTGTATGTTTTACGACTCCGAGCCGGACAAAATCGTCGCACGCCTAACGCGGCGCGACAACGAAATCGAATCCGACCGGGGCTCGATCCGCATTGACGCATTCCATGACCATCAGAATGGCTACGAGTTTACATTCAACGCTGCCGGCGTAAAGGTTGACATCTTACAATACGATGATGCAAACAGGGAAGACGTTTCATGGGATGTTGTCTGGGATTTGCACACGCAAATTCTTTCCAACGGCTGGTCGGCAGAAGTAAGAATTCCGTTCAGCATCCTTCGCTATCGTTCAACTGATGATGATTCGACAGAATGGGGCATCAATTTCATTCGTCACGTCAGTCGAAAGAACGAAGACACCCGTTGGGCGTTTACTCCGAAACGCCAAACAGGATTCATCTCCCGTTTCGGACATTTAGCTGGATTGAAGAATCTCCCAACCCCGCATCGCATCGAGCTGCTGCCGTTCGTTCTGAGCAAGCAAGATTGGCAGCCGGAGAAATCTTCGCAGCAGCGCATCGAGAAGTTCAGCGGCAACGCGGGTCTCGATTTCAAATATTCTCTTTCCAACAACTTCCTTCTCGATGCAACCATCAATCCCGACTTCGGACAGGTGGAAGCTGACCCTGCCGTTCTCAATCTCTCGACGTTCGAAACATTTTATCCTGAGAAGCGGCCGTTCTTCATCGAAGGAACGCAGATTATCCGCTTCACAACATTCGGCGATGATTTTGGTCCGGGAATGTTTTATTCGCGCCGCGTCGGTCGTGCTCTTTCGCCTTTTGGAGTAAGCGTTCCAACGGGAGGAAAGATTGTTGACTTACCTCAAGCCACCACGATTCTGGGCGCTGCAAAAGTCAGCGGCAAGACAAATAGCGGCCTTTCCATCGGTGTGTTGCAAGCATTCACAAAAGAAATGAGGGCGACAGTCGCCGACTCACTCGGCAAAACATCCGAGCAGGTGATAGAGCCTTTTGCGCATTACAGCATCGTTCGATTTCGGCAGGATGTTCTTGACAACTCGATTGTGGGATTGATTCTTACATCAACGGCAAAGGACAAGCGTTATCCGGGAATTACAACTGGTGCCGATTGGAATTTGAAGTTTGATGCCAACACGTATCAACTCGACGGTTTTCTTGGGCTCTCGTACACGAAAAATGCTCTGAACGAGAGAGGGTTAGGAGCTGCTGGAAAGATCGCCTTCTCGCGAATTGCGGCGGAGCATTGGCTCTGGTCGCTCAGTGCTGATTTTACATCAAAAGAGTATTACATCAACGACGTCGGTTTCTTCCGTCGTCCAAATGATCATGGCTTTGTTGGAGTATTCACGTACAAAGAAGACAAACCTGCAGATGTTGTACGCAACTATAACATTCAGTTGTTCCTACATGAACGCGAGAATTTTGATAAGGTCAATCTCATTCGTCAAGCTCAATTGAGTGGAAGCGTGCTCTTCACCAACTACTGGACTATGAACGCAAATGCATCAGTTGATGTCGGTAAGTACGAAGACCGTGAAACGCGGGGCAACGGTTTGTACGCCCGCCCAAGTGTGTACAACGCAAACATCGGCATCAAGACCGACAAACGGAAAACCGTAAACGGCTCGCTAAGTGTTCATACCGGTTGGGACAGCAAGCGAAAGTTCGAATGGGGACCAATTGTTGGCATTGAAGTGAAACCTGTTTCGTGGATGGAGTATGAGTTGAATGCGGGATATAGTCGAGTGCGTCGTCAAGAAGCGTGGGTTGAAAATGTAAGCTTGTTCGGCGGAACGGCAAGCATCTTTGCGGACAGAAGCACACACGAAGTGAACTTGACACTACGCAGCACGATTACGTTCACACGCGACCTCACACTTCAGTTTTATGGACAAGTGTTTCTCGCCAAAGGTCACTACGAAAACTTCCGCAGACTTGTTGGCGAATCGGATTTTGGGTCGCACGCGTATGCGGGCAGTCCGGACTTCAACGCGCAATCATTCAATACGAATCTTGTGTTGCGATGGGAATACGTTCCGGGCAGCACACTCTTCTTCGTCTGGTCGCAAGCGCGAAGGGGAGGAAGCGGCGATTACTTCCGTTCATTCGGCGATGATTTTGGCGATACATTCCGCACACCGCCGGCGAATGTGTTGCTGTTGAAGGTGAGCTATTGGTGGAGTTTGTGATGAAAAAGAAAGTCTATATCGAGACGACAATTCCGAGTTTCTACTACGAGGAACGAACACAGCCTGTGATAATGATTGCCCAGCGTGAACAGACGAGGAAGTGGTGGGATACACGACGTCAATTATATGAATTAGTTGTTGGCGCAGCAACGGTTGAAGAACTAAGGCGCGGAAAACACCCTCTCCAAGAATCAAAACTCCAGTTGATTTCAGAAATACCTGTTATTCATTTTACCGAAGCAGTGGAACGCATCGTTGATGTGTACATTGCAAACAAGTTGATGCCGAACAATGTTCTCGGAGACGCTCTCCATCTTGCGCTTGCATCTTTAGGCAAATGTGATTTCTTACTTACGTGGAATTGTAATCATTTGGCAAATGCCAATAAGTTCGAGCACATAAGAAGAATCAACACGCGCCTCGGTTTGTTTGTGCCGACGATTACAACACCGATCCAGTTGATGAGTTTGGAAGGAGTGAAGCCATGACGGAAGACGACCCAGTCATAAGAGAGATTCGTGCCATTCGGCGGAAAATTTCCGAAGAATGCGGACACGACGTTCACCGTTTGTTCGAGCACTATAAGAAATTTGAAGAAGAACTGCGACGCGAAGGTCGCTTCAAGTTCTACCCCACAACGGAAGAAGTCGAAACAAAGAAAGTCGCAGAACCCAAACCAAAAAAGTTAGCTTCGAAGCGCCGCCCGAAGTGATTGATAGCATCGCTGCAACAACTCTTCAATCCGCTTCCAATCCCCCTCGCTCACGCCCCCTTTCTTAGCCTTCGTATCGCGAATCGTCATTGCTTCAGCGCGCAAGCGACCGTGCTCTAACGCGGCTGCCGGAGAAACGCGATACACTTCTGGTGCTGCGTTCGCGCACGCTCGTCCAAGTTCTTCTCCGGAAAACTTATCCCGCTGCCGGTGAACAATCCACCACTCCACATTTCCGATAGTGTGAATTGCTGTGAAGTACTTACGCAGGTCGGGTAGAGCTTTTTCGTAGTCGCTCCGCTGCTTTCCATCCTTAAAGATGAATGCAGCCTTTGCTGCATAGTACTGTGTGCGCAGAACTTCCGCAAGCTGGAAAAACATTTTCACGGGCTTCCGGTCGTAATACGACCGCCACATCTCCATGTCGAGCCGTCCCATTTCGTCAGGATTGAAACTGCGAAGGTCGGTTTCGAATGGATAGTAAAGGTCAGCGCCGGCATAACCGAGCGCTAGAAACGTGGACGAGAACCCAGTCTTCGGATTAATTGTGGCGATTTACTCCCAATTAAATTGAGATCCGTCATCGGGCAGTGATACTTTTCGTCCACGTCTCTAGAAGCAGTGCGACAATCAATACTCGCCGCGAAAAGATTTTCTTCATCGTAAGTCATGTTACGCAAACAAGCACATATCGCTCCTGACGGAGCTTTGGCTCGGTCACTTCCAAGAAAGTTCTATAAACATGTCACGCCTACGGCGTTGCCTCGGTTCCGAAGCCCCGTCAGGTCTACGACCCCGTAGGGGGGCGCTATGTTTATAGAAACCAACAACAAGGATGGACGGGAAGCTCAAGAGGAGCGTCATGTGAACAACGCGATTTGCTACAAAACATCTTTACAGATTGCCTGTGCGTAACATCAGATCGTAATTCTTTTACTAGTGCCATTCCAACTAATTTTACCGAACAACGTGAAGGTAAAATTATTGTTGGAATGAGCATCCCGCCACTTCTTTTGTGGCGGGATTAGCAAATGATAGTTGGAATAACACTAGTTGTGTTGGAGGCGTTTGTTTGAATTACGAAGAAAAGGTGAGGGTTGGATTTGCTAACGTTCTTCGTCGAACAACTCGCCTTTGCCGGATGGCAATTCCAACTTCGTAATCGGCTGCAACGCAGTTCCAATGATGCCCTGCAAATCGCCGTACAAGCCAGCCATGTTCTTCGCGCCGCGCTGAAGCTGCTGCTCTCGCTTTGCCCAGATCTTTTCCATCGCTCGCTTTTCCGCTTCAAGGTCTGTCTTCATTGCTGCATACGAGTCGACGACAGCTTCGATGCGCTGACGGAATTCCTGTCCCGAAAGATAATTGTACACGAGCTCCATCTTCTCGCCTTTGCCCGCGGCTGATGCTCGCGTGCGAGCGACTTCAACCAATCCACTTCGCAATGCTAATGCAAGACCTTGTACGGCGGCAAAATCTGAAATCCATACCCCATCAATATTGCCGACGTGCTTTATCCCTTCGGGTAAAGTCATTGAAACGATAACGGCAATGTTTGCCTTAGCCTCGCGTTGATCATCCTTGAGTTTTGGTATCCAATCGTTGCCCCAATTCTTAGTTCGCTTTGATTCCCAAATAATTATGCCGCAAGAATTACCCAATTGAGTCTTCACATGTTGTATCAAGTCGGCACCGCGATAGCCTTTGGGGACCGGCAGTATGTCGTCAGTACGGAATTGTGAGCGAAGAAGATTTTCCAATTCAAGCTCTAATGTTTCTCCTTGCGCCTGCTGTGACCCTTGCTCAGCCCGTCGTTTCAAATCTTCAATCTGGCGAAGCATGTCGTTGATTTGTTTGTCCTTCTCCGCATCTTTCATGCGATGGTCTTCAGCGATTTTGTTTGCCGCCTCATTCCAGACTTTCTTGCGTTCTTCATCGAGCGTTCGCTGGACTTCGAGTTGAAGATTCTTCTCGCGTTCTTCAATCTCGCGCTGGCGTTTGCGCAGTTCCAATTCGTTCTGCTGTGCTTCGCGAAGCTTACGCTCCTTCTCTTCGTTTTGTGAGCGGAGGTCTTTCAGCTCGAGTGAAAGACGTTGTTCGGTTTCCAGCCGCGTCTTATTTGCAATCGCAGTCCGCTCTGCAAAGATGCGCTTCTCATATTCGCCGCGCAGTTTCTCTTCCACCTGATGCGTGAACGCTTCGGTAAGCTCGATGGTGTGTCCGCATTTGGGACAGATGATGGTTTGCTGGTTCATTGGTCGTCGCCGAAATTTGTGGGGGATTTTGAAAGTCGCAAATACGTTGTTGTGCTCGCAACGTCGTCTTTGTATTCTCCAATCATCATCGTCTTGTCGTCGGAAAGCTGCACGCGTGCCGTTCCGGTTGTGCCGAGGATTGTTGTCACGTTGAAGATAGCGGTTTTGCCGATGACCGAGCCTTGCCCGGCGGCAGTAATTGTCGCAACGCCGTAAAGGTTTGAAACCTCCTGCAGCGCAACCTGATTTCCAGTTTGTGTAATGGTGTAGTAGGCGCCATCAGCGTCGTACCAAGTTCCCGCAATCTGTGCGAGGTCGCTGAATGGTTTCGTCTTTGTTTGCTGCTGTTCGTAGCCGGGAGATGAAGAGGAGGACGTGCTCTGTTGCTGCCGCTCGAGCTGGGCTTCCATCTCCTTGATTTTTGTTTCGAGCGCTGCTTGTTTATCCTTGAGATCTTCGCTGCCGAGTTGTTGCACTTGTTGTTGACTGATGATGCCGGGATTTCTTGCATCTTCCTTTTTCGGCTCAGGCTTGCTGCCGAAGAACCCGACTTGATTGAGCACAACAAGAAAGCCGCCAACCGCCGTGACGAGTGTTGCAATGGCGGTAATGATGCCCGGCAGCGTCGTCCAAAACGATTTATGTTCTTCTGGCATAACAAACTCCTCTATGATTGTGCGAATCTCTCGCGAAGAGTGAACAGCTTGTTTCCAATCCTACAGCCGACGAAGAGAAAGAACGAAACTGAAAGCGGTTCGAGAACCACCGGAATTCCTTCAACGGTTCTTGTGACTGTTTCAATGATGGACCAATCATGCAAAGCAAACATAAACAACCAAGTTGGAATACTTGCCAACACACTCGTGATGAGAAGATTTGGCGACCAGATGGCTCCGACGACCATGCCCAACGTGCCATATGCAATTGCGGCGGCAACGAATGCGCCTCGCATTCCCGCGGTGTCGAAGCCGAGAATTAGAGCCTGAATCGAGACCGTTGCGAATGCCAGAGTGAAGAAATAGGGAACAAGAGCCAACTTATTTTTCGTCATGGAATGGTTTCCCGTCGGTCGCTTTGTAGATGTCTTCAGCGGGGTCGTTCAGGAAGTCGAATGCAGGGTTCCGCGACAGAGCCTTGAGCCATTCCGCCTCATCAATTTCTTCCTGCTCAGGCACGAGAATGAGCACTCGGACTCGAGTCGGACCGGGAATCGTAACAGGCTCGTCGAGATGCAGTTGCTGTTGTTCGTCAATACGCTCCGATACTTCAAGAGCTCTTAGTGTATTCTCCATTTCATCCCTTTCCAAATACTCTATGATAATCTAAGATTGATTATGCTCTGTTTCAATATACTCATAGAATAACTGATTTTACCTCTGTTGTCGCGCATGCCCGCGCTGTCGTGGCCGAACATCAAGGCTTGAACGAGCACCGTTGCAAATGCAAGGATAAAGAAGTACGGAAGAAGTTTGTGTTTGTGCATCATTCGTATTCAATTCTTCTATTTCACTCAATCCGTTCCCCGCCTGCAAGTTCAAGGCGACCGAACTCATCGTTCTCTTGAAAACACTCATGTCACGCTTCGAATCAGTTAAGGGAAGATTCTTCTTTCCCGTATTTCAATTAATCCCAATAGTGGACCGTCTGCATAGGTATCGTTAGGGTAGTTGAGCTTCATATAGTGATAATAATCCCACAATAGTTTTTCGGAGTATTCGTTGTCAAAGAAACCGAGCAGAACGCACAGTACTGAAATCGCATAAGCCTTTCTGCTATTGCCTGACTTGACAATACTAATTATTTCTTTGGAACAGTTTGTTCCAGACCTGTGTAGTATCCTGACCGCAAGCTCAACGAATGAATCATTTTGTAACTCCTTAAGCTCTTGAAGAATCATCGGCACACATCGTGCTTTTTCCTCTACCAATCTATCAATGAGCGGCTCATGGTTAAGCTGATCAGGATTGTTTCTCATTATTGCGATAAGCGATTCTGCATCCTTTGCTGTTTCAATGCGTTGTAATTCTTCTTTGCCTCTAAAAATAAGTTGTTGAGATACTTTATTTGCCAACTTATCAATTTCAGGATAAAGCAGACAGGAATAAATCAATCTCGGAGCGGAAAGTTCATGCAGGGTATTCTCGGCAAAAAAAACCTTCGTTCGTGAATGGGTGTCCATAATCAGGTGCAGCATCAATAGGAAGAAAGTCATCGTTTTGTTTTGCTTTTCTTGGAACATCAAGTTGATCTCCAGTGCTCGCATCATACACAGTCATACAGCATTTCTTGTACTTCTTGCCGCTTCCGCAGGGACAGGGATCATTTCTGCCTATTACAGACATTCACTTCACCTTTCGTGATATTGTTACGTATGCTCGCTGTATGCTGTTTTTTCAAAAACGAGATTGCGATGAACACCCCGCGCATCCCTGCGCTGTCGTAGCCGAGCGTCAACGCTTGAACGAACACGGTTGCGAATGCAAGCGTGAAGAAGTACGGAAGAAAGGGAAATAAAACAATTTCAAGGCTTTGCACGTTATGGATTGGTGACAAGAGACATCAAATATATGCGTGTCTCCTGCTCGCAGTTCGCCATGCCAGAAATCTTTGGTGACCCCGTTGAAACAGGGCAAGGGATGATACGATGGTCGGCCACGCTTGACGGGATTGTATCCAACATGAGCCATCTCCTGTTTGCCGTACAAGGTGAGAACGGTAGAGTCGAGATCGAACATCATCGTCGCACACGGCTTCGGTCTCACACACATCATCGCCAATAACTTGTCGTGCAGGCGTCGCAAGCGGGAGAGCGCTGCCGACCCCATGCGGAGCAGAAATCGTCGTAACGTTGTGGGCGTCGGATAACTGGGTAAGCCGGTGAGGTAGTGAAACACACCGTTGCGTTTGAGGAGTTGTGTCAACTCGATGCGGCCAATACTCAATGCAATCGGATAGACTAAGGCCAAGATCTCCCCGGCGGTACTGTACCGATTGTTGCGCTGAGGAAACTGGACGTCGCGTTGCAACAGTCTCCGTAACTGGAGTCGTTTGAAAAACAACTGTAAGAGGTACACTCCTCCGAAGTGAGTGAGCCTCTGTCCCGTGAACGACACAATCACATGGTGTGGGGTCCGTTTTCGCATCCGGCGTTAACCTAACTTTTAGGTATGTTAAGTGCCGCCCCCAAAACTCTATTTAAGATACATTTTTCTGTGTTGATGATTTCTTCAAACGAGCAAGACTCCACAATTGTCAACCGAGAATTGTGAATGGAGAATCGTGAATAGGCGTTGCCGGAATCTTGGGGGGCGAAGCGGAAAGAAGCAGCAGCAGTCCTGCGATGCGGTGGTAACTGAACGGATAGACATCGAAGATTGGAATTGCACAGATCAGAAAGGCGGCGACGCCGACACGCCACGGCTTCTGTTTCCCTTGGGTCAGTATCACCCAAATAATGAGCGGGATCGTCAGAATGTAGTGGTGTTCCCACACAAGTGGAGAGATGATGAGCACCATGGCGATCGCATCGAAGACATTTCCGTAGAGACGACACATCGCTGCCCACGCTTCATCTGTTGTTGACCGCACTGCGAAGGATCGTTCTCTTTTGTAGTAGCGCCGCCCGAAGTAGAGAACCACACTGATTGCGGCGGACAATGTGAGAATGCGAACAGCTTGCGCAAACGTATCATGTTCGACGTTCACGATCCGGTTCACGAACGCAAGTGTATTGTAGAGAATGCTGTGAAGACCGTTGTCGCGGAACGTCGTCCCGGCGGGGAACCCTGCCGCAAGATCAAGATATTGTTGCCACAGCTTTGTACTTGTTCCCCATGCTGTTTGCAGCGCCACAATGATGGCTATTCCGATCACCGCCGAGAGCACGACGCCGAACCTCTTCATGAGCATGAATGGAAGCAGAACAATGGCTGCATACAATTTCACATGCGTTGCAACGGCAAGTGCGAGACCGGACAACACCGGTGCATTCACGAACAATACTGCAAGCATGATCAGGTCAAACAGCCAGAGATTGACCTGATGGAAATGAAGCGTTCTGAGAAGCGGCGTGTTGAACACAAAGAGGAGGGAGATAAGCACGGCGGCTGTTGTGTCGGGGGCGCCGAGAGTTTTCGCGAACCGAAAGCACAATACAATTGCTCCAATGACCAGGAAGAACTGAAGACATTGATAAAGATAGAAAACGCCCTGCCATGCAAACTCCGAGCTGGCGGCGATATGGAGAAGCCCGCTCGCCCATACAATCATCTGATACATTGATGCGAGTGCAAGTGCAGTGAGCGGTGGATAAAGATAACCGGTTTCTAAATACGGGTTCTTCCCATCAATGAT
>ORMF010290984.1_pt1 | contig 13189 bp, 21 predicted proteins | sample 1779871 | NCBI WGS metagenome assembly ORMF01 (sample SAMEA104232316, study PRJEB22302) | groundwater metagenome | biome: forest; feature: aquifer; material: groundwater | place: USA | collected 2011-08-07 | depth 5.4 m | reverse complement strand
TCCTGGTCTGTAGCTGGCTCCATGCGGCAAGGAAGACAAGAATATAGTTGGTGAGGCCTGGCGGGGCAGAGGCGGCCTGGTATCATCGCTGGGTGATTCCCTTCCTGCGGGGCCGGTTTTACGGCTGGTGGGTGCTGGGTGCGTGCTGCGTCATCAGCGGGCTCATCAGCGCCACCCAGTCGTACGGCTTCTCGTTGTTCTTTGTGCCGCTGGCCACCGAGTTCGGGTGGAGCCGCACCGCGCTTTCGGGGGTGATGAGCCTGGCGCGGCTGGAGGGCGGCCTGTTCGGCCCCATCGAGGGCTTACTGGTGGACCGCTTCGGCCCACGCCGCATGATGCTCATCGGGCTGCCCCTCATCGCCATGGGGTTCTGGTTGATGAGCCAGATCACCCCGCTGGCCGCCCTCAGCGGGCTGGACCCGCTGCTGGTGTTCTACGCCGTCTGGGTGCCGTTCATCGCGGGCGGCAGCGCCCTGGGCACCACCACCCCCGCCACCACCGCAGTAGCCAACTGGTTCGTGCGGCGGCGGGGATTCGCCCTGGGCATCTACTCGGCCAGCCTGGGAGTGGGCGGGGCCTCGCTGGTGCCGCTGCTGGCCCACATCATCGAGCAGGATGGCTGGCGCGCCGGGGCGATGGTGGGAGGGATCTCGGTGTTGGTGCTGGGCATGCCCGCCGCCCTGCTGGTGCGCCACCGGCCCGAGCAATACGGCCTGCTGCCCGACGGCGACCCGCCCGGCGGCACAGCCCCGGCCACCCGTGCAGAGACGCCGCATATCGCGCCCGTTGAGCAGGAATTTACCACGCGCCAGGCGCTGCGCACGCCGGCCTTCTGGGTGCTGGCCTTCGCCTTTGCCGCCCGGCAGATGGTCACCAGCGCCGTCACCATCCACCTGCCGGCGCTGGTGCAGGACCTGGGGGAGAGCGCCGTCGTGGCGGCGGGTGCTATCAGCTTCAGCGCGGCCCTCAGCATTGCGGGGCGCCTGGGACTCGGCTGGCTGGGCGACCACTTCGACAAGCGGGTGGTGTACCTGGTCGGGCTGGCCGCCATGGTGGCGGGACTGGTGGTGCTGGGCTTCGCCCGAGAGCCCTGGCACGTGGCCGTCGCATTGGTGGCGTACAGTCCAGCCTATGGCGGGTTGGCCTCGCTGCAACTGGCGCTGCGGGGCGACTATTTTGGCCGCCGGTCCTTTGCCACCATCGCCGGGGCAATGGGGCCCATCACCACGGTGGGTACCATCACCGGCCCGCTGTTCGCCGGCTTCGTGTTCGACGTGTCCGGCAGCTACCGCTTCGCCATGCTTGGGTTTGCGGGGGCCACGCTGTTGAACATCGCGCTGGTGATGGCGCTTAGGCGGCCGCGGCTACCGGCCGGAGCGGGGGCCTGATGCGAGAGGCCACGGGCTACTGACACCCTCTGGGAGGTCGCGCCCCGCCGATGCCCCCTCGGCGGGGCTCAGGACATGCTTCGACGGGCTCAGGCAACTGCTGCAGTGCTGGCACCCGACGACCGGCGGGGTGCGCCGAATCGGCCGGTAGGCGCCGGGACAGGGCGATTCGTGAATCACCCCTACGCGTGGGGCCACCGAGTCCGTGGTGGGGGTAAAGGGGCCATGAAAGGCGGTGTCGAGCGGGCTGCCGTCCGTCCGCGCCCTTGCCGCGCCTGCTACCATGGACGTGGGTTCCAGGCGTGACGCCGGGGTGAGGGTTTCGATGCCTGATGTGTTGCAATTGCTGGGTTTGGGTGCACCGCCCACCGAGATACCGCCCGTCAACCAGTTCTGGCTGCCGGCGTTCCACGTGGAGCTGGATGCGCTGGCGCTGGTGTTGGTGATGCTGGGGGTGTACTTCACCACGGCGAACCAACTGCAGCGCACGGGCCGCGCCTACCCGCTGAGCGGGCGCCAGGCGTGGTGCTGGGTCGCCGGTTGCGCCACCATCCTGGTGGGCAGTAGCTGGCCCATCCACGACCTGAGCGAGCACTACCTGTTTGCGGTGCACATGGCGCAGCACATGCTGTACATCTTTGTGGCGGCGCCGCTGTTGCTGATGGGCTTGCCCGACTGGCTGGCCGACGCCCTGATCGGGCATGGGCGGTGGCGGAAGGTGGTGGCGTTCCTCACCCGGCCGTTCATTGCGTTCGTGGTGTTCAACGTGGGGCAGGGCATCACCCATGTGCCGGAAGTCACCCAGGCCATCGTCACGAACCACCCATTGCACTTCCTGGTGCACCTCTACATTGTGGCCAGCGCGCTGCTGCTGTGGTGGCCGGTGCTGAGCCCGCTGCCAGACATGCCGCGCCTGTCGTATCCATTCCAGATGCTGTACCTGATGCTGCAGTCGGTGATCCCCACTGTGATCTACGCGCCGTTAACGTTTGCTGAAGGCGTGGTGTACCCGTTCTACGGGCAGGCGCCACACCTATGGGGGTTGAATGCGGTGCTGGACCAGCAGATGGCGGGCCTGCTGATGAAGATCGGCGGCGGGTTCATTGTGTGGGCGTGGATCGGCGCGGTGTTCATGCGGTGGGTGGCCCGGGCCGAGACGGCCACCACCAACGACGAGTTCTCGCCCATCAGCGACCTGACGGCGGCTTCGGCGGTGCGGGCCGCGGAGGACGTGGTGCGCAAGGGGCAGCAGCAGGGATAGGGTGGAGACCCTGGGACTGAACGTGTTAGCGCTTACGCGATGAGGGGAAAGTGGCCTGTCCCTAGCCGATGCGAACGATGTGCCGTTGGACGGGCGAGGTGACCTCCACCTCGCCTTCGTGCATATACAGGTTGATCTCCGACCGCACGCCGAAGGACGGCAGGTAGACGCCCGGTTCGATGGTGAAGGCCAGCCCCGGCACCAGGCGGCGGGTGTCGTGCGTCTCGTAGCCATCGAGGTTGGCGCCGTAGCCATGCACCACGGGGCCCAGGCTGTGGCCGAGCCGGTGGGTGAACGCCGCACCGTAGCCGTGGCCGCCAATGAACTCGCGTGCCACACGGTCCACCTCCCAGCCTTCGGGGTAGCGTCCGGCCGCCACCTCCGCCCGCAGGAAATCGACCGCGGCGTCGCGGGCGCCGGTCACCACGTCGAACACCCGCTGGTGTTCCGCGCTGGGGGTGCGGCCGGTGTAGGCCGTCCAGGTCAGGTCGCCGTAGACACCGTTGGGCTCCACCGCCCACAGGTCGATGAGCACCCAGGCGTCGGGGCCGATGACCGCCGGCCGGCCGGGTTCAGGCGCGTGGTGAGGGTCGCCGGCGTGGCCGTTCGCTGCGACGATGGGCGGGTCGTCGGTGCGGAGGCCGGCGGCGGCGAAGCGGTCGAGCAGGAACGCCTGCGCCTCGTACTCGGTGACGCGGCCCAGACGTTCGCCGATGTAGGCGAACGCGTCCTGCACCGCGTGGCCCAGGAACTGGGCGGCCCGCCGGTGCGAGGCCAGCTCTTCGGGCGTCAGCCGGCAGAGCGCCGCCTGCGCCAGTTCTGCCGACGATACCACCGTCACCCCGAGGCTGCGCACCAGCTCGAAGGTACCCGCATCCACGTAGGACACCGCCGGCAACGCTCCCAGCGGCGAGTACTCCATGGCGACGGTGCGGACGCCCGCCAGCAGCGCGCGGAGCTGGGCCAGCAGGTCGTCCCGATGTTGGTAAGGCCGGATGGTGAGGCCTTCCGACGGGAAGTGGCCCGCATCCACCTGGTGCACCAGCATGGTGGCGGCGCCGTCGCGCGTCAGCAGCAGGAACACCCGCCGCGTGGAGTGGGTGGTGGCGCCCAGCAGTTGCCACAACAGCGGGTTGCTGTGGCGGAAGTCGTAGAGCAGCCAGCCGTCCAGATCGCTCTCGCCGAGCGCCTGAAGGGCCTGGGGTAGCTTGCTGGTGGGGTTCATGTGGTGTTGGACGCGCTGCCACGCCGGTGACCCGGGCATGCGAGCGATCGATGGCCGAGAGGCACTCCGTAGTAGAATGCCGCTAGCGCATCCCGCCAGGTAAGCATGACCGTCGTACTTCTCACTGGGTTCACGCTCATTGCCTTTGCCGCCAACTCCCTGCTCTGCCGGGTGGCGCTCGGTGGAGGCCTCATCGATCCGTTGTCCTTCACTGCTCTCCGCCTCGGGAGTGGCGCGTTGGCTCTGACCAGCATTTCTCGTGTAATAGCGGAGCCGAGGGGAACTGACAACACAGGAGGCTCCTGGGCTTCGGGTTTCGCCTTATTCGCCTACGCCGCTGCGTTCTCTCTTGCCTATACATCGTTGAGCACCGGAACGGGGGCACTCCTCCTCTTCGGCTTAGTGCAGGTGACAATGATAGGCGCAGCGCTGAAATCAGGCGAGCATCTCGGACCGGCGCAGCGGATTGGCGCCACCATAGCGCTTGGCGGTCTCATCTATCTGGTACTGCCAGGGATCGCTTCTCCCGACCCGTTCGGTGCACTTCTCATGGGTGTTGCAGGAATAGCCTGGGGCGTGTACTCGATCCGTGGCAAGGGCGTTTCTGCGCCAGTTCGCATGACCACCGGCAACTTCCTTCGGTCGGCGCCCATGGCACTTGTTGCAAGCGCAGTTGGGTCTTCCTCGGCGCACCTGGAACCGGCCGGCATTCTGCTGGCGCTGACATCGGGAATCGTTACGTCTGCGCTGGGATATATTCTCTGGTACAAAGCGCTGGGAAGTCTGACGACCACCCAGGCTTCGCTGGTGCAACTGCTGGTACCGGTTCTTGCTGCCTTTGGTGGCGCCGCGGTCCTTTCAGAGCAGGTGTCCCTGAGGCTGGTGGCCGCGAGCACATTGACCCTTGGAGGGGTAGCCCTGGCGGTGTGGAAGCGCGGTCCGGTGACGGATCGCACCTGAGCAGCAACCCTGGGCCAGGGATTCCTTTAGGCCACCATGCGGCCCGGCCTTCTCAGGCCGGCTGGTGAATCCAACCGCCGCCGTGAACGGCGGGCCTGGAACGTATCTACGAGAGAGGCGTTTGTGCCTAGACCCCCAACGACTCGAAGGTCTGTTTGGCAATCTGGACGGCCTGCACGCCGGTGGGCCAGCCCGCGTAGAACATGACGTGGGTCATGGCCTCCACGATCTCTTCCTTGGTGAGGCCGTTGGCCAGGCCGCGCTGCACGTGGCCGCTGATCTGGCCGGTGCGGTAGAGGGCAGTGAGCACGGAAATGGTGATGAGGCTGCGGTCACGCTTGGACAGGCCCGGATGCTCCCACACCTCGCCGAACAGCACCCGCCCGGTGAGGTCGGCGAGATAGGGGGCTACGTCGGACGTAGCACTGGTGGATGACTGCGGGGCGGAGACGTTCTCGGCCATGGTGGAACTCCTGTGTGGTGTGTTCGCCGTGTTCGGCACGCGACAGGCTAGACGGTGGCGGGCCGGGCGTCAACGTGATACGCGTGACGGGGTGCAGCCGGGGCCGGCTTGCCATGCGCAGTCCGCGTGTCTCCATTCACTTCAGCCGCCGCAGGGCTACCCCATTCTCTCGCCGTCATCGCTAACCGCTCGTCCTGAGCTGGTCGAAGGGCCGGACGAACACCACCGGCAGGATGCTGCGCCGTCCCTCTAGGTTGCGTGGTTCGACAAGCTCACCACGAGCGGAAACCTTAGACCTCAGCGAGAATGCGATGGCCCTGTCAGCCTTGGGTGGCGCCACGCGCACGGCGGGCGCGGCGCTATACTGGTGGCGATGACTGCCGGTGGGCCCTAGCCCACCTTATGGAGAGGCCGAACCGCATGATCCAACTCGACGAGACCGACAAGCAGCTCCTGAACATCGTGCAGGGGGAGTTCCCCGGCGTGGTGCGCCCGTTCGAGGACCTGGGCCGGCGCCTGGGCCTGAGCGAGGACGAGGTGATCGCGCGGCTGGGCCGCATGAAGGCCGACAAGATCATCCGCCAGATCAGCGCCATCTTCGACACCCGTGCGCTGGGCTATAAGAGCACGCTCGTAGCTATGTCAATAACGCCGGAGCACCTGGAGGCGGCGGCCAAGGTGGTGAATAGCCATCCTGGGGTCAGCCACAACTACAAGCGCAACCACGCCTTCAACCTGTGGTTCACGGTGGCGACACCGCCCGACACCGACATCGAGGCCACGGTGGACAGGCTGCACGAACTGGCGGGCGCCACCTCCACCCGCATCCTGCCCACGCTCCGCCTGTTCAAGATCGGCGTGGAGCTGGACATGACCGGTGAGGCCGACCCGACCCGCCGCTCCGCGCCGCAGTACTCCAGCGAGAAGCGGGCGCTGGCCACCGGCTACACCCTGACCGACACGGACATCCGGGTGGTGCGGGCGCTGCAGGACGACCTGGAACTGACGCCGCGGCCTTTCCTGAAGCCGGCCGAGAGCGCCGGCATGACCGAGGAGGAGCTGCTGGCAGGCGGCGAGCACCTGAAGAGCACCGGCCACTTCCGGCGCTATGCGGCCATCCTGTTCCACCGGCGGGTGGGGTTTGCCGCCAACGGCATGGCGGTGTGGAAGGTGCCCGAGGAGCGCGCGCTGGAGGTGGGCCAGACCATGGCCAGCTTCAGCGTGGTGAGCCACTGCTACCTGCGCCCCACCTACGAGGACTGGCCCTACAACATCTTCACCATGCTGCACGGCCGCAAGGTGGAGGACTGCACCAAAGTGGCCGAGGCCATCGCCGAAGCGACCGGTGTCAGCGAGTACATCACCCTCTACTCCACCAAGGAGTACAAGAAGGTCCGACTCCGGTACTTTACTCCCGACTATGAGCAGTGGGAGGCCAAGTACATGCCGGCCTCGGTTCACAGTCACTAGAGACACCGAACCGCCGGCCTGTTGGCCGGCGGTTGGTTGGCAGCGAGGGCCCGCAGGGCTCTCAGCCGATGCTCTCGCGGTTGAACGCTTCGGCCACAAGGTCGGCCATGTGCTTCGCTTCGGCCCAGGCGTGCTTTGAGAAGCTGCACCCAATGGACCCCGAGCCTCCCATCACGACTTCGTACCCGTCTGTGTCCGGTTGCCCGCAAATGCATTTCACCCTCGCCTTGCTAACTACCCAGAGTTCAGCCACCCCTGGCCTCCTTCAAGAAGCCCGCTGGGTCGTAGGTCTCGGGCTCGGCCTCAAACATCGCGGTGACGGCTCCCCACTGCGTCTCCGGCTCGCCATCGTGGGCAAGGCAAGCCCACTCCCGACCGCCACCTACCACCTGTTGGAGGTCCGGCGGGATGCGCATGAGCTTGTCCTCGCCCGGGATAAACCCGCCGCCCTCAATGTCGAAGTCCAGCACCCGGAAGTCGGCGCCGCGGCGGTCCGTGTAGACCGCCTGCACGGCGCCACCTCGGACAACCACGAGGATCTTCATCGGTGGCCTCACGCATCCACCACCGCTTCCGCCTCAGCGTCTTCAGCAGCCTGGGCCTTGTCGGCGCAGTTGCCGCAGTCGCCGGCGTAGCCCTCCCCGCTGTTGTTGACCCCGCCGCAGGTGGAGCAGGTGATGTCGCCTACAGCGTCCTCGAACACTTCCCGCCACTCAAGCGCATCGCCGACCGCATCCAGCGAACGGTCGATGTACGCCTGCTTGTCCGGGCACGCGGCCCATCGCGGCGTGAAGTCGCCGGGCTCCACGTTGTCGTCGGAGAAGTCATACTCCGGATCCCGCTCCTTCTGGTGCTGCTCGTAGACGGCGGCCAGGTCAGCCACCGACAGCGAGTAGAGGATGCGGTCGTTCCCGTAGGGGTCGATGTGGTCTGCCGCGTCGAGCAGGGCTAGCGCCACTTGGCGGAGCTCGGCGCCGCTCATTTCGACGATGGCGTTGCTCTCGCCCTTCTTGCCCTGGATAGAGAGCCACCCGCAGATCGGCTGCTGCTCCGAATGGCTGTCGTAGCTGGTCCCGGTCGCGACTATGGCCTGGCGCGACTTGAGCCATCCATTGCGGCCGCGGGCGTTCAACTGCCCGGTGAGAGGCACTTCCCGATAGAACGTCTTATCTGGCTCCATGGTCTTGCTCCTGTAGTCGGGCATTGTGCGGGTTGGCCGTTTAGCCATGGTCGACTTCCACCAGCTCGTACTGGACGTAATGGAAGTCATCGCCGTATTCCTCGCGCAGGGTGGCGATGAACGGCCCCAACTCGTCTTCGGGGACAATGACGCCGGTTGAACCGGGCAGGCTCCAGGCGTCGGCGTCTTCATCGTTGATGGCCAGAATGTAGAGCTTCTCCTTGTTAGGCACCGGCCACCCCCTTGCCCTGGGCCAGGCGGTGAGCCGCCACGGCTTCCCGGACGAATCCGAGCTTCGTAGCGTCGCTCACCGGCTCGAGGCGGTAGACGGTGACGTCGGACGCGAACTCCACGATGGAGTAGCCGATGCCCTCCTCCTCGGTGAGCGCATCCAGCAACTCGGCCACACCGTCCTCGTCGAACACATGGCGGTCAGGGTCGCCCGGGTGGTGGAACACCCGCCCCTCACCGTTGGTCAGCACGTAGTCGGACATCAGATGTACTCCGGTTCTACCCCGTCGGGCATCGGGAACTCGTGGTTGCAGTTGAGGCAGTAAAGGACCTCGTCCCGGCTGCACTCGCCGCACGACTCGTAGAGGCCGTCGATCACCAGCTTCCCGCCGGCGTTTTCCCGGACGGTGCGCTTCACCAGCACGAACTCCTGGTGCTCAAGGTTGGGGCTGCCGCACTTTGGGCAGGCGACCGTGGGGCTGGCCGGGCCGGTGATCGCAGCGATGGTGCCATCGGCTGGCGCCTCGCAGTGTTGGAGGGTTCCGCTCACGCGTCACCGCCTTCGCGGCAATCGCCGCAGACATCGTCCTTGTCGAGGTCCTCGCGGCACTCACCGCACCCGCAACAGAACATGCAGTCCTCGTTGGACGAATGGCTGCAGGCAGACTCCTCGCGCTCGCCTGCCTCGATATGGCGGGCACCCTCCTCGAAGAACTCAGCCATGGTGCCGCCGAAGATGCGGGGGTCGTCAGGCGCCGGCTGGGGCCCGAACCGGAACGTGGGCTGGTCGCCGCTCATGGTGGGGACCGTCTCCCCAGCCGGCAGGTCGAGCGAGCCGCCTGGGCCCTGCCCCGCAAACAACAGCCCCTGGAACATCGGCCTCCCGGTGGCAGCAACCTGACGGGTGCCGCCGAACAAGTCGGGCTGCTCTGGTATGCTCACTGTCTTCTCCTTCCCTGGTTCCGGGTCCCTCAACCCGGTCTAAGCGACGGTAACGGTCAGCGTGTCCAGCTTCGCCTCGGGGGCGGTTAGCGGGACGTAGAAGGTGCCGAAGGGTGAGCCGTCGCCACCCTCGAGCTTGAACTGCCGGTAGTTCTTCGTGTCCTTGACCTTCACGAACACCAGCTCCATGAGAGACCTCCTGCTTACGCGGCCTTGATTTGGCTGGGCTTTGGACCAGCCGGCCGCGTTCCGCCCGCCGGAGCGGGCGCCATCCGCGCTTTGAGAGAACGGGCCAGCCGTAGGCTTCGGGCCAACGCCTTCGACTTCTGCGTCCGGGTCTTGTCCAGGTGGGGGAACGGCTGGGTGATCATCGGTGGTCCACCCGGCGCACCCAGGGGAGGGCGTAATGCTTCGCTCGGTCGGTAATGGCGCCGCTTTCGCAGCGCTCGATGAAGAGCGTTACGCCGTCGACCTTGTCGGGCCGGCGCTCCCCGACCATTTCCGTGTCGGTGTACGGAACGTCCAAGCGGAGCCACTCAGTGCTCTCCCAAGGTTCGTCCAGCAGCACCGCGTTCACCTCGTAGCCTTCACCATCGGTGGTGAACTCCAGCGCCTGGCCGAGCCCCTTCTCAAGCGCGTCGTTGATCGCATCGCGCAAGAGCGTCAGCCCGACCCGGTTCCCGACGACCACGGCCGGCGAATGCCAGGCCTCCTGTGGGTAGATGTGGAGCAACTCGATCTCAGCCAACGTTTGCCTCCTGGTTTGCGCCGCGGGTGAGGGTCCGCTCCATGTGGAAGTGCCGGTAGGCGTTACCGAGGCACTCCCCGAAGCTGATGCGCTCGCTGAGGTTCTCGCTCCGCTGGGTGCCGTCGCAGAGGTGCATGAGGCCGGTGAGCAGGTCGACGATGGTGTCCTCGTCCCAGCCGTCGTACAGGATGCTGTCCGGGTGCGGGGCCAGGGCTCGCTCCGCGGCAGCGGCGGAGCGCTCGCCCGGCTGGTGGCCGTCGATGAACGGGAACCCGTCGACCGTGGTAAGGGTGTGGGCGGCGCACATTCGGTCGGAGCAATGCGAGCACTCGTCCGTCGCCTTCTCGGTGCAGCCGTCGAAGTCGCAGCCCGGATCCTCATGGTTGTGCTCGTCCACGCACGCCTCGCAGAGGACCTCGCCGCACCCCTCGCAGTAGGTGTTGGCGATGCCGGGAATCTCGTCGGGGCCGTGGTTGGAGCAGGGGGCACCCTTCATGTCGGCCTCCTTCACCAGCCACGCGTAGAGGCGCTTCTCTAGCTGCTCCAGGTCATCGGTCTGCCAGCCTTGGTTGCCGAGCTCTAGCGCGTACTTCCCGCCGGCCACATCCTCGCCCCCGTTTCGGATGTAGCCCAGGACATGGTCGGCGCTGCCGCCGTACCAGAACCCGGCTTCGCCCTGACGGAAGCCCTCCCCATGGTCTCCGATGGCAGCGGCCAGGTCGGCGGCCGTGTGCCGGCTGCTCACAAACTCTCCGAACGTCATACGGTGCTCCCTTCTGGAATCTGGCTCGCTGCGATGGCCTCGAGGGCGGCGGGCACCCAGCAGGTATCGGTGTGCGGCATCGGCCGCACCCAGGCTTCGTCGAGGTGCCCGCAGTAGCCGCAGTAGGCCTGCTCGATGGTGCCGTAGAGGGCACGGCCGAGCGCGTCGAGGAGGCCTGGCGCAGCGGCAATCAGGCGGGCGTTGGCGTCAACCTCGGCGTCACGGCCATAGTTGTTGAGGTCGAGCGCAGCGGCGATGTAGATGCCGTTGGCGGCTCGGATACCCCGGCTCTCATCGTGGCGAAACCGCTGGCCCTTTTCGCGGCTCCATGGGCCCGGCGTGTGCTGCGGCTGCACGGTCGGATCAGCCACGTGGAGCCTCCATGAGGTACGACTCGGGGCCGAGGTGGTAGCAGTCCCCCATCCGGGTTATGAGGCCCAGCCGGGTGAAGCTGTCCATCAGGCTCTGGAACTGCGCGAGCGTGCAGCCCTGCGCCATCATGGCGGCGTACATGACGCCGGCGGGGGCTCCAATGGGTCCCGCAGCCTTCACTGCTTCGACCACCGCGCCGGCGACCTCTCGAACCGCCATGGCTTGCTGTGCGTTCATCTTGGGTCTCCTCTTCCCTTCCCTGGGTAGTTGATGTGGCTTCCGCCTTACGGCCGCTGGCTGCGACCGCATTCGGCCCGGGGCCGCCGGGCCTCGTCAGGGCGGTCAGGCGGCCTGGGGGCTCCGCACGTCGGCTTCGTCGAGGCCCCACGGTGCGTCTTCCCAACCGACCGGCAGCTCGTCGCCGTAGCGGTTCACGTATGTGGCCGGTGCGATGCGCAGCAGCCAGATGAGGAGTGCCGCATAGAACGCGGAAGCGTCGGAATCCTTCCAGGCCGGGTGCTCGCAGGACTGGTACTCGTAGCAGAAGGCCGCGCGATGGGCCTCGGCCACGGTGAGCCGGCGGGTTGGCTGGTAGCGGTACGGCTGCTGGAACCAGAGATCGTCGGGGCCTGGGAGGCTGTCCGGTGCATCGTGGGGGTACCGGTAGCTCACGCTGGCGACCATTTCGCTGGTGAGCATTTGGCCCAGTTGGTCGGCGGAAAGACCGTCCGGCCAGGGAGCCGGTTCGGACGGGTCCTTGGCGTCAGTCGGACCCAGGCGGGCCGTTGTGACCAGTGCGTCGATGTGTGCCTTGCTGGTGATCCAAGCGCTCATGCAGCCACCTTCTTTGCGCAGTCGGGGCCGAGGCCCCGGTGAATGGATGCGGGGACGGTGAGGGGGCGATCGCACCGGTAGCAGCGGCCACTCTCGAGTGCGTAGGCCAGGCCGGCAGCGGCGTGCCGGTCGCGGTTCGGACTGGCCAGGAACCGCAGCGCCGCCATGATGTCCTCACCGGCCTGCTGTGACCTCCAGAAGCGGACGGCCGGACCATCGAAGTTGGCGAAGGAGCGGTAACTCGCTTCGTTGTCGGACCCGCACAGGTGCTGGACGATGGTCTTGCCGGCGAAGTACCCGGTCTGTCCCTCAACAAACCGGAGAGTGCGCCAGCCGCCATGAGGTCCGACGACCGTGAAGGTGCCCTGCTTGGGCAGGTGGGTGGTGGACACCCTGAACGGGATCGGCTGAGTGCTCATGGCGGGTGCCTAACGCACCGCCGCCAGCTCTTGCTGGACGGCGAAGTTGGTGGACTCCCAGGAGCCGGTGAGGACGCCCAAGGCTTCCTCGTCGCTCAAGATGACGTCCCGGCTGAGGTCGATGTAGGCGTGCCTGCCGCTCCGGGTCTCCCACAGGTACTGGATCCGGAACCCGCGCACGGCGAACGGCTCTTCCGTTCCGCCGTTGGCCGGCACCCAGTTCTCGCGCTTCGTGGTGGTTGCTCCTGACATTTCCTGCCTCCTGGTCCCCTTCCCTGGGGGGTGTTTTCTCACAACTTCATCATACCAGTTATGCGCATAGTTGTACATAGTTACGCATCAATTAGACAGGGAATTAGGCATGAAAGCGGGCCTACCGACATGCGATAGGCCCGCTTGGGAGGGGTCTAGGCGGGCGCGATTATGCTTCGGGGCCGGGCTCGGCCGCAGGCTCGCCGGCCTGTTCCGCGCGCAGCCGCTCTTGGAAGTCAGCCGGGAACCGCCATTCGCGGCCGGCCTTGAACGCGCCCGCCCTGCCCTTCTGCGCCATCGCCTGCACCGTGTTGCGGTGGAGGCGGAGCAGGCGGGAGACCTCTTCCACGGTGTACGGCTGGTTGGGGTCCGTGCGAGGGACCTCTGCCTGCGGCACTGCCGGACGCCCGCGGCGCCGCTTCGTTCCTGTGGTCACTTAGTCCTCCTTTCTCTCCGGTTGGTCGGGTATGAGCTCGAGGGCCACCCGCAGGACCTCCAAGGGGTTCGTGGACGCGACATGCACTTCAGTGCCGCCGAACGCGTGGTTGTGGATGGTGATGACCTTCCAGTACCGGAGGTCATCGCGCACCAGGTGGGTCTTGTGGTCGAACCGTTCTTGTTCTAGCCAGAGCAGCGCTTCGATGGGATCTGGCGCCGCGATGAAGCGCTTCTGGCCGCGGT
>ORMF011923616.1_pt1 | contig 13192 bp, 10 predicted proteins | sample 1779871 | NCBI WGS metagenome assembly ORMF01 (sample SAMEA104232316, study PRJEB22302) | groundwater metagenome | biome: forest; feature: aquifer; material: groundwater | place: USA | collected 2011-08-07 | depth 5.4 m | reverse complement strand
ACCTTTGGCGCATCATTGATCGCGGCGCTGGCCAACGCGGTATTCGGCACGCTGCTCGCATGGGTGCTCACGCGCTACGAGTTTCCCGGACGCCGGTTCATTGATGCGATGGTGGATTTTCCGTTCGCGCTGCCGACGGCGGTGGCGGGTTTGACGCTCGCAAACCTGTTCGCGGCAAACGGCTGGCTGGGCCAATATCTGGTGCCGCTCGGCATCAAGGGCGCGTTCACGCCGCTGGGCGTCGTCATTGCGCTGACGTTCGTGGGCATGCCGTTTGTGGTGCGGACCCTGCAACCGGTGATTGAAAACTTCGAGCGCGAGGTCGAGGAGTCCGCCGCGACCCTCGGGGCCGGGCGGCTGCGAACTTTCTTGAGTGTGATCGCCCCGTCGCTGCTGCCGTCCATCATCACGGGTTTCGCGCTGGCGTTCGCGCGGGCGATTGGCGAATACGGCTCGATTGTGTTCATCTCCGGCAACCTGCCGTTCAAGACCGAGATCGCGCCGTACCTCATCGTGATGCGGCTGGAGGAATACGATTACGCCGGGGCGATGACCCTGGCGGTGGTGCTGTTGATCTTTTCCTTTGCGTTGCTCGGGGTCATCAATGTGCTGGAGCAGTGGGCGAACAAGTTTGTGAAGTAACATGGCTGGCATTACAAAAAAGCAATGGGCTGCGGGCCGCAAGAAATCGCAGCGCGGCACAGAGGAGTCGCCCTTCGCGAAGTGGACGCTCATTTCCATTGCGATGTTGTTCTGCCTGGTGTTCCTGCTGCTGCCGCTGGTCAACGTGTTCGCGCAGGCGTTTGCCAAGGGTTGGACGGCTTACTGGTCGGCGCTGACGCATCCGGATTCCTGGTCGGCGATCAAACTCACCTTGCTGGTGGCGGCCATCAGCGTGCCGCTGAACGTGCTGTTCGGTCTGGCGGCGGCGTGGGCCATCGCCAAGTTTGAGTTTCGCGGCAAGACGCTGCTCATCACGCTCATTGACCTGCCCTTCTCGGTATCGCCGGTGGTGGCGGGGTTGATGTTCATCGTGTTGTTCGGCCTGCAAGGTTTCTTCGGCCCATGGCTGAACGATCACGACCTCAAGATCATTTTCGCCGTGCCCGGCATTGTGCTGGCGACGGTCTTCATCACGTTCCCGTTCGTGGCGCGCGAGTTGATTCCCGTGATGCAGGCCACGGGCACGGATCAGGAGCAGGCGGCACTCACGCTGGGCGCGAATGGCTGGCAAACTTTCTGGCACGTCACGCTGCCGTCCGTGAAATGGGGTTTGATCTACGGCATCATTCTGTGCAACGCGCGCGCGATGGGCGAATTCGGCGCGGTCTCGGTCGTAAGTGGTCACATCACCGGCCAGACGGACACGATGCCTTTGCGCGTGGAGAAACTCTACAACGAGTATCAGGGGCAGGCCGCGTTCGCCGTCGCGAGTTTGCTGGCGATGCTCGCGCTGGTCACGCTCGGCATCAAGACGTTTCTCGAATGGAAACAACACCGCGAGTTTGAACTGGCCCAGCAGGCGACGCTGGGGGAATCGGGCGACGCAACATTTCTGGCGAAAAGCCGCCAGCCGTCAGCCGTCAGCCATCCGCCGGAAACGAAAGGAGAAGCTTGATCGTGCAAGATTTTCGACAGCTTCAAGTCTGGCAAAAGGCGCATCAGATCAATCTCAAGTTGTATGATGCCACCACGAGTTTTCCAAAGTCGGAACTGTTTGGTCTGACCAGCCAGATTCGGCGGGCGGGCGTATCCATTACGGCAAATCTTGCGGAAGGCTGGGGTCGTGGCAGCGACGCCGACTTTGCCCGCTTTGTTTTCATGGCGATGGGTTCTGCGTGCGAACTCGAATCACACCTTGAGTTGGCAAAAGATTTGAAATTTTTGTCCGCCGCTGATTATCGAAGCGTGCTGGATATGCTGATCGAGACCAAACGAATGCTTTCGGGATTGATTACCACACTTTCATCCCGTCGCTCGATCCCCAAGCTGAAGGCTGAGGGCTGAAAGCTTAAAGCTAACCATGAGCATCGAACTAAAAAACATCAGTAAGAAATTCGGCGAAGTCACCGCCGTCAACGGTGTCAACTTCACCGTCAACGATGGCGAGTTGATGGCGTTGCTGGGCCCGAGCGGCGGCGGCAAGACGACGGTGCTGCGCATGATCGCCGGGCTTGAAGTTCCGACCGAGGGCGACATTTTTGTGCGCGGGGAACGCGTGAACGATGTGCCGGTGCAGAAGCGCAACATCGGGTTTGTGTTCCAGAGCTACGCGCTGTTCAAGAGCATGACCGTGTTCAAGAACATTGCCTTCGGCCTCAAGATCAAGAAGTGGAAGAAAGCCGAAGCCGCGGCGCGCGTGATGGAGTTGTTGCAGCTCTTCGGTCTGGCCGGACTGGAGCATCGTTATCCCCATCAGCTCTCCGGGGGCCAGCGGCAGCGCGTGGCCATCGCCCGTTCCCTTGCACCCAAGCCCAGCGTGCTGTTGCTGGACGAACCGTTTGGCGCGGTGGACGCAAAGATCCGCCAGGAACTGCGCGAGTGGCTCGTGACTTTGCACCACGAATTGAACGTGACCACGATTTTCGTGACGCACGATCAGGAGGAGGCGATGGAAGTCTCGAACCGCATCGTGATTTTCTCCCGCGGCAAGCTTGAACAGATCGGGACGCCGCGCGAAGTGTATGAGCAGCCGGCGAACGAATTCGTCGCGCGTTTTGTGGGCGTGATGAACGTTCTCGATACGGAAGTGCTCGGGGGCGTGGCCCGGATCAATGAGATGGCGTTTCCGGCCGGCGGTCACGCGGACGGCATGCGCTTGCGGATTGGTTTCCGGCCGTACGCTGTGCAGATTTCCAATGACCTGGCGCTGCTCCCCTATCGCGCGGTATTGCGGCACACGTTCTTCCTGGGAATTTTGCTGCGGCTCGAATTGGAGTTGCCCTCCGGCCTCATCATCCGCAGCCGCATAACGAAGGAGGAATACGCGCAACTGGGTCTAACCGACGGTCGCGAAGTGTCCTTTCAGATCAAAAACTATCGGGTGCTGGCGAGCGAGGATGCGCGGCTGGCCCCGGAGTTGGAAGCGACGTATCAAGCGCCGCCGACGATCGGCGAGCATATTTGACGATGCGGTTCGGAGTGCGCGCGGCTCCTTTCGGGCGGCGCGAATTTGAATCCGGAAAGTTTGTGGCCCCCAGTCTTACTGACCCGCGCCCCCCTTCAAATAAGCGAAGATCAGTTCCGGCAAGGCGGAGCTGTAGCCGCCTTCCAGTAAGCTGAACAACGGCACGCCGGTTTTGCGCAGCTCGCCGCCGAGCCAGTGAAAATCCTCCGCCTTCAGTGGACCATTCGCCAGCGGGTCGCGCGCGTAAGCATCAAAGCCGGCGGAGACGGCGATGAGTTCCGGGTTGAACTTCTGCAAATCCGCCAGCGCGCGGGCCAGCGTCTGGCGGTAGCCTTCGCGCGGGGTCTTCGGCGCGACGGGATAGTTGAAACAATTCCCGCCCGCGTTTGCCGCGCCCGATCCCGGATAGCAGGGGTGCTCGTGAATCGAAAAAAACGCCGCGCCCCGCTGGTTCAACAAAATGTCCTCCGTGCCGTTGCCGTGGTGAACGTCAAAATCGAAAACAGCCATCCGTTTTGTGCCCGTGGCCAGGGCGTGCCGCGCGGCGATGCCGACGTTGTTCAGGTAGCAAAACCCCATGGCGGCGTTCCGGGTGGCGTGATGCCCCGGCGGACGCATGAGGCTGAAGACGGTTTCGCCCTTGCGCGCGCCCTCCAGCGCGAGCAACGCGGCCCCGGCGGAATTGCGCGCCAGACTTTCGATGTCGGGAAAGAAAGGAGTATCGGCGTCGAAATCGCATGGGATGCGAAGGCGGGCGATGTGTTCGGGCGTGTGCGCGCGGAGAATGGCTTCGTCATTGGCGGGCGTGGGTTCGGCCCAGGTCAGCGGGAGTTCAGTTTGATCGCGCAACATTTCCTGAGTCAGCGTAATGCGCGCTGGCCGTTCGGGATGACCCGGGCGGTGGTAGCTCGTGCAGTTTTTGTCCGTGATGATTGTCACCGACAAGATTCAAGCATGACAGGTGGACGCGGTCACGAATTTCTTGGCGGGTTGCTCTCCGGCTGGCGCTCCCGCTGCCGCCCCGGAACGCCGCCTTCAGGCGGCAGCCGCGGGCGATGCAACGGTCTCTGCCGCGTAAACGCAGCGTTCCGATTCAGCGCAGTTCCCCATCGGGGGGCAGCAACGGATGCGCCCTTCTCCGCCCCGCGCGATTTGAATTTTCCTTTTCTCCGCCCGTCCTTACAGTGGCCGAAGCTCGAACCGTTGAAGCTATGAAAATCAAAATCATCCCCGTCGCGCTGCTCACCGTGCTGGTTGCGGTTGCCCCGTTTCGCACTCGCGCCTGGGATTACGAAGGCCACCGGGCCGTGAACCAGCTTGCACTCGCCGCGTTGCCGGCCAATTTCCCGGCCTTTGTAAAAACGCCGGCAGCTCGCGAGCGCATCGCGTTTCTCGGCGGCGAACCCGACCGCTGGCGCAACATCACGGACGACCCATCGCTCATGCACTACAGCGGACCGGATCACTATCTGGATTTGGAAGAGCTGGCCGATTACGGCCTGACCCCGGCAACCGCGCCGAATCTGCGTTACGATCTGTTGGCCCGCCTGGCGCTCGCCCGCGCCGCGCATCCGGCAGCGTTTGCGGCCATTGATCCCACCAAGAACCGGGATCACACGCGGGAACTGGTGGGCTTTGCGCCGTGGGCGATCACGGAGTATTGCGGCAAGTTGCGTTCGGGCTTTTCGTATCTCAAGGCGTTTCAGGATTACGGCGGCACCCCGGAGGAAATCGCCAATGCCCAGGCCAACGTCATTTACGTCATGGGGGTGATGGGCCACTTCGTCGGCGATGGCGCGCAACCGCTGCATGTGACGAAGCATCATCACGGGTGGGTGGGCGACAACCCGAAGGGCTACGCGACGAACGCCAGCTTCCACGCGTGGATTGACGGCGGCTTTTTCAAAAAGACTGGCGGCGTCCACGCCGCGCCGCTGGTGGGAAAAATCCGCCCGGCAACCATTGTGGGCGATCCATTGAAACCCGATGATCTTTTCCGGCAGGTGATGGCGTATCTCGGCGCGACCTGTAAACAACTCGAACCGCTTTACCAGTTGGAGAAGGAAAAAAAACTCACGCCGGAGAATGAAAAGGCGGGTGAGGGCCGGGCGTTTCTTGACGGCCAACTCGTGAAAGGCGGCCAGATGCTGGGCGATCTGTGGTTCTCTGCCTGGCAACAGGCCACGGAGGACAAGTATCTCATCCGCCAACTGACCGACCGCCAGGCGGCCAGCGGTGAAAAGAAGTGAAACGCCCCGAATTATATCAACTGGCCGTAGGAACGGACCCCACAATATCCAAGTAGTAATGCTGGCTTTTCTCATCAAAATCGTCGTGATTGGATGCCTCCATTGCGTTAGCGGCGTGCTTTTGTATCGGGACATGATGGTTAACAAGCCTCCGATAGTAGAATCGGAATTTTTAGTCTTAGACCTTCCTTCCTTGATCGCACTGATCGCGTATGGTGCTGTTTTCTGGTCGAGTGGATTCCTTCAAACAAAGCCGGCGCTCATCAGGCTTGCGATCATGTTGGGGTTTTCTCTCTTGGCTGCATTTTTGTCTTGGTGGCTGTATATGTTAATCGCACTTAATACATACGGTTCGTAAACAGGAACGCGCCTCCGTCCTTGCCCAGATTTTGTCGGCACCCTCGGTATATCCAATCAGTGACCATCAGTTCCTAGTCCCGCCCGGAAAATAACGCGGGCTTGAAAGCCGGGCTGGCGGTCGGCAAACTTCGGCTTGCATACATACATGACCAATTCCCTCGCCATCCGGCTCGCGGCGCTGATGGGCTTTCTCGCCGTGGCGCTCGGGGCGTTCGGCGCGCACGGATTGAAAGACCTGCTGGCGCAAAACCACACCGCAGTCATCTGGGAGAAGGCGGTGTTCTATCACTTCATCCACACGGTGATGTTGTTTGTGCTGGCACAACGCCGTCCGATGCCCAGCGGACCGTGGCTGAGTTTCTTCGCGGGCATTTTGATTTTCTCGGGCTCGCTCTATCTGCTCGCGGTGACGAATGTGAAATGGCTGGGCGCGATTACGCCGATTGGCGGGCTGAGTTTTCTGGTGGGCTGGGCGTGGCTTTTTCTGAGGGCGCGGAAACTGACGGAGTAGTCGGGCCGCGTGTCGGAAATCACGTTGCCAGACTCGTAGGTGTCCGTTATACCGACGCCATGAAACCAACCCGGCCAGGCCGTCGCCGCCCGGCGACCCGATTCCGCGCCGGAGGTTTTTCCCTCATCGAACTGATGATCACGCTGACGATCATCCTCGTTTTGTACGCGATGTATTTCGGCTTCGGCTCCCGTCAGAATCAGCGGCAGCAAATGAAAAAGTGTGCCACGAACCTGCAAAAAATTTACGTGGCGATGCAGATTTACGCCAATGACAGCGCCGGCCAGTTCCCCGTCGTCCCCAACGCGCGCACGGCCGAGGAGGCGTTGGCCGGTCTGGTGCCACGCTATGCGGCGGATACGGCGGTCTTCGTTTGTCCGGGCAGCAAGGATTCGCCGCTGCCGCCGGGCGAACCGCTGGTGAAGGGAAGAATCAGTTATGCCTACTACATGGGCCGCAGCGCGAGCGAGACGACGACAGTCTTGTTGAGTGACCGGCAGACCGACACGCTCGCCAAGGCCGGCGGGCAAAAGGTTTTTTCCGCCACGGGCAAGGCGCCCGGCAACAATCATCACAAATACGGCGGGAACTTGTTATTGTGCGACGGCAGCGTGCGGGGATCGCTTGCGGTGTTGGCGTTTCCGTTGCCGCTCGCGACGAACGTGGTGCTGTTGAATCCAAAACCTTAGTGGCGAATGAAAATCCAATGTGATTGCGGCGCGAAATACGCCTTCGATGTTGCTCCCGAAATGGTTCAGCAGCCGGTGAAGTTTGTTTGTCCGGGCTGCGGGTTGGATTCGTCCGAGCGGGTGAACGCGCTGATCCGGCATGAGTTTAGTCACCTAGCCGGGTCGGAGGCGAGTGCTCCCCCGGCAGTAGCCATCGCGCCGGCGCCGCAGAATGTACCCCCATCAACATTAACTCCCGAGTCGTCCGTGCCGGTGCCAACGTCGTCCACGCCGCGCATCCGCTTGAGTCAAGGCGGGCATGGGGCGTCCGCCGCCACGGTGCCGGACGTGACGGACACGCGATTCTGTTCCAAGCATCCGCAGCAGCGCGTGACGTGCAAGTGTCGCGTCTGCGAGAAACCGATGTGCCCGAAATGCATGGAGCTGTTCGGCTACGTGTGTTCGCCGCATTGCCAGGAGAAGGCGGAGTTGCAGGGCATCGAAATCCCGGTGTATGCCGGACGGAAATCCGTGGTTGAGCGCAAACACTGGGGCAGGATTGGTTTGGTGGTGAAACTGGCGGCGCTGTTGATAGTCACTTTCATTGGGGTGTGGATTTGGTTTGAGTTCATCGGGTCGCGGCCGCATACGGCGTTCGCGGTTCGCTTTGAAAACGAACCGGCGATGTCCGGTGCGAGCGCCTTTTGCGGCCCAGGACAGATCGTGTTCATTCACGGCGACAAACTGGCCCGCTACGATCTCAAAACAAAAAAGGAAGTCTGGCGGCGGCAACTCGTGGACAAAAAGAAAATGGCGGACGAAGCGGCCCGGGAGCTGAAAGAAATGCAGGCGGCGGTGCAACAGGGCGAGGGCTCGTTCAAGATTCCGGCGCTCGAGGAATTGATCCGAGATATGACGCGCACGGCGGAGCGGGCGTTGGATCTGCACGTGCATGGCCAAAACATCTGGGTCGCGGCGGACGACAAGTTGGCGCGCTACGATTGGGATACGGGCGAGCCCCGGCAGGAGGTGGCGGTGGCCGGCGATTTCTCGCGTGGTCGCACGCACGGTGATGAAATCGAGTGGCGTGCCGGCGACAGCGAGGGGCAGATGGCCATCACCCGCTTCAACCTTGCGTCCGGTCAGGCGCGGACGAACATCATCGGCGAGCCGCCCAAGCTCACCGTCGCCCAAACGACCACGCCCGGGGCAAAAGGTGTCGCGGGTAAAACCAACCGCACGGCAGCCGTGAAGGCATCCGCCGCCCGGAAAGCTCCGGCGGACGCGCCCAAAAAACTCGACCCGCAAAAGCTCGCGGCGCAATTGGCGGATGCGCCGTTCGCGGCGAAAGTCGCCGCGCCCGCGACCGTCGCCACCGCGCTCAACCAGGAGCGAACGATGGCCGAGATTCGCTCGCAGGACGAAACGCCAACGCCCCGGCCGTCGGCGAAAGCCGGGCCGGATTCCGCAGATCACTTCACGGTCATTCCCACGCGGGAGGGTTTCGTGCAGTTCTCCCGGCACCTGCTCGAGGAAAAGTTCATCAGCCACACGGCCATGAAAGCGCCGCCCAAGAAATCCGCGCTCGATGGCAACCTCTCGGTGACGGCCACCGTGGATGTTGCCAACGAACTGCTCAACGAGATGCAGCACAACGCGGGCGGCGATCAGGTGGTGGAGAATGTCAGTCGTTACGCGGTGAAGGTGCGAATCGGTAACGGGAAGGATGTGGCGGATTGGGAGGGCGAAGTCGTCGGCCCGCCGGCGTTGTATCCGTTGGCCAGCGTCAACGCCATCGTCGCGGGCAAAACGCTCATCGTCCTTGATCAATCGAACAAGCCGAAATGGCGGAGCACGCTCAATTATCCGGTGCTTGGCGGCGGCAGTGATTTCTTCGAGGCCGATGACGAAACGGCGGCCTGCAGCGGCTTGGGCCCAGTGGTGGAGCGCGGCGACACGCTCTACATTTTCGATCAAGGCGTGTTGAGCGTGTTTGAAGTCGCGACCGGCAACGCCCGCTGGCGGCTGCCCTCGGTCGGCATCTCCGGGATTTACTTCGACGACGACGGGATGGTCTATGTGAACACCACGACGGCCAGCCCGGACAACATCAAGTATTCCAAGCAAATTGACGTGAGCGACCGGATCAATGCCGTGGTCCTCAAACTGGAGGCGAAAACGGGCAAGGAACTTTGGAAGCAAACTCTCAGCGGCAACCTTAGCTATCTTTCGGGTCCGTATATTTACAGCGTCGCGTACACCAGCCCGCGCGACGATGACGACGAAATCAATCCCGACCTGGCCGTGCTGGGCATGGAGAAGAAGCCTTACCTGCGCATCCGGCGGATCAATCCCAAGAACGGGCGGCTCATGTGGGAACACTTTCAACAACGCGGTCCGCTGGATGTGAAGATTGACCGCAACACCATCCAACTCGTCTTCAAACGCGAGGTGCAGGTGCTGAAATACCTGTCCTTTTGAGCCGGCCGGCCGAGTTCAAACCTTTTCCGGGAGTTGCCGGAGCAGATTCTGCAGGAACACCACGTTGTCGCATTCGACGTAATTCATCGTGCCGCCCATGCGAGCAAAACTCTTGCAGAACCGGAGGTAGTAGGCCGGATTGTCCTTGGGCGGCTCGCCCTGGCTCCAGTCCCAATTCCCGCCGTCTTGGATGTCCACGACGTAAATGGTGTGGCCGCTGACGATCTTGTGCCCGGCTTGCAGGCGCAAATTGTTCACGCAACTGAGGCTCTTCTCGAACCCCTGCGGCGCCATGATGGCCGAGCCGACGGACAAGACCACGCCGCCGTCCAGTCCGTCCACGGCGCGACCGAACAGCGCGAAGTCCGTCGTCGCCGCGCGCCCGATGACGGCGCCGTTGAACATCGGGTGATTGGAGATGATGTCGTAGCCGATGCCGGGATGAACGGTGAGGGGAACATTGTGCCGGAACGCCTGCGCCATGATGGAACTGGCCGGGTGCCGGTGCTTCACTTCGATGCGACCCGCCGGGAGGCCGTGCGCGATCATCGCCTGCAACAATTCGGCGCGGGCCGGGGCCAGCGGATGCGAAGGTTCACTGCTCAAGGATTTTTTCAGTTCGTCGGTCGTGGGCAGGGTGGTGCCATCCTCGACGATGAAGCGGCCGAGGCTGCGACCGTAACCTTCACCGCGCAACGCGCCGGCCAGCAGCGCGAGATGAATGTTGCGTCCGGTTTCGTCCCAGGTGCCGAACGTGCCGGTGGCAACGTTGTCGCGGACGCTCTCCGCCGTGCGCCCTTGGAAGGCGAGTTCCCAATCGTGAATCGTCCCGGCGCCGTTGGTGGCGAGGTGCGTAACCCATCCACCCGCGACAAGCGCATTCACCACCTCCAACAAGCCATTCTTCACGAGATGCGCGCCGTAGATCAGCATAACACTCGCGCCGCGTTTGCGCGCGGCAGTGATTTTCGCTACACATTCGCGGATTCGCGCGATCATTTCGTCCGGGCAGGGGATAGCACAATCGCCGGCCCCCGCCAAAAGTTCTTCAAGGGTGCTGAGATTTCGGCGCTGGGCCAGAGGATAGGCTTTGATCTTTTTCAGGTCGAGGGGCGTTGGAAAATCTTTCATGTTGCGCCCTCATTTAACCACGGTCGAGTTCTGATGGAAACGGATTTCTTACCGCGTAACCGTCGGCGACTTTGCGGAGGGCGGAGCGACGAGACGACGGATGGCTTGTGACGATGAACGAATGGTGCCGGGGCTGGCTTCGGTTTGTACAAGCTACTTCGCGAACTTCGCATACCGCTCGGCCACGAAGTCCCAGTTCACCACGTTCCACCAGGCGGCGATGTAGTCGGCGCGTTTGTTCTGGTACTTGAGATAGTAGGCGTGTTCCCAAACGTCGAGGCTGAGGAGTGGGAACTTCGCGCTAACGCCGGGGCTTGCGATGTTGAAATCCTTCATGAATGCCTGCGCTTCCGGGGGCAAAGGAGACGGGATGATCGGAGAATCCTGGTTTGGCGTCGTTTCAATCCAGGCAGAGTCCGGGCCAGCGGCGGCCAGCCACACCCATCCGCTGCCGAATACTTTTGTTGCCGCTTCGGTGAACTTGGATCTGAAGTTGGCGAAACTGCCAAAGCTCTTCGTGATAACCTTGGCTAGTTCGCCCGTTGGCTCGCCCCCGCCGTTTTTCTTCATCATCTGCCAGAAGAGCGAATGGTTGTAGTGCCCGCCGCCGTTGTTGCGGACGGTGATGCGAATTTTTTCCGGCACGGTGTTCAGGTTCGCGACCAGTTCCTCGACGAACTTTTTGCCCACGTCCGGGTAATCTGCGACCGCCTTGTTCAAGTTCGCCACGTAAGCCGCGTGATGTTTGTCGTGGTGAATCTCCATCGTGCGCGCGTCAATGTGCGGTTCGAGTGCATCGAAGGGGTAGGGCAACGGCGGCAAAGTGAACGGGCCGCTGACGGGCGCAGTTGTCGGTGCGGGTTGAGCGATTGCGCCGGGCACGGTCGCAACGGCGGCCGCGACGAACGCGGTGGTTTTGAGAGCATGGCGGCGGGTCATCATATTCGCGGTGGGTTTCAAGTTTCTGCTCGTAAGGCTAACACGAACCGCCGCGCCGAGGCAAATATCCAACGGTAATTATTTTGTGAGACCAACCGTCAGCCGCATCACCATGAAACTTGGGATTCCAAGATTGGATGGAGGCCTGCCCGAATTCGGTACAAGGCGCGCGACAGCCCGGGGTAATGCCGTGCGCCCAATTACCGATGGCCCGTCATATCCTGTTTGGATGGCGCGGGGAGTCCGGCTCTTTGGGCACAACACCTGCATGAAGTTGAGCGCTTATGGAGAAGTTATATGTCGCTTGTGATTTCGGCGCGCGAACCAGTCGCGTCATGTTGGGCACGTTACACAACCAAACGCTCACCCTGAGCGAGCTGCGTCGGTTTAATACCCCGGTCATCAACGAGAAGAAATCCCTGCAATGGGATCTTCCCGAACTGTATCGCGAAACGCTGCTGGCTCTGGTTGAAATTGGCGCCCAGGAGGTCAGTGTGGCGGGCATCAGTTGCAGTTCCTGGGGCGCGGATTACATGCTGTTCGATTCGGATGGCTCGCTCCTGACGCCCGTGTTTCATCATGCGGACCCCCGGAGCGTCGAGGGGATGAAGGCCGTGTTGGCGAAAATCTCACCGGAAACCATTCATGACGAAACCGGGGTTCAGAGCCGGCCCGCCAACACCCTGTTTCAGTTGGGGGCGGAAAGCTCCCGCCGGCTCAAACGGGGCAACCGCTTGCTGCCGTTTGCCGATGGGTTCAATCATCTGCTCGGAGGCGACCCTTGCGCGGAACTGTCGGCCGCCAGCGCGACCCAGCTTTTCAATCCGGCCACGCAGACGTGGTCGAACCGTTTGGTGAGCGGCCTGGGGCTGCCGATGGAATTGTTGCCCCCCATTGTTTCCCCCGGTACGAAGCTGGGCCGGCTCCGGCCCGACCTCGCGAAACAGACGGGACTTGAGGATGTCACCGTGATCGCCGCGTGTTCGAACGAATTGGCCGCCGCGCTCGCCGGGTTGCCGCTCGGTCATGGTCAGGATTGGGCCTACCTGCGCGTGGGCGAGGAATCGCTCATCGGAACGGAAGTGCCGTCACCCATCATCAGCCAAGTGACGCGGGAGCAGGGCTATTCGAATGAATACTGTCTGGGCGGGGCGACTAATTTTTACAAGCGCACGGCCGGCCTTTGGTTGTTAGAAGAGTGCCGGCGTTTCTGGATCGGGCAGGATCGCGAACTTTCGGACGACGTGCTGCTGCATCTCGCAACGACCTCGCCCGCGTTCGAGTGTTTGATCAACCTCGCCGATCCGCGCTTCGCGGAACCGGGCGACATGCCGCTGAAGATTCAGGCTTATTGTCGCGAGACGGGCCAGGAAATTCCCCGCAAACCGGGGCAAATTATTCGGTGTGTGCTTGAAAGTCTCGCGTTGGAATATCGCAAGGCCTTCCAGGAGTTGGAGGTTCTTACCGGAAGCAAGTTCACCCGGCTTTATCTGTTTGGCGGGGCCGAGAACGGTCTCTTGAATCATTTCATCGTCAACGCGCTGCAGGTGCCGGTCATCCTCGCTTCGCCGGATGCCGCCCCGATTGGCAATGTGCTCGTGCAGGCGCTGGCCCTGGGCCACCTCCCCTCGCTGGGCGAAGCGCGGGAAATTCTGCGCCACTCCTTGAAGACCCAGGCGATCATTCCGCATCCCGCCTCGTGGGACACGGTTTCCAATCGAATGTT
>ORMF011657624.1_pt1 | contig 13192 bp, 13 predicted proteins | sample 1779871 | NCBI WGS metagenome assembly ORMF01 (sample SAMEA104232316, study PRJEB22302) | groundwater metagenome | biome: forest; feature: aquifer; material: groundwater | place: USA | collected 2011-08-07 | depth 5.4 m | reverse complement strand
CAGTCCCAACCCGAAACAGAAGCGCGCGCTCGAACTCATCCAGCAGATCAACGTGTAGACAGAAAACACAACCCCACTGTTACGCTAATCACTGGAAATACAAGGAACATTCGCTCTGCGCTGGCAGGAACTTCAGACTAAGTGCGAGGCTGTGTCCGACAGGCCGACGCCACTCACCGGGCTGCCGGCGCTCTTGCCGCCCCGGTATCTTGTTCATGGACGCGCTTACGCTTATAGTACGGCGCTTTGATCGAACCTGAGGACGCCGGCGATGGCACGCGAACAATTCACTTTTTGTCACCGGCTGCGCGTGCGCTGGGCGGAAGTCGACAAGCAAGGCATAGTCTTCAATGGCAACTATTTCCTCTATTTCGACGTCGCCATCACCGAGTACTGGCGCGCCATCGGCATCAATTACCCCGACGGCATCGTCAAGGCATACGGCACCGACATCTACGCGGTCAAGGCAAGCGCCGAGTATCATGGCTCGGCCGAGTACGACGATATTCTCGATATCCACGCCCGCATCGCGACACTGGGGCGCTCGAGCATGCAGTTTCTGCTTGAAATCTGGCGCGGCGAGGAACATCTCGTCAGCGGTGAGCTGATTTATGTCAATGCCGATCCATCCACCAAGAAATCGATACCCATGCCCGAAAGTCTGCGCGCAAAGATTATCGCGTACGAACGGGTCAAACCTGAGGTCAAAATCTGATGACGAAAAAGTACTACTGGGAGGACTTCTATCCCGGCCAGGTGCGCGAAGGGGGCGCCATCACCGTTTCCGCGGCGCAAATCATCGAGTTCGCGAAAAAGTACGACCCGCAGCCTTTCCATGTCGACCCGGAACAGGCGAAAGAGTCGTCTTTCGGCGAGCTGGTTGCGAGCGGCTGGCACACCGCCAGCATGTGTATGCGCATGATGTGCGACCTGTACCTGCTCGAGTCGGCGGGCATGGGGTCGCCTGGCATCGACGAGTTGCGTTGGGTAAAGCCGGTGCGTCCGGGCGACACGCTGCGGCTGAAAGTGACGGTGCTCGAAACGCGCGCCTCGGCGAGCCGCCCCGACATGGGCATCACGCGCTCGCGCTTCGAAGTCTACAACCAGCGCGGTGAGTTGGTGATGCACATGGCGGGCCTGGGCATGATCAGGCGCCGCAATCCGGCGAAGTAATGTCTGCGGACGCTGCGAGTCCTGCTGCCACTATACGTGGCAACTTAACCGGCTGTCGAAAAACGCCGCGCGCACCGGGCTAAAATCCAAAACGCTCGCCGGCCCCGAACAGCGTCGCCACTCCGAGTAGGGCGAAAATCGCCGCGGCGATGCCATGGACCAGTCGAACCGGCATGCGCTGCGCGATCCGGTCCCCGAGGAGGACGGCGGGCACGTTGGCGATCATCATGCCCAGCGTTGTTCCCACGACCACGAATACTATCGAGTGGTATTGGGCCGCCAGTGCGACCGTGGCAACTTGCGTCTTGTCGCCCATTTCGGCGAGAAAGAACGCGACCAATGTCGTGCCGAAGACGCCGAAGCGCGCGAGTTTCGCGTCGCCTTCCTCGAACTCGTCTGGAATCAGCGTCCAGATCGCCATCGCGATAAACGAAACCCCCAGGACCCAGCGCAGGGTCTGCGGCCCGATGAGCGATGTGATCCACGCGCCCAGGGCGCCTGCGAACGCGTGGTTCACCACCGTGGCGGCCAAAATTCCGGAAACGATGGGCAATGGTTTGCGGAACTTGGCCGCGAGGATGAAGGCGAGGAGCTGGGTCTTGTCGCCGATTTCGGCGAGCGCGACGATGCCGGTCGAGACGAGGAGTGCTTCCAATTCTTCTTGCTCCCTAGCCGGAACTGAAAACCGATGACCACGCGCTTCCCCGGCTGATCCGGAAACGCAATGGCCAAAGGTCTCGCCAAGCCAGGAAACCGCGTGCGCCATGACCGATGCGGTCAAGCGTGTTGACGCAAGCCCTGTCACTTAAGTAACCCCTGCTAAACCTCAGTCGATCGTTTCTCGACCGAGGTTTAGCACTGAGATGGGGGGATTTGCAAAGGGGGCCATGGGCCCCCTTTGCAGCGTTTCCTTAAGTAAACAGGCGGCTACTCCCCAATGACGTGCTCGATGTTACACGAATCGAGCTGCGACTGGGCGCTGCTTCGCGCCAGCCATCTATTGCCTTCCTCCGTACCCCGCCATGCCCATCAGCAAGCGTGCGCAGCCGTAGGCGCTCCAGATGAGCACGCGCAACCACCACGGCTTGCGACTCCACACCTTCTTCGCCACCACTTTGGCGCCGTCCTGCATATGATCGTGCAGATTGCGCCGCAATTCCTGCGAAAACTGCGCGTCATAGACGACGACATTGGCCTCGCGCGCCAACAACAGGCTGAACGGATCGATGTTGCTCGATCCGACCGTGGCCCAGCGCCGGTCGATCACCGCGACTTTGCAATGCAGAAAGCTCTTGTGATATTCGTAGATCTCCACCCCCGCATCGAGCAGCGGGCCGTAGAGCGCGCGCGAAGCGTAATGCAGCAGCACGTATTCGATCCGGCCCTGCAATAGCAATATCACGCGTACCTTGCGTGCGGCCGCGCGACGCAGCGCGTGGCGAAAGCGCGCACCGGGAAAAAAGTAGGCATTGGCCAAGATGATTTCCTCGCGCGCGCGCTCGATGGCTTCCAGATAGGCATCTTCGATGTCGGAGCGGTGACGGAAATTGTCGCGCACTACCAGCGCCGCGCGCTGGTAGCCGGCCGGCGCGCTGCTTACCGAGGGATGCCGCTCCAGGCTGCGCCTGAGCCGCGTCCAGGCGACGCGCCGCCACAGACGCGCGGTTTGCTGCAGGATGGGCGCGATCAGCGGCCCCTCGATGCGCACGGCGTAGTCGTAGCGCGGCGGCGTATGCCGGGGCGTGTGCATGTCGTCGATGATGTTGATGCCGCCGACGAAGGCGACGCGCGCATCCACCACCACCAGCTTGCGGTGCAGGCGCCGCAGGCGGCTGCGCCGCAGGGTGAAGGGCGACGTATTTGGACCGAAGACCAGGACTTGCACTGCCGCGTCGAGCAGAATCTGACGCGTCTTCTTGAACAGGTCCTTCGAGCCGAAGCCGTCGACGAGCACATGCACCCTCACGCCGCGCCTGGCTGCCTGCGCGAGTGCGGTGGCGATGCCTATTCCGGTCTCGTCGTCGGCGAATATGTAGGTTTCGAGATAGATCTCGCTTTTGGCGGCGTCGATCTCCTGCCGCAGCGCCGGAAAGTATGCGCCGCCGTTGGTGAGCAGCTCGAGCTGGTTGCCTTCGATGTATTCCAGGCTCATTGCAGCTCCAGCTCGACGGAGAGCGCAGCATGATCGGATATGCGCGACCAGGGCAGGCCATGATGCACCTCGGCATGGCGCACATTGAAGCCGCGCGCGTAGATGCGGTCCAAGCGCAGCAGTGGGAAGGTGCTGGGAAACGTGCGCGCCGGCCGGCCGCGCTGGTCGCGGAACACCTCTTTCAAATCGAGCTCCGCAACCAATTGGCGCCCGGCGAAATTGCGCCAATCGTTGAAATCGCCGGCGACGATCAGCGGCGCAGCGGCGGGCACCAGGCTTTGCACGCGCTCGGTCAGCGCCGACAGCTGGCGCCGGCGTACGCGCTCATGCAAGCCGAAGTGCACGCACAGGCAGTGCAGCTTCACCCCGCCCAGCGCGACTTCGCAGTGCAGCAGACCGCGCTGCTCGAAGCGGTGCGCGGACACGTCCTGGTTCGCAGCCGCTATGATCGGATAGCGGCTGAGAATGGCGTTGCCGTGGTGGCCGTGGTCGTACACCGCATTGCGGCCGTAGGCATAGTCTTGCCAGACTTCGTCGGCGAGGAATTCGTACTGCGGCATCGCCGGCCAGTTATGCACATGCTCGGCGTGATGATCGTGCTCGCCCTGCACTTCCTGCAGAAATACCAGATCCGCTTCGAGCCGGCGCAGATGGTGGCGCAGTTCGTGCACCATCATGCGCCGGTTGAATTGCGAAAATCCCTTGTGGATATTGTAGGTGGCGATGCGCAGCTTCATCCCGGCACGGCACCCAGCGTTGAGATGGCCACGGCAGAGATCAGGGCTGCAACCCTTGAAACAGCTTCTCGCGCCCCACCTTGATCAGGAAATTGCCGTCGTAGGTGAAGATGTCCGCCGTGGCGAAGGTGTCGCCGAACGCTTCCGGGATGAACGATCCGGTGCCGATCACGTCCACCGGCGCGCGCGCGTGCCCGAACATCTTGCACTTGAACGAGGTGAACCCGCTCGAGGCGACAATGCGCGCCGAATTGAAACCGGCGGCGTCCAGCGTTTCGCGCATTTTGATTACGCTCGCCACCGACACACCGGTCCCGAAAAGCACCTTGCGCACGCGGTCCTTGACGATGTTGAGCGTGTCCGAGTCGTAGGCTTCCTCGCCCATCACCGCGCGCACCGCTTCGTATTCGTTCAGCACATGCAGCCAATTGGCCACTACTTCGACCGACTTCTCGTAATCCAGACTCTCGGCGTAGCGCTCGCCGTGGGTATCGATGCGAAATGAGAGCGTGCGCGCGCTCGCCGGGTCGGCGGGCAGCACGTCCTTATACCACCAGCGGCAAACCTCGAGCGCATCGCTGTACTCGCGCGCGTAGAAATCGACGAGCACGGTGAGGTTATCCTGCGGGTGCGTCGCCGCGTACATCTGCGCCGCCTTCAGCGTGGAGCCGGCGTAGCCGACGATGCCGTGCGGCATGGTGCCTATGCCTTTTTCCTGGCCGTAAAAATGCGCGGTCAAGTCCTGCGAAGACCCGATGAAGCCGACCGCGCCCGAGAGCTTCGCAATGCGGCTGCCGACCGAGGCGCCGTAGGCGGCAAGTACCGACAAATCGTCGCCACAGGCATGGCGCGCGTGCATGTCGACGAAAGCGACTTTGGGCAGGTCGGTCGCCATTTTGTAGACATTGTAAGCAGTAACGCAGGCGGTGCCGACGCGGCGCAGGATCAGCGTTTCCAGCTCGACCAGCGCGGCAAAGGACCCCGTGTACGTGAATATTGGCTTCTGGTCCGGCACGAACGCGCCCTCCTCGTACAGGCGTGTGATCTTGAGCGGCGAAGCATCGCGCGGATAGTATTCGCGCAGCAACTCGAGCGCCGGATTCACGGCGCAGATGGAGCCGCGGCGCAGGAACACGCCGTAGGTCACGGTCCTATCGCCGAACTTTTCGACTATCTCGCGCGACTTGGTAAAGTACTTGTCGGTGCGCGACAGCACGTAATCGGCGCGCTCGCGGCGCTCGGTTTCGGGGTCCAGATCCATGGGCTTGTTCATGGCAAATACCGTTCGACTCCAGATGGATGTACATTATGGACGGCGCGGCGCGTCCGCTGCAAGAGACAGTGGCTACAGGGCTGACGGAGCGGATCGGCCGCGCAAGGCTCCTTGACCCAGGTCAAACGCGGCGCGGATCGTTTCCCCTAGGGTCTGTTGACGCAGAATCTTTGTCCAAGCGGCTTGCGCGGCAACAAAAAAGCCTCTGATTTAGAACACTATGCACACGCAAAAGGCGGAATTCTTTCCTTCCCTTTCCGATCCGGATCCGCATATTATGCAGCGAACTTCATGTAACAGGGGGTTGGCGTGATTACAGACAGAATCGACGCGGTGACACGGATACCGCCAGAATACCTGAAGGCGGCGCCGCCCGCGCCACAGAGCGTGAAGATCGAGATTTCGCCGCGCTGCAATTACCGTTGCGGCTTCTGCGCGCTGCGGACGCGCGAGGTCCAGCCGAAGTGGGACATCGACTTCGAGTTGTTCAAGCGTATCACGCGCGAAATGAGCGAAGCCGGGGTGAAGGAAATCGGCGTGTTCTATCTCGGCGAATCGTTCATGGGACCGAAGCTTCTCGTCGATTGCATCGACTACCTGAAGAACGAACTGGCGATGCCTTATGTGTTTCTCACCTCCAACGCGTCGATGGCCTTTCCGGAGGCGATCGATGCCTGCATGAAAGCGGGTCTGGACTCGCTCAAGTGGTCGGTGAATGCCGCCGACGAAGCGCAGTTCGAGAAGATCATGGGCGTGTCGGGCAGACTGTTTTATCAGGCGCTGGACAACATTCAGGCGGCATGGGCCCTGCGCCAGGCGCGCGGCTACAAGACAGGGCTATACGCGTCTTCCATCCGTTACGATGGCGAACAGCAGGCGAAAATGGAGACGCTGCTGCGCGAGCGGGTGCTGCCCCACGTCGATTGCCACTACTGGTTGCCGCTATATTCGATGGGCGCTTTCGCGACGGAGCGCGAATCGCAGCTCGGCTACCGCCCCACGGCCGGCAACCAGGGGAGGATCGGTGCGCTGCGCGAGCCGCTGCCGTGCTGGTCCGCGTTCACGGAGGGGCATGTCACTGCCGAAGGCAAACTCTCCGCGTGCTGCTTCGACGCCACCGCCAACTGGACCATGGGGGACCTGACCAAGCAGTCCTTTATGGACGCTTGGAATGCGCCCGCTTTCGTGAAGCTGCGCGCAGCCCACCTGAAGAAGGACGTGCGCGGGACGGTGTGCGAAAACTGCGTCGCCTATGCGTGAGCCGAGTTACGCGCGCTCGCTCCTAGAAACCCAGGCTTCCCAGCAGTTCGTCGACTTGATCCTGGCTGGTGACAACGTCGTTGCGTTCGGCGGCGTTCACCACCGGTCCGTTGAGCAGGCCGCCGTCGATTTCGCCGCGTACCCCGGCGGGCGCAAGATCGACCAGCAAATGCAACAGTTGCTGTTTTGTTCAGTTTTTCATCCAGCGTGGCGGAGGTAAAAGGCTTCACCACGTAGCCGCTCGCGCCCGCGTGCGCCGCCGCGATGACCATGCGCGCGTTTTTTTGCGCGCTTTACGATGATCGGCCGTGGGGTGTCTTCGCTCATGGCATCTCGCGTCGCAGCATCAGGGTCTCAACGGGCCTTGCGCTGCTTCACTTCCCCCTCGAGCTCCAGGAACGTCGGTCGCTCGGTCGAATACAGAACCTTGCGCCCGAACTCCACCGCCACCTGCGGCGCGTAACCGTTGAGACTCGCGAGCAGCGTGACCTTGATGCACTGGAGCATCTTGGTCGATTCGGCGAGCTTGTGCTCCAAGAGCGCCGCCAGCGGTCCGACGAACCCATACGAAAGCAAGAGGCCGAGGAAGGTTCCGACCAGGGCCGCGGCGATCGAGCTTGCCCAGCTCCGCCATGGAGCGCTTCTGGGCGCATTCGATACGCGTCGCGAGCCTCGCGGGCGCGATCGCAACGCACCTCGAAGACGTGGACCCGGACGAAGCGCACACCTACGTGCTGTTTCGCGACTGCGGCATGCTGGTCATGCTGCGCAAGTTTCCGCCATACGCCGACATCATGGCGCAGGGCAACCGCATCCCCGGCGCGCAACTCACGCGCATCGAGGACGCGCGGTTCAAATGGCTTGATTTATCCGGTACAGGCGGGCCTCCGCCGCGGAATCGCCGCAGTTCTTGTCAGGGTGATACATTTGCACCAAACAGCGATACGCAGCCCGAATGACCGCAGCGCTCGCATTTGGACTGACCTCCAAGACTTCGTACAGTGTATCGTCCGCGTTCGACCTCATTATTTCTCCCGTGTTCTTTTGCGTATCATATGCGCTACGGCAAAATTTGCGAAAAATGCAGTTACTCTTGAAGGACTGAAGCTTGATTGAGGCGGCGCCGGTGCGGCGCCTGCCAAGGGGCACCGGTTCATCGACCGCGCCCGCATCCTCCCGCTTATGTAACGTTGGTCCCAAAACAATCCCGAGGTTGCATTTTCACGGCCTCGGCACGACACGATGAAGGGGCGCATGCCGGTGCGAAGCCTGTCGGGAGGACGTCTTGTTGCGCTGGTGTGCGCAGCGCAGGTGCTGGTGCAGATCGGGGCCTTCTTCTGGCCGGCGCTGCTACCCACCATGATGCCGCTTTGGCGGATGACGAACAGCGAGGCCGGCTGGGTCACCGCCATTTTCTATGCCGCCTACATAGTCGCGGTGCCCATCCTCGTGACCCTGACCGACCGTATCGACGCCAAGCGCGTATATCTATTCGGGGTCGGCTGCACGATCGCGGGCCATCTGCTGTTCGGCACGTTTGCCGATGGCTTCTGGTCGGCGCTGGCGACACGGGCGCTCACGGGTATCGGCTGGGCCGGCACCTACATGACCGGCCTCAAACTGCTCGCGGACCAGGTCGACGCGAAGCTCATGTCGCGCGCGGTGACTGGGCACGCCGCGAGCGTTGGCATCTCTGGCGCACTATCGTTCTCGTGCGCCAGCCTGCTCGCCGATAACTATGGCTGGAATTCCGCCTTTCTCGTCGCAGCGCTGAGTGCACTCACCGCGTGGACGATCGTGGCGCTGTCCGTGCCACGCCGCAGACAGCCGGCGCCGCCATCTGGCGACGGACTGCGGCTTTTCGATTTCCGTCCGGTGCTGCACAACCGCTCGGCGATGGCCTACGCCCTTGGCTACTGCATACACACACTGGAAATGAGCGCATTGCGGGGCTGGGGGGTCGCATTTCTCGCATACGTTGCAGCGAGCGCTGGTGCCGGCGCGACGCAGTTCTCGCCGACCTTGGTCGTGACGACCCTCGGCCTGATAGGCACGGCCGCCAGCGTCCTCGGCAACGAGACCGCAATCCGCTGGGGCCGGCGTAAACTCATCAGCTTTGCAATGACAGCGTCGATCGTGGTCGGCGGCAGTATCGGGTTCCTTGGAACGGCATCGTACGCGCTCGCCGTGGTTCTGCTGTTGGTCTACGGGTTTGTTGTGTGGCTCGATTCGTCGTCGCTGACTGCAGGCACGGCCGGAACCGCCGAACCCTCGCGCCGCGGCGCTACGCTCGCGGTGCATTCGATGCTGGGCTACGCGGGCGGGTTCGTCGGGCCGCTCTTGATCGGCTTCACGCTCGACCTCGCCGGCGGCATGTCGCGCGTCGCGTGGGGTGCGGCGTTCCTCGTCGTCGCCATTCTGATGCTGCTCGCTCTGCTGGTGTTCCGCGCAATTCGGCCGCGCGAGCTCGTCGGCGATCGCGGTGAAGATTGAGTTCCTTGCCTTCGGCCTCGAGCGGACAACCGACCATGGAGAAGGGGGAATGCCGGAGCTACTCGGCCCCGGCACCATCCAGGCGCCTTAACCGTGTGCAATTGTGGTTTTGCACGATGACTTTTCTCACGTGCCCGACACCGTCATAGGCCGCAATGCAATGTCCGCGATCGGCGGCAATCGGGTTTGGAGTACGATCTAACCACCGAGACTAGGCTAGTGCTGTCGATGGCATGTAACAGACAATTCCGGGTCTACGCATTTCTGGCCTGCATCCTGGGAACGGCGCTCCTGCACCCGGTTGTCGTCAATGCGCAGGTGATGTGCGGGGTAGGCCAATTTGCGTGCGGGACGGTCTGCTATGAACCTGCGCTGGGCCAGCACTGCGACAACGGCATAGTCTGCGGTCCTGGCCAATATGTGTGCGGGCGATCCTGCTATACGCCCTCTCAAGGCCAACGCTGCGATCAGCAAGCGGTCTGCGGCCCCGGACAGATGGTGTGCGCGGGCCGCTGTTTTACGCCTTCGCAAGGCCAGCACTGCGCTCAGGGCGTTGTCTGCGGACCGGGGCAACTTGTCTGCGGACGCAGTTGCTATACGCCCTCGGCGGGGCAGCGCTGCGAGCAAACGACGACCGACAGGAAGGGCGCGGGCAAGCATCGCGAGAGCAAAAGCGGCCAACCGCCGCGTCCCGGACCGCGCAACAGATAGATCGCCATCGTCACGCAGAATCCGGATGCGCGAACGGCCAAGGTGCGTGCTCGACCACTTGCGCGAGCTCGCTCTCGCCATAGCGAAAGAAGCGGTCGCGGTGATTGGCCTTGAAATTGGTGCCGCTTGTCTGGATTGAACGACGACATATCGCTTACTAGTCAGCACTGGAAGGCATTTTACGTGTCGACATCAGTGTGATTCTTGCGGGCGACGTGGATGGGGCGAGGGACCTACGGTAAATTGCGATGCGAAATGCGATAATTCTTGAATATTTTTCTTAACTTGTTTCATAAATACATAATAAAAACAATATGTTAAATATGTAATTAAAGTCTCTTGGCCCTGAGTTGTTGGGGCTCTCTTGGTCGGGGCCCTAGTGGCATCGAAACTTGTCCCCTAGGGGACAGAATTGGGGCCTTCTCTGAGTTGAGGGGCCACTAGGTAGGCTTAATTTAGCTCAAGAAAAGGAAACTCCTCCGTTACCGATTGACTTCACGATGTCAACTACGTCGAATTACCGCCTCGAATCCAAGTCAGGTCCTCTACCTCTCCTTTGGGAGAATTCTCCGAAACTGTCGGATTACGCCTTGAATCCGAGGAATCTCCTCCTGGTAGCAGTTGCTATCGGATATAACTAGCAAGTTAGATGTAACAAGCTTGTGAGGAATCTCCTCCGGGTAGCAGTTGCTATCGGATAGCATCTTGCTTTGATTACCTCTCGAATCGGGGGAACTGTCTCTCAAGGTGAGTCTAATTCCTACTCCACTTGTTCATCTAACAGGCTTGTTATTATATTATTAATGCATTGATTTTTTAGTACTATGTTATAAATCCTGGATTATTCTCTTATTTACCGTTCATGATTTGCTGTCGTTCACGTAACGTGAACAGTTGGATTCCATGAACGAAAAGTCAACAGATGTTCATCATTCTGCGTTGTTCACGTAACGTGAACAATGTAACATTATGAACATGACCGCTGAGAACATACAACCCAATCTGCCTCAACAAGACTTGGACACCCTCCAGCGTGCCTTGGAAGCGCTACATAAGACCACAGGGCTGCGGGCAAGGATAGTTGCAGAACAGGTCACAGGTGCTACTGACCGCCGGCATGATGCCATCGTAGAACTGGACGACCTCGATGGTCGCACTCACCGGTACGCCGCACAGATAAAGGCGATTGATCGTCTTGCGGCTATCGGAGTAATCAAGCAGCGATTCTATGAAGCGCCGGACGGAGTACCCGGTCTGCTAGTCGCTCCCCGCATAACCCCTGAGACCGCTGACCATTGCCGGACGCTTCAGGTCCCTTTCATTGATACAGCGGGGAACGCCTACCTTCACGCCCCAGGGATGTTTATTTTCGTCAAAGGTCAGCGTTTTCAGGAAGACGCACTAACACATGCGGGACCCGGTACTCAAAAAAGGAAGATAGTCGTCAGAATCACTCGCCCCACACAGACGCCAACTGGCCAACGGATCATCTTCGCCTTGCTCTGTCAGCCAAATAAGCTACTAAACGCTCCCTATCGCGACATAGTTCAAGCAGCCGGCGTTGCCTTGGGGGCTATTGGCGACGTGTTCGTCAACCTAGAAAAACGAGGAATCATTGTCGAAGACCAACCCAAGCGCCGAGTGATCGTCGTTCGAAAGAAAAGAGAAATCACCGTTGAACACCAGCCCAACGAGCATGTTGAACATCAGCGTGCTAGACAGCGACGCTTCTTAGAACCTAGAAGGCTTCTCGACGAGTGGGTTACCAACTATCCAACCGGCCTCAGGCCGAAGCTGAATCCCAAGCGCTTTCGCGCATTGGAACCCGACTGGTGGCAAAAAGCCGACGTCACCCGACACGGTGCGTTATGGGGTGGCGAGATTGCCGCGGACAAACTCACCGGGTATCTGAAGCCTGCGACCTGCACCCTGTATGTTCGCCCCGAGAACGGGCGCAACAACATAACGCAAATCGTGGTTGAAAATCGGCTCCGAGCCGACCCCCAAGGCAATATCGAGATCCTCGATGCCTTTTGGGATCTTCCGGCAGATCCAAACTACCCAGATATCGTTCCGCCAATTCTTGCATACGCAGATCTCGTAGCCACTAACGATCCTCGCAATTTGGAAACCGCGAAGCTTCTTCGCGAACATCATATAGACCATGCTCTCGCTCCGATCTGATCAGCCGATCAACCCGCTCGTTCTCCTAGTCATGCGTGAGGTAGATCGCGTTGCGAAGGAACTGGGTGTAGCTTACTTCGTGGCTGGCGCGATGGCACGGGACATCTTGCTTACGAACGTCTTCGGCATCGCCGCTGAACGAGCAACCCGTGACATCGACTTCGCCGTTGCCGTCGAAAACTGGCCTCAGTTCGAGGACATCAAGAAATTGCTTACTGCCGGGGGCATGTTTGAAGCCGCACCGAAAGCCGCGCAGCGACTCTACTACAAGGCTCAACCGAATTCTCAAGGGACTCCGCTCGACATCATTCCATTCCGAGGTGTAGAGCAATCGCAGAACACCATTTCATGGCCACCCGAAATGGCTGTAATCATGAACGTGGCGGGGTACGAAGACGCACTCAGTGCCGCGCTGCTAGTTGAAGTCGAACCTGGCTTTAGCGTACATGTCGTGTCGCTACCTGGTCTGACGCTGTTGAAGCTTTTTGCCTGGGCAGATCGCGGTGCGGAAAATCCGAAGGATGCTCTGGATCTCGTCACACTTTTCCGTAGATACGCTGATGCCGGAAACCAGGATCGACTTTACGGTGAGGAAATCCGTCTATTTGAGTCTGTCGGCTTCGATCAGGATCTTGCATCACCAAGGTTATTGGCTCGGGATGTTTGCAGAATAGCAACGCCAAAGACGTTAGCACAAGTGCATGCGCTACTATGCGAGCCTTCCACCGCTGATAGCCTGGTCGCGCATATGTCTCAAGGGCTAATGGGCAATAACGACCCGGTCGCTGCGGCTCAGCAATTGCTCGATCAATTCCAGGCGGGACTCGCCGAACGTTGAATCGAACTATTTCACCGCCACACCAAACGCGCTTGACGCACCGTACTTCCGGCGTACTACTCGTTTCGTCGCAATCAACTGGCGCCGCGACAGCCTACCTATCAACCCGCTCCCGCAGTTCCTTTCCAGCCTTGAATTGCGGAAGATATTTCGCCAGCACTTGTAATTTCTGCGCAGTCTTCGGATTGTGGCCGGTGCGCGCCGAGCGGTAGGTGATCCGAAATGCGCCGAACCCTCGCCGCTCATCTAAACGAACCCACTTCTGCTCATAAGAACGAACCCGGTAAGTGCGCGCGTTATGGCGAGCGAAGGCAGAGTTTCGTTCTTGTTGGCGTTAATTTAACGGGGTTGTAAAAAGGAAATGCCGCCTG
>ORMF012357083.1_pt1 | contig 13199 bp, 10 predicted proteins | sample 1779871 | NCBI WGS metagenome assembly ORMF01 (sample SAMEA104232316, study PRJEB22302) | groundwater metagenome | biome: forest; feature: aquifer; material: groundwater | place: USA | collected 2011-08-07 | depth 5.4 m | reverse complement strand
GGGGGCCACCACCCCCCCCCCCGCCTCGGCCGCGCCCCAGCGCGGCCTCCCCCCCCCCCGGCGCTGATGGCGCCGCCGGAACCTGATCCGACGCGGCCATCAGCCGCGGGGTGGGGGAGGCGAGGCTCTTAGTCGATGGTTCGGTAGTTGATGAACGTCTTCTTGCCTGCTGCAACCTTCACGCCCTTCTTCACGTCGTGCTTGAGCACGGCGCCCGTGGCGCTGTAGAAGGTCAGCTCGACGTCGTACTCACCTGGCTCCGCCCAGTACCGCGCGACGTTGTAGACCGCCGGCAGCGTGAACCACTGGCGCTTGTCGGCCTCGGCTGCGGCGTTCATTGCCGCCTGCGCACCGAACGAGAAGATCTTGCCCGCCGTGTCGCCGAAGATCTTGCCGATGATGCCGCCGCCGGCCTTCGACAGGAGCAGCTTGGTGACGGCCGACGCGGTCACCTTGACGAAGTTGCGAACCATCGAGTCGGCGTGATCCTTGATCGCGATCGCCGCCACGGGCTCGGCCGGGACGGTGAGTGCCTCGTTGCCGGCGAGCGAGATCGGAGCCTGCAGCATCGGACCGAGGGCCTCCTCGGGCTTGTAGCCGGTGGAGTCCTTCTTGGCGTCCTTCTGACGGGCCCGGATCGCAGCAGCATAGGCGGTCCGAACCTCATTGAGGCCTGCATTGAGCTCGCGCGCGAGGTCATTGGCCATCATCGGATCGAGCCAGACGGCGCGATTGGCGAGGTAGATCGCCAAGCGCAGGTACATCTGCATCTCGGCGAGGGCCCCCGGATCACTCTGCAGGCGATGCGCGGCGTCGCGCGCCGAGGCCAGGGCCGCCAGCGACTGGGTCTTGAGCACGTTCGGGTCGTAGCGGTCCACGCCCGACGGCATGCCCTTGTAGGGCTGCTTCGAGGCCTTCGCAGCCTCCATCTCGCCCGGCTTCCACACGGACATCTTCGCCGCCGCGACCTTCCACGGCTTGAAGTCGAGCATGGGAATGGCGACACGCACTGTGTCCGCACCGGGCTTCGGGATGATCTTGGCGCTCGAGAACCCCTGCTCGCCAGGACCCGCGTCACAGCTCGGCGCGAGCTTCTCGGCCGTGCAGGTGATGAAGAAGTCCTTCTTCTGGGGCACCTCGCCCGCGCCGTGGACCAGGATGATCTCGCCGTGCGTCCCCATGACCTTGTTGGTCGCGTCGATGTCCGGATCGTTGCGCGAGTACTTCTTCGCCTTCTCGACATCGGCCTCGAAGCCACCGAGCTTGGTGGCCGTGCGCACGATGTCCTGGAAGAGGTACCGCGGCGTCGGGAACAGGAACGACTTCCCGTAGAGATCGCGATACGCGATGAAGGCGTTCTTGTACGAGATGAGGGCCTCGTTGGTCTCGCCGTTGCCCTCCTGGATCACACCCGCCAGCCAGCGTGAGAACGCATCCTGGTTGAACGTCGGCCCCTTCTTCTCGCCGTACTTGGTGGCGAGCTTCTTGAGCCGCTCGTCGAGCGCTCGCGCCTGCACGAGGGCCTTGTCGCCCTCGTTCATCGTCGCGTAGTTCAGCATCGACAGCGGGTACGAGAGCACGATCTCGAAGTCCGCACCCTCGTAGTCCTGCACCGCGTCGCTCGTCACGAGCGACGCCGCAGACTTCGAGATCGACGTCGTGTACAGCTCGTCGTGTCGCTTGACGGCCTTGTCGAGGAGGTCGTTCGACTCCTTGTACTTGTCCGTCATGTGCAGGAACATGGCGAGGTTGAGCCAGTACGCGACGCGGTCGCGCTGCTCGAACGCTTCGGGCTTGCCGTTCTTGTCCTTCTTGGAGTAGAGGTCCGCCGCCCCCTTCCAGTCGCCCCGGGCGTACGCCTCCCGGACCTTCTTCTGGACCTCCATCATCTTGCCTTGGCCGCACCCGAATGCCGAGATGGCAAACAGGACGGACGCGGCGCCTAGCACACGCGAGCCTCGGATCATGTTGACCTGCTCCTTGGTCTGGTGGCCCTACGGGCCCACCAGCATCGGTTCCCGACGCCCGCCTTCCGCCTCCACAGGCGAACGCGCTGCGCCCCCTACTCGGTACACCGACCTGCCCGTCCTGCCGATCGCATGATCGGATCAGGGACCGCTCGCTGCGCCGACAAGCGAAGGCCGAAGGCCGCCGCGAGGCAACCTTCGACCTTCAGGGACGCAGTCGGGGCGCGTGTGCGCCCCCCGAGCGGTTAGAACGAGGCGCTCGGCTGGTTCACTTCCTTGCGGATCTTCTTCTGGTCCTGCCAGACCTTCTTGCGCGACGAGACGTCCGTGAGCTGCATCGTCGTCACGTACGCGCGGATCTCCTTGCCGTCGGCGGAGTCGTTCTGCACGTTGATGGCGCCGTTCAAGATGAAGTCCGCACCCTCGGCGTTGCCGCGCGACTTCGCGCTCTCGTCCGACGCGTTCTTCTTCTGGTCGGAGAGCTCGGCGTCGAGGTCCCCGCCCTCGTTCGCTGCGGCGACGACGTCCACGCTGCCGGAGTTGACCAGCGCGGTCTCGAACTGCTTGGTGAAGTACTCGTCGTTGATCTGCTCGGACGACTTGTTCTTCACGCGGTAGAGCTTGACGGTCGGGTTCTTCCCGCCGTGCGCGTCCTTGAACTTCTGCGCCCAGCCGCCGTTCGCCTTGAGGCAGTTGCCGATCATCTCCTTGGCGACGAGATCTGCATCGACGTCATTCCAGTTGCCGGACAGGTCCTGTGATTGGGTCGAGGTGTCACGGTTGACCTTCTTGCCACCCGTGCATCCCACGACCGCCAGGGTCATCGCCGTCGCCAAAACAAAGATCTTGTTCGCCTTCATCGTCGTCTTCCTCCCTCGAGAACTGCTTGAGAAACTTTCGCCGTACCGACCCCGTCCAGGGGAATGATTCACCGGGCGTGCATCGTAAGGCATCGGAACAGGCTTGAGAAGCCCGAAATGCCGGACCAGCTCGAGGCGCCCTCCGAACAAAAAAAACGGGGAGGGTCCGAAGACCCTCCCCGTCCGACGCTTCAGGTTGCCGCGCGATCCCCGCCGGCGTGGGCGCGGTCACGCGGACGGGCGATCAGCCGCCGCCCTCGTTCTTCGCGCCGAGCGCCGCATCCAGGTCGCCCTGGGCCTTCTCGGCGTTGTCGCGGATGTACTCCTTGGTGCCCTCGTCCACGTCCTTCGACTCGGCGACGACCTGCTTGAACTTGCCCACCTCGATGATGCAGAGGGAGTAGATGGTGCCGTCCTTGTTGCTCTTCCAGTGATCCTCGATCATCGAGCCGCGGAGCGTGCCCTCCGTCAGCGTGCGGGCGACCGACTTCACGTCGATCTCGGTCTTGCCCTTGCCGCCGGACATGGTGGCGCGCTTGTAGCTCTCGATCATCGCGGCCACGTAGGTCTCGAACACGCGCTGGAGCTGGACCCGGGCGTCGTTGTCCGCCGCCTCGCGGGCCAGGCCCTCGTCGTCCATGCCCTTCGGCGACAGACCCACGGCGAAGATCACGCCTGCCTTTCCAGGGTAGTTGCCCGAGCCCTTGTTGACCCAGGCGGGACGATCGCGGTCGCCCATGTCGCCAGCGGGCTTCTGCATCGGGTCTTCCTTCTTGCCGCATCCAGCCGCGAAGCCGGTGAGCAGAAGGCCAGCTGCCATAACTACGCGTACGTGATTCATCATCGATCGTCCTCCCCTGAGAGTGCCATGCATGCTCGGCGCCAAAGCCACCGGACCTTCCCCCCGCGAAGCTCGAGGCGCGCACAAGCGCTGGAAAACCGCCCTGGAGCCTCGCAGAGCGGTCGCAGGGTGTCAAGCATCGGGACCGAGGGCGGTGCTCCGGATCCGTGAGCCAGCACGCAGCAACGGGGCGCCCTCCCCCCGGAGCCGCCCCCGCTGGGCGGGGCAGCACCGCCCCCGGCGTCGAATCTCCGACGGAAGTTGACTGTCGACTGTTGACGACCTCCTGCGCGTGTAATATCCGCGCCCCGAAGTCCTCACCAACGGTCTCGTTGCGCAGAAGGAGAGTCCATGTCCCACCAGCCGAAGTCGCCTGCCCCGCAGATCCCATCGGACGGCGTGCCGATCACCATGCGCGCCGACGGCACGCTCCAGGTGCCGGACCGGCCCATCATCCCGTTCATCGAAGGCGACGGCACCGGCCCCGACATCTGGCGCGCCGCCGTTCGCGTCCTGGACGCGGCCGTCGACAAGGCCTTCGGCGGCAAGAAGCGAATCGCGTGGGCCGAGGTCTACGCGGGCGAGAAGGCGAAGAACCTGTTCGACAACTGGTTGCCGGACGAGACGGTCGAGGCGTTCCGCAAGTACCTCGTCGGCATCAAGGGCCCGCTGACCACTCCAATCGGCGGTGGCATCCGCTCGCTCAACGTGGCGCTGCGGCAGATGCTCGACCTCTATGTGTGCCTGCGGCCCGTGCGCTACTTCCGTGGCGTCCCGTCTCCGGTCAAGCACCCCGAGAAGGTCGACATGGTGATCTTCCGCGAGAACACCGAGGACATCTACGCCGGCATCGAGTGGGCCGCGGAGAGCCCCGAGGCGCAGAAGCTCATCGCGTTCCTGCAGACGGAGCTGAAGGTCAAGGCCATCCGCTTCCCCAAGACGAGCGGCATCGGCATCAAGCCCGTGTCGCAGGAAGGCACCGAGCGCCTCGTCCGCGCGGCCGTCGAGTACGCCATCCGCCACAAGCGCAAGAGCGTCACGATCGTGCACAAGGGCAACATCATGAAGTTCACCGAGGGCGCGTTCCGCGACTGGGGCTACGCCCTCGTCAAGCGCGAGTTCGCGGGCAAGGCGATCGGCTGGGACGACTGCGGCGGCAAGCCGCCCGCGGGGCAGGTCCTCGTCAAGGACGCCATCGCGGACATCACGCTGCAACAGGTGCTCACGCGGCCGGACGAATTCGACGTCATCGCGACGCTCAACCTCAACGGCGACTACCTGTCGGACGCGCTCGCGGCGCAGGTCGGCGGCATTGGCATCGCCCCCGGCGGCAACATCAACTACGTCACCGGGCATGCGATCTTCGAGGCGACACATGGCACCGCGCCGAAGTACGCCAACCTCGACAAGGTCAACCCTGGCTCGGAGATCCTCTCGGGCGTGATGATGCTCGAGCACCTGGGCTGGCAGGACGCCGCCAGCCGCATCGTCAACGGGATCGACAAGTGCATCGCGGACAAGATCGTGACCTACGACTTCGCGCGCCTCATGGAGGGTGCGAAGGAGGTCAAGTGCTCCGAGTTCGCCGACGCGATCATCGCACGGCTGTAAGCACAGAGGCTTCGGGCTTCGGGCTTCGGGCTTCGGCCTTCGGCCTGATCCGGACCTGAAGCCTGAAGCCTGAAGCCTTAGGAGATACGGATGCCCAAGCGGAAGAAGATTGCACTCATCGGGGCGGGCAACATCGGCGGGGAGCTCGCGGCGCTTTGCGCGCGCAAGGAGCTCGGAGACGTCGTGCTGTTCGACATCCCGGACAAGGAGGGCCTGGCCAAGGGCAAGGCCCTCGACCTCGAGCAGAACGGCGCGCTGCTCGGCCACGACTGCTCGGTCAAAGGCACGTCGAGCTGGGACGACTGCGCCGGCGCCGACGTCGTGATCGTGACGGCGGGCGTGCCGCGCAAGCCCGGCATGTCGCGCGACGACCTCCTGACGATCAACCTCAAGATCATCCGGAACGTCGCCGAGAACATCAAGGCGAAGTGCCCGAACGCGCTCGTCATCGTGATCTCGAACCCGCTCGACGCGATGGTCTACGAGATGAAGAAGGTGACGGGGTTCCCGAGGGCGCGCGTCCTCGGCATGGCGGGCGCGCTCGACTCGGCGCGCTTCGGGCTCTTCCTGGCGCGCGAGCTCGGCTGCTCGGTCAAGGACGTCCGCGCGATGGTGCTCGGCGGCCACGGCGACACGATGGTGCCCGTGACCAGCTACTGCACCGTGTACGGCGTGCCGGTCAAGACGAAGATCTCGAAGGAGCGACTCGACGCGATCGTCGCGCGCACGCGTGACGGCGGCGGCGAGATCGTCAAGCTGATGGGGACGAGCGCGTACTATGCGCCGGCGTCCGGCGCCGTGGTGATGGCCGAAGCGTTCCTGCGGGACCAGAAGCGGATCCTGCCCTGCGCGGTGTTCCTCGACGGCGAGTACGGCTACAAGGACCTGTACATGGGTGTCCCGGCCGTCATCGGCGGAGAAGGCGTCGAGAAGGTCCTCGAGATCGACCTGACCGCGGAGGAGAAGGCGATGCTCGAGAAGAGCGCGGCCGCGGTGCGCGAGCTGATCGAGGCCTCGAAGAAGCTATGAAGATCCACGAGTATCAGGGCAAGGAGATCATGCGGCGCTACGGCGTCGCGGTGCCGATCGGCAAGGCGGCGATGTCGGTCGCTGACGCCGAAGCTGCGGCCGCCTGGGTGCGCAAGGAGACGTCTTCGCCGGTCGTGGTCGTCAAGGCGCAGATCCACGCGGGCGGGCGTGGCAAGGGCGGCGGCGTGAAGGTGGCCAAGGACGAAGCGTCGGCGAAGGCCGCCATCGGCGCCATCTACGGCATGCAGCTCAAGACGCACCAGACCGGGCCCGAGGGCATGAAGGTGCGGCGGCTGCTCGTCGAGCAGGGGCTCGACATCGCGCGCGAGCTCTACCTCGGCATCGTGCTGGATCGCGCGGTCGGTCGCATCACGGTGATGGCCTCGACCGAGGGCGGCATGGACATCGAGGAGGTCGCCGCCAAGCACCCGGAGAAGATCCTCCGGGAGACCGTGGACCCCGCGATCGGCTTCCGGGGCTTCCAGGCGAGGAACCTCGCGTTCGCGCTCGGCCTCACCGGCGACGCGGCGAAGAACGCCGCGACGCTCCTGCAGTCGCTCTATCGCATGTACGTCGACATGGACTGCTCGATCGTCGAGGTCAACCCGCTCGTGGTCACCAAGAGCGGCAAGGTCCTCGCGCTCGACGCGAAGATCAACTTCGACGACAACGCGCTCTACCGGCACCCCGAGCTCGCCGAGCTCGTGGACCTCGACGAGGAAGACCCTGCGGAGACGGAGGCCAAGAAGTTCGACCTCTCGTACATCAACCTCGACGGCACCATCGGCTGCATGGTCAACGGTGCGGGCCTCGCGATGTCGACGATGGACATCATCAAGCTCCACGGCGGCTCGCCCGCGAACTTCCTCGACGTCGGCGGCGGCGCCACCAAGGAGAAGGTGACGGCGGCCTTCAAGATCATCACGCGCGACCACGGCGTGCGCGGGATCTTCGTGAATATTTTTGGCGGCATCATGAGGTGCGACACCATCGCCGAGGGCATCATCGCGGCGGTCAAGGAGGTCGGGCTCAAGGTCCCGCTCGTGGTCCGCCTCGAGGGCACGAACGTCGAGATGGGCAAGAAGATGCTCGCGGACAGCGGCCTCAACCTGGTCGCGTGCTCCGACATGGCCGACGGCGCCAGGCGCATCGTCGAGCTCTCGAAGGGAGCGGGCTGATGGCCATCCTGTGTGGCAAGGGTACGAAGCTCATCGTCCAGGGGCTGACGGGCTCGGCCGGGACGTTCCACGCCAAGCAGATGCGCGAGTACGGCACCGACATCGTCGGGGGAGTGACGCCCGGCAAGGGCGGCCAGGCGCACGACGGCTTCCCCGTGTTCGACACGGTCGCCGGCGCACGCGAGAAGACCGGCGCGAACGCGACCGTCATCTACGTGCCGCCACCCGGAGCCGCCGACGCGATCCTCGAGGCCGAAGCGGCCGGCATCGAGCTCATCGTCTGCATCACCGAGGGCATCCCGATCATCGACATGCTGGCGGTCAAGCGCAAGCTCGCCGGCTCGAAGAGCGTGCTCGTCGGGCCGAACTGCCCGGGAGTCATCACGCCCGGACCGCAGGGCGTCGGCTGCAAGATCGGGATCATGCCGGGCTACATCCACAAGCCTGGCAACGTCGGTGTCGTGTCGCGCTCCGGCACGCTCACCTACGAGATCGTGCACCAGTTGACTCAGCTCGGGCTCGGTCAGTCGACCGCGGTCGGCATCGGCGGCGATCCGGTCAAGGGATCGGACTTCATCGATGTGCTCGCGCGGTTCGCGGCCGATCCGGAGACCAAGGCTGTCTTCATGATCGGCGAGATTGGCGGCAGCAGCGAGGAAGCAGCGGCCGGCTGGATCAAGGCGAACATGAAGGGCAAGCCAGTGGCCGCGTTCATCGCGGGTCAGACGGCTCCCCCCGGCAAGCGCATGGGGCACGCCGGGGCGATCATCGCCGGCGGCAAGGGCGCGGCTTCGGACAAGATCGCGGCGCTCAAGGAGGCGGGTATCGCCGTCTCGGCGAGCCCCGCGGATATGGGGCGCACGCTCGCTGCGCTCATGAAGTAACCATCAGGAGAAACTCAGAAATGGCACTCGAGAGAACGCTTTCCATCGTCAAGCCCGACGCCATGTCGGCCAACGCCACCGGCAAGATCCTCGCGATGTTCGAGGAGGCGGGCCTTCGGCCCATCGCGATCAGGACGGTGCGCTTGACCACCGAGCAAGCGCAGGGCTTCTACTCAGTCCACAAGGCACGCCCGTTCTTCGGGGACCTCGTCAAGTTCATGACGAGCGGCCCGGTGTGCGTGAGTGTGCTCGAGGGTGAGAACGCGATCGCCCGCAACCGGGAGGTCATGGGCCCGACGGACTCCAAGAAGGCGCCGGCCGGCACGATCCGTGGCCGATTCGGCACCGATATCGAGAAGAACGCCGTGCACGGCTCGGACGCACCGGAGACGGCGGCGGGCGAGATCGGCTTCTTCTTCTCGGGCGCCGAGCTGGCCGCGCTAGCACGCTAGCTCCACTTCCAGCACTGCTTGAAAATTGGGGGTTCCAGCCCCCAATTTCCATTGCAGGTGCGCGAGGGCAGAGGCTACGATAACGCCTTGGTGGCGTCTTCCCCCGAGACGAACTCGGACGCCGCGGCCGACGACGAGCACACGCACGTCGATGGGCTGCCGGAGCGTTCCGACGTGGCGCCACCGAGCGACGTTCTGCCCGTGCTGGCGCCGGATCCGCTGCCCCCTGGATTCCCCGTCGGGGACTACCAGATCGAAACGCTGCTGGGCCAGGGCGGCATGGGCGCCGTTTACCGGGCTGTGCAGCCGCTCATCGAGAAGCGCGTCGCGATCAAGGTGCTCTCACGACAGCTGGCCGAGAGCCCGGAAGCCGTCTCGCGGTTCCAGAAGGAAGCGCGCGCGGTCAACCAGATCGGCCACAAGAACATCATCGACGTCTACAACTTCGGGCAACTGCCGGACGGCCGTCACTACTACGTGATGGAGTTCGTGCGGGGCGAGACACTCCGCGAGCGTATCGACCGCGACCACGGGCTGGCGCTCCCCGAGGCCTTGCCCATCTTCCGCGACATCGTCCGTGCGCTCCAGGCGGCACACGCCAAGGCCATCGTGCACCGCGATCTCAAGCCCGAGAACGTGATGCTCTCGCCCGACGAGGACGGGCTCGTGGTCAAGCTGCTCGATTTCGGCGTCGCGAAGCTCCTGTCGGGCGAGCGTGCGGGCGAGAACCAGACGGAGAAGGGCATCGCGCTCGGGACGCCGAAGTACATGTCCCCCGAGCAGTGCACCGGTGGCGTCGTGGATGCGCGGGCGGACCTCTATGCCCTCGGGGTCATGCTCTTCGAGGCGATCGTCGGGCGAGCCCCGTTCGACGCACCGCACTACTTCCAGATCTTCGACATGCACCTGCGCGCCACCCGGCCCGTACCCAGCATCGAGGCGCCGGACAAGGCCGTACCCCCTGCGTTCGACGCTCTCGTGACGACGCTGATGGATCGAGAGCCGCAGAACCGCCTGCAGAGCGCCCAGGAGTTGCTGGAAGCGCTCGATCGGATCCAGCAGTCGCTCTCGCGGGGTGGCGCGGTCCAGCCCCTGCGGCAGAGCCTGCCGCCGTCGTCCTCGCCGGTGGCGCCAGGGGCGCCGAGCGGCCGCATGCCGCTGCCCGTCATCGAGCCAGCGAGCCGCGTCGCATCGATGTACCAGTCGCTGCAGGCGCCTGTCTTGTCGACGGTCACGCTGGATGCGATCGGTGAGGGGACGCCCCAGGCGATTGCTCCGCCGGGTCAGGCGCGCGTGTCGGGCGTGATGGTTCCGGCGCCGCTCGCGCCGCTCCTGCCCGACCCCGGCCCGCTCTTGCCGATCGAGCCACCGGCTGGCGTCGTGAGCCTGCGCTTCCGACCGAACGCCGCACCGGACGCGCCGCCTGAGGTCAGGGACTCCGGCCCGCAGCAGGTGCGGCGCGTGGGCACCCCGACGGGTGACGCGCGGCCACCGAGCGCCGTGCCGAACCGAGGCATCCCGATCGCGGCGCGGGAGCTCCCATCGCTGCAGCGGCCGACCTCGAGCGGTCGCGTCGCGAGCGCAAGCGCGCCTTCGCCGAGGGCGCCCCCCAGCCCTGGCAGGATGACCACCCCCCCGCGGTCCGCAGGACGGGGCGTCCCGGTGGCGACGATCGTCGTCATCGGCGTGCTGACGGCGGCGCTTGCCAGCTTCCTGCTCCTCAGGTAGGAACCCCGGATGGCGGCTGCACCCTCACCTCGAGACGCGGAGGCGCGCGTCTCGCTGCGCCGTCTGTCGCGGCAGGAGCTGGTCGCCTTCGTGCGCGGGATCGGAGAGTCGCCGTTCCGCGCGGACCAGCTGTTCCGCTGGATCCACCTGCTCGGGGCCACCGGCTTCGAGCGGATGACCGACCTCTCGAAGGGGCTTCGGGCAAGGCTGGAGGCAGCGGCGACGCTCGAGCCGCTGTCGGTGGACGTCGTTCAGGAATCGACCGACGGAACGAGGAAGCTGCGCCTCCGCACGCACGATGGGCATGCGATCGAGAGCGTGCTCATCCCGGACGGCGAGAAGCTCACGCAGTGCATCTCGTCGCAGGTCGGCTGTGCGCTCGACTGCAGCTTCTGCGCGACCGCGACGATGGGCTTCGGCAGGAACCTCGACGCGGGCGAGATCGTGGACCAAGTCTACCGAGCGAAGGCGATTCTGCCGGCGAATCGCCGCATCACGAACCTCGTCTTCATGGGGATGGGCGAGCCGCTGCACAACTTCGCCGAGGTCGAGCGCTCGCTCGCGATCCTGATGGACGACACGGGCGCGAACTTCTCGTGCCGCAAGGTCACCGTGTCGACGGCGGGCCTCGTGCCGGGCATCGAGAAGCTCGGGCGCCTCCCGACGGGGCCGAACCTGGCCATCTCGCTCAACGCATCGGACGACGCGACGCGCGACGTGCTCATGCCGATCAACAAGAAGTGGCCCATCAAGGCGCTCCTCGACGCCGTGCGTGCGTACCCGCTCGATCGGCGGCGTCGCGTGACGTTCGAGTACGTGCTGCTCGACGGGATCACGGATCGCGACGAGGACGCGGCGCGCCTGGCCAGGCTGCTTCGTGGCCTGAAATGCAAGGTCAACGTCATCCCGTGGAACCCACACCCGCTCGCGCCCTACCGGCGCCCGCCGGCGGAGCGAATCGAGCGCTTCCAGAACCTGCTGCGTGACGCCGGTCTGCCGGTGTATCTGCGGCGCCCGCGTGGAGACGACATCGACGCAGCATGTGGGCAGCTGGCCAGCCGCGGCTCGTCACAGGTGGTCCCGCTGCGCGTGCGCTAGCGCGGGTCAGACCTTCGGATCGCGCCCGAGCGCCCGGGAGAGCGCATCCGGCGTCATGCCGCCTTCGACGGCCTCGCCCTCGAGGGCGCGGGTCTCCGGCATGGTGGCCACCTCCGACGGGCGTACGCGCCCACCACGGGGCGCGGCCTGACGAACCGGCAGCTGGTCCTGGCGGACGGCATCGTGATCCTGCAGCGTGGGCACCGTGGAGGGCTTGGGCCGCGAGCGCTCGACGACTTCCTGCGTCCGCGAACGCGCGACGGTCCGGGCTTGCACGCGGGCCAGCGCTCGCGGCGGTGGCTCCGCGACAGGGACACGAGCCTCGGGCTGCGTGGCCTCACCGCTGAACTCGCTGCCGTCGTCGTCCGGCGGCGGCGCGAGGGGCGGCGGCTCCGGCGCATTCGACGCCTCCACGAAGTCCGTCTCGGGCGGCTCGTCCATCACGATGTCGAGATCTGCAGCCGTCAGCTCGATCGTGCGGGACGGTGGGAGTGGCGCGCCTGGTGCCCCGGCTCTCGGAGGGGGCTGGATACGCCGCGCCAGAGGCGTCTGCTCGGGGGCGGATGGGGCGGGTCGCTCCGAGGCCGCGGCGGGCTTGGTGGGCGTCAGCGCCTTGTGGACACCGGTCGGAGAGCCGAGCCGCACGACGGCGCGGCCGACTCGCTCGTCCAGGATTCGCGATGAGAGCGGCCGCGGCTCCACCGCCGCCTTCGGGATCGTCCGCATGCCCGTCACGGTGGACTGGTGCCCGTCGCGGAGCTCGATGATCTCCATGGCGTGGCTGACCGCGGCGATCACGGGCTCGAGCGCCGGCTGGCTCGCGGCGCGCTCGACGAGATCGGGGAGGATGGCCCTCAATGCGTGAAGGCTTCGTCGGGCGCCGACGAGGCCGAGCAACTCGGCGAGCGCCGTCACCACGCGATCGGTGGGCAGCGGCTCACCCGGCTGCACCCACGCAATGAGGCGCTCGGACAGGACGCGATCGAGGTCACCGGCTGCACGCCTCTCTGCCTCGGAGATGTCGCAGAGCAGGCGCAGCGTGGCGAACGCATGCGCCTCGCTCTTGCGCGCCTCCGGTGACGTGAGGAACTCCACGAATCCGCGCAGAGCCCTGGGATCCGTGGAGCCGAAGACGGCCAGGTTGGCCGCCGCGCGGATCCGCACGGCCTGCGATTCGTCGCCGAGCGCTTCCAGCAGCGAAGGCTCCGCGGCCTGTCCGGTCGTGCGCACGAGGAACGAGAGGGCCGCTTCGCGCACGCGCGGATGCCCGTGGGAGAGGTTCCGGCGCGCGTCCGGCGCGGCCTCCTGCATGCCGAGCGTGGTCGCCAGGACGAGCATGTTGCGCGTCACGTACCAGGGCGCGTCCTGCTCCGCGAGCACGTGCAGGACGGGCATGCACGAGGCCTCGCCTCGCTCGACGAGCAGACGAAGCGCGAGCTCGCGAACGGCCCTGTGCTCGCTGTTCCGTACGCTGAGCAGCAGGGGAGAGACGGCGCGTTCCCCTGCGTAGCGCAGGAGCGCCGCGGCGGAGTCGCGCTCGCCGGGGGCCGC
>ORMF011271534.1_pt1 | contig 13204 bp, 9 predicted proteins | sample 1779871 | NCBI WGS metagenome assembly ORMF01 (sample SAMEA104232316, study PRJEB22302) | groundwater metagenome | biome: forest; feature: aquifer; material: groundwater | place: USA | collected 2011-08-07 | depth 5.4 m | reverse complement strand
TTCGCTCGCTCGGATTCCGAGAGGTGGACGAGAATTCGCTTCCGCATTGCGACAGCCTGCGCGCTCACCCATCACCATCACGTCTCGACACCCTATCCAGCTATGACCAATGCCATCACAATCGCTGTGACTAAGCACTAGTGCAGCCAGCACCCGCACGGCACCCAACGACCCGGCTGCCGCCCAGGCGATCCACCCATCGACGGCTCGTGGTAGATCTGTGGTGCAGCCGTCGGTCGCAGCTCCGAAGGTCGCCGTTGCACGTGGGTCATCTACAAGCCTGCTCAGCACTCTGAACGCCGCCTCGCGGTCAAGCGACGAGATGTCTTCGGGCCCCTGGGGATATGCTCCCAGCGTCCAACGAGCGTACTCCCTCAATCGAAGACTGTCCTTGCGTACCCAGCCAAAGTCAATCTTCGGGAGCGATTCCTGGATTCGCCATGCCCTGTCGAATAAGCCAAGCCAGGCGCAGGGTTCTAGCGCCCAAGCCTGGCAGCGGTCGGCTTCATTCGAGAGCGCAAGCACCAAGTGCTTGCGAATTCGCGAACCCAGGAACTGCGTTGCCCCAAGGCTGGCGCCGAATTGTTGCCACCATCGGCCCTCGACTGAGTGGCTGGCCGTTTGGTCGGGGCTAACGGCTTGTTCCATAGCGGCGGTTACCTGCGAATCCTTGCGAACATCCGAGCCCAGCCTTCAAAAAGCGACATCGGTCTGGCTGTGCAACTCAGGTTCGTATCGAGCTAACGATCGAGCCGGATCTGTCTGGCGGCCGGCTATGTCAGCAAAGGCCCTGAGCGCGGCGATCCTCGATTCCTGGGGTTGACTCTGGATCGCGAGCAGCCGTGACAACGTCCAGACAGCCTGTGCCCGAGTCGGATCATTAGGGTCTGCCGCAATGGAGCCGAGGGCCTGGATAGATGGGAGCTGAGCTGGTCGATGCGTCATTGCAGTTGACAAGGCCCATATGACAACCGCTCGATCAGGATCCGTAGCATCCAGTGCGAGCGGCAGCAACACCTGCTGGAGAGATACTTGCCGATCTAAGCTGGCCAGCAGGCATGAGGTAATGGCCAACATTTGTGCTGGATCCCAGGGCGTCGAAGCAATTTTCGCGAGCGCGTCGACTGCATCAGACTCCCCCTCACCGATAACGGAGCCAAGGGCCATGATGGCCAGCCCCCTTCCCGGATCCCGTGAGTCCGATGCTATCGAGACAAGGGTCGTCGCCGCGGTAAGGTCTCCGCCCGCTGCACTAGCGGCAGCCTGCCAGATCGCTTGTTCTCGACGGAGAGTCCGCGCATCACCTGTCAGCATCGCGACGAAGTCGTCCGATGTGACTAACTCGGAGCGTACAAGGAGCAGCAAAGCTAGAGGTCGAGCAGGATCTGATCGCGCGCGAACGATGGAGGCGAGCATATCCGTACTTTCTCGCTTTCCACCACGGGCTCCCAATACGAGGTTGAAGATCGCCATGATGCGACCGGGGTCCTCCAGCTCTCTCGTGACCGACCCTAAGAATTCGGCTGCCGAGAATGGCCGCACCGCGCTGTAGATTCCAAGCAGGTCCATTGCCCAGCCTCGCAGCGGATCAGCTGCCTCGCTCGCGATCGCTGATAGGGCGTGTAACGCAGACCTCTGGCCGCTCGAAGCAGCCACGAGGAGCCCCTGCATCGCGTATCCGCGGGCGGGTTCGGATGCATCCTTGGCGATACTCGCAACCACTCGCGTGACGTCCGGAATCCTTCGGCCGATCCCGCAGAGCGCGTTTATGGCGCGCACATAATCGGAATGATCGCGGCGCTCGACATAGCTGCGAAGGAGACGGAGTTCATCTCCACTTGCCGACGCCGTTTGCTGCAGAATACCGAAAGCAATCTCGCGATCTTGCGGCCGAACTTCACCTCTCAGCAACGGTCCAGGGGCCTGGCCGAGGGTCCAGAGGGCATAGCTCTTTGCCGGTGCGTGATCTACCTTAATCCCGCCTGCTTCAGTGTTCGATGCAATTTGAAGATCCCAAGCCTGCTCGAACAGGCCGAGGCGGATGCAGGGATCAAGTGCCCATGTTTGGCCGCCTTCGCGGGCATCATGAAGCCCAGATAGGATGGCTTGGCGCGTGGCGTGCCCGAGATGCTGTCTCGCTTCGATGTGCACGGCGAGATCAATCCACCAGCCCGACTCGCGAGGGGCAAATGGGTAGGTTAGCTTTGTATCCGCTGGCGATGCCACTTGATCGGCCTCCCGCGTTGCCGAGATTTGGCCTGCACCCCGGTTCGCTACTCCATCCCGAGTCGTTGCCGAACCTCGGGGAAGTTAAATAGCACTGCGGGATGATTGCTCGCCTCCTCGAATAGCCGATAGACGTCTGCCCAGGATGCACGATGCGTGGTTACCCGCTCCTCAGACCAGTTCCATTCGTCCATGAGTGCGAAGGCGTAGCGGACCAAGTCGCGGCCGGCGATCATCTCTCCTGCGTCGCCAAGCGGCAATGCGAGCTGTGCAAGAAGTTGCGCATCTCGGTGTTCTTGGGGTTTGCCCTCCTCCTCAAGGATTCGGTCGATCAGCCAGACCGTAGCGAGCGTACGGTCTTCCTCATGACGGAACTCGAGCGACCATGCTGGACTTGCGGGTCTTCCCCTGACGACGAGCCGCCCCAGCACGCGTTCGAGATGCCGCGCGGCCAAGTCCACAGCGCGCTCTTCCGACGTAACCGAGACGAGGTCGCGGCAGAAGTACAGATATCGCCGTGGGTTGCGTTGGTCTTGAATCGGCAGCATCGCTTTTAGGATCGGAGCAACTTCTCCCAAGGCAAGCTGACCAATCCGTCGCCCGGTCGCGGTCGCTAGAAAGGCGAGGAGGCCCATGAGTTGGAGAGCTTCATCCTGGCTGGGATTGCCCGGGGGTAGTGATCGTTCGAGACCATCAGATTCGCGGTCCCGTTCTTCCCGGTCGAGATTCTGTTCGCAGTCTGTTTCGAGCGCCCAGCGGATAATCTGTCCGCCGTAGAGCCGCCACACGGGCTCTTCGACGAACTCGCCCTTAGATCCATCTTTTTCAGATGTAGGTACCCAGCGCCGCTCAATCGCCATCTTGCGCAGCGACCGCGACGGAACAACACCATTTCCCTGCTGCGGACCCACGACATGTTCAATATCGAGGCGGGTGAGCGCTCGCAGGATCCGCAGGTCACTTGTCAGACTGGTCAGCAGCCCAGAGTCCTCGCTCCAAGTACTCCTTAGCTCTACGAGGACATCTGGCTTGGCCGCGAACGCTGGCTCGAGATAATGTTCGATCAGATGCTCTTGCTCCACGGGAAGTAACTCGCTGGTCCGATGCTGCTCCTCATACTGCTTCACCGCGTCCCAGAAGCGACGTGCGAATTCGTTGTCTCCGATATCCGAACGGAAGATCAGTACGACGCGCGGACGAGCCTGGTTGTCAGCCCGCGTTCCGTCTCGTGACGCTTGCCCCAACCAACTGCCATCTGGCAGTTCGATAATATGCTGTACAAGTCGCTCGGGATGCACCAACTCATCGGGCACTTCCCGCAGTGCATCAACAATGATGGCTGTCGGTCCTAGATCGGCAAGGAGCATTCGCCACAGCATTCGCGAGTCATTCTCAACCCCTAGACCTCGCCGCAATGCTTCGAGTTCGGCATGGCCTCGCTCCCCCTCGAACAGAGTTTGTTCGAGGGCATCCCTCAGGCCTCCTACCCAATCACGCTCGTCAGACGAGAGGGCTTCCACAAGTAGGTAGCGGTTATTAACGCGCGTCGCGGCGTGGAGATATAGGGGAGGTACGTCCAATTGTCGCGGCAACCGACCGGCGAGCCAGGATACGAGAATTGCGAGCACCTCGAGCGTCTTACCGCGCCCGCTCGGCGCTTGGATCACCTCGAGTTCAAAGGCACGCTGGTTATTGAACACGCCATTCCGATACGGAGAGTTGTCCAGGACCGGAAGTGGCTTCTGCGGACGCTGAAAGCGGTCCTGAGGCAGGGATTCGTGAGCCACCTCTAGCCTGCGCGCCAAGTAGTGTGGCATCCACTCTCCGTTGAATGTCCCGGTCCCGAAGAAGGCTTCAAGCCATGCCGGATCAATGCGCCGGTTGGCCACATCGTTCAATCCTAGGTCGACGTGCTCCCGAATTAGCGTCTGCACGGCTCGTTTGAGATACGCATCCCACACGCTGCAGTTACGACCGGTTGGCACCAAGTCGATGAGCTCTGTCCCCTGGGCGATCGACTCCCGAATCTCGGGGTGACGGGTATACGTTTGCTGGCCGGCACGCGTCGCGTGAGCAAGGAATACCCATTGGCAGTTGGCGGCCAGCCCGCTAGCTTGGTTGACAAGGCGCGCGAACTCGTCGTTGTTCAGACAATCAGCATTGACAATAAAGCGGAATCGGCCTACCCGCATGAGCATGGCGACCGTTCCAATATCGGTCTCCACCTTATCTCTCAGAATCTGGTGGACGAACTCTGCGAGCGAGGCCGCCAGTCGATCGCGATCCCTCGGTGTCTCGGGATCGAGAAACATGGGAATAGGCTCTAGCGCAGCTGTTTGGGCTCGCTCGGCTAGATCTGCCAAGAGTCCATCGCCGAGCCATCCTGCTGCAACGAACTCTAGGGGCTCACCCAAGTCCAGGGGGTGGGACTCCGTCGGCTCTCCCGTAAGGGACGGATTCTTCGGCGCGATCCACCAGGGCAGGAGCACAGTCGCACGACTGCCAGCCACGTGCATAGCAGCAACCCGCTCTGAGATGGTGCGAACCATCTCGTCGGCCGAGTACACCAGCGCATCTGGTACAAGGCGTCTCCCGCGGCTGGGGAATGGGTCGTTCAGGTAGGCTCCGAAGCGCGGTGGCTCCAGGGGGCCGTGTTCCTCAGGACCGAGCACGTCATTCTCGATGTCCTGGATTGGGATCAGTCGCTCTGCGTTCGCGCCAGCTGCATCTTGGGCCGCTCCAAAGTCCACTTTGGGCACGTATCCTCGGGTCGGCATGAGCGAAGACCCGCGAGTCTCGATCGTGGGATCCCGCCAAAAGATGCCCTGAACTTTGATCGGAATCGAACTTACGACGCTGCCAACCGTTCCATCTTCCCCCACATCACCGGTGAGCACAATGTTATCGAGAATCGCCCGGCCAGTGAGGGCGGAGACAAATGCGACGGCCAGCGGCAGTCCTGCAGAGTTGTCTGCCCCGAAGCTGATATCGGAGTCTGCCGTCCCGCCGGGAAAGTCGCTGAGCCAGATCTGTGGCAATCGGGCTTCCGGGTCAGCCCCTAGTGCCCGCGCCACGGTGCGATAGGCTCGTGTTGCCACTTCACGCAGACTGTCTGGAAGTCCGGGTCCGAGAGGGATCGTCCATGGCTCATGCACGACATGCGGCGCCATACCAACGACAAAATCGATCGTCTCGCCCTGTCTGGATGGTGCGACGTACATTGCCCGAACCGTGCGCAACTCTGCCCCCTTCTCAATGAGGTTGGCAGCGCTCTGGCACCAATCAAGCACATCCGCGGTCACCGGGACGATCTCCTCGACTCGCTCGAGGCCTACTCGCACTGCGTCCGCCACGCGCGTAGGGAGGGGCCTGGAATGGTCATTGAGGTACCGGTTCGCTCGGCTCAGAACGTCCGTGTCAGAGCGAGCATTCAGCAACTCCGGCCCGACACGCTCAAACTGTGCCAGGTCGATACGAGCGACAAGCTGAGCACGGTTCGGGTGGAGAAGGCTCGGGACAAGAAAGGGGCGTCCGGCTAGTGCGCATGCAATCTCCAGGAAAGCCTGAGGAGGGATCGTCTCCTGCGCGACGAGTCTAGTGAATATCAAGCGACGGAGCTCGCGGATCTGGGAGACGCGCCGCGCGAAGCGGCGCCGGACCGTGAAGTCCTCACCGTGCTGCAGGCTGCTCCAGGCGACGAGCGCCGTGAGTTGTTCGAGTCGGGTCAGGCGATCCGCAGCAAGGCTGTCTAACCGGACTTCCTGACAGAGTTCCTCGACGTCGCTGAAGTCTGGCGACTCGGGGAAATCAGGCGCGAGGAGGTGAACCCAGCCGGCGTAAGAGTCAAGCAGATGGTAAGGCAGCGACGACATGCAGCAACTCCCTCATCGATCAGGCGGCGGGCACGTGCGGGGCGTCGTTCGACGCGAACACACCCATCTCTATCTCGCCGCCCTCCAGTACCGCTTTCATTGCCTCATACCACGCCCGTTCGTGGTCGCGGATCGTGCGACTTGTCGAGGAGCCGAGCTGGATCACCACTCGACCCCGATCATCCACTGGCCGATCGGAAACGAACACGCCCGGAGTGAGCCACTTCCAGCGAATACCTTGCTGCTGCAACTCCCACAACGGACCTGGCTGTGGGATCACCATCCAAAGCCGCTGGTCTTGCCACTCTCGCAACCCATCGACTCGCAGCCGAAGGTACAGCTCGTCGCCGGTGCTGATCTGGAGTCGAGCGGATCCCTGTACCTGTTCCTGACCAAGCACCATTTCCTCGGTTCCGTGCTCTCCACCCGCGGTGCCTGCTACGGATTCAACTGCAGCAGGCTGTGCCCACGCTAAGTGTTGTCCAAGTTCTCGCAGGACGTCCGCATAGAGTTGCTGGGCACGGGCGGCAACAGCCTGGGACACGGTGCCGCCAACCTGCCCCACGCCCCAGGCGCGAGTGCCGAGTGCGCGCAAGGCTGCAACCGAGAACGACTCTGACGGACTGGTGAGTCGAGCAAGGGCGGCGGTAGCTGCCCACTGATCAGGTCCCGGCTCCGTTGCTACCTGCTCCAGCAGGACTAGGTTCGCTTCGTTCTTCATGATGTCGCGGAGTTCGCGTAGTGCCAGGTCGCTGCTGGACAGCACAAATTGGCAGAGAGACCCGAGTGCGAATGCCCGATCTGGATCAGTCACGTTCCGTGCCGTCGCTGCGAGGCGCCGCACCTGGTGGCGTTCCGCCTCGGCCATCTGTTCATGTGCTGCGGCCAATGGTGCAACATCTGCCTGGTGCCGAAGCTCGTCACGGAATACTTGAAGACCCTTAACCTGCCCCAGGAACAGTGACGCCAAATCCAGCCGCTCCTTAACCCCGAGCCAGAATGGGAGAAAATCCGGGCGCTGTTGGAGCAGGCTAGGCAGCCCTTCAGCGGCAGCTTGCTCGGCCCACCGATCCATGGCCTGCAGGATCTGGGCTTGGCTTGCGAGCGGCTGCACATCGGAAAACACCGGTTCGAAGCGCTTTGCCGCTTCTAGTTCTTGCTGAACTGCGGTGCGCTCGCGGTCTTGCGGGCTATGCATGGTTGCCTCCCCTCACGTCCCACATCCAGCGGATGATCTTTATGAAAGCGTGGCGCTTCACTACTCTGACTTGGCTCACGGAGACTTGCCTGTCCGGTGTGCTCAATTCTGCAGCGATCTGCTGATCGCTTTTCCCATCACGGACTCCCTGCATGACCACACGCTCCTGGGGTGATAAGCCAGCTCCTTCGATCGCAGCATCCAGTAACTTTGGGAGGCGGTCCAGGAGGGATGCGAGCATCGAGTCAGTCTCGAGATCGACAGCAGGATCTGGAAATTCGATCTCCCGCTCGCTGCCGTCATCACCTGTTTGAGTCAAGGATCCGAAAGGAATCTCAGTGCCGAAGCCGTGCTGCTGGAGATAGGACTGGATTTCCCACACCACCCGTTGGAGGATATAGGCCGTATTGAAGCTAACGAGGTCCGCCAAGGCCTCGACGGACGTGTGATCCCAGTCGACTTCGATCCCCGCCTCGCGCAGGATGCGCTGAACGCGCAACACCCAGCTGCGCTTCAGCCTGATATCAACTGTGCCGAGGAATGCTCCGTGGTCGAGCCTGTTCTCCTCTACGTCATAGTCCGCCAGCTTCTGCTGAAGGGCTCGTAGAATTACCTCGTCCAGCTCCACTCGGACCGCGAAAAACATGCATTCGCGTTCCTGCACGAGACGCTCTGTGGGATTGGCGTTCGCGGGGATGTTTGCGATGAAGCCAGCAAAGCGGCGTAGGATGCGCTGGCGCAAGGTGTCGCTTGGACGCCAGGCAAAGCCCAGACGAGGGTCGTAGTAGATCTCGCCCTCGCGCCAGCCCAACTCGGGACGGCGATACTGATCAAAGGACTCAGGCGCCATGAATTTCTCCACGTACGCAGGCGGCATTGGTGGGTTCGTCGTCTCAAGTCGGTGAACCGCCGTCGGCTGGTTGCCAGTGTATGTCATCGTCGCTCCCGCACGAATCGCGTTGGACGTTCCGCCGATGTCTGGGCTCTCACAGCACCTGTCAATGCCACGGTTGCATTGCGTGAAGTCCGCGGCGTACTTGGTCTGTCCCTGGTAATCGGAACAATCGGAAAAGCGACGTCATTAACGACGCCCATTGAAAATGCCCGAAATGTCGGCCAGACCGTAGACATCACCTGTGAGCAGCTAAGCTCCGCTCACGCGATGGTCGACCATCACGATATCCCCCGGCTTCGGAAGCACTGCTGCAGGGTCGTCGATCAACTCCCCATTGACACGGACAAGAACCCGGCCTGGATCGATACCCAGGTCGCGCACGCACCGCGCAATACTTCTTCCAGCAGAAGCACTGTGCACGCCGAGGTCGACCACGTCGAGGATGTAGGTGCCATCGTGCTGCTCGGAACGGACATTTGCCATGCTTCAGTTCTCTCCTCTCTGCTACACCCAGGCTGCTGCAAGGTGGACGGGCGTCCCCGTCACCTTCCGAAACGTCGTGTTCGGGCCATGGTTAATGAAACGGGATGCGGATGTCTTGAGAGAAAGTGTTCTTGGGCGATCCAGGTAGCCGCCCGTCCAAACGATGCCCGTTGGCCAGCATCGGGGGCGTCAGCATGCTTGCCCCGCAGCGGCCGAGGGTAGCGGGAAGACCCGCTCCAGAAGCGGGACCGCCTCACCCCGTGCTACTTGCGATATTCGGTGGGCAACCTGTGCCGCTGCACTCATCGAAGCGGTAACGATGCCGGCAGCTCGGCAATTGAGCGGGAGCACTGAGCGGTCATCGTGCAGGGACCTGCGGTACACTGCGACGTCAGCCGGGTCGCACGGGCGGACCGTGAAAAGTAACCCTACAGCTGAATGAGGAGGAACTGGCGTGAACCCGATGCGCACGTCGAGTAGCCAGCGCACTGCCGCGCGACCGTCTATGGACCGGAAGATTTGGGCCCGGTCATGCATAGTATCGACCGCGAGCACCACGATCCCAGCGAGCGGTTCGTCATAAATTGCTCTTGCTTGCAGGTCGGGTCGCAACCCGGTCAATTGTTCGATCACACGGCCCAACGCGACAGCTTTTGGCTGTCCAACGTGGGTGGGGCCGTAGATCTGAGTGCCGACGTTCTCCGGCACTACCTGCTCGGGATCGTAACCATACAATTCGCGCGCACCAAGCTTGGCCAGCGCCAGGGTCAGATAGCTCCCAACGGCACCGAGGCCAATCACGTGGATGGGCCAGATGAGTTGCTCCATCGGGAGGATCGCCTCCTGCCGCATGTGGTATTCGGGAATGCCCGGGTTAGCGGTCATGTCAGGTGTCCCAAACTATCAGGCTGCCAATGCGGCCAGTTCGTGATCGAAAGATATGCGCTGCCCGCGTCGTAGGAGCTAAGAAAGGCGAGCAGGAAACGCACCAGCCCGACTAGATCTTGACAGGCCCATAACGCACGCACCTGAGGGGCGTGCCGACCAAAGCAAGGGACGCCATGGCTCACGTGGGGATGGTCGATCCCGTTCCGGTTTGCAGACTCAAGGCTGCGAACCTCGATGCGCTGGCCGTTCACATCGAGGCGCAGTAAGTAACAGCCGAGTTGGTAACGAATGCCATGAGTAATCAGTTCGATCGGGGTGGTATGAACCAGAAGGCAGCCGTCCTCTACCATCACACGTGCCACTCCGGCAAAGGACAGGAGGCGATCCAGGACCGTGAGATCCTCAGACTCGCGCGATGGGGCGACGGCGTGATCGAAGAGTTCCCGGTGGAGCGCCATCTCCTGCGCGAGAGCCGAGCGCCAACGCCGTTCCAGGTCGTCGATCGCACTGTGGGCGGCGGCGAGTTCTGATCGCGCCGCTTCAAGGCGCTCCATCCAGGGAGCGAGCAGCACTGAAACAAAGGGGGCTGCCTCTTGATGGTGCCACCTCGCTGCAGGGCATTCTCGGTTTGGCATCCCCGCCGCAATAGAAAGCTCATCGACAATCGCATTGAGTCGCCCATCCAACAGGCGACGGGTGAGCAGGCCCTCAATTGTCGCGGGTAGCGCCGCCGCGGTCTCGGTAGCCATATGCAAACGTACGGGCTGATGCGGGGCAAGGTGCAGGAAGCAGGATTCCTGGCCGTGAGCGAGTTCGAAGACGATTTCCGTCGCGCGAACTTCTATATGAAGGACGTCGAGCCGGCTCGTGAGGGCGCGATACTCTACCTCCAATTGCATCGCGCGTTGGCTCACCTCGCGGGCCAGCGCATCGTGCAGGACTTCGGCTAGCTGCACCCGCCACATCGCCATGGGCGCGGCCCCTTCAATGTCCAAGCGGGTTCTTCGCATCCTGGCGAGGGCCTGGGGGCGGGGATCAGGCCCCCTTCGTGCCTGCGCAATGAGTTCAGCGATCTGGAGCCGGGCGGCCGAGCCGCCCCCTGAATCAGGACGCGCGCCTACGGGTGGCACGTCGGACGAGCGCGCGGCCGGGTGGTTTGATGGCATCGAACACCTCCTTCAGGACAATCAACCGCGCCAACTCGGTCGGACTTAAGGGCGACCCCCGACAAGCGATCCAATCGTGGGTGCTCTGCGCACGCACACTGTGGCGATACGCGAGGCGGCCGCCCGAGACCTCGCTCCTGGTACTCCCTCGTCAAAATGCGTGCGGCTGAAGCGGGTTCGGTGTTCAAGAGCCCGTAGCTGGCGCGGCCACAGCCACGGAGACGCGTCCACGGATCATTAAGCTCACCGCCGCTCAACTACGTTGCAAGTAGTGGAGCCTGCGCTCGCAGCGTTCGTGGTTGGTCAGCGCCGCCACCTCGTTCCCCCATAGTCGATGAACTGGAGGATGACATGGATGCTGCGCCGACCTAGTCGGAAATGGATGCCTATACCTGGCCGGAACTCGAGGACGTGGCACGTGCGACTACCGGCGAACCGGGGCATAACGATATTCCGCACGTTGGCACTCGCAGCAAGATTCCCGCTCCATAGAGATGGAGCGGGTTGGACTGCTCGGGGACCGCAGCCCTACGATGAAGGCGACGGATTACTAGCCCAGGCGACTCGAAGCCGCCCGAGAAGCGGGCTTGCCTTCGTCAACACCAAGCGAGGGCTTGACCGGCGCGACCAGGTGGCGGTTCTAGCATTCGATCACGGCTGCAGCGAGGTGACGAGCTTTGGCACACCAGCCCAAGAGGTATGGCAGCGTGTGCACGCGATCAGCGCCGGCAGTGGCACGGTGATCGGCGTCGGGCTGCGACATGGGCTTGATCTCCTCTCGCGCCACGTCCCGGAGGATGCTCGCCGGCTGGTGATCCTCTCTGATGGGAATACCAACTTCGGCGTCCATCCGCGCCAACTGTTGCCCCGTTGCATGAAGGAGCAGGTGATCGTCGATACCGTCGGAATCGGATCACCAACGTCGCAGGACTATCGCCGCGGCGGGCACTCGCGTGATATTAGAACCGTGACCGGGCACCGCGGGCAATCGGGCATCCGCACGGTGATGCCGGACATCGACCCAAGTGAGCAGGAACTCCTCGAGCGTATCAACGCCTACCGTATGCGACGCGGGCGCTTGCCATGGCGCTTTTCAAGTCTGCTTGCCCAAGCGGCGCGGGCGCATAGCGTGGCGATGAGCCGCGAAGGCTTCTTCGCTCATGTTGATCCACACGGACATGGGCCAGCCGAGCGGGTGGTGGCTGAAGGGTACGGGCCTTTTCTCGCCGTTGAAGAGAACATTGCAATGGGAACCCATACGCCAACGGAGACGCTAAAGGCGTGGATCGCGGGCCCTGGTCATTACGCGCTTCTGCTCGACCAGACCCTCACCGATGCTGGAATCGGATTTACGGTCCGGTGGCCAGTGAGTTACTGGACACTAGACTGTGCGCGCCGTCGGACACTCGATCCTGGATAGAGGTCAACCCGTAATTGATACGGACGGACACCACCATGCCCTACAACGATATGGATCCACCGGAATACCGCTGGTGGATATCGACGGCTGCGAGGATCGAGGCCAAGCAGCATCTCTCGCCGATGACTCGCCAGGCGCTCAAGAAGATACTTCGACGGACTGCCGACCGAACCCAATCCTGGGGGTTCGTCCCGTGCTTGGCTCTCGATCTGCAAGACGAGGCATGGAGCATTGACCATCAGGACGACATCAAAAGATTCAAGTACAGCAGTATTGCAGATCGCAAGGTGGCCGATTACGCTTGCTGGATTCTCAGTCTAGGTGTACGAGACCAGCACAATCAGCCCAGTCTGACACAGCGCGTTGTCATGTATGAAGAGTTAGGTAGGAGATCTTTTAGAAGCCTAGAGATCAGTACCATTCTTTTACTGATTGGTGATGATAAGTACCACATAGATCGATATCGGGCCGTAGATGCCTTAGGTAAGTCAGCGAGAGATGGGTGCGAACCGGCTTTCAAATTGCTAATGCAGATTGCAAGTGACCGCGAGGATCTCGGAGGACCAGTTGCAGCATTCGCCATAGCGGATGACGCAATTTTTAATCGTCAGGCCAGGGCGCAGCTATTATCTTCCGTCAAACGTGCTGTTGGCATCGTTCGTCGCGTTGGGATTCAGGCCATGGGAACAATAGCTGATCCCCGTTGGGAGATGCAGGAACAAGGCTATGCTCAGGATGTTCTGCTTGAAATAGCGACAAATGAAACCGATCCAGATCGTGACGCTGCCTTCGAGGTACTGGGGCCACTCGCAGCTGATAGCAGACGTTCCGACGTGTTGGAGCTGCTGCTGGCTGTGGGATCTGAGTCGGGCAATCGCTGGCTGAACGATGCCCTTGAAGCGTTGAAGTGGGCAGCTAGTGCTTAGTCACAGCGATTGTGATGGCATTGGTCATAGCTGGATAGGGTGTCGAGACGTGATGGTGATGGGTGAGCGCGCAGGCTGTCGCAATGCGGAAGCGAATTCTCGTCCACCTCTCGGAATCCGAGCGAGCGAA
>ORMF012699856.1_pt1 | contig 13208 bp, 8 predicted proteins | sample 1779871 | NCBI WGS metagenome assembly ORMF01 (sample SAMEA104232316, study PRJEB22302) | groundwater metagenome | biome: forest; feature: aquifer; material: groundwater | place: USA | collected 2011-08-07 | depth 5.4 m | reverse complement strand
TCCAGCGTGTTGCCCGCGGCGTCGCGCGAATAGCTCGCGCGTTCCACGTCAACCCGGCCGGGCATGCCGCCGGCGTAGAGGCGCCCTTGCAGGCTGAAATCGGTGGTCTCGACGAAGTCGATCCCCACGCCACCGATGTTGGATCCGGGAGGTCCTTCGACGCGGAAGATATTGTGGTTCCGAAGTGCGCCCGTCGAGTCAGTGAAATCGGGCAACGCGCTGCCGGTGACCGGCCCGCGACGGGCGGGATCGGCGATATAGAGCTTGCCTGCTACAGGGCCGGCGACCGCCGGCAATTCGGCACCGCCGGGGGTGGCCGAAGGCAGCAGGAACGGTCCGAGGCGCCCGTTCATGGTGCATTCGAACTGGTTTCCTGCGCAGTTGACGGTTCCGGCATCAACGGTGTAGAACAGCCGCTCGCCTGCGGTCGCTTCGACCACTTCTATGCCGTAGGAATGGATGAAGCGGTAGGTCCCGGACACCGGAACGTTGCCGATCTTCACCCGGACGCGGGCGAAAGTGATCTGCTCGCCGGGGACTGGCGCGGCGCCGGTGAAGGTAGCCTCCAGCGCAAGGGTCAGACTGGCCGCGGAGCCCGCCGCCAGCGCTACCCCGGCGTCCGCGGCGAAGTAGAAATGCTCTTCGGAGTACGCGGTCGGAAACACTTCCGGCACTTGCGGGACGTCGGCGCCGAGCACCAGGCACCAGCCGCCGGATACTTCGGCGGCGTTCTTCGGGTCGCAGAACTCGAGCGCGAGGCCGCTCGTGTCCTGGTACCAGGCCGGATAGCCGCCGATCGACGGTTCGTTACTCGTGGGTCCGACACGCTCGAGGACCGCGTGAGCGGACAAGCTATAGGCCAGCGACACCATGGCAGCCAGCAGCTTCAATTTACGGGGTTTCATGATCTTTGATCTCCTAAGAAGTCCAGGTTAATGCTGCATGGGTCCGGTTATTTGATGGCGAGCGTCGTGGTGCTCACGGTGCCGTTTGACGAGGTCGCTTTGACGGCGGTCGCTCCCACGGGCAAGGTCAGGCCCGTGGCTTTGAGCGTCCAGGCCGTTGTCGTCGCAGTGGTGGTGCCAGCGGATCCGAGCACCGTGCCGGCAGCGTTGACGAACTCAACCGCGATCGTCTGGCCGGTAGCCGGGGAGATACTGCCCTCGGCGCGTAGATCACCCTTGGCCCGGTCGAACTCTGACCTGGCGATAGAGAGAGTCTCCGCCGCCGCCACGGTCACCGTGACTCTGCCCGCAGTCGCGGACAGGGCGCCGGCTGCGTCTTGGGCCTGGTAGGTGAAGGTGTAGGTGCCGCCCGCAGTGGCGATGAAGTTCACGGCATTGCCGACAACGCTCGCGGTGGCTCCCGCCGGCGTCGGCTGCGTCAAGTTCGCGATGGCGACGATGTCGGCGGCGCCGTCCGGGTCGGTGTCATTGGCGAGTACGTTGATCGTGACCGGCAGGTTGATGAGCGCGGTGGCCGAGTCGTTGGCCGCAACCGGTCGATCGTTCACCGCGGTGATGTTGAGCGTGACCGTGCCGGTGTTCGAGACCTGGGTGCCGACAGCAACCGTAAGGGTGAAGCCATCGGCGCCGCTGACATTGGCATTCGCCGTGTAGGTCACCGTCTGGTCTGCGTTCACCACCGCGGAACCGAGCCGGGGCAGCGAGGTCAGCGTAATGGTCCCGCCAGCCACGTTGGTGTCGTTGGCAAGCGGGGCGAGAAGCTGCACACCCGCATCCTCAAGGAAGGTATAGGTATCGGCCAAGGCGACGGGGGTTCCCACCGGGACCGGGACACCGCCTGCAGCGGCGCCGGCGCTCACCTGGGCCCGGTTGGCGCCCTGGGCGCTCGAAAGCGCCCGGACCTCTGCGGGCGGCGCGACGAGTCCCGGAACAACTATCTGGCCGCTCACTAGGTCGCCGCGGAAAGTCCCGTAGGCAAGACTCAGCGTCGGCGGAACCGTGGCGTCGCTCGAACTGGCCGCGACCGTCAGAGACCCGACGCTCGGATCGAACAGCGCCTGGCTGATGGAAACCTCGTCGGTGACCCCGTGGGGGACGTAGGTCGGGAGAATGTTGCCGTTCAGGTCCCGCGCGCTGGAGTCCTTCACACAAACGGTCGCGGGAATGGCGAGGGGCTTGATCTGTCCATAGTGGCGGTTGCCGCTCCCAAACATCTGGGTCTCGGTCGCACCTGCCGGAGCACTGAAGGGGGGACGAACGTTGCCGAGGGCGTCCACCACACCCGCGCAGGCTGCATCATAGAACGAGAGTTGGGGCGTCGCGCCGAGCGGCCGCGGCTGGGCGGGGACCCGGCCCTGGCTCGCCTCGGCAGCAGTGGCGATGACGTCCAACTGCTGGCCGGCGGCGCTGCGCGCATAGCTTGCGCGTTCGACCTTGACTTGGCCTGGCATCGGGCCGGTGTAGACGCGGCCCATCAGGGTAAAATCGGTCGTCTCGAGAAAGTTGATTCCCGGACCACCGAGGTCGGATCCGGGCGGCCCCTCCAAGACCATGTTGAGGTTGCGCGAAACTCCGCTCGAATCGATGAAGTTCGGCAGCGCGCTGCCGGTGACCGGGCCGGAGCGGGCCGGATTGGCGATGTACGCCTTGCCGGTGCCCGGGTAAGGTGTCGCAGCGAAGGTGCCGCCGAAGTGCGCGGGATTGGTGTCAGGCGCCGGGTTGGTCGCCGTCAGCGGCGGGTGTTCCGCGCCGCCGGGGGTGTCCGAAGGCAGCAGGAAAGGACCCAAGCGCCCGTTCAGCGGGCAATCGAATCCGGAGTTGGGTGCCGTGGGCGAGCTGGGCGCCAGCGGCAAAGTAGAAGTGCTCATCGAAGAAGGATGTAGGAAACACTTCGGGCACGGTCGGTACGTCGGCCGGAAGTATCAGACACCAGCCGCCTTCGACTTCCGCCGCGTTTTGCGGGTCGCAAAACTCGAGCGCAAGGCCGCTCGTGTCCTGATACCAGGCGGGGAAGCCGCCGACGGACGGGGCGGCGCTCGGGGGGCCGACCCGCTCGAGGACGGCGTGGGCGGAACCGGCTGCAAGCGCTAGGGCAAGTGACACCGCTGCGGCAATACGTTTCTGTCAAAACATTTCGGGAACTCCCTCTAAGAGCAAACTGCGGTCAGTAATACGCGCCAAAATCAGCGCAACGGACTGTCCTAGAGCGAGAGCCGTGCCAACGTTACAAATTTCTTACAGACGCATTACAATTTCATTGCAGCTTATTGCGAAATTAGTAATAAATTAGAAATCGATCCGCGCATTCAAGCGCAAGCTGTGACCTGTTATTTGTGGGGAAAAGCATACCCAGAGTTGTGGTATTGGGCGCAATGACCCGGGGTTGGGGCACCCACAAGGGACGCCGGTGCGCGGGGCGTGATCGCGACACCACGTAGAACGTGATTAGCGCCGCAATTGTGCGTCCGGTCGCACCCCCGCTTATCGCGCCGGAACGCGAATTTCGCCTATGCCTGGCTTACAGCAGTGATTCCGTCTGTTCGTCCGCGTATCGCGCCGATAGCAGCGGTGCCAGGATCGGCTCCATCTCCTTTAGGATTTTTACCGGAAGCGCCGAGGTGAAATCGTAGTTGGCCGCCTGGCTGCCGGGGACGAACGCGGTAACGGTGCCGAAGAAGCGATCGGCGATAAAGAAGGTGAACGTCGCGCTGCGGTTCACGACGCGCGAGGAGACCACCCTGCCATGCGGACCAAACGTGTCGTAGCGATGATCGCCGGTGCCGGTCTTGCCGCCTAACGCCAAGGGCTCGGCCGCGTATGCGCCGCGGTACACGCCTTTCACGCGGCGCGCGGTTCCTTTGTCGACCACGCCCAAGAGCGCCCGGCGCGCCCCCTCAGCCACTTCGGGTCGCAGCACGCGCGCGCCTGCCTGGGACTCGCGCCTGAGCAGCGTCTCGAATGGCGTGTTGGCAGCGAAATGCAGCGTCTCGATGTTCACCTGCGGCCGGCGCACGCCGCCGTTAACTATCCCCCCCATCAGTTCGGCGAGGCTCGCGGGCCGGTCCGCCGAAACCCCGATGGCAGTCGCAAGCGAAGGCACCAGGTGCTCGAACGGATAACCCAGACGCTGCCACGCGGCCGTAACCCGGTCGAAGGCGGCGGCCTCGAGGGCGATGCCGATGCGCAGGTCCTGCGCTTGGCGCGACTTCTTGTATAGCCAGCCATACACCGCTGGTGCTTCGACGGCGCTCGCGGCGAGCGCATCGGCGAAACTCGCTTGTGCGTGAGACCTCAGATACGCCACCAGCCACAGTTCCAGCGGATGCACGCGGGCGAGATAGCCGCGATCGGCCAGATCGAAGCGGTCCGCGGCATAAGCGGCGTAGAGACGTTCAAGATTCGCCGCGCTGCCCGCGCGTGCGCCCAGTTGCTTGCGCATGAACGCCGCGAACGCGGCAAGATCGGCCTCGGGCTCGACGCTGCGAAAGACGACCGCCAGGCGCTCAGGCACAGGTCGCACCGTAGCGGCGAGCGCCGACAGCAGGTCGTCTGGCGAGCGTCCCTGGTACTTGCGCCAGTAGCGCTGCAGGAATTCGCGTCGGTCCAGATCGGCAAAGCGCTCGAGAAATTGCCGTCGCGCGTCTTCGTCGCCGTCACGCAAACCGCGCCCGGGCGCGTCGGCCGCTTCATACGCGTGATAGTGCACCAGATCGCGCATCAGGCGGATGAAGGCAAGGTTGATGGAGTGCTCGAGCGCTTCGGCGACGCTGGGCACGCGCACATCGTCTTCGCGCTTGAAGTTATGAAACACGTGCCGGCCGCCGGCAGTAAAGAATGCCTCTGACGGACTGGCAGAGTAACGCCGCTGCATGGCCGCCTCGAGCATGCCAGTCAGGCTGTGGTCGGCGTTGGCGCGAATATAGTCGATGACCCAGCGGCTGAGATGGTCGTCAGGTTGCAGCGCGATCTGCGCCAGCGCCTCAGGCGACATCCCGACGTAGCGTTCGCGCAATTCCGCTATCGCTTCCAGATAGCTGACCAGGGTGCGCAGCTTGGCGCTGGAACCCAGATCGAGCTTGGTGCCCAGGTTGATGTCGAAGGGTTGATTCAGGTTATCCGCTTGCACCCGCAGCAAATTGCCAAGCGGCGACGCCTCGTACAGCGTGAAGCTGTAGCGCACCTCGCGCGGATCGCCGCGATCGAGCAGACGTGCGTCTTTGAAGCCGTTGCGGCGCAAGAACGATTCTTCACCCAATCGCTTAAGGAAGGCGCTGGCTTGAGCCTGGGCAGGACCGTCGAGCGTGGTGCTGGCGGTGAGATCGTAGCGGTCAAGGACATACAGACTATCGACATCGAGGAGCTTGGCGAGCGCGGCGCGCGCGCTGTTGACGGCCTTGCGTTCGACGAACGCGGCCGCAGGCGGCGCCAGCGGATCGCGCCTGGGCGCGAGTGCTGCGGCGAGTGTGGCATCGCGCAGTGCCGGTGCAATCACCCCGTCGCGCGCGAGTATGCGCAGGTAGCTGTCGGTCAGGGCGTCGAGCCGTGCGCGCTCCGCGCCGAGGAGCTCCGATGGGCGCCGCTGCGCGATGAGGAGCGAAAGCACCTCTTTATAGGCTTGCGCGGCAGACCTCGGATCGGCCTCTGCGTTCGCCACCAGGCGATTGACTTCGTCGAAGTCGCGGCCGTACAGCGTCCACAGACCGTCGCCCAAGCCGATGACTTCACCATAACCGCGTACTGCCCCCAGTGGCACCGAGTTGAGGAAGTCGACCACGATGCGCCGACGCGCCTCCAGGGTGCGCTCGCCATCGCGGTAGGCGCGCAGCGACGCCGACAGCACCTGCCGCAATTTGTCCCCGGCATCGCGCGTACGCCCGCCCGGCGAGTGCCGGAATTTCTCGAGCTGGGTTGCAAGCGTGCTGCCGCCGATACGGCCTATGTCGGCATCAATGCTGCGCGCCGCCTGGGTGAACAACGCCAGCGTCAGCCGGTCCCACTCCAGCGCCGGGTTGTACGCCGAGCGCGTGTCATCGAGCAAATCACGATTCTCGACATAGAGCAACGTCGCCACCAGCAGCGGTGGAATAGAACTGAATTCCGGGTACTGCCGTTCAGGGTGCAGGCTGACATAAAGCGGTCTGGCGCGGCGATCGAGTATGGCGAGGCCAGCTTGCGCCTTCTCGCGGTAGATCGGGTACAGGCCGAGATTCGCAAGCGTGCGGAACAGGTCCGACTGGCGCGATTGCGCATCGATGGCGTAACCCGCGGAAAGCAGGCGCGGCAGGGTTTCTTTCATCCGGCTGTAGCCCAGGCGAATATCGTACGGGCCCGACTGCGGCAGCCATAGGCGTTCACTGGTCCCGGGTTGGACGCGAAACGAGAGGCGCTCGGCGACGGTGGAGAATAGCCGCGCCTGCAGATCGGAAAAGTAGGTTTCCGCGCACAACCACGCAACGGCCACTGGCAGCAGGAACGCCAACATGCGCACGGTGCCCGGCCGCAGACGTGCAAGCACCCCTTCGCGCCGGCGCTTCACGCGCCGAACGTTCCAAGCGGAGCCGGTGTGCATGTTGCTCGCCCTCCCTGGCGTCGGGGATATCTGACTATTAGACCGGATACAAAGCAAAATACTCCGCGCGCCTAGCGAAAAAACAAAGAAAATTTGTAGGCGCTTTCTCTCACCCCACTTTTGGGGAAAGTGCGGGGTCGTGAAATTCGGAGAGGTCCGCGCAAGAAGCGCCGCTCCAGGCAGCACGCCAGGCCGCGGTTTAATTCAGGCGGCGCCAGTCATGCCATGCCGGCATTGATCTCCTGCCTTCTGCGCACTTCACACCTTGTGCGCCGCGTCGGGCCGGTCCTTACCCATTGCGTGCGCTTGTCCGTTTGGGCGCATGCGCACAGGCACTGCAGTCAGAAGCGGGACCCGGGCTGTTGCAGGAACTCGATTTCCGCTGCCGTAGACTTCCTGCCCAAGATCACGTTGCGATGCGGATAGCGGCCAAACCTTTCTATGATGTTCTTGTGTTTTATCTCGAAATCAAGATTGCCCTGGATTCCGTTGTTGCGGTACAACTCGATGGCTACCGCATGTATTTTCAGACACTCGCTGTGCATGAAAGGCAGATAGAGAAAACTGCGTTCTGTCGGACTCAATGCGGCATCGGCCCTGGCGGAAATGGCTTCCTGCGCCAGGGCCAGCGCCAATGCATCGTTGGCGAAGGACAAAGGCGAGCCCCTGAACATGTTTCGCGAGAATTGATCCAATACGATGATTTCCGCCAATCTGCCCCTGGGGTCCGCCCTCCACTCAAACAACTCGCATCGCGCTGCCTGCGCATGAATCTCTGAAAATCTCCCGCGCACCAATTGGTCGAAATCATCGTCCTTCGCCCACCATTTCGAAGGAGCGATTTCTTCAAACCAAAATCTCAAAATCTCTTTGTCCATGCTCCAGTCGCAATCAAGCGCGTACCGGGGCTGCCGCATCTACGACGCCCAACGCTGCCCCGTCCTGACCGCTTGCAAGGGCGCCGTCCGCACGATCAGTTACTCTACCGCGATTTTCGCTCCCCGGAAGAACCTGGCCGAAGGCTAGCGGTTGCGCTTACTCAGAGCTTGGGAAACCGTATGCGACTGACCATGAGCGAACCGGAAACCGCGAAAAACAGCACTATCGGATGCAGCGTGTAGCCGGCAAACACGAGTTGGCCGAACCAGAGCGATTCGCCCAATGCACCCTGTGAGGCCGCGGCGAACATCAGCATGACCAGCAGCAGCGACGTTGGGATCGGCGTTCCCTCGAAATACTTCAGTTTGCCTTCTGCTCCGGACAGCGCCTCGGCCGTAATGTTGTAACGCGCCAAACGCGATACGCCGCATGCGACAAAATAGGCCAAGACGATGCGATCGAAAAAGCCCTGCATGCCGCAACCGTACCCAATCACGGCTGGGGCTACACCGAAGGAAATGACATCGGCGAGAGAGTCCAGCTCACGACCCATTGCAGAAGTCTGCTGGCGCCACCGAGCGATCCGTCCATCGAGGACATCGAAGACTAAAGCGGCGACGACCATCCCGCACGCATAGTAGATGTGCCTGACGTCGGTCGTTTGCAGATAGGTCAGCATGGAAAACAATGCGCCCGTGCCGCACACCGCGTTTGCCAGGGTGAACCAGTCGGCAAGATGGAACTCGCGCATCATGGAGAAGGGTTTATGCAGTTTAGTTGCCGTCATGGTGAACAGAACGCCCCCTGTGTGCCAATAAGTGATAACGCCGCTCCCGCCGCATCGTAAAGCCATATGCCTGCGCTTGCGCTCAAGCTGCGCTCAGCGCCAATCGACGCTGCCGAGGCGCGGAGGCTGAAGGCAGCGCCGAGGCGCGTGGGGCGGCACAGCGAGAGGTTCTGAGGATGCCTCGCCCCGGCTGCTTGAATCGAATCAGAGAACCGCACCCAGCGACGCTACGTGAAGCTGCAACGCATCACTGTACGCCAACGCACATTGGCCCGGCCATTTTCGATGCCGGCCGCGCAGATCTCGACACCGAGCGCGCGGATCAACAACCCGACACGCTCGGCAGCCCGGCTAGTTAGAGCGGGATTTCGGCTCGGGACGCGGTTTCGCGCCAGGCGGTCAGCGAGCCGCCGCGTCACCGCTGGTGTGGACGATGGTTAATTCGCCCCGGACCCCAAATGCTTCAGATACTCCTGCCGCGCTTCGAATACCTCTTTGATACGCTCCTTTGCCTCGTCCAGCGCGTAATTCGTGGTGCAGCTAAATGTCTCGTCGCAGTGCTTTCGCCATTCGGGCGTGGCAAGCGCCCGCTCGATCGCAGCCGCCAGGATCGCGACCACTTCCGCAGGAGTGCCAGAGCGCGCGACCAGCATGCGCGTATTCGTCAGGCCGATGAGGTCGAACCCAAGTTCGGTGGATGCAGGAATGTCCGGAAAAGCAGGATGCCGTCTGCGGTCAAACACGACCAGCGGGCGCAAACGGCTCTTTGCGAGCAGGTCCGCGACGTCCCCGGGCTCTTCGTAAATCGCGTGCGTGCGCTTGCGAAAGGGCGATGCGTACCGGTCCGCGGGTTTTGCATAGGGGACGTTTGCCATCCTGTAGCCCAGGCCGGTGAAATATCTCAGAGTAATATCGTCATTGGTGCCGCTACCGGCGGTCGCCACTTTCAGCCTGCCCGGGTTTGCACGCGCGAACTCCAGCAGTTGCAGGAACGTCTTGAACTGGCTGTCGAACGGCACGAACAGCATTGACGGGGACTCCTGCGGCGTGCCAAGCACGATGAAATCTTCTGGCCGCGCATACCCGATCCCAGAAGCCCAGGCCGAAATGGTGAACGAGCTCAGGGTCGCGATGGTATAGCCGTCCGCAGGATTGTTAAGCAGCTTGGTCAATCCGGAATTGCCGGACGCGCCGACGACATTCGTCACAAAAAGCGACCCATTCAGCAGCGGTTCCAGCAGCTGCGCCAGTCTTCGCGCCATCGTGTCCAGCCCCCCACCCGGGCCGAAGGTGACCACCATTTCAATCGCCTGCGCGGGATAGCGGTCTTGCGCGCAGGGTTGATCCACGGCGGCGCAAATCAGAAAGAGCGTCATGGCGCATAAAGCGATACCCCTGCGCACAGCGGACGCGTTCGCGTGCGCGCAGCACCCCTGCTCGATCGTGCTCGCGCGCACCGTAGCACCTTGCCGAGCCGCCGCGACCGATGCGTTCGAAGCCAGAATCGTTCCCTGGCGCCGCAGGCCTCAGCGCGCGCCACGCGCGACGGGCCCGGTAGGCCCCGGGCTGGCTGCAGGCGATGGAGTCCGGATCGCGGCGGCGGCCGCGGGCATTGAGGCGCCGGCCCGGCTCGCCTGGTTCTTGCCTGCGAGTCCAAACAGCGTAGTGATGTATTCGATGATGTCCTTGTAATCGTCCGGCGCGTTTGCATGCCACGCCCGCAGGTAGTCGCGGAAATTGCCGCTGTCTGCTTCGAGGTTCAAGTAGCCGATGGCCTCCCAGATCTGCGGATTCTCCTCGAACAGCGGCAATAGCACATTTGCGACGATCTCGTTGTGGCTGCGCAAGTATGGTGTCTGAGTCAAATCCGCGGCGTTGCGTTCGAACCATGCAGCTAGAGAAACTTCCGGCGGCAAGCGGCGATGACGCTCGCTCAATAGATGTTGCGCATAGCGTTCAAAGTTGGGCGCATAGGCCACCCAATGCCGATAAGGAGGAGAAGATTCCCAAACGGCGGAGAGCTGCCTCAGCGCGAACAAGGATGCCACTTCGCACAGGGATTCCTCAAACCATTGGTTGTAGGTCGTGCCTACGGGGTAGGCATGGTGTTCGTAATGCGTCAGGATGTGACTCAGCTCATGCGCGAATTCATAGGCGTATCGCGCCCAGTACCGGTCCTTGACGGAAAGCCGGACACGATATTCGTTGTTCGCGCCGCGTTTGAACAGCGTTACCGGGGGCCTGTCGGTATGTGTAACGACGATCGGGTCCAGACGCCATCCCGGAAAATTATCGAGCAAGACCGACGCGACCGAGTTCAGGACCGTTTCAATGTCCTCGTTGCGCGCATCGCCCCAGCCGCCTCCGATCACACGAATGGCAGATCTCGCGCGCTGTTCGTTCCCGGATACGGCAGCGGCGCGCTGCGGCGCCGCCGGTTTATCCGCAGCGCAGGCAGGGACGACCAGGTTCGCAAACGCGAACAGCATACAAGTCGTCGAAGCAAGAAGGCGCATCTGCGTTTTGCCCGCAAAGACATTTCTGGCGTATCAATTATGAAAGTATGCCCTGTTCCCGGAAATTTTGCGACAAGCGAACCGCCGCATGCCGGTAGCAAAGTACTTATCCGGTTCTGTAGCAGGTAATGTGTCCGGTATTTGCTGGAGGTTTGGAAGTCCCACAAGCCGGGTACGCACCGGCGTACGTTCTGGAACTTCCACCCGCGACCCCTATTCAAACGCCTAGGGGCCTGAAGGCGGCGAGTAACCGGAATTGGGACTTGCAGCCAAGACGGACTCCCCGCGGGATAATTTCCCGGGGCGTTTTCCATTTGCCACACGTCATTGAAGGAGAAAGCCATGTCGTTGAAACAGGTATTGACTGCTTTGTTTGCGGTGAGCGGCGCCGCATTGTTAACTCTTAGTGCACCAAGTTATTCCGAGTCGTCGCACGCAGCGGACGCAATAACCAACCCGACGGATGCGCAGGCGCAACAGGACCGGGAAGCGCCAGCGAATGAGCCGGCGATGGCCGAAGGCGATTCGGAGAGCGCGCCCGGTGGGGCGGGCCGCAGAGCCGAGGGCATGACGAACGAGAGCCCCGCCGATGCAAGTCATAGTCTTGAGGAGGATAACCGGAGCGAGGAATAGGCGTAGAAACGGACCCGCCCGGCATCGGGCGGATTGAATGGCATACGGGGCCCGCGGGCCCCGTATGCGTATTGCGGGCCTTTAGAACGCTTCAGGCAACACCGCGTAGCAGCAGCGGGAAACGCGGCGCCATGCTTGCTGGGTGCAAGAATCGCGCGAGCCGCAAAGGGTTCGCGCCCGCTACTGGACCCGAGCGGGAAGACTCGGAACCCGACCGGCCTGCCACGGGGCACGGTAAAATTGTAATATGCACGCCAAGCTCAGCGCGGTAAAAGCCGACATCACCACCCTGGCGGTGGACGCCATCGTCAACGCCGCCAACGATTCGCTTCTGGGTGGCGGCGGCGTCGACGGCGCGATCCACCGCGCTGCCGGGCCGGACTTGCTGGCGGAATGCCGTACCCTGGGCGGCTGCGCCACCGGGCGCGCCAAGATCACGCGCGGCTTTCGTTTGCCGGCGAAATACGTGATCCACACCGTCGGACCGGTATGGCAAGGCGGCGCGCAGGGCGAAGCCGAACTGCTCGCCTCCTGCTACCGCGAGAGCCTCGCGCTGGCGCTCGCGCACGGTGCGGCGAGCATCGCGTTCCCGGCGATCAGCTGCGGCGTCTACGGTTACCCCTTGGCGCAGGCGACGCATATCGCGGTGCGCGAATGCGCCCAATTCGCAGCGGCCGAAGCGGGGATCGAAAAGATCCTGTTCGCCTGCTTCGGCACCGACATGCTGGCGCTGTATCGGGCGGAACTCGACCGGCTGTAAGATGACGGTCACTGCGACCGTCATGGACACTCGAACTTCCCCGCTCGCGCGTTACCTGCTCGCTGCGTACGCGCTGCTCGTCGTCTACGCGAGCCTGCACCCGTTTTCGGGCTGGCGCGATCAGGGCGTGGGTGTGTTCGCCTATCTCAGCGGCGCGTTGCCGCGCTACCTCACCGTCTTCGACCTCGTGACCAACTTCGCGGCCTACCTGCCGCTGGGTTTTCTCGCTGTCCTCGCGCTGCACCCGTTGCTGCGCGGCGCGAACGTGTTCGCCGTGACGGGTGTGGCCGGCTGTGCGCTGAGCCTGGTTTTGGAAGGCCTGCAAACCTACCTGCCTAGCCGCATTCCGTCCGTCGTCGATCTCGCCACCAATGCCCTGGCGGTATGCGTCGGCGCCGGGCTCGGCCTGCGCTTCGGCGTCGGCTTGCTCGATAGCGGCAGGATGCAAGCGCTGCGCGACCGGACATTTCTCGCGGGCCACCGTTACGACGCGGGTCTCGTGCTGCTTGCGCTGTGGCTGTTCACCCAACTCAATCCGGAGACGCTGCTGTTCGGCAACGGCGACCTGCGCGATCTGCTCGAGGATCCGCCCACGGTTCTGCATCCTGCCAAAGTCTTCATCCAGATGGAAGCCGCAGTCGCCGCCTGCAATCTGGTCGCAGTCGGCCTGTTCCTCTCGAGCCTCGCGCAAAACGGCCAGCCCTTGCGCCGGCTGTGGCTCTTCCTGCTGGTGGGCGCGCTGGCGCTGAAAACGCTCGCAGTAGGCGTGTTGCTCAAGGCGCAGAACGTGTTCGCCTGGCTCACCCCCGGCGCACTCGCCGGCCTGGCCTGCGGGGCCGCGGTCCTGATGTTCGCGCTGGCCCTGCCGCGCGCCGCGCGCCTGTCGCTCGCGGGCCTGTTGCTGATGGCCGCCACGGTTCTCGTGAACCTCGCGCCGAAGAACCCCTATCTCGTCGACGCTTTGCAGCAGTGGCCGCAGGGCTACTTTCTGAATTTCAACGGCGTGACGCACCTGGTGTCGCTCGTCTGGCCGTTTGCCGCGCTGTTCTATCTGATGCTGCTCCCCCCGCGTCTGGCCCGTGCGCAAGGAGCGACCCCC
>ORMF010466441.1_pt1 | contig 13210 bp, 5 predicted proteins | sample 1779871 | NCBI WGS metagenome assembly ORMF01 (sample SAMEA104232316, study PRJEB22302) | groundwater metagenome | biome: forest; feature: aquifer; material: groundwater | place: USA | collected 2011-08-07 | depth 5.4 m | reverse complement strand
CGCGCTAGCGAGCAAACAAGGGCGTTTTGCAGGAGCTCACTGCAAAACGCCCTTGTTTGATGCGCTATGCGCATCTACACGCGGGCTTCTGACACTCCAATCAATGTAATACCGCATGTCTTCGTAATAACTTGTGTATAAAGCTATGCCCTACCGGGCGAGCTTCTGAACCAATTCAATAGTACCGAGGAGCGGACTCGAACCGCTACGGCTTGCGCCACAGCCACCTCAAGGCTGCGTGTCTACCAATTCCACCACCCCGGCGTAAAACTTCTCTTTTCTTTCAACCCGCTCATTTTTGGCTGCTTTTTTGTGAAAAAAGTTAAGAAAATACTCGACGGACCTGACAGTACGCCTGCGCTTTTCTTAACTTTTTTCACAAAAAATCAGCTCAAAACTGAGCGGTCGCGGTTTATTCTATTTTTTCGGGTTATTTCAGACAGCGTTTAATGAACGCTGATTCTAAACACTCTGAAAAATATCCTTACTTGCTTAGTGAAGCATTCACTTCCTTCGCGCTTATCGAAACTATTTCTTTCCACCCGCCGAACTCGACGGTGCAAAGTTCATCACATCAGTTGATGCAGGCGCATTCGTTGTTTTATTCGGTTGCGCTGCAGGTGCCTGAACGGTTGTTGCTGGCAACACAGGCATATCTAATATATCTGATTTTTTCTGATTGTGCGCAGCAAGATAACTGAGTGAAATACTCGTTGCAAAAAATATGCCAGCCAATACGGCTGTTAGCTTCATTAGAAATGGCAACGAACCTGCGCTACCAAACATGGTGTTCGATGCACCGCTACCGAAAGAAGCGCCAACATCGGCACCACGACCATGTTGCATCAAAACCAAGGCGATGATCGCAATAGCAACCATAACATGTAAAACTAAAATTAAAGATTGCATGAAACTCACATCTCACTTGTTCCGCTCAGAGTACAAGGCGCTAAGCGCAGCTCTTCGCTATTTTTATAAAATCATCTGCATTTAATGAGGCACCGCCTACTAATGCACCATCAATATCCGGCATGCTAAAAAGTGCTTTGGCATTATCCGGTTTCACGCTACCGCCGTATAAAATACGCGTTTCATTTCCCAATGCGACATCAATTTCCAGCAGGTGTTTCCGAATGGCAGCATGAACTGCTTGCGCATCCTCCGGTGATGCTGATTTCCCGGTACCTATCGCCCAAACGGGCTCATATGCAATCACGATCTGCGTGAATGCGGTGCAATTATCTTTCAATATGGACACAACTGCAAGTTGTTCCTGCACAACAGATAAAGTCACCCCACTCTCACGTTCTGCCAGTGTTTCACCGACGCATAAAATGGGCTGCATTCCCGCGTTAACAATCATTTCGCATTTTTTGATAAGCAGAGGTGAACTTTCAGAAAACAATTGCCGGCGCTCCGAATGTCCAACAATCACGTAATGACAACCCAAATCACGTAACATGGTTGCCGAAATTTCCCCCGTGTACGCACCATTCGGATATTCTGATACGGTTTGAGCGCCCCACGAGATACCCTTATTCGACAGCAATGATTGGCACAAAGATAAATGCACAAATGGGGGAAAAACAGCGAGCTCAATATCACCAATCGCACACGCAGCAACAGATACCGCCTGCATCAGTGCATGTGCGGTAGCTTGTGTGCCATGCATTTTCCAATTTCCTGCAATGAGCTGTCGACGCATTACATTCTTCCTCATTTTTAAAGGGCCACATACTATCACGGTCTAGGCGAGGTCAAAAAAAGATTCTCTAAAAATGTACCCTGCTGCGTAGCAGCACCCGCATTTGGCGCAGGCAAATGAGTCATCGGGTACAATCGAGTCGTCACTGGCGCAATTGGTGGTATAGCAGCTCTTTGATGAAATAAAGCCACACGATTAGGGCGTATTCCAGGAGGAACCAACGGCACTTGAAGACACGCTGCATATTGAGAAATTTGATGGAAGAAATGGGGGCCAAAATGCGCGATCAACTTTAAAGATAAACGCTCACGAACAACAAACCGCATGGTTTCAGGTTCGGATTTTTCGCGAACAGAATCTTTCTCAACATCACGAATAAATCGATCTACCACTTCCAACTTCTTAGAAAGAACATCTTTTGAGTCAGCTAATTCCGCCCGCGATTCAATTTGGCGAAACTCAGTATATATCTCTTCAACCAAGGCTAAATCGTCATCATTCTGACAGTCAAAAACAGCTTTAAAATGAGAAACAGACAATAATACTGGCAGTGATTTTGCAACCAAGAAATTAAACAATGATTTTTGATTAGGCGTGATTGCCAATCTCCAATTATCTTGAATCATAAAATTAGCAATCAAACGTGCCAATAGCTCTGGCATTTTATTTTCAAATAAACCGAGTAGTAACGCTTCGCAATTTTCAAAAGAGACCAAAAGACGCATCAAATGCTCGGGATTATCGCAACGAATAATCGGAAGATAATTTTTAATAATTCGCAAAAAATTAACTTGGTTATCTGGCAATCCATGAAGAATAAATGACAGATCGGATTCATTAGCAATCACACAAGACAAGATTTCTTTTTTAAATAATTTGGCGACATCTTCCCAATGATTTAAAGCAATCGCTGAAAAAACATTGATAATAATCGTAGTATTAACAGGAATGCGCTCAAAATAAGGCGAAATTGCCTTTAAAAATAAAAAACGTTGCGGCGGATTTAGGGAATGCAACGTATTTTTTAGAAAATCCACTTTTTGCAAACGCTCAATAAGGCGAAATTGACATGTCTCCATAACAACAGGCCAAACTTCTTCTGAAAACATACAAAATAATTTTGCCATATCAGCAGGCTGCTCAATAAGTGAATTAATTTGCTCATCCAAGAGGGAATACCACATTTTAAAATTTGATACATGATAACAATGCACCATCAAAGAAAGCTCATTCAAATTTTCTATTTTAATTGTCGGATTTTTCGTTTTGATCAGCTGTAAAAACGCCCGCCAATCCCTTTCAGGCAAAGTAGAAAAAACATAATGAAGAGAACCAAAGGAATAATCGTACTCACTGAAACAATCAATCAGCGCTGAACAAAGCGCCAATCGATTTTCACTTGGCAAAAATAATAAAAAGTACTGTAAAAAAATAATATCACGCATTTTCGATTTCAAAAGATCTGAAAACAACTCAACCAAAACAGACCAGTCACCAACAGGTACTAAATAGAAAATCATTGCAAAAGAAGCAGGCAATTTTACAAAATCATTAACACGTGAACAAGAATTTGCATAAAGCAATCTCCATGATGCAACTTGAGAGGGATCGTGATCAGGCGAACAAAGAAAATGATTATTAATATACCGAATGATTTCTGACTTTCCAAAAATAGAAAATACCGCCGATATATTGCGAGTCGATTGCATTGCAACAGCATAAGCCGAAATACCGATCAACTCATTAGGATTGATTTGGAATCTTCCTGCTTGTTTTGCAGCAGATAATACAATCGATAAGGATAGCTCTGGGTCACGAACATGAAAAAAGACCGTCCTCAAATAACCCAAATCCGTGATGTATCTTTTTACCAGATTAGAAGTTAATTCAAAAAAGGCTGGGACTTTATCCACCGTTAATTCTTTTGCTACCATAATCAGCAAGATTTCATCATGTAGTGCGATATTAAAATACGATGAAAAAACACTTTTTATAGAACCCCATTTTTCAATCGGTATTTTTTTCAACAATTGCTGAATATTCAGAATGGTTCCAAAAGTAGTTCTCAAAGCGTTCTGCGAAAACAGACCAGCAAAGACACCCCAACTATCCGGAGAAATCAAATTGAGTGCGTCAGCAAAATATCCTGATGGTAACAAGAAACCCGGGCGAGGCATTAGCATCAACTCACTCAATCTCAATCTGTTTTTTTCTTCAACCTCTGCTAAGGACGACACAAATAATTCACTGGTAATTTCTCTTCGGTGCGAAAAAAAATGCGCGAAAAAAGGCTGCCATTTACTAACAGGCAGATTTTTTAAAATAAATCCGAGTGTTTCAGCATCTCCTAACAATGCACTAATCGCACCATCAAAATGAATGAATAGATATCGCCACGAAGCAACATCCAACTTAATCAACATTAAAAGAAACTCAATGTGTGTCGACGGAAATTCGACAGAATTAATTTGTACCATACGAAACACTGCTTGCCACTCAACGGTGTCTATGTGCGGTAAGATATGATGTAAATTTTTAATAATACCAGTTCGATTCACACCACTGGTTGTCAACAGGCTAATAAAAGACATGCGACGCTCTGGTTGTAATCTTTCAAGCGCCTCATCAATAAATAGTTTATTTTGAATAAAATAAATTAGCGTACGAGAAAATAATGCGAATATCTGGGGCCAATGTTCTCTTGAGGTATGTTCAAATAAGCCTGCGTAATCTTGTGGTGTATTTAAGGTGCTTACTATTGCCGAATGAAATAAATCAGCGATTATTCGATAATGATCGATACCTGTTGAAGCTAATAAATACGCAATTTCCTTTGATGACGTCAAAACCAAAGCAGGGTATTGCCCCATAGTGCGGACAATTTCCTGCCAACGTGATTCATTAAATTCATATAACAACCTCGCCAATGAATCACCTCCCAGCAAAAAATCATATTTTGCTGCAGATAACGCTTCAAAAAAACTAACCCATGAACGTGACGATATGGATTTTAATATCTGTGATATAAAAGCAATACTTTCACTTTGTAAAACTTCAGGTTCTACATCTACAAAATACGCATCAATATTGTCACGAACCAACAACAGCAGATGATGCCATTTTTCTTCTGGCAGCAGCAACAACGCATATTTTAAATGAGTTAAGTTTTTTATTTCAGATTTCACATCTAAAATTTGCTGACAAACAGCCGCGTTTTCTAAAAGATTATCAGTAAACGCCACAAAAAATGGTGCAAATGATATAATTTGAAAATCACTTTCTCCAGCCATTAATTGACGTTGTGATAATGATTGAATACATTTTTCTTTTGCTTCATTTAACTCATCATCCTCCGGTACAATATCAAGATTAAAATCGAGTTCTCGACCAGGCAAAGGCATATTTTGCAAATCTAGATTGAGCGCAAGCAATGTCTTTAATTGTTGCCCAATCATATGCGTACAAGGGACAATATCCGGATCAACTGCTTCATAATCTGCAGGTGACAATTCAATTCCTGGCGTATATGAAAATAAAGTCAATAAAAAACTGCGCAATGTCACGCCGCCCCTGCGAACACAATAACCCGAAATTCGATTTTTATCCGTATCAGACAATGACTTCCACACCTTATAAAAATCTAAAATAGGCTGCTGACATTCGGACATATTAGCGGCAACATCAGAACCAGTATCTATTTTTGAGCTACGTAACAATGCTTCATGCAACTCAAATAATGCAAATCCAACAGATGGCTTTTGTTTAAGGCGAACAGTATGCACTTGTTTCAACAAATCAAAAAACAGCCTTGTTTCTGGCGTAATGCGCCGAAGCAATTCACGATCGCTGGCATTAAGTGGAAATAGCATTTTATTTTGATTTTGTGTTTCGGTAGACGGTTCATCATCGTCTGCACTTGCTTGAATCGATGGAAATAAATAATGCGTATCTTGCTTTGCGTATTCAAAAACATCATCAATTGAAATTAAACAATCTTTATTTGCATTTAGAATAAAATTTCTTAACTGAATAATGCGACCCGGCAATTCTGTTGATGACTGAATATCATCTTCCATACCAGTACCAATGACTTTTTTAATAGTCGGCATTAATATTGAGATTATCGCTTCATCATCCGATGCAAGACGGGTAGCAACGGCTAAATACCATGCATTACTCGATAATCCAGGATTAAGTGTGTAATCCAAACTTGTGTTCGCAACAACAGTCCATCGCATGGAAAATAAACGTCGAATTTTTACGCTTTTATGGTGATCGTTCACCGGAGATAACAACAGTGTTTCCAACAGGGTGATACACAAGCGATCGAAGGATTCTAATGCGGCACGAATTCGTTCAGGAAATGCTGACGGCCAGTGATAAACTTGTCTTCGTAATGATTCAGCTTCTTGCGCCAGCGACTCCCACGTTCTCATCATAACCTCCATGCTATTAGCAATTTTCAATTCAGATTATCTATTTCATACCCTAAAAACAAGCACTATTCACATTATGGCCACGGCTGTCCCATTAAAAATAACTTGTCAATGCACTGTGGTGGTCGACGACGAGTTTAAAATCATAGCGTCCAATTAAATTATATTAGCCGCGTATGATTTTTCTGTTTGAGGAGGCGACTACTACAGTGCATTGACAAGTTATTTTTAATGGGACAGCCGTGACATTATGGCTGAGGCGCTCCCCGTGGCTGCAATGGTATCTGCGATCCCTGAATAAAAAGACTCTGCACTGATTGCACAGGCACTGATGACGCACGTTGTGTAGAATGTGCACGATCTTGCACTGATCGAATTAGGGAAACCGAATGCGCACGGAATCGTGTCACATTGCCAGAAAAAAAACCCACTCCTTGCACCTGGAGTAATGAGTCACAATGCTTCAACATGCCGTCAAAGAAATTTTCTCCATAAAATGCGACTAGCTCACGATAAAATGGCGCTACTGTTCTACCTGTTACCTTTGAAAACCGGACAAATTCAGACATTAATTTTAATTTTTCAATTGAGGCGGTTTCACGTGACATTTCCTGCAAAGTTATTTTTTTTTCAACCGTTCTTAATTGATGATACAAGCGAAAAACGGGGTCCACCATCGATTCTGAAAAGTCATCGTGATACCGTCTAAAAGATTCACATTGTTCAGCAATCACTTTATGTGATAGCAACAAGGGTAGTGATTTTTTTGCCAAAAATAAAAAGCATCTTTTTTCTGAACGATATTCAGCAGAAATATCATTTTGTGAACCATGTGAAAAATACTGTAAAAACTGGTCAAAAATAGTTGGCAATTGATGACTAAAAATACTAATCAAAAGATTTTGACATTCAGGAAATGATTTTATCAAATATAGCAACATATTTGAAGGAATCGCCAGTGACGCTAAATGTTCGCGTAAATGATATATAACTATACATCGAAAATCATCGTTTTTAAATTCATGAAGAAACCTAAATAAATCCGATGGGGTTTCAATCAATTGACGAAAATGTGCTGGGGTAATTAAATTAAAAATAGCTCTCCATTCTGCCGGGTTAGCATGACTCAACACTGTTACCAACAGCAATGGGTGCTTCACAATCCAATCCATATCATTCAAAATCACACTGATAAAAGCTGCTTGCCTATCTTGTGTTACACAGCCCTGATACAACAGGTCAAAAAATTTAGGACTGGCAAGATGTTGACGAACTAAGTTTTGAAAAAGCGCGTATAATGACAACCAATCAACACAGGGGATAATATTAAACAACCGAATCATTTCTCTTGGATTACTCAAAATGATATCCATTCTGTGTTGAAAGTAACTGACCGTCAGCGGCCAATTATGAATGTCTGTTCCAGCCAATAAATAAAAAATGTCTATTGAATCATAAAAAACAGAATCAACATATCGATCAATACTTCGAATAAATGCAACATGTTGCGACTCAGGAATTTCACCCAAGATTTCTGCAATCAAACCAGAATCTAATTGATCACCAAAAACTGTTTCGAAAATCAATGCAAAAAAACGATTCCATTGTTCAACAGCCAGCCCTTTTAGCAAAACAACGAGATCAAAATAACTTATATCACACTGACTTTCCAAAACCGATAAAAAAGCTGGCCAACTTTCTTGGGGTATCATATTAAGACACATCATAAAATCAGACATTGAACGAAGCGAGACTGCTTCAATACTGTTTTTGAATAAAATGGGATCCAATCCATGCTGTGTTAATCCATCAAAAATGAGATGTCGACCAGTAAGATGGCGATTATGTTCACCTATCATTATTCGAGGATTTTTCAACATACCCATATGATTTAGAAAACACGCTTCTAATACGTCCGAACCATACATCCGATCAGTTGAAAACTGGGATTCCATTCCCGGCAAAGGGATATTATTTAAATCCATATATTGCTTTAAAATAATTTGTATTTGCGTTCCTATCATGTGAGTACAGGGAACAATATCGCCACGTACCCTGTTATATTCATCTGCAGATAACGCAATACCCGATGTGTGCGCAAACAAACAAAATAAATAATTTTCTAACGTGACGGTCGAATTGTTTGCTTTATACTGCCCAATTTGATTTTTAACATTAGGTGCTAATGCACGCCATATTTCATAAAAAGCGTTAATGGGATGCTGGCATTCGTTAACATTGGCAACCACATCGGACCCCACTCCAATCTTAGAACTTTTCAGTAATGCCAATTGCAATATTTTTAAAGCATAACCAACTGAGGGTTTTTGTTCGTAAGAAGTACGGTGATTTTCTTGCAAATAATCAAATAAGTTAGCGGTTTCTGTGGAGACCTTACGAATTCGTTCTCCATCTGCTGCACTTAAATCAAATTGTATTTTTCTTTCGACATGGTTAGATTCGGTTAATACAGGAAATAAAAAATCAGTATCATGGATGGCATATGAAAAAATAGCTTCCAAGGATAGCAGCGCCGTCCCCTCTGCATTGATTAAAAAATAATGCGGATAGAATTGACTACTTAAATCTTCTGAAGCATATTTAATGTCATCAGGAGAATCTGATCCCACTACCTTCTTAATGGTTGGCATTAACACGGAACAAACTGCTTCTTCTGATTTGGCAATCTGTTTTGCAACACGCAAAAACAGTTGATTGGTTGGTAATTGGGGATTCAGCGTATAATCAAGACTTGTGTTAGCAACCACCGCCCAGCGCATCGCAAAAAATAATCGCACGCGCATTTCCTTTTCATCATCTAATAACGGAAGCAATAACAAATCACCTAGACGATTTAAACATAATTGATCAAAGGCACTCAATGCAGCTTGAACATCAAGCGGTATTTCATTTGGCCATTCGTAATGATGTGAAGCCAACTGTTTTACCTCATTGCAAAACGAACTCCAAGATTTCATCAGCAGCCTCCATGTAAAATGAATCAAGCCGATATCCAGACTATCGAGTTAGCCAACGAGAGACAAGAGAAAAAATTGACGAGTATGTTGTCAGCTTAATTTTATCTGGTTGTAGCGCACTTGCTGGCGCGCGCGCCTCCATCGCTGCTAATGAACTCATTACTGCTTTTAATTAGTAGCGATGGAAGCGCGCGCCAGCAAGTGCGCAAAGTTAAAATTAGCCCGACAAGACATATTTAGGGACTATTGCGTGCAGAAACTGCCGGTAGCGTTTGTGAGCGCCGAGTTTGCTCCTGTCTAAAAAATTGACTGCTACAAGGGGGAGGCAAATCTACGGTGGTTTTGAATTCCACGATCATTTTTCCCGATGACATGACTAAATTCGCGTTGGCAAATAGCAAATCAAAAAAATCTTCACCAAGATAACCTCGAAGCTCACGTGCAAAGAGATCACAATTGTGCGCGACATGAGTCTCTAATGGCGCTTTTAAAAATTGCTGAAATAAGGCCATAGTAGAAAAAAAAATACCCAATTGACCTTGCGATGTCATTTTATCAGTAAGCATAGGAATATGTTCCAATGAGCTGTACCGCAAACTAGGACACTGTTGCCTCAAATTCTGATATAAAAAGACATCCGGCAAAATGTTATTAACAAAAAAATTAAAGGTTACTTTTGCCTCACTCCGTTTAAATATGTCATCAGAACTATTGTTGGCTACAACGATCATGTCACGAATCCACCTGGGAATGTCTTTCAAGAAAAGAGAAATAAAATGCGGTTTTGCATCTGGAAATTTCCTGACTAAATAGTAAAAAATTGGCATATTTATTTCTATTGAAAGAGGCAGATCTTGAATTTTTTGGATAAATACAAGCTGGCGCTTTGAATGATTCAACATTTCTAAAAATGCAGCCAATTCTTTTGCAGTCCTAATAAATTTAAGCTGATCTGGATTCAACACATTTAGAAATTTTACAGATGATTCAAAAGACAATAAATTCATCACCGAAACTAAGCTCAAGGGTTTCATGCTAATTTTATCTGAAAATTGGTGAAATAACGCCAGTAAAAATTCAATTTTTTGCTTATCAGAATTCAATTTCTGCACCACATTGACTATAAATTCTTTATTTTTGCAATGTAATTCAAATGGCGTTTTTAATACTTGCATTAATGTCAGCCAAGTAGCAGTGGAAGAATATTGCAATAAATCAATAATATTTTTTGAATCCGACAAAACGTGGTCTAACACATCACGAAACAACTCATAGGTCTGATCAATCGTATATTGATTGTAAAACATATCGGAAAAGAAATTTGCTATCGCCGCTTCCTTCGAAAGAATAGAAATTAGGCAGGGATGCATGACGCGGATCAATTCATTCCACTGTTTTTTAGAAATGGAATTCAATATATTAATCAAATGAAATTGATTCAAACGAAGACCTGGCACTGTTTTATTCATTGTTTCAAAAAAACATTGCCAATTTTCTGCACCCAATTGATTTATAATCGTTATCACTGTTTGACAGGGATTGCGAAAAAAATAATCTGAAGAAGATCCCGGACGTAATCGGCGTAGATAACTTGCCTGTTGAGCTGGCGGTCGTAAAAAATATAAAGCAGACACAACATCTTCTACACTTTTGGTGACTGCACTCAGCGCATATATTTTCGCAATAGATGCATTTTTTAAAAAAAACGATGATAACACCATCGCAAATGGAATGCGCATGATACATTGTAGATCATCCAATCCACGGATTACGCTACGAGAGCGTAACGAATTATTCAACATACCATGACTTAACTCAAGATCACTGCTTGTTGGTAGCGAATTTCTTACAAAACCCTTCTGCTCACCCGAAATAATAATTTCAAACAAATACAGATTGGTTTTCAAAATGTCCTCTAAACTCTGAGCAACGAGATCGGTGCACGGAAAAATAGATGCTTGAATGACACGTTGATATTGATTTTCCGTAATATTAATTTCTGGATAAAACTCTTTTGCGTGTAGAAATAAAAACAATAAATAACTTTCTAAACTGCATCCTCCTTGTTGACCCGTACAAAGTGAGATTTTATTTTTTTGTTCCGCGGGAAGCACACTCCACATTCGATAAAAATCAAAAATAGGGCGACGTAAATGAACCATACTTGCCTGAAACTCTGAACCTGACGACTGCTTTGAGCTTTCCACCAAGGCACGATGTAATTCTTTTAATACATTGCCCACGCTATCTTTTTCATTGTGCGTGATCCGATATATCTCTTTTAGCTGTGCAAAATACCTTTCACTATCAACACCTGCAATAGTACGAATTCTTTCATGGTCTTCAGCTGTCAAAGCTAACAACTCAGGCCTAGGTGAAAATAAAAAATCAGGATTCATAGCGGAAATCTGATACAAGCCAGGAATATAAATAAGCGAGCGCCCATCAACATGGATTAAATAATTTTCACATAAAAAAGGGTCGTCATCGCTTTCTGATGTCGCAGAAACAACATCATCTGGCATAAAGTGTGTCCCGTATACATGCGATATGGTGGGTATTAATAATTGACAAAGCGCTTCATCAGGTTTTAACACTTTTCTAGCAAGGGTGACACACAACTGATTAGATGGTAACTGTGGCGCATGCGTGTAATCAAAACTGGTTGTTACGAATAACCTACCGCGCAATGCCAAAAACTTACGAATGACTGAATAGAATTGCTTTTGTTTGGCCGTGGTTAATGCAATCTGCAATTGCAACCACAAATGCAAATCCATTTCTGCCATTTTTTGAATGGTAGGATTAAATGGTATGCCAGATAATTTATAAGTATCCAAATTCAGTAATTGGATGCGGGACAAAAGGGTTTCCATGTTGCGCATAGGGTTTTAGACTCCCTGTCTACAGACACTAGTGCGTTGACACGCTAATTATGTCTATCCATATTCACTACGGGCGGGAGAAGGATACCCGTGCCCGTGCCCGTGCCCGTGCCCGATATTATATTTTCGGGCACAGGCACGGGCACGGGCACGGGCACGTTCTTCCAACCGAAAGAGGTTGGACAAAATTAGCCTGACAACGCACTAGTGTTGAAGAATTTTAATTTTAGATTGCTTCATCACACTGTCTACAAAACAGTGTTCATACAGCTGCCCCCACATAGATGACAACTGTGCCGACATTTTTTGATTATCCGACACTGTTAAATGAGATGAATTTGCATTTTCTATTTTTGAAATCGCAATCACCACATAATCTTGTTTGTTATATGAAATCGCTTGCGATCCGATAAATTGTCCCTGCTGTTTAGAAACAGGGGTTGCGAAAGCAGCTGATAGAATTTCACGTGACAGTGTTGACTTTTGATCAGCAGAAACCAGAGATATAGCATGCCACTGCAATCCATTTTGTTTTGCTAACGCAGCAGGATCCGCACCACCCGCAATTTTTTTCTGCAGTTGATACGCTAGCAAACCCGCCTGCGCTTCTGCTTGTTTTTTCTGCAATTGCAATTTGATTTGATCGTGCACGGTTTTCAACGGAATCGGTTGACTTGGAATTTTTTTCGCAACACGCAACACAATTTGTTCGCCATTTTGCAATGCAATAGGATTACTGTTATTGCCCGATTGATAAACAGAATCACTAAACACAGTCGCCAATACTTTTGGATTGGCAAAAATACCTGACTTATCACCTGCTTTTGTCATCATCGGCGTAGTCTGAATCGGTAAATTCAATGCTTTTGAAGCTGCTTCTAATGAATCCGGATTGGTATAAGTTAAATCAGAAAGTTGACTACTTTTATCCGACAATAATTGATTTACATGCTGACGTTGCAATAATTTCACAATATTATTTTTTTCAGCTGCAAATGATGACGTCTTTGCAGCAGTATTTTGTGCCGGCAAATGTGATTCATAATATGCTTTTGCTTCTGAATCGGTGATCTTCACTGTTTTTTCAATTTCTGTTGGCGACAATAATATATAAGCGACACTGACTTTTGGCTGTGTTTCATAAGTCTGTTGATTATTTTTATAGTCATCAGCAATGTCTTTTTCAGTTATTTGAACTGTAGTCAT
>ORMF010514940.1_pt1 | contig 13220 bp, 10 predicted proteins | sample 1779871 | NCBI WGS metagenome assembly ORMF01 (sample SAMEA104232316, study PRJEB22302) | groundwater metagenome | biome: forest; feature: aquifer; material: groundwater | place: USA | collected 2011-08-07 | depth 5.4 m | reverse complement strand
GATTTTCATAGAAAATCCAAATTCTCGTCCGCGCCATCTTCGCAACGTGACAATTTGCAGAGAATAATTGTCGACAAACAGTGTCGTTAACGACATTGCTGCCGCCACGGAGAGTCAGGCACGGGTCTTGCCAAAACGGATCAGCTTAGCTGGAATGTAGAGTCGATCTTGTTAACGCAGTTTTCACACAGTAATCGCGGTTTTACCCTTGCCCTTTGGCCAGCCATCATGATAGAAACCGCCTTCCGCACTTGTTCGCAGTTTTCCTTCGGAACGAGGAATCCAAGACGTTCTCGGAAGTCTCAGTTAATTCTGCGCCCGATGGTTCGCGCGCAAATTGGTCTCAACGAATCTGATTTTCTTAAGGAGTTCTCCTGTTATGCTTAAATCCCTACGATTCTGTATTACAACCCTGCTCCTCGTCGCGATGTGCGCGCTGAGCGCCATGGCGCAGTCGACGGTGACCGGAGCGATTACTGGCACCGTCTCCAATCCCAACAAGGAGGTAGTAGCTGGCGCTACGGTCACGGCCAAGAATAATGGCACTAACAAAGAAGCCACGGCGACTACCGACGACAACGGCGGCTTCAGGATCGTCAACCTCGAGCCCGGCACCTATACGGTAACCGTGAACGGCTCAGGATTCGCCCCGCTTTCCAACGATAGTGTCGTCGTAGAAGTCGGCCGGGCTACTACTCTGGATGTGGGTCTCTCGCTGCAGGGCGTAACCGGAACGGTTCAGGTAACTGCCGAGGCACCGGTCATCAATACTTCGCAGCAGGATTTTTCCAGCAACATCAATCAGACCTCGATCAATGAGCTGCCAATCAACGGCCGCCGCTGGTCCAACTTCGCCATCCTGACGCCGGGCGCGGTTCCCGATGGCACGTTTGGTCTGATTAGTTTTCGCGGCATTTCCGGCCTGTTGAATAACAACACGGTCGACGGCGGCGACAACAACCAGGCGTTCTTTGCCGAAGAGCGTGGCCGTACGCGTATTCCTTATGTTATCAGCCAGGCTTCAATCCGCGAGTTTCAGGTCAACACCTCGAGCTACTCTGCTGAATACGGCAGGTCGGCCGGCGGCGTCACCAACGCGGTGACCAAGTCGGGAACCAACGAGTTCCACGGCGGCGCCTTCTTCTACGATCGCAACAACAAATGGGGCGCGCGCAATCCGCTCGCTGCCAACACGGTATTGGTCAATGGAGTGTTCACGCCGGTCGGCATCAAACCGGTAGACGTGCGTTATCAGTTCGGTGGCACCATCGGCGGTCCGATCATTAAGGACAAGGCGTTCTTTTTCTTTAGCTATGACCAGCAACGACGGAATTTCCCTGGTCTGGCCAGATTTACAGATCCCAATTTCCTGAACCTAAGCGCCGCCAATCGGGCTACTCTGGTGGCCAAAGGGTTGACCACTACGCAAATTGATTCAACGCTTAACTTTTTGAACAGTATCTCGGGCCAGGTTCCGCGGCGCGGCGACAATCTGATCTTCCTGCCGAAGATTGATTGGCACATCACCTCGAATCATGTGTTCACTGCTACTTACAACGACCTCAAGTGGGATTCACCAGCGGGCATTCAGACCCAGGCCACAAACACACGCGCCCGGGACAACTTTGGCGACGACTTTGTCCGGGCCCGGTTCCTTAATCTGCGCCTGGCATCCACGCTGTCGAGCAAACTGGTCAACGAGGCCCGCTTCCAGTACGGACGGGACTTCGAGTACGAGTTCAGTCAGAAGCCGCTTCCAGGTGAACCAACCACCTCGGTGGGTGGGCGTTCGCCACAAACGTTCGTTACCAATGGCTTCACTTTTGGCATTCCTGAGTTTCTCGAGCGGGTCGCCTTTCCTGACGAGCGGCGTACACAGATTGCCGACACGATGACCTATAGCACGGGCAATCACACCATAAAGTTTGGCGCCGACATCAATCACTCAAAAGACGTCATCAACAATCTGCGCTTCAGCGGCGGTGAGTTCAATTACACTGGCTCCAGCGCGCTTCCCGATTTCATCGTCGACTACGTTAACTTCACTAACCCCGGCTTCCTGGCTGCAACCGTAGAATGTCCGGGTAGCCCGGCCACTCCAGTCGCCTCAAAGAGGTTCCGCGGGCGTTGCTACGGCGGCAACTTCAACCAGGGTTTCGGTGTCCTCGGATTGACGATGGCTACCAACGACTTCAACTTCTTTTTCCAGGACGACTGGCGGGTTACGCCACGTTTTACGCTTAACATGGGACTGCGCTACGAATACCAGCAAAACCCGAGCGCGATCCATGTCAACCCGGCCTTGCCACAGACGGGCAACAAGGTTAGCGACAAAAACAACTTAGGCCCGCGGATAGGTTTTGCCTACGACGTTAACGGCGACGGCAAAACCTCGGTGCGAGGTGGCTGGGGAGTCTACTTTGGCCGCGTCATCAACTCGACCATCTATAACGCGCTCATCAATACCGGCCTCGGTGCCGATGTTGCTCAGCGCCAGGTAACGGTTACCGCGACCAACGCGATTGCTCCGATTTATCCGAATCTGATTCCTCCGGGAACTTTGACGAATCCGGCAGTGCAGTACTTCGCTTCGAACTTTCAGTTGCCGCGAATTCAGCAGCTTGATGCCGTGGTCGAGCGCGAGATAGCGCACAACACAGTTGTCTCGGCTTCGTATCTCTTCAGCTATGGACAGTTTCTGCCGAACTTTATCGACACGAATCTGAATCCGCAAAACTCGTCCATCTTTCTCCCGGCCATTGGGGGGCCGTTCGCCGGACAGGTATACAGACAGCCGCTCTTTACGGGCGCCAGACCGAACACAAGTTTTGGTCAGATTACCGAGATTCGTAGCGACGTCTATTCGAAGTACCACGCGCTGGTATTGCAGTTCAATCGCCGGATGACGAAAGGCTTGCAGGTACAGAGCAACTACACGCTATCGCGGGCCTTCGACAACGGTCAGACCTCAGCAACCTTTACCCTCGGCAATGCTCCGTTCAATGCTTTCGATCAAAACGGCGATGCCGCCCTGTCTAACTTCGACCGCCGTCACAAGTTTGTGGCCAGTCTGGTTTACAACACCAGCTACAAGAACAAGGACAATCAGGTCGCCAGGGCCCTGCTCAATGGTTGGACGATTGCGCCAATCTTCAACTGGTTCTCGGGACAGCGTTACAGCGGTAACATCTCGGGGAGCCCCAGCGGTACCACTGCGGGCGGGGTGAATGGGTCGGGTGGTTCGAACCGCTACGGTCTGATTTCGCGCAACTTCTTCAAACAGCCTTCTATTCAATATCTCGATCTGCGACTTTCTCGCCGCTTCAGTATCGGCGAGAAAGCAAAGATTGAACTGCTGGGAGAGGCGTTCAACTTGTTCAATCGAACTGAGGTCACCAGCGTGAACACCACGATTTACAGTTTTCAAAGTAACGCGGCAAACTGCCCCGGCGTGGGCGCACCGTGCCTGACTTTTAATACTCCCTTCGGACAGACCACCGGCGCCGACAGCACGCTCTTCCGCGAACGGCAAGTGCAACTGGCCGTCCGCTTCGAGTTCTAAGTCGAACTCATAACTCTTAACCACCTACCGGGCGCGTCTGCACAGGCGCGCCCGATTTGTTTTTGGGAGGCCGCGTGCTTCACGCCCCGGTGTCTCTTAAGAGTTTGTCGTTGGTATACTGTGTCGACTGGAACCATGATGGCAATTCCTAAACTCTCAGAACTGAAACCGCGCGCCGCCCGCGCCGAGCGTTCGGCACAGATCAAAGCCCGTTCCCTGGAGCTCGGCTTTCACAAAGTCGGCATCGTCCGGCCCGACGCTTTGTCGAGAGCGCGGGAGCGGCTTGAAGAATGGCTGGCCCGCGGCTTCCACGGCGAGATGAATTGGATGGCCCGCGATCCAGAGCAGCGCACTGACCCGGGCAAGCTGTTTCCCGAAGCGCGCTCAGTCGTGGTGGCCGCTTTGAATTACTACCGGCCGCACGAACATTCTGACCATCCCGGAAAGATATCACGCTATGCCTGGGGCGATGACTATCATGAAGTAGTCGGCGACAAACTACGCGAACTCTTGTCATGGATCCAGCAGCAATGGCCGGAAGCAAGAGGCAAAGTATGTGTAGACATCCAGCCGGCGATGGACAAAGCCTGGGCTGTACGCACCGGTCTGGGGTGGATGGGCAAGCACACGAATTTGATTACCGAGGAGTATGGTTCGTGGGTTTTCATCGGCGAGCTGCTCCTCAATCTCAAACTGGAATACACGAACCATGAAGTCGCTGACCAGTGTGGCTCGTGCACCCTCTGCATCGACGCCTGCCCCACGGGCGCGATAGTCGAACCGTATGTCATCAATTCGAATCTCTGTATATCTCACGCGACGATCGAATCGCGCGCGCCTGAGCTTCGTCCGGACATAGCATCGCATCTGGAAGGCTGGCTGTACGGTTGTGACATCTGCCAGGACGTGTGTCCCTGGAACCAGATGACGCCGGCCAGCGATGAAGCGCGATTCGAACCGCGCCAGGGCAACATCAATGCATCGCCGGCTGAGATTCTCGAGCTGAGTCCGGAAACCTATGCCGCGCGCTTCCGGCGCAGTGCGATGAAGCGCGCAAAACTGAGTGGATTACAACGTAATGCGCGAGCGTTACTCGATGCTGGGAACGCCGACGTCCCGTCCGCACAGCGCGCGTAGCGGGCTCAACTCGGGTAGATGAATAAGTCGACATTTCGAGAGGTGGAACAATGAAGCTGCTAATTGTCTTTGTGTGTGGGCTATTCGTCATGGCCCTTGGTTCAGGTTCGGCGGCAGCGCAGGCCAACGCTTCTCCCGCCGACCTCCGCAAACTCGCCGACGACTATTACAACTGGCGCAATCAGCAATATCCCGTCTCGAGCAGCGACGCGGGACTGCACACCTGGGACGACAAGCTCACCGACTATGGGTTGTCTCCCCTGCTCGCACGCCGCCTGCACGTCAAAGAAGTGCTCGCCAAAGTAAGGGCGATGCAGACCGAAAAGTGGAGCAAGGACGATCGCATCGATTGGCTGCTGTTTCGCTCGCAACTGGAAGGCGTGGTTTTCTTTGATCGCGTGATTGATTTTGAAGAGACTGACCCGCAGACTTACGTCAACGAATGCAGCAACGGAATTTTTTCACTGCTCAAGAAAGACTATGACACGCCGCGCAAACGTTCGCTGGCGGCCACGGCTCGCCTCAAACAGATGCCGTTCGTCATCGAGCATGGCAAACAGAACCTTAACAAGCCAGTTAGGCTTTACGCGCAGCTCGCGATTGATTCGGCACGATCCATCGACAGCCTGTTCACTGACAGCCTGATGACCTTAGCGAAAGATCTGCCGCCGGCTGAGAAGAGTGATCTGATCAAGGCGCGTGACGCGGCGATCGCTTCGCTGCACGGCTTTGCGGATTGGCTGGAGAAGCGTCTGCCCGGGATGGTCCCATTCAAGCCGATGGGCGAGGAAAACTACCACTACCTTTTGAAGAATATTTATCTGCTGCCGATTGACGCGAAACAGCTCGAGATGCTGGGCCAGGCCGAGCTCGCGCGTTATCGCGCGCTGGAATCAATGTTGCCCGATCCTTCACTGGCCGATCCAAATCCCGCGCGCGCAAAAGTTATCCCAAAGGATCAGGGCGATTTTTTGAAAGCCTACGAAGGCCGTGAAGCCGAAATGATCGGCTTCCTGAAAGAGAACCATCTGGTCACCCTGCCGTCTTATCTGGGCCGCTTTGAAATCCGGCAACTGCCCGAAGCGTTCAAGCCCACCAGTCCCGGCGGATTCATGAACGCGCCCGGCGTCTACGACAAAGATGCGAGCGGCTTTTATTTCATTCCGACTTACAATCCACAAAGCAAAAACTTCTACATCCGCGCGGCCATCGAAGACCCGCGCCCGATTCTCGGCCACGAAGGCATTCCCGGACACTTCCTGCAACTTTCGATCGCCAACCACCTGACTGACGAGATTCGGCGGCAGCATTCGGACAACATCTTCGTCGAAGGCTGGGCGCTTTACGGCGAAGAGATGTTGATGCGCACAGGTCTCTATCCGGTGAATTCAGCATCGCAGGGGCAGGTGCTGCGCCTGGCGCGTTATCGCGCCGCGCGCATCGGCGTCGATGTGAACCTCCACACGGGCAGATGGACTTTCGAACAGGCCGTGAAATATTTCATGGAAGCCGGCGGACTTGATCGCGAAGCAGCCGAAGGTGAAGCCGCGGGCGCGGCCGCGAGTCCCACGCAAAAGATCACTTACATGACCGGCAAATGGCAGATCATGCGCCTGCTCGGCAAGTATCGCGACAGGGCGGGAAAGGACTTTCGCCTGGGTCAGTTTCACGACGACCTGATCAAGAATGGCAGCCTGCCGCTGTCGATTGTCGAGTGGATCTTGCTGGATGATCGTTCGTCGCTGGATCAGGCGCTGAAGTGATGCTCGACTTTATGGAGTGCGCTGACTTGTCAGCGCTTTCGTAAGCGGCGACTTGTCGCTGCTCGGTCAGTCAAGGGCTTCTGGAAATGACCGCGACAAGTCGCGGTTTGAAAGCGGTAACAAGTTACGACACTCCAAACATGACTCCTCTTAATCCATCTTTCGCCGAAGACGTCGCCCGCAGCTTTGCGCAGCAGCCGATCATGAATCTGTTTAGCGCCCGGCTGTCACTGGTCGAACCCGGAGTGGTTGAGATCACACTTCCTTATCGCGCTGATCTTACTCAACAGCACGGCTATCTGCATGCCGGTGTTATCACCACCATCGCAGATTCCGCTTGTGGGTATGCTGCCTTTACTCTGATGCCCCCAGGCTCCAATGTTCTCAGCGTTGAATTCAAGGTAAACCTGCTGCGGCCGGCGCAAGGCGTAGAATTCGTCACGCGGGCGGAAGTGATCAAAGCTGGACGAACGCTAACCGTGGTGCGCGCGGATGTTTTTGGCATTAACAACGACGAAAGAGAGTTGGTTGCTACAATGCAGGGCACAATGATTTGCGTGCGAAAGAAAGCGTGAGCACTTCTGCGTGGTGTCAGAATTGGTTTCGTGCCTTCTTTCGGCTTAAGATTTAGCCTTGGCGACGAGTTCAGTACCGGGAGTAGCGACCGGGTTTCGACAGTCCAGACGGCCTGAGATCGCAAGGACGAGACCCGGTCGCTACCGCTTCCGGTACTGACCTCAGTATCGCGAAAGGATTTCTCTCTATGACACGACCAATTCGTATCCTGCTGCAAACTACCATTCCTTTCGCCGAAGATAACTGGCATATCGGCCGGTTTTCACTTTTGCGTGATGAACTGAGCTCGATGAAGGACGAAGCTGGGAACCATCTCTGTGAAGTGACCAGCCGTAATCGCGAAGCTGATTCGGCGGGTAACGATCCGATTCTCACCAGCCTTGACGATACGGACTTTGACGAGCTGTGGTTGTTCGCGATCGATGACGGCGATGGACTAAGCGCGGCTGATTGCCAGGGCATCACCCGCTTTCGCCAACGAGGCGGCGGCATCATGGCGACTCGCGATCATCAGGACCTGGGGATCTCTCTGTGCACTCTCGGCGGTATCGGCCGGGCGCACTTCTTTCACACCAAACATCCCGAGCCCGACGCTTCCCGGCATGTGCCCGACGACCACGAAACCACTTCTATCTCATGGCCCAACTATCACTCGGGAGCCAACGGCGACTATCAAACCATCGCGGTTACTTCACCGCATGAAGTCCTGCGCCGGAATGCTTCGACCACAGATTTGATTGAGTTCTTTCCGGCTCATCCGCATGAGGGTGCAGTCGGCGTGCCCGAGGATGAGCGGCACGCCTAGGTCATTGCTACCAGTCAAAGTAAAGTAACTGGCCGTCCGTTCAATCTGATCGTCGCCTTCGACAGCGCACGCGACGAACACGGCAACACGCTCGGCCGCGGCATTGCCGAATCAAGCTTCCACCACTTTGTCGATTACAACTGGGATACGGACATGGGCTGTCCCAGCTTTCTGGAAGAACCGCCCGGCGACGGTTACAAACGAAATCCGAAAGCGCTGGAAGATATCAAGACTTACGTGCGCAATGTGGCGGTGTGGTTGGCGGGCCCTGATCGTGCAGGTCAATCAGGTTAGGACCAAAGACTTCGCCAGAGCACTTGTTACAGAACCGGAAGCGGTAGCGACCGGGTCAGACACTCAACTTGCTTCGGCGAGCACTCGCTGTGCACGGGGCAAGCATTCCTGACGTGTCAGTGTGGCAGTGCCCTTAGGCACGAAATATTTATAGCCCCAGGCCTTCTTTTCGAATTCAAGCTCCGAAGGAGCGAAATGTATGTCGCTCCTTCAGAGCTTTGGAGGTTCTGGGGGCCACTGCGAACTATAAACATCGCGCTTCTAAGGAGCTGACCGAAGGAACAACCGATGAAACCGATTTCAATAATCACTATATCGCTGTTACTCGCTTTTGATGCTATTGCTCAACAGTCCGCCACCTACCAGCTCAAGCCCACACCCAAAACCGTCGCGTGGGGATACTACGACGCCAGCACGCCCCCGGTCTTGCGCATCAAGTCGGGTGACACGGTTGAAGTGCAGACCTTGATCACTTCAACGCCGGCGCGTCTGGAAGGTGCGGGCGTCAAGCCGGCTGATGTCGAGCAGTCTCTGCGCGACATCGTTAAGGAAGTAACTAACAAAGGACCTGGCGGGCACATTCTGACCGGGCCGATCTTTATCGAAGGCGCAGAGCCTGGCGATGTGCTCGAAGTCAGGATCAAGTCGATCAAGCTGGCGATTCCTTACGCGTACAACGCTTTCAGTCCCGGGCGCGGCTTTCTGCCGGAAGACTTTCCTTACGCGAAGATGCGCATCATTCCTTTGGATGAGCAGCGCATGGTCGCGCACTTTGCCGATGGGATCGAGATTCCTTTGCGGCCTTTCTTTGGCAGCATCGGCGTGGCTCCGCCGGACGTATCGGGCCGCATCAGCAGCGCGCCGCCGTGGATTCACGCCGGCAATCTCGACAACAAAGAACTGGTGGCGGGCACAACGCTCTTCATTCCGATACACACTAAGGGCGCGTTGTTTCTCGCGGGCGACGGCCATGCCGGCCAGGGCAATGGCGAAGTCGATATCACCGCGATGGAGACTTCGCTAATTGGAACTTTTCAATTAATCGTCCGCAAAGACATGCACCTGCGTTGGCCGCGGGCCGAGACGCCCACGCACTACATCACGATGGGCCTGCACGAGGATCTGACAGAAGCTACCAAAGCAGCACTGCGCGAGATGATCGATTTCCTGGTCAACGAAAAGCATCTATCCCGAGACGACGCTTATCAACTTTCGAGCGTGGCCGCGGATCTCGATATCACCCAGCTCGTCGATGGTAACAAAGGCGTGCATGCGATGATTCCCAAATCGATTTTCGTCACGGCCCAGGATAAGACCGGGCTCATAACTTTAGAGCGGAGTGTCTGCTTTGGCACCTGTCCAAGTTATATAGTCACGTTGGCGGCTGACGGCAAGGTTACCTGGGAAGGACGCGATTATGTGAAGACGACGGGACGCGCAACAGCGCAGATAAAGCCGGAAGAGTTCGATAAGCTCGCCAGAGAGTTCGAAAGGATCAAGTTCGCCACGCTGGACGATAAGTACGAGCCCGGGACCCGCGGTTGCCCGGAATCGTCGACTGACAATCCATCTGCACAAACTTCAATTCGGATGAATGGTAAAACCAAGACTGTTTTGCATTATTACGGCTGCCGAGACTCCGAAGTCTTGCGCACGCTCACGGCGCTGGAACGGAAGATCGACGAAATCATCGGAACCGAAAAGTGGATCAAGTGATGACTAAGTCAGTACCGGGAGCGGTAGCGACCGGGTTTCAATTCACGCGACGGTCGAGTTTGCCACGACGATAACCCGGTCATTATCGCTCCCGGTAGGGACCTCATTATTCAACTACATGATGCGCGTCAAGACGAGTAACAGTATAATCCCCGCGTGCCTCTACTAACCCCTACTGAAGTCCGCGTCCTTGGCTCTTTGATCGAAAAGCAGATCACGACGCCGGAATACTATCCGCTGACGCTCAACGCGCTGACCCTGGCGTGCAACCAGAAGAACAATCGCAATCCCGTCAGTTCACTTACCGAAGCCGAATTCGAACAGGCCCTCGACAGCTTGCGCGAAAAGAATCTGGCTTATGTCTTCTATGGCAGCACCAGCCGCGTGCCCAAATACAAACACGTCGCTGACAACCTGCATCTGAGCCAGGCGGAGCTGTCCGTGATCTGCGTGCTCATGCTTAGTGGGGCGCAAACCGTCGGTGAAATTCGCGGGCGCGCCTACCGCTTGTATGAGTCCTCAGGGCCGGAGGAAATCGAAGAAGCGCTTCATTCATTGGCGACGAAGGACGAGCCTTTGGTAACCAAGTTGCCGCGCCTGGCGGGTCAGAAAGAAGCGAGGTTCGCCCACCTGCTGGCAGGCGAAGTTCAGATCGAACCAGTCGATGGCGAGCAACCAGTCAGCAAACAGTCGCGCAAATCTGCCGAGGCCGAGAGAGTCGTTAGTCTAGAACACCGCGTCGAGGCGCTCGCCGGCGAAGTCGAAAGCCTGCGTTTGCAGTTCGAACAATTCAAGAAACAGTTTGAGTAGGCGCGGCGTAAATCATTAAGGAAAGTCAGCCTCTGGCTTTGAATAATTCACTTTGCCGGCTGGTCAGATCAAAGTACTATCCGTTCACTCCGCAAAGAAAGGAAATTGCGCCCCATGAAAAGATTCGCAATCTCTGCGACGCTGGCTTTGATAGTCGCGCTCTTGCTCTCCGCTTGCATACACGGTGTCAGAGGTTCCGGCGCCCGCAAAACTGAGCAGAGAGATCTGCCGGCCTTTGACTCAATTGATACCAGCGGGTCCTTTGAAGTCGAAGTGACTTGCCAAAGACCCGCCAGCTTCGAAATCGAGGCCGACGACAATATTTTGCCGTTGGTGCAGACAGAAGTTCGCAATGGAGTGCTGCACGTCACCACGACCAAGAGCTACTCTTCGCCTGGTGGCATCCAGCTGCGGATTAGCGTGCCCGATCTCGCCAGCGTCAAAAGCACCGGCGCCGGAAAGTTCAATGTGTCAGGAGTGAAAAACGACAAATTCGAAATTCAGTCGACAGGCGCCGCGACGGTAGTGGCTTCCGGGCAAAGCAAGTCTGTGAAAATCAGTTCGACCGGCGCAGGAAAAATCGACGCGCACGATCTGCGCGCCAACGACGCCGATGTCAGCGTCACCGGCGCGGCGGGCGTGGATGTCTATGCCATCGATGAACTCGACGTCACCGTTTCCGGAGCGGGCCGCGTGACCTATAGCGGCAATCCCAAAGTAAACAAGAAAGTGAACGGCGCAGGACAGGTGATTAAGAAAGAGGGCATCAGCGCGTGAATTCAAATGACCAGTCAAGCCTTCACCTTCAGGATTTTCCGCGACGAACTATCTACTGGATGACTGACGACAAATCGCTGCACGTGAAGATCGAGGGCCACGCTCGGCGGCAGCCTGCGTCGGAAGAGTGGACGTAGCGACGGACTGCGCTATGAGGCTCCGCCAATCGCTACGATTCCTTTGCCGACTGCTGTAAAGTGCGCGTCGTGTTCTCGGTGACACTCGGAACCGCCTCAGGGAACGCCGCCCGACGTAGTTCTTGCGGCGGTACGGATAATGGTTGAAAGAGGGGTTGCGGTTGATCAATTTGCTGAACTTTTCCGTGTGATTCAAGTAGCCGGGATAATTGTCTTAACAAAAAGACCTCGACACTTCCGACAATCGCGAAAGTCAGAAACATGAAGAGGGCCACGGCACCTTCAGTTAGTCCTCCTCCGTTCTTAAGCACGATCGCGCCGCCAAACATGATTCCCAACCCGCCCAGCGCAATCAGCACAACCGCGGTGATCAATCCCATCGCGACTCCGCTTTCTTTCATCTCGACAGGCTCTTTGATCAAACTAGTTCCACAACGATTACAAAACTTGAGTCCCGGCGTCACTGGGCCACCGCAGGCTGAACAGTACATAAGCGATCCTTTCGTTGGCGTAGAAATGTTCGGGGCTGGCTGTCGCTCGGGTGGATGCCGCCCTTGAAACAAACGGCTTGGCCTGAACTTATGTTTCAGCTAAGTCGAATAGTCTGCTTCTGACTCATTTTGGTGTTGCTGGGCGCATTCGGCCCATAAGCAACCTTGAGACACAAACCTTGTTAGCTGAGAAGGCGATCTGCGTTATGATTGGCCTCGTCTCTGCTATTTCGACCAGTGGGTCCGGAACGTTGCTTGAGTGAACAAAGAATGCCCGCATTGCCACGCGAATTCCTTCGGTTGGCGCGAATTACTCACTCTCAGCTCTTTCACCCCTGAAGAGTGCCAGAACTGTCACAGGTTGGTGCGCAATTCGGGCTGGAGACAGTTACTTGCCCCGCTGGCGATCATCTCGATATTCCTGACGGCAATACCCCTATTGGAGTTTCTTCCATCGGACAAAGCAGTGTTTCTACTCCCACTCGCGGTGATTGTAATGCCACTGGTTCTGGTACTGATAGCCAAACCCGTAAAGGCAGAGGATCTGCAGGTTGATCTCTCACCCTTCACTCCAGATCCGAACAACGACAAAGCGATCCTAATCCAGGGCTGGAATGAAGATGAGCTTCGCCAGATACTCGACGATTTCGTCGAAGAGGACTTATCAGCTTTCGCCGCGTTCCGAATCGAAATTGAGAAGCGCCTTGACAGCTCCTTTGCGCTGACCTTTCCTGAAGACGTTCATCCGGCCGAATTCTTGTCTTTGATTAACTATCTTGCTTATCCCATTAACTTCGATCCAGCCGGACGTGCAATCCTTGTGGCCGGCCAGACGACTTTGACTTCAGACTTCGACGGCCTCCCGCAAGCATTCGCCGGAAAGAAAGCACTGCTCTATCTCCCGGAGCACGACGAGGACTATGATGTCGTGTTCATGCAGACCGAGTCGGGAGTGGCCCTGGCGAAATCCTTCAATGAAGGAGTCTGGCGAAAGGTCCATGACGCTCGACTGTCGAGGGCATTAATGTCTTTGACCTGGTAGGCAGTTGGCAAAAATCGAATGACTCTCGCGTGGCTTGAATCATCACACCGCTTCGCCGCGAGCGCGGACGTCCCCTCGGCTGCGCGCGCCAAGCGCGTAAAGTTTTCACT